>Ga0172367_10004204_pt1 | contig 18089 bp, 17 predicted proteins | sample Lak10m_FD_114542 | JGI IMG/M metagenome (GOLD analysis project Ga0172367, IMG submission 114542) | Freshwater microbial communities from Kabuno Bay, South-Kivu, Congo - kab_022012_10m | ecosystem: Environmental > Aquatic > Freshwater > Lake | place: Democratic Republic of the Congo: South-Kivu...
ACGACGGCGCGCTCATCGCCGACGACCTCGGCGGCGACCACACGAAGGTCGCGTTCAAGGCCCTCATGCGGCTGATGTTCGACAACTACTGCACCGCCACCATCAGCGGCCTGATCTAGAAGGCCGCTCCGCGCGCGTAGTCGCCCACCATTCGTCCTAGCTCCTTGCTAGCGACGTCAAAGCCAGTTCTTTCTGGCGGGTTCGGTAGCACATTCGTGCACGAAAATTGAACTCGCCATGCCTGTCTTAATACCGAACCTCTATAGCAGTAAAATATTTTTACTTCTGTAGAGGTATTAAGACAAAATAAAAACCACCGAAATTATTCGATGGTTTTTTGTTTTTTATCTCCCCTTTAATCCGAGAATTATATTTATCGTTCGTAGTATTATTGCCAGGTCCAACAATGGTCCACGATTTTTTATGTAATATAAATCGTATTCAAGCTTGCGTAAATTTTCATCTACCGTACCATAATAATTGCGCTGTAATTGTGCCCAACCCGTAATTCCTGGTTTAACCAAATGTCGCACAGCATAAAATGGCATTAGCTCGGTTAACTTTTTTACAAATTCTGGTCGTTCTGGTCGGGGTCCGATTAGCGTCATTTCTCCGCGAAAAATATTTATTAATTGGGGCAATTCATCAATACGGGTAACGCGGATGAATTTACCTATAAAAGTAATGCGGTCGTCTTTTTCTGCGGCATATTGCGGCCCGTTAGTTTCGGCGCTGCCATCAGTGTTTAAAACTCGCATTGAACGATACTTATATATTTTAAACAACCCGCCATCTCGGCCAACACGGAAGTGGCTATAAAAGATCGGTCCTTTTGAACTTAATTTAATTAATAACGCGAAGATTGGAAATGTTGGAAAAAAGATTGCCGACATCGCGATCGCGGCAATGTAATCCAAAATTAATTTAGCACGGTCATATATTTTTTTGTTTTGTTCTTCCAGGTTTGCCAAAAACCAAGTTTCAGATAGTGCAAATGGTGGCACGCGTTTCATTATTTTTTCATAAAATTTTGCCAGAGTTTCCACTTGAGTGCGGCGGAAAAGATTTTTGTAAAGATTTTTAATTAAAGTTTGATTAGTTTCTAATTCTGGTGCGATTACCATGATGTCGAATCCAGGTATATTTTCTGGGTTAGAAAAATTTTCTACTTTCGGTAATGTTAGGATCGGGTCGAAAATGCCAACTATTTTGTAGCCCAATTGTGGGCGATTTAATAGAAATTCGACTATTTCTTTTGATTCTGGAGTAATCCCAGCAAACACTACTCGAGCTTTTAAAATGGAAGTTGAAAGCAAATTATTGTAAGCAGTGCGCCAAACAGCAATAAAGACAAAACCAATTAACCCAGTGAGAGCCAAGATGGTTTTGGGCGAAGCCGCTGTTTTGATATTAAAATAAAAGAAAATTACCCCTGCTATTACCCAAATAATACAAGCCAATATTAATTTGCCATACATTTCTGTTTTGTTTTTCAGGCGGGTTACATCATACAGGCCAGTGATGAACATAATTACGATTGCTGCTAAAAACAGCCAAGTCATTGGCGAAAGCACGCTGATTAGATTTTCAGTGTGGCCTTGACGTAAAATTAGCGCGCCAAAAAGTCCTAAATACAAACAAACCAAATCTCCGCCCAAAAGAGTAAATTGTTTAAGACGATAGATCATAAGAATGGCAAGATTCTAGATATTTTGTTATACTATTCATTAGGTATGCATAAATCCTATCATTTTTTACTAGAGAAATCAATTGTTTTGTTTTTGGCGGTTTTTTTGTTATTACCAAACCCGATTTTTGCTAAAGTTCCTGACGATCAAGAGTACCCCGCACAAAAGCCTTTTTGGGATATAATAGGCATGGAAAAAGCTTGGGATTTTGCTACTGGTACTTCCAAAGTGGTGGTGGCGGTTATTGATACTGGCGCGGACATTTGGCACCCAGATTTTAATGATATTATTTGGTCCAATCCTTATGAAATTGCCGACAATGGAATTGATGATGATAGTAATGGATATGTAGACGATGTGAACGGTTGGAATTTTATTGAGAACAACAATAATGTTCGGCCAGATGTTTTTGAAAGCAGTGATGACAAAGAAGCAATCCGTCATGGCACTCTTGTCGCTGGGTTAGTTGGTGAGCGAGGTAATAATGGCAAAGATGGCACAGGCGTTAATTGGCAGGCCAGTATAATGCCGCTACGCGCGATAAATAGTCAGGGCTCTGGTTCGTTAACTGATGTGGCCAAGGCCGTTGATTATGCAACAGCGAATGGTGCGGTTGTGATTAGTTTAAGTTTTGTTGGTGACACTGATGACGCAGTGCTGGAACAAAGTTTAAGAAATGCTCGTGACAACGGAGTTGTTATTGTATCCGCTGCTGGTAATAGCGGGGCGATGGTTGGTAAAGCAAACAAAGTTTTCCCAGCTTGTTCGGACCAAGATGATAAAGAAAATTGGATTATTGGAGTTGGCTCGATTAGTTTAAGCAGTAAATTGAGTTCATTTTCTAATTATGGTGATTGTGTAGATTTATATGCTCCGGGGGAAGGAATCTTTGGCGCTGAACGTTATGCGCCACAGTTTGGATATGCCCAAGAATTTGGCGGTCCTTGGAAAGGCACATCTTTTTCCACACCAATTGTCGCGGGTGCGGCTGCACTTTTAAAATCAATTCATCCGGAATGGAAATCAGACAAAATTAGTCAGGTGTTATTTGATACGGCCACTGATTTTTACTTAGATGACTCTCGTACGAAAATTGGTAAAATTGTGAATGTTGGCGCAGCGGTAGAATTAGCGACAAAAGAAGAAAAGAAAGAACCAAATTTTGATTATTTCTATTATTATAATAAAAATAAAATCTATCGACGTGATCGGGCTTTGCGTGAACGCGGACTAGTAGCCAATCTGTCTGACGCCAAAATTATTGATCTTGCTTCGCAAGTTTCTTTTTCTGGAAAAACTGATTTGGCTGTGCTGTTTAAACGCGGTAAATATTATTTTGTTAGATTTTACAAAGATAATGGCATTTGGTGGCAGGAATTTGTGATATCATCAGAAAAAATTGGCAGCAGTGTTGCTTTGCCGCAAAAAATATCTTGGATTGATAATGGGGTAAAAATTACTTCAGTTTTTAAGAAAAAATCAGCGACCATATCCTACAACAAGCTGGGCACCAGATTGGGCAAAGTAGTTAATTTACCAGTAAAATAGGCTTTTTTGGAAGGTTTTTTTACTTGTATTAATATTAGTTTAATGTTAAAATATTAGCATAATTATATCTTATTATTTATGTCAGCAGATCAAATTTTTGAGAAAAAAAATGTTTTGGTAACTGGTGGAGCTGGTTTTATCGGCTCGCATTTGTGTGAGCGTCTTTTAAAAGAGGCAAATGTTATTTGTGTGGATGATTTTTCTAATTCACATCCAGACAATGTAAACCATCTTTTGCAATATCCAGACTTTGAGTTTATTAATCATGATGTTAATTTGCCGCTTGATTTGGATAAATTTGATGAGTTGGACAAGTTTAAAGTTAAGTTTCAGGGTATCCAAGAGGTTTATCATTTGGCCTGTCCGACCAGTCCAAAAGATTTTGAAAAATTAAAATTAAAATCGTTGCTAGCAAATTCTTCGGCCATGATTAACACTTTGGATTTGGCTGTAAAATATCATGCCAAGTATGTTTTTGCTTCAAGCTCAGTAGTTTACGGTGATCCGACTGATACGGTTGATACTTTTGCTGAAAATTTTCAAGGAATAGTAAACCATTTAACTCCACGTGCTTGTTATGACGAGGGCAAACGTTTTGCTGAGACCTGTGTAGAAACTTATCGTCAGATGTATGGGCTAGACGCAAAAATTATTCGAGTATTTACTACTTATGGCCCGCGCATGATGTTGCGTGAGGGCTTGTTTATTCCAGATTTTACCTTGGATGCTTTGAGTGGCAAAGATTTGGTAATATATGGTGATGAATCTTTTACCACTTCGTTGTGTTATGTATCGGATGTTGTTTCTGGCATCGCGCGTTTAATGGCCACTGGCCCAGAAGTGAAGTTGGTGAATATTGGTGGTGATCAGATTTATCGTTTGGTTGATGTGGCCAATATGATTATTAAAATGACGGATTCATCTTCAAAAGTTGTGTTTGAACCAGCGCTTTTGTTTGCTACTAAAAAGGGTATGCCAGATTTGTCTTATACTCGAGAAGCGCTCGGTTGGATGCCGTTGGTGCGTCTAGAAGATGGTTTGCAAAAAACAATCGATTATACTGTTGCCAATAAAGAGGCTCTGTTATATAACCACGATAGTTAATTATGGTGTTGGTAGTTATTCCAGCATTAAATGAGGCCGAAAGAATTGGTCGCGTAATCCGCGGCCTTTTTCAACATGGTTGGGCAAATGTTGTTGTAGTGGATGATGGGTCAACGGACGAAACTGCTGTTTTGGCTCGTGAGGCTGGAGCCAAAGTTATTGTGCATCCTTTTAATTTGGGCCAAGGCGCTGCTTTACAAACAGGTAATGATTGGGCACTCACTCAAGGCGCAGAAATGATTGTGCATTTTGACGCGGACGGACAATTTAACCCAGCAGATATTTCTGGAGGAGTAGAGAAGATAAAAAAAGATGGTTTTGAGGTGGTGTTTGGTTCGCGTTTTTTGGACGAGCGGTCCAAGATTCCTTGGTTAAAAAAGTGGGTAATCTTACCAGTGGCTCGGTTTGTTAATTGGATTTTAACAGGGGTTAAGTTGTCTGATGTGCACAATGGTTTTAGAATTTTGTCGCGTCAAGCAGCGAAAAAAATTAATATTACTCAGAATGAGATGGCTCATCCTTCAGAAATTATGACCATTGTGCGAGAGCAGGGTTTTAAGTACGCTGAACATCCGGTCGAGGTAATTTATTTAGAATTTGGTCAGGGGATTGGTTGGGGAGTTAAAATTGTGAAAGATTTTATTTTTGGTAAATTTTTACGCTAAAAGTATAAAATAATTTTATGATGCTTATCCAAATATTGTTAATTCTGTTTTTCTGTTTTGCCATATTTAAATCTGTAATGCGTTGGAAAAGGGGAGAGCTAAAACTAACCCAAGCATTTGGTTGGTGGATTTTTTGGTTGATTGCCGGCGTGGTGGTTGTTGTGCCAAATTCAACTTATTATTTTGCGAGGTTATTAGGGATCGGCCGTGGGGCTGATTTGGTGGTTTATTTAGCTTTAGCGCTCTTGTCGTATCTTGTTTTTCGCCAATCAGTGCGAATGGAAAAAATAAATCGTCAAATTACTCAATTAGCGCGTAAGGTTGCCTTGGACGAAGCAACAAAAGAAGAGAAAAAATAACATGAAAATCGCTCAAGTAGTTTCAACTTTTTCACCTCATTTTGGCGGAATGGGGATGGTGTGTGAAGAAGAATCGGATAACTTAGCTGAACGCGAATATGATGTCACCGTGTTTACTTTACGCTACCCACAAGTTAATTATTCGGCGAATCTTTTTTTGTTTGAAATTGAACGTTTGGTTCCTTGGTTGAAATTTGGTGATGCTGGTTTGGTGCCGCAGTTAACCAGGTGTTTGCGTGATTTTGATGTTATACATTTACATTATCCATTTTACGGTGGTGCAGAATGGGTTTGGTTGGCAAAAGTTTTTTATGGTAAGAAATATATTGTGACTTATCACATGGTTGCCAGCCCTAGTGGTTTTATTAAACGTTTTGTCAAAAAAATTTATGATTGGTTCTGGGAAAAAAGAATTTTGTTGGGAGCAGAAAAGATTCTGGTTGTCGATCGAGAGTATTGGGAGAATTTACAAATTTCTAAAAGTATTCCATCAGAGAAGGTAATCGAATTATCTAACGGGGTTAATTTAAAAATATTTCAGCCCCGAACTTTGGATTTGATTAGAAATGAGATTGCAGAATTTCAGAACAAAAAAATAATTTTGTTCGTCGGTAATCTTTTGCCTTTAAAAAGATTAGATTTGTTAATTAAGGCTCTGGCTAAGATTGATACTGATGATTGGCGATTGGTGATAGTTGGTGGTGGATATGCAGAAGCAGAATATCGTCGTTTAGTGCAGACGCTGGGCTTAGAGCAAAAAATTAAATTCGTCGGTTATTGTTTTGATCGCGTGCGATTAGCTGAATATTTTAGTGCTGCTTGGGCAACAGTTTTGCCAACTGACAACGAATCTTTTTCTCTGGCAGCGCTTGAATCACTTGCTTGCGGCACACCAGTAATATTGTCGGCTGGATCAGGCGGTGCCAATCGTATTGTAGTAGGAGAAACTGGTTTGTTATTTGCCCCTGGTTCAGTTGATGATTTGTATAATCGATTAAATCAGCTGCTTAATTTATCGGTTGAAGAGCGAAAAAAATGGGGAGAAAATAGCAGACAAAGTGCTTTGAAGTATGATTGGGGAAAGCATCTAAATAGATTGGAAGAAATATATGGCGTCATTTGATTATGAACAATTAATTTGGGGTAAAGGTGAAGCTACCTTTAATCCAACTGACCCAACTGCTTTTCGTTTTTGGCGTAGTTTTAATTGGTTGAGTAATTTGCCTTTTGGCAGTAAAGTTTTGGAAGTTGGCACTGGTGCTGGTCAATTTATTCGTGCTTTTAAGAAGCGTCGGCCAGACTGGGAATGTTTTGGAACAGATATTAGTAGAAGTGCTTTGGCTCAGGCTGAAGAAACTAATGATAGTGTGAATTATGCGTTAGCTGAAGCTAATAAATTGCCATATGAGGATAATTATTTTTCTGCTGTTATGATTTTTGACGTGTTAGAACATGTAGAAAATCCTCGTCAACTTTTATTAGAAATTTTTCGTGTTTTACAACCGGGTGGTAAATTTTATTGTTTCATTCCTTGCGAGGGTGATAAATTATCTTTTTGGTATTGGTTGCGTAATTCAAAAAAATGGAATGGTTTAACAGAAAAGTATGCCGGGCATATTAATCGTTGGTCGCGTCAGGCTTGGCTGGATTTGTTTGGAAAAACAGGTTTTAAAATAGGTAAGATTAATTATAGCGAGCATCTTTCCGGGCAAATTTTGGGTTTGTTAGCATTTTATTTAATGGATCGCAATTCGCCAGAGGGATCTTCGGTAAATAACGAGAAGTTTTTTTCGGATTTGAGTGAGCAAAATGGTTGGTTGGCGTATTTTAAAAAAGTTGTCAATGGACTGGTATATTGGGAGTCATTACTCGGGAGAAGATTACCGTCGCCAAACATGCATGTTTTGTTGGAGAAAAAATAATATGGAAGGTGATTTACAAGTGTTACATATTATTCCATCTGCCTTTAATTATTTTGATGATGTCAAAAGTTATGCTTTTGGAGTTTTGAATGAAATGAATGCGTATGATGATGTTTCGGCCACGGCGTTAACTTTGCAATATGGCACGCCGACTATTGCCGAAAAACAGGCGGTTTCGGCGGTTGCTCCGGACCAAGAATACAAAGGGGCTCATCCGGTCGAAGAGGTGGCAAAGAATTTTTCTGATTTTGACATCGTGCATTTGCATGCGCCGTTTTTGGGGGCAGCGGGCCATATTTTACAATGGAAAAAGGAGTTTCCCAAAATTCCTTTGGTAATTACCCTATATCGTCCGGTGGTAGTAGTTGACTTGATTGCTTGGGGTATAAAATGGTATAATAATTACTACTTACCCAAGCTGTTTGAAGTGGCTGATCTGGTTACTGTTTTTCCTTGGAGTGAAAAAATGGCCAATAAAATTACCGAGCGCAACAAAATTGATGTTAGTGCGAAAGTTCGGTTGTTATTTGAGTCTGATAGTTTCAGCCAAGTACAGATTATTGAAAAGCGTTTTAAACAAGAAGAAATCGTTAAAAATTTATTTTATTTATACAGTAATTTAGTCTAATTTTTATTATATGGAAGAAAAAAAATCATTTTTTGCTAGTTTAGAGCCAAAGAGTGCTTTGCTGGTTGGTTTAGTGGGTGGGGTATTAGTTCTTTGTACGATTGGATTTTTAATAATGCTAGGCATGTCTTTATCTAGTCGTGCTAAGGGAGAAGCTAAGAACGTTGATGATAAAAAGGTAGTTGAGACTGCTGATAGCGCCGAAGTCCAGACACCAGTAGTTGCCAAATCAGATCGACCAAAAGTAGAGTTGTTTGTGATGTCGTATTGTCCTTTTGGTTTACAGATGGAGAAGGCTTATCTGCCAGCTTGGGATTTGTTAAAGAACAAGGCAGATATTAGCGTTAAATTTGTTAGTTATGCCATGCACGGTGAAAAAGAATTAACAGAAAATACTCGTCAATATTGTATTGGCAAAGATTCGCAAGATAAATTAATTTCTTATTTGAAATGTTTTGTTGGTGAGGATAATTCGGCTAAATGTTTGGCTTCAGTTGGCTTAACTGATGCGAAATTAGCTGCTTGTACTAATGCAACCGACAAACAATTTAAGATCACTGAAAATTTTAATGATAAAAGCACTTGGTTGTCTGGCCGATATCCAGTTTACAATGTTCAGGCTGATTTAAACCAAACATATGGCGTGCAGGGTTCTCCAACTTTAGTAATTAATGGTGCTGAAGCAAATGTTGGTCGTACTCCTGAGGCTGTTAAGCAGGCGATTTGCGCGGCCTTTAATAATCCGCCAGCTGAATGTCAGAAAACTCTAAGCAATTCCGCTTATTCTGCTGGGTTTGGTTTGACGGCTGGTGATAATGCCGCCAATGCTGCTTGTGGTTCATAATTTTTGATCTGCAAAACACCTTTATTTTTAATTGTATAATATGGGTAATTTCAAAAAAGGTTTATTCTTAGGTGGGTTGGTGGGGGCGGCGGCAATGTGGCTCAATGCCACTCCTAAGGGCAAAGAAATGCGAGCAAAAATTATTGAGCATCTTGATCCGTTATACAATGAACTTAAGAATAGCTTAAAACAGCTAGAGGGGCCAACCAAAGAGATGTATGATGCTTTGGTTGAGCGTGCAGTGGAAGAATATGCCAGTAGAAAAGAAATGGCACTTGATGTTAAAGCAGTTCTAATTAGAAGATTAAAGAAAAAATGGAAAGATTTGGAAAGAGAGATAAAGAATAAATAATTTATTTTATGAAGCGTTTGGTAGCGATTTTATCAGTTTGTTCGTTTTTGCTTTTAGCTGGAGCTGGTTGTGTTTTTAACAACAGTCAGAAGGCCGCTGTATCAAATTATCCCGCTACTACCACTTTGAAAAAAGATTATTATGTTAATCGAGGTGCAGCTGATAATTTAGCTGTGCCTTTTGCTGAATGGCAAAGATTTTATCAGAAAAAATATGGTTGGGAATTTTCCTATCCAGAAGGTTGGCCGATTAGAACAGAAAAAACAGAAAATCAACTTTTAGTTTTCTTGTCTAACGTAAATTGTGTTAATCAATGTCCACCAGAATATCTGGGGATAAAAATGAAAGTCGGAGCAATTTATCCGGGTGGAGATTTTTTACATTATATTAAAAATGAGATCAGCCGGAATAACAAAGCAAAAATTTATCCGGGCGGCAAAGTAGAAGACGTTAAATTGTCTGGTCGCTCTGCTGTTAAAGTGGCGCGTTCAGATTGGACCGGAGCTGACCCTGGCCCAGGATATTTTGTTGCATTAGATCAGGATTATTATGCCTATATTTCAACTGGTCGCAATAATTTGACCGACAAAGCCGAAAAGGCAATTAGCCAAATAATTGGATCAATTAAAATTCACAAGAATTTAATTTTGCGCCCTAGTGTAATTGCAAAAATGGCAAATGGTGGTGGGGCTGATACCGGTGATAGTGTAAGTAACACTGCTGGCGGTGATGCTGAAGGCGATAGTGTATATACTAGTCGACGTTATAAATTTACTTTAAATTATCCAGAGCATTGCTATTTCTCTGATTTAACCGATCAAACACAGCGACCAATTGATTTAGAGCTGGCTTTGTGCGGTGCCAAGCAAGATGAGCGTGTAGTTGGACTACGTGTGTTTAAAGGCAATATTGACGAAGCTTGGAACAGTGTTTTTAACGGACGCGATCTTTCGTATTCTCTACAAAATGTGTTGGTGTCTGATCAGCCGGGCCGGATGTATACTGTTTCGCCAGGCAATCGCAGCCGCGCTGAACGTTGGTTGTTGCTAGAGAGGAACGGTCGGACTATTATGATTTATGTGGTTGATGATGTTGGCCGTTATGCGAATGATTTTGATAAACTAGTTTCTGGGTTTGAGTTTAATTAAAAAAATAATTAAAATATCCCGTTAGTTCGGGATATTTTTTTTAATGTCTTCAATTGTCAGTTGTAATTCACGATTGCCATTCCACTGATTAACACTCACTGAAAAAGCCAGATCAATTTTATCTCCGGGTTTTAATTCTTCGCGCCATTTTTCTGGGTGGCGATTAGGATCTCCCAAGCCAAACCCGATGGTTTTTCGTACGATATGGGAGTTGTGTTTTACCATTAAGCGCAGATGTTTTCCATCTTGGCCAACTGGATCAACGCTGATAATAGTTAGGTTGCGCGCACAATAACAAGGGGTTTCATTTTTTTGCCCAAAGGGGGCAAATTTTTCTAATATATCAAAAAGTTCCCAATTAATTTCTTCCAGATCAACTTCGGCATCAATGAGTAAAATTGGTGATAGATCAGTTTGTTTTAAGGCCGTATCTGCTCGTTTAAGCAATTCGGTTTTAAATTCTTCTAGTTTATCTGTGGTTAATAAAGAAAAACCGCAAGCTTGAGGGTGGCCACCGAATTTGGAAAAAATCCCAGGCATATCCTGTAAAGCAGCGATTAAGTTAAATTCATAAATACTACGCCCTGATCCGGTGATCTCTCCGTTGTTGTTGCCCATTACAATTACCGGACGATAATATTCGTCTTTAAGACGACCAGCAATAAGTCCAAGTATTCCAGTACTCCAACTCGGATCATATACAAATAGAACAGGATTATTCTCTTGGTTAGTTTCTTTGATTTGTTTTCTGGCTTGATTGGTGATTTGTTCGGTTAGACGTTGACGATCTAGGTTGTTTTTATTTAATTTGTCTGCCAACAATATGGCCTCATTTTCTTTTTCAGTGGTGAGAAGCGCAAAGGCGACATTGGCGTGATCCATTCTACCGGCAGCATTAATTCGGGGGACAATTTGGAAAGCAACAGTTTCGCTATCAATATCTTTTCTTTTCATTCGATTGTTAACGTCGGTTACGCCGGCAATTTGTAGTAACTTTTGTAAACCAATATTTTTTGTTTTGTTTAAAACCGTCAAACCATAACGAGTGATTGTGCGTGCCTCGCCTAAGAGCGGCATCATATCGCCAATAATTGAGATGGCGACTAGATCCAGCGACCATTTTTCAAAAGCTTCGTGGAGCTGGCCGTCTATTAATTTTGGATTATTTTTTTTGTGTTCAATTAAAAGTGCTTGTAACAGTTTGAAGGCCACTCCGCCGCCCGACAATCCGTGGTCAGGGTATTTTTCTCCAGGCACAAGCGGGTGAATGATTGCGTCAGCGGCTGGGAGTACCTCTGGCACAGTGTGATGGTCGGTAATAATTATTGATATGCCAAGTTTTTTGGCTTCAGCGACTTCGGCAATATTACTAATACCACAATCACAAGTGATAATTAAGTCGGTTTTTTGTTCGGATAATAATTTGATTGTATTTAAATTCATGCCATAGCCGTCGCTTTCTCGATGTGGCAAAAATACATCAATGTTTTTCCCGCCGAGTTTTTTTATAACGGTTACAAGTAAGGCGCTGGCACAAACTCCATCGGCATCATAATCGCCGTGGATAACTATTTTTTTATTTTCGCTTATCGCTTCTAAAATAATTTTAACCGCTTTTTCCATGTCGCGGAATAAAAATGGATCATGTATATCAGATGAGTAGTCTGGGTTTAAAAATTCGTCAATTTCTTTTTGAGTTTTTAATCCTCGGTTCCACAAAAGACGGAGTGCTAATTCTGGCAATTCCGGGTGGGCCTGTTCGGTTTTTTTGGGGAGTTTCGGGGCAATCAGCCAATGTTTACTCATATTTTTTTTGCCATAGTGATTTCAAAGTAATTGCTTTAAAATCCCAATAGGAATCAGCGAGAAATAACGTGAATAATATATAAAATATTCTGAAACTCCAGTAATCGCGCGCCGCAACTGATGTGGAGTAGGTGAGCACAATAGAAATACCTAAGGCGATCCAATAGACCATAGTTTTGCCAGTCACTTTACGCCGACTTTTTAGGTCAATTTTGTTGCGTAGATGGTTTAAGTATGCAACGTATATGATAATCAAAGGTACTGAGACAATCCATTCAAAATCATGTGGATCAGCTCCTAAATATTTTAGGCCATAAAAATATGACCACAATATTAAAATAAAAGCAAAAAAAAGAAATATTATATCCAGTTGATATTTACGTAAAATTTTCATAATTATTGGAAAGCTGGTGCGATGGTGAAGAATACCATTGCGAGTACTCCTAAAATCGCGATTACAGTCCAGAGTGATTTAATTGTTTTGCGTTTCATATTATCTTTTTAAAACTGCTAAATAAGCCTCAGAAGGGATATCAATTTTACCATGTGATTTCATACGTTTTTTACCCTTCTTTTGTTTTTGTAGTAGTTTCATTTTTCTAGTGTAGTCACCGCCAGACATTTTTGCCAACACATCTTTGCGCAATGCCGAGAGGCGCTCAGAAGCAATGACTTTTCCACCGATTGCGGCTTGGATCTTTAATTCGAATTGTTGTTTTGGTAATGACTCCTTTAGTGATTCTACTATTTTTTTACCAACGTGAAAAGCTTCTTCTCGCCAAACCAGAGTAGACAATGCTTCCACTGGTTCTTCGGCTACTAAGATATCCATTTTAATTACGTCGGTTGGTTCGTAGCCACGATATTCATAGTTCATTGAAGCATAACCGGAAGTGTAGGTTTTCAATTTATCGTAGAAGTCGGTGATTAAAGAGGCGAGTGGAATTTGATAATGTAATAATGCGCGCTGGTCAACCCCGGTACTTAAATATTCAGTGTTGATGTATCTGCCTTTGCGTTCAGAGATTAATCCCATAATACTACCAACGTAATCTTTGGGAGAGATAATGTCCAAGTTCATCCATGGTTCGGAGATTTGTTGGATTGATCCTGGGTCGGGCATTTCTTGAGGAGAATGAATAGTGATTTGTTCGCCACCATTTTTTACAATTTGGTAAGCTACGCTTGGAGTGGTAATAACAACTTCAAGATTATGCTCGCGATGTAGGCGTTCCTGAAAAATATCCAAATGCAGCATGCCTAAAAATCCGCAGCGAAAACCAAAACCTAGAGCTTGTGAACGTTCTGGTTCATAATATAGCGCGGAGTCATTTAATTTTAATTTATCAATCGCATCGCGTAATTCCTGGTAAGCATCACCTTCTTTAGGGAAAATACCAGCAAACACCATTGGTTTTACTTCTTTGTAGCCAGTCAGTGGTTCTTTTGAAGCAGTGACCAGGTTTACTGTATCGGTGATAGTAGTGATGGTGTCACCCACACGACAGTCGCGCACTTCTTTGAGGCCGGTGACTACATAGCCGATTTCTCCATCTTTAACCGACTGAGTAGGGGAGAATTTTGGTTTGTAATATCCAATTTCTAATATTTCTGCTGGTGTTTCGGTGGTCATTAAAAAAATTTTGTCACCTTTTTTTAATTCACCATCAACCATACGAATCGAAGCTACTACGCCTTTGTATTCGTTATATACCGAATCAAAAATTAGGGCTCGTGGGGCATTGGCGTGCTTTTCTACAGGAGGTGGTACTTTGGCAATTACTGCTTTTAAAATTTCTTCTACACCAACACCAGTTTTAGCTGAAGCCAAAATGATATCTTCTTCTTTACAACCAATGAGATGAATGATTTCAGCTTTAGTTTTTTCAACATTGGCGATCGGCATGTCGATTTTGTTGATCACGGGGATGATTTCCAAATTTTGTTCCAACGCTAAATACAGATTACCAATGGTTTGGGCTTGCACACCCTGGGTGGCATCCACCAAAAGAATCGCGCCTTCAACAGCGGCTAGTGATCGAGAAACTTCGTAATTAAAATCAACGTGACCAGGGGTATCGATTAAATTTAAAATGTAAGGAATTTTATCGTGCGTATATTCCATGCGTACGGGCGTGAGTTTTATGGTAATGCCACGTTCGCGTTCCAAATCCATTGAATCAAGTAATTGTGCCTTCATTTCGCGTTTAGAGACTGTGCCGGTAAATTCCAAAAAACGGTCAGCCAAAGTGGACTTCCCGTGGTCAATGTGGGCGATAATACAAAAATTACGAATGTTATTATTCATGTTGATTTTGTCCATATTTTAGCACAATGGACCTATATTGACAAGCAGGTAATTTTGTGCTATATTATGTGGCTTGTTTAAAAAAGGAGGCCCATCATGGACAAGCGCAAGTAGTAGGTTGGCTTTTCGCGTAACCCGCGCTGCAACCCTAGAAGACAGGTGTTCTCCTAAGTGAGTGCAGCGCAAGCTGTACTTACAAAGGGGGATACCATGGCCTTCAACCCACTGCTCGAGCTCACGGTCGAAGAAGAGTGTCAAGATGCTCCTCGGCCCACGCCCGGTATGGTGGCTGTTCTCTACCCGGAGATCGCGAGCATCATGTTCGTTAAGCCGGGAGACTACATCAGCCACTGTACACCTCGTTTCCAAGAGTGCAAGCGCCACGACCGGCCGATCAACCGGCACGATCTGGTCGACTACCTGCATCAGCTGGCCAGAACGCACGGCCTGCGTTTGGAAGAGAGGGAGGGCGCGATCGAGTTCAAGTAGAGGACCACCAGACCAGCGTCAGGAAAGGAGGAGCCGCGTCATGAACGCGACACCAACGTCGATGATCCGTGGACCGCCGTGACGCCCCGACACGTAATTCGGGGACTATCAAAAAATTTCATCGAGTGATGAAATTTTTTGTTTAATCTTTTAATTCCACTACTTCCGTAGTGTTAACCTGTTCTGGTTTCAGCCAACGACGTTTTAAGCTGTCTTTTAATTGAGTAAACTCAGGTATTTTTAATATGTAGCACAGAAAACCATAAATTGTTAATCCAACAATTCCCGCTATTGCTCCTTGTCCTAAAATTCCCAAAAAATATTGTTGATCAAAAATTTTTGCCAGTGGGTATTTTAGCGCCTGCACAGCGACACCCATAATTAAAGTAGCGATTGAAATTTTAAAAATCAAAGGTAGGAGCTGATTTTCTCTAAAAGTTTTTGTTTGTGTGCGTAAGGCGACGATTAACATGACCGCATTTAAGATTACACCAATTGACGCAGCGAGTGCCAAACCGGGTGCGCCAAGTGGCCGCATTAATATTAGGGCAGCAATAATACTTACTAATTCAGCGATTACACCAATAATAAAAGGAGTTTTGGTGTTTGAAAGCGCGTAAAAAGCGCGCACTAAAAGATGTACTAACGACTGTGCCAAAAGTCCGAGAGAAAAAAAAGCCAACGCATCAGCGGTGTTAACTGTAGCTGCCCAATCAAAAGTGCCGCTGCCTAAAACGACACGTACAATTTGGGCACGCAATAAAAGTATTAAGATTGATAAAGGTGTGACTAAGAAAATTATTTGTCGCGCAGTGTTGACCAAGTGAGTGATAAATGATTCGCCATCGTCTTGGGCAACATCAGCCGAGAGTAAAGGAAATATTGCCATGGCAAATGGTATGCCGATAATCCCAACTGGTACGGCTTGTAAATTGTTGGCGTAATTATAAACCGCGATACTACCAATTGGTAAAAGTGAAGCTAGCATGGTGATGATCACTTGATTGAATTGAGTAATAGCTAGCCCTAAGGTACGTGGCACTATTAGGCGGCCAATAGTTTTTGCTTCGGGATCACGTAAGTTAAATATTGGTTTCCAGCGCCAACCGGTTTTATAAGCGCCGTAAATTTGTATGCCGGCGTGTAGACCCGCGCCCAATATTACTCCAAGCGGTAATCCAATATCACCCCAAGCATAAACCAATCCAGTTGCGCCCGCGATAATACCAATGTTATAAAATATTGGCGCAAGAGCATAGAGTGTAAAATGGCGTAATGATTGCAAAATCCCACCTGCTACCATTGAGATTCCTAAAAATATTGGAGATAAAAACATGATACGGGTGAATGATACCATGCGATTAAAATTTTCACCGCTAAATCCAGGAGCAATAATATGCGCGAGTGGTGTAGTGAAAATCATGCCTAAAGCACAGAAAAAAATTAGTGCAACTCCCGTAATATTAATGATGTTGTTTGCCAATTTCCAAGCATCTTCGTGGTCAGCGTGTCGGTGGAATAATTTTGTGAATTCGGGAATAAATCCAGCGGTTAAAGCCCCAACGATTAGAAGGTTGTAAATCAAATCTGGAATTTTAAATGATGCATAATAAACATCAATGATTGGGCCAGCGCCAAAATAGTGCGCCAAAACTCGATCACGCACAATACCAACTGCTCGTGACAACAAAGAAGCGGCAGAAAGAACGAGTGCCGCCCCAGTGACTGATTTATATTGTGAATTAATTATTTTAAACATCAGGGTTGAGTTGCGGGGAGATTAACTGTGAGGATGGCTGAATCAGTGCCTGGTCGAGCGGTTTCATCGCCTTGCACATACAGTGACCCACTGGTGCCGTCTTCACGGCTAAAAGAAAATTGTCGGACGCTTTGGCCGGTCGATTCAACTTCAATTTTAAAATTTTTCTTAGTTAATTCTTTTTGATAATAAGCAATAATAAAACTTGGTTCAGCATCAAGAGAGCGCCAGGTGATCTGAATAGTGTCGCGGTGGTCGCCAACTGGTGAAGTGATTACTTGCCAGATTCCTTTCCAGCCACTATTGGTGCTGGTTGATGTTTGTTCCATTTTTACTAATAGGGGAGATAAAATTACTTTAGGAAAAAAGGCAGCGATTTCGATACCACGATTTTTGTATTTCCCAGAAATGAAAGTAATGTCTTCAATGTTGTCACGACCATAAATCGGGATATCGGCTGGGAAATTAGTTGGTAATGTTTTGATTGTAGCTGGACCTGGGCCAATGTATAATCGCAAACCAACAGCAGCAGCAATAATAATAAAAACTAAACAACCGCAACCAGTTAAGCAGGTGCGTTTATAAGAATGTTTTTTGGTCAGTTCGTTAAGGGGCGGTTCAATAATTTCGATGTTGTCCAAGTTACGTCGAACCATAAAAATATTTAATTCAATTATAACAAAATAAAAAAAAATTGTACATAGTAAAAATTTGCTGGAAACTGCTATTTTTGCTATGATGCAATCATAAAATAAATAATAAATTTATGCATATTACTTTTTGTGGCGCAGCGCGCGAGGTCACTGGTTCGTGTAATTTATTGCAAGCGGATGGTTTAAATATTTTAGTTGATTGTGGCATGTTTCAGGGTGGGGCAGAGCATGAGGTAAAAAATTTTCATCCGTTATCATTTAACCCTACTGAAATTAATGCGGTAATTGTAACACATGCGCATTTAGATCACGTGGGGCGTTTGCCGCTTTTAATCAAAGGTGGTTACACTGGATATTTTTATGCTACTCCAGCGACAATTGAACTTGCAGAATTAATTTTGGAAGATACTCTGCACATAATGACATATAACAATGAAAAATTGGGTACACCAATTTTGTATAGTAGCCAAGATATTGCGGGGGTCATGTCGCAATTCAAACCGTTGGATTATCATGAGTTATTAGTTTTACCAGGAAAAACCGGAGAAGTAAAAATAGAATTTTATGATGCTGGGCATATTTTTGGTTCAGTATTTGTTGTAATTGAGGCCGAGGGCAAGCGGGTAGTTTTTTCAGGAGATATCGGCAATGTTCAGGTGCCAATATTAAAAGAGACAGAAAGTTTGCCAAGTGATGTTGATATTTTAATTTGCGAATCAACCTATGGCGATCGTTTGCACGAGTCAAGTGAAAAACGTCAAGAAATTATTGAAAAAATGGTATCAAAGGCAGTCACCGAGGGTGGGGTTTTGATGA
>Ga0172367_10004205_pt1 | contig 18089 bp, 14 predicted proteins | sample Lak10m_FD_114542 | JGI IMG/M metagenome (GOLD analysis project Ga0172367, IMG submission 114542) | Freshwater microbial communities from Kabuno Bay, South-Kivu, Congo - kab_022012_10m | ecosystem: Environmental > Aquatic > Freshwater > Lake | place: Democratic Republic of the Congo: South-Kivu...
GGTTCGGATTCCAGCAGCACGCGGAATCCCACGACGCTGTTGCGGAAATCTTCTTCGATACGATGCCGGCAGGCGCTGCGCTGCTGCCAGACATCGTTGACGGCGCAGCCGCCCCGCATGTTGCGCGAGTGCTTTGGGTCTTTGGGGTCGGCAGTCGCCGGACCAGTCGGGTCGGTCTGGGCTTCGCTGGGGAAATCGCCGTAGTAGTCGAGCACCCATTCCCAGACGTTGCCGCTCATGTCGAACAAGCCCCATGGATTGGGTTTGCGGGAGGCCACAACCTCGTTCTGCCCGTAAGGGCGGCCAAAGATAGCGTATTCGGGTGCCTGTGCCGGGTCGCTGCCCCAGAAGAATGGCGTGCGGGTGCCGGCCCGGCAGGCATGCTCCCACTCGGCTTCGGTGGGCAGACGCAGCCTTCGTCCGGTGGCCTGGCTGAGCTTTTTGCAGAAATCGATGGCGTCCTGACGGGTGATGCCCATCACCGGCTTGTTGGGCCGAAGATCATCGGGATAGTTGATCGTCCACGTCTTGGTCTCGCCCGTGTTGGTGTTCACCGTCTGGTAGGCTGGCCTGGTTGACGGATCGTAGCCCATGACAGCGATCCACTGCTCGCGGGTGACTTCGGTGACGCCAAGGTAGTAATCCTTGGTCAGGATGACTTCGTGCCGGGTCTCGTTCGCGCTCCACCAACCGGGGCAGCGGTGCGGTTCGCACGTGGGCGATCCCATGAAGAATGTGCCGCGCGGAATGAAGGCGAATTTCATCTCCACACCCTTGCCGCAATCCAGTGTGGTGGATTGGAGGGAATCCGCCTTGGTTGCGGCAGGGGCGACGGTCACGATGACGCGCTGCCATCGGGTGAGCGCCGGGGTGCCGTTGTCGGCAACTTCGAGGATGGCGTGGATCGTCTGGCCGGACACCGCGTCGGCCGGCACGACGAAGCTTGACGCGCCGGTCGTCGCGCTCGAAAAGGTGATCGCGCCGGGGTAGGTGCCGGCCTCGCGGTACTGCCACCACCTGTATGTCAGTGCGTTGCCGTCCGGGTCGATGCCGGTGCCCGCGAGGTTCACGGTCTCGCCAGGCGCGGCGGTCCGGTCCAGTCCGCAGGCGACCGAGACGACCGGGTGGTGGTTCGCATTGGCGAAGGATGGTGTCACCGACCACGTCAGGCGCGCGGCGAAGTCGCGCTGCGCGACGGCCACCCAGCGCTTGCTGGTGTAGTTGCCGACCACCGTTCCCGTCTCGTCGCGCTCGGTGGCCTGGTTGGAGGTCCAGTAGTTTTGCGTTGTCGAGGCCTTCGTGAGTCGGTTGCCCCAGCCGCCGTAGCTCGGGTGTTCGTGGCTGCGCAGGCCGGTGTCGATCAGGTTTAGGAACGCCGACGTGTCCCCCTCGGAGATGAAGTGGTCCTTGGGCAGCGACTCCGGAAGTGGATGCCCTGGGTACGGGACGAGGCCGAACGTGTCTTCATGGTCGCCCGCGAACTGGCGGCCGTCCGCCCACACGCGGTATTTGCCGCCGAGCGGGCCGACGTTTAGGACGTTCGCGCGGGTCCATTCCGACTGGAAATACACCTTGTCCTGATGGAGGACATGAGTCGATGAGTCGCCGCGCGTCCAGTACCCCCACGCGTTGCTGGAGATGTCGTTGACTTGGATCTCCGGCCACTTGACACCGATGTAGCTATCGTAGGTGCCGTCCTGCTTGCCCCACGTGTAGATCACGGCCTTGTCGGACACCTTGCGGTAGATCGCCGGCCACTGCGGCGTGTCCCTGTACTGCTCCTCGATCGACATCAGCGCGCGCGCGATCGTGTTCGGCCCGCCCCACGCCTGCAGGAACAACTGGCCGGGCACGTCATCGAGCAGCTTGTCCTTGATCCAGTTCGAACCTTCCGTCTCCCTGGCGACGTCGCCCTCGAACTCGACGTTGCCCATCTTGATGAGGCTCAGCAGATGATCCGGCGCCGGGTACGTCGAGTCATGGACCTTGAGGTTCGGATAGGCGGTCCGGTAATCCTCGATCAGCTCCTGGATGCGTTGGACGCCCGTCCATCGCCACGACGTTTGCGGCGTCGAGTACGGGCGGCGCGGCAGGAAGAACGTTGTGCCCTTGCCGTCTCCGGCCCAGTGGAACTGTGAGCTGCTGTACACGAGACCGACCGTCTCGAAATCACTGGCGTATACCAGATAGCGGATGAGCGAGTTGTAATCGTCGGTCTCGATGTCGGTGGTGACGATCGTCCGTGGCCTCGCCGTCCTGGCGGGCGTTGCATCGGAACGACCTGCCTCCCGCGCGCGGATCAGCGCGTCCGGCACGCCGCCCGTGTAGTAAAAAGCGTCGTCGAGGTAGAGCTCGGCGGGGCCGTCGTTCAGGTTCTGGAAGGCCATGAGAATATGGTGCGTGTGCAGTTCCTTGTGCAGCGGCTCGATGATGGCGCTCTCCCATTGCCCAGTGCCCACGACCTCGATGCCCTGGATCTTGGCCTGGACCTTGAACTTCTCGCCTTTCCTGGCCCAATACCGGAAGTGAAACTTGCCGACGTCCTTGTAGGTGGAGAAATCGGCGATGTATTCCTCGAACGGAGTGGAGCCGCGCCAGCCCCGCTTCGCGCCGGTGGGATCCTGGTTGGGTAACTTGAGATCCTTGAGTGTCATGCCCGCCATGGCGCCTTTCGTCAGGGCCGAGAAGCGGAGACAGACCTTCCCCTCCGGCACGGCGACCTCCGGGCTGCCGCTGAACTTCGGGTCGATCTTGCCACGCTCGTTCTCCCCCATGTTCTCGGCGCCTCCGAAGATGTGAAACGAGGCAGTCAATGCATCGAAGGGCCGGGTGCGATGGTCGTCCTTGAAGAACGGATTGAAACCGGTGGCCGGTTTCCAAACGTTGGTGAACGATCGCTCGGTGAAGACCGGAAAGACATCCCGCATCTCGGCGTTGTCGGCCGATTTGCCGGTTGTGGTGGACGCAGGATCCACCCCCCCGAGATAAACACCCTTGATGTCGTCAATGTAGTAAACGCCGTCACCTGGTTCGTCGTTTCGGCCGTTGATATAGAAGGCGATTTCGATCAGGGCTTCGGGCTTGAACACCGGGCTCGTGTCCGGGGAGTCAGCATACTTGATGTTGTGCTCCAGTTGGGCGAACGGGATTGTCACCACGCGCCCGGCGGTGTCGCCTTTCTTCGGCACGTAAACGGTCTGCCAGAGGTCATGGATGTTCTTTCCCTCCTGGTTTGCGATGTTCAACTGGAAGGTGATCTGCCGGCCCGAACCGTCGGGCTTGAGCCAGAACTGCGCGGCGTTGCAGCCGGTGGCATCCCACTTTGCGACACGGCAGATGGCACTGTAGTGGGTTTTTTCGTCTTGGGTGGTGTGGTATTGCCACTTTAGAGCCTGCCGGCCCTCACCCGCGTGGACCGTCTCGATGGTCTGCGTCGTGCCGCCGCCGTGCGGAGGCCGGTACCAAGCTTTCGCAAGCTGCTGGTCGTTGGTGTAGGCCTCGAAGTTCTCCAACATGACGGTTTTCGTGGCCGCCGCCGCCGCCTGGCTCCCGAGCGACGCAGCCAAAATGATCGCCGATCCGATGAGTGGAAGAATCTGTTTCTGGTTCATGGTTGAAGGGACGAGGATGGCTTGAGCTTGATCCTTCGGCCGGTACCGGCGGATTCCCTTGCGGCATCCACGACTTCGCAAACGAGAACGTTCAGTTCCGCCGAATGTGGCTCCTCAACCGGGAGTTTGTTGCGAAGCACGTGGGCGAAGTAGGCGATGCCGTGCTTGCGTTCGGGCGGAATCGCCGCGGCCGGCTGAATTACGGTCTCCTCGACTGGCAGGTTGAATCGTTCCGGCGAGTTTCTGCGGACGATATCCTTGTCGCGCAAGGTGAGGCTGCCGCGGGATCCGGCGCAGAAGAGTTCGCCGCGCGGATGCGGCCAGGCCCAGGAGGCGATCACAGTTGCTTGTCCGCGGGGATAACTGAGCGTCAGCGTGGCCAGATCGTCGATGCCTTCCTCGTGCTTCTTGATCGGCGTGATCGTGGCGACGACGCTCTCGGGGCGGCCCATGACCCAAAGAACATAGTCCAGGCCATACGTCACCTGGTCGCCCATGACATGGCCGCCGTTGCGCTCCGGATCGTAGAGCCATTTCCGGTAGTCCGGGGTCAGCACATTCATGTCCTTCGGGCCCTGCATGCCGTTGACGACAGTCATCTGCTGCACCTCGCCGATCTCGCCGGCCTTGGCGCGCGTGAGCAGTTCGTGCCGGGCCGGCTGCCAAAGCGGATAGTAATTCACCATCAACGTGATGCCCGCCGCGGCCGCCGCCTTCTGCATGGCGCGAGCATCCGCCGCGGTGGTGGCCATGGGCTTTTGCACCAGGCAATGGATGCGATGTCGGGCGGCCGGTTCGACCAGGTCGCGATGTTCGTTGTTGGGCGCGGTTACGATCAGGGCGTCGGGTTTGACCGCCTTGAGCATCTTCTCCGGGTCGTCGAAAAGCGGAACGGAGTTGGTCAGGCGCTTGCGGGCCTTCTCCCGCAGATGCTCTTGGCGGTCGAAGACGCCCACGAGCTCGACACCGGGCGTTTCGCGGATGTGATCCATCGTCCACCAGGCGTGGTCGTGTTCGAGCGTGGCCAGACAGAAGCGCAGCGGCGCGGGCACCTCGGAGGATGCCACGGGAGCCGGTGCAGCGTGCGCGGCGAGACCATGAATCGCGAACGACAAAAGCGCTGCCACTTCCCACCACGCGCAAATCCGGGGCCTCGAATCAACGCCTCTGTGTCCTCCGAATCTCCGCGCTAAAAACACAAGACGCTCCAGAGTGCAGCACAGAGATTGGGAGGACACAGAGATATTGGGTTGGTTCATTTTGTTTCCAGCACCAGGACCCAGTCGTTGCCCACGCCGGGATTGCCGGGTGGCGAGAGATCGCGCTCGCCTTCGTTCGCAAACTGACTGGCATCGCTGGATTTGCCGGTCCGGGGATCAAACCACCGCGCCGTCCACTGCTTGCCCGAGATCCGTTCCAATCGAACGCGAAACGGTTTGCCGGTGGGCGTGTAGATGAGGGCATAGCCATCGCCATGAGGGGCGGCCAGGGGCGCGAGCAGCAGAGCGGTGAGGAAAGTGAGAGCGGGTTTCATCGAAGGACTCATTGTGGATTGACGGACTGCAGCCCGCGCTCGTCGTCCGTTAATTCTTCGTCCACCTGCCTCCAGGGCACGGAGGTGAGGCCATCCGGATCAACATCGGGGCGCGAATGAGTGAAGCGGGTCATGATCCACTCTTCCGGGCGCCCATTTTGTCCACGGCCACCGCGATCAGGATCACCAGCCCCTTGATGACCTGCTGCCAGAAAGGGGACACTTCCAGCAACACCAGTCCGTTGTTCAGCACGCCGATGATCAGACAGCCATGGACCGTGCCCATGATCGTGCCGCGGCCACCGTTCAAGGACGTGCCACCAATGACCACCGCCGCGATGGAATCCAGCTCGTAGCTCAGCCCCGCCGTGGGCGTCGCGGAATCCAGTCTCGCCGTGACCAGCAATCCCGCCACCCCCGACATCGTTCCGCCCAGCGTGTAAACCAGCAGTTTGATGCGGTTCACGTTCAACCCGCTCAACCTCGCGGCTCTTTCATTACCGCCGACCGCATAGACGTTGCGACCCAACCGCGTGCGCGTCATCAACACCACCGACAGCGCGACCAGCGCGGCCGAAATCCAGACCGGCATCGGTATTCCGACGACATCTCCCGACCCCATGAAGCCGAAGGTGTCACCGAGGCGCGTGATGGGAAATCCGCCCGTCCACAACATCGTGAGGCCGCGCGCGATGCTCAACATGCCGAGCGTCGCCACGAACGGCGGCAGCTTGAAGCGCGTGATGACCAGGCCGTTGAACCAACCCAGCACCGTGCCGACGAGCAACCCCGCCAGAATCGCGCCGGACACCGTCACCTCGATGAACACATCCGTGCCCGGAATCACGACGCCGTTCTTCAACAACCCCGCCGCCACCGCGCCGGACAGCGCGAGCATCGAGCCGACCGACAGATCAATGCCGCCGGACAGGATGATGATGGTCATGCCGACGGAGAGGCACAGGTTGGCGCAGATCTGCCGCAGCACGTTGAGACTGTTGTCCACCGTGAAGAACTTGTCTGTCATCAGCGCCAGCGCGAGGACCATGAGCGCGAGGGCCAGCACGGACTGGAAGCGCTTCAACTGGTCGAGAACATTTCGATGGGATGTCATGGATCAATGGTTCATTCCGCCGGGCAGCGCCGCCTTGACCACCCTCTCCTCGGTCGCTTCCGCTCTCGAGAACTCCGCCGTCTTGCGGCCTTCGCACAACACCATGATGCGGTCGGCGACGCCCAGAATCTCCGGAAGCTCCGACGACACCATCACGACGCCCAGCCCGCTCCGCGCGAGTTCGTCAATGAGCGCGTAAATCTCTTTCTTGGCATGGATGTCGATCCCGCGCGTCGGCTCGTCGAGCAGGAGAACCTCCGGCTCGGTGGCCAGCCACTTGGCGAGCACCACTTTCTGCTGGTTGCCGCCGCTCAAATTCACGATGGCCTGATGAAGGGAAGGTGTCCTCACGCGCAACCGGGAAACGTAGCCACCGACCAAGGCGTGCTCGACTTGTGGTTGCAGGAATCCGAAACGCTCAATCTTCGACAGGCAGGCCAGCGTGGTGTTGTGCGCCACGCTCAACTCCAGCACCACGCCCTCGGCTTTGCGATCTTCCGGTGCCAGCGCGAGCTTCGCGGCGATCGCATCCTGCGGCGATTGGATGCTCACGCGTTTGCCGGCGATCTCCACTTCGCCCGTCGAAGTCCCGGGATGGAGCCCGAAGATGGTTTGCAGCAACTCCGTGCGGCCCGCGCCCATTAACCCGAAAACCCCCAGCACCTCGCCGCGCCGCACTTCAAAGGACACGTCGCGCACCGCAAAATCGTTCTCACGTTCGGGATGCTTCAGGTAAATGTTTCGGGCCCGCAGCACCACGTCGCCCACCTGGGGCGGCGATTTGGGAAACAGGTCGGCCAACTCACGCCCGACCATCATGCGGATCACTTCGTCGCGCGTCACTTCCTTGAACGGCTTGGCCCCGACGAACTTTCCATCGCGAAACACCGTGAGGTCGTCCGCGATCGCCGGCAGCTCATCGAGCTTGTGGGTGATGTAAATCAGGCCGACACCGTTTTGCTTGAGCCGCTTGATCTGTCGGAAAAGCACTTCGATCTCGTGCTCGGTGATGGCGGAGGTGGGTTCGTCCATGATGATGACGCGCGCGTTGAACGACATCGCCCTGGCAATCTCGACGACCTGCTGCGCACCCACCTTGAGCTGCGACACCCACGTGCGCGGGTCAACGTCCAGTTCCAGCCCCTGGAGCAAAGCGGCCGTGTCCGCGTTCATGCGCTCGAAGTCCACCAGTCCGAAGCGGTTCAACGGCTCGCGGCCGATGAAGATGTTCTCCGCGATGCTCAACTCCGGCACGAGGTTCAGTTCCTGGAAGATGATCGCGATGCCCGCCGCTTGTGCCTCGCGCGTGTTCTGGAACCGGACCGGCTTCCCTGCCAGCCGCACCGTGCCCGCGTCCGGTGGGAACACCCCGGCGAGGATCTTCATCAGCGTGGACTTGCCGGCGCCGTTTTCCCCGAGCAACGCGTTCAGGCGCCCCCGCCGCACCGTCAGGTGGACGCCATCCAACGCCCGCACCCCGGGAAACGACTTCGCAATGTCCGTCGCTTCGAGCAGCGCATCGTCGGGTGGCTGGGCGGAGGAAGTCATGGCGCGCGTCACTCCGGCTTCACCGTGACCGGAACGAGTTTGAGGGGTTTCAAATCCGTCTCCTCATCGGCCACTTCGACGCAGCCCGCGAACTGGATGCGCGTGCCGACCTTGGCCATCTGCTGCAACTGCGGCAGCACATTCCTCTCAACCATGCGGTTGAGCGCGGCGGAAATGTCGTTGAACTCCTGCGCGTTCGGATACGAACTCGAATCCAGCAGGCCCGTGCCGTCGCGGACGGCGTTGCCGAACACCAGGCCCAGTGGCACGACGACCTCCGCCACTTCGCCCTCCGGCTGGAGCGACAGGCAAATGGTGTCGTCGCCAGCGCTGACCACGCGCCCCGAGCCGCGCAGGAACAGGAAATACGAACTGCTCACGCCCACGGTGCGTCCGAACTGCTCGCGCACTTTGGCCGGGCTGCTGGTCAGGATGTCGAGCACCTGCGTCAGCTCCGCGGCCTTCGCCGTGGCAGGCAACAGCTTGTCCTCCCAGAAGCGCTCGACAAACGCTGCCGCGTTGAACTGTTGGCTCGCCTGCGCCTCGCGCACAGCCTTGAGCGAATGCACGCGAAACGGCGGAAAGGCCAGGCACAGGCCACCCACCAGAATCAGCAGGATGAGCCAGGGCAGGAATCGTTTCATGGCAGCGAGAGCGCGATGGACTTATGGCTTCTTGCCGTAGTCGCCGTATTTGCTGACGTTGTCCGGCGTGACGAGGTCGACCTTGACCGGGACTTTCTGCGGGAAGTCGCGTTTGCCTTTGAGGTATTGGTCCGCGTATTCCGCCGCCTTCTGTGCCATCACTTTGGGGAACTGCATGCCCGTCGCGGCAATCTTCTTTTCGGCGATCAACTTCACCACGTCGTCCGCGCCGTCGAAACCAAAGACCTTGATCCGGTCCGCCTTGCCCGCGCTCACGAGCGCCTGATACGCGCCCATCGCCATCGCGTCGTTGCCGCAGAACACGGCGTTGAGGTCGGGGTTCTTCTGCAAAATGGACTCCATGACTTCCAACGCCTTGGCGCGATCGAACTCAGCCGTCTGCTGCGCGACCATCTTCAAGCCGGGAAAGCGATCCACCACGCTGTGAAAACCCTTCGAGCGATTCCAGGTGTTGTTGTCGCCAACGAGCCCCAGCAACTCGGCATACTTTCCTTCTTTGCCGACCGTCTTCACAAAATATTGCCCAAGCGCCACGCAGCCGGAGTAATTGTCCGAAAGCATCTGCGACGTGGCGGCGTTGGTGGAATTGATCTCGCGATCAATGCAAAAAACCGGCACGCCCGCTTTCTTCGCCTTGAGCACATTCGCGACCGAACCATCGGCGTCGGTCGGATTGAAGAGCACCGCCTTATAGCCGCCGGCGATGAGGTTCTCGAAGTGCGACGCCTCCTTGGCCGTGTCGTTCTGCGAATCGAAGATCGTCGCGTCGTAACCGAGCTCGTTGGCACGGGCCTTGGCGGTCTCGCCGAGGACGACGAACCATGGATTGTTCAGCGTCGAGATGACGACGGCGATCTTGGTTTTGGCCGCCTGCTGGGCGCTTGCGCTGCCGGCGAACAGAAGGCCCAGACACGCCGTCGCCACAGCGACAGCCCGATGGATGAGGGTGCTTTTCATGATAGGGTTTTGGTGGTCACAACACTCGATTCACGGCGTCCCGCCATGCGCTGTGCAGACGAGAGGCTTCGGCGGTCTGCATCTTCGGACAAAAGGTCGTTTGCGAACGCGGCAACTGCTCCAGGTCGCAGCACGATTTGCCGAGGCCGAGGCCCAGCAACCCGTTCATCGCGGCGCCCCAGGCGGAACTCTCGACGACCTCGGCAACCTTGATGTCGGTGCGCGTCAGGTCGGCAGTGAACTGCATCAGGAACTTGTTCCGCGTCGGTCCGCCATCAGCGTGGAGGCTTTGCAGTTTCACCTTTGCCTCGGCGCGCATCATGTCGAGCACGTCGCGGATTTGATACGCGATGGCCTCCTGCGCGGCGCGGGCGATGTGCGCCTTGCTCGAATGCGCCGTCATGCCGATGATGGCGGCCCGCGCTTCCGGCGCCCAATACGGCGCGCTCAGGCCCGCAAACGCCGGCACGAGATAAACCCCGCCGTTGTCCTTCACGCTCAAGGCCAGCGCCTCCACTTCCGCCGCGCTCTGGATGAGGCCGAGCCGCGTCTTGAGCCATTCAATCGTGGCGGCCGAGAAACTGATAAGGCCTTCAAACGCATAAGTCGGTTTGCCCTGCCAGACCCAGGCCAGGGCGGTGACCGCCGCTTGCTTCGGCACGCGCAGTGTGTCGCCGATGTTGAGCAACACGCTGGTGCCCGTGCCGAACGTCGCCTTGGCCGTGCCCGGGCGATAACAGCGTTGCGCAAACAAGGACGCCTGTGAATCGCCCATCACGCCGATGATCGGCACCTGCTTCGGCAAAATGCCGCAGACGTCGGTCTCACCAAACTGCGCCGCGCTTTCGCGGACTTCGGGTAAGGCGCTCACGGGGACCCTGAAGAGCCGGCAAAGGCCGGCATCCCATTGCAGTGTGCCGATGTCGAACAACAGCGTGCGGCTCGCGTTGGTGAAGTCGGTCGCGAACGTCTGGCCGCCGGTGAGCCGATGGATGAGATACGCGTCCATCGTGCTGACGACCGCGTCACCGCCCTTCAGCTTCGCGGCGATCCTGGGTTTGTGCTCGACGAGCCAGCGGATCTTGGAGGCGGAAAAGTAGGTGTCGATCTTCAGCCCCGTCTTCCGCTGCACCCTCGGGCCGTGGCCTTGTTGGGTGAGCTTGGCACAGAGCGCGTCGCCGCGGCGGTCCTGCCAGACGAGGGCATGGCACAACGGCTCGCCGGTCTTGCGGTCGAAGACCAGCACGGTCTCGCGCTGGTTCGTGAGGCTGAGCGCCGCGAGTTGGTTGAGCCGGGCGCGGTTGCGTCGGGCGATCTGCCCGACGACCGCGCGGACGTTGTGCCAGATTTCCCCGGCGTCGTGTTCCACCCAGCCGGGCTGCGGGTAGATCTGGCGGTGGTCGCGCGAGGCTTTGTCCAGCACCCGGCCGCGCGCGTCGAAGAGCACGGCTTTCGTCGCGGAGGTGCTTTGGTCAAGGGCGAGGATCAGGCTCATGCTATCTCAAGAGCTTGGTCGCGGTTTCGGACAATCCTTCCATGCTGATGCCGTAGTGCCGGAAGATGTCCGCCTGCGCTCCGGGAACGGTTTCTTCATCGGGAATGCCCACGATGCGGAGCGGTTTGAAAACACCGGCCTGCAGCAGCGTGGACGCCACGGCTTCGCCCAGGCCACCGTGAACCATGTGTTCTTCCGCGGTGATGACGGCTTTGCATTCGCGACCGGCTTTCAAGATGGCTTCGGTATCGAGTGGCTTCACCGTGTGAACCGAAAGGACGCGTGCCTGAATGCCGCGTTCGGCAAGTTGCGCGGCGGCGAGGAAGGCGTGAACGACGGTTTCGCCGTTCGCGATGAACGCCACGTCGTTGCCCTCGCGCAGGGTGATCGCTTGGCCAGGTTCAAATGTCGTCTCAGGTCTGTGGAGGTTGAACATCGCGGCTTTGCCGAAGCGGACGAAGACAGGCTTCGTCGCCCTGGCCGCGGCGAGGATGGCCTGGCGCGACTCGAAATTGTCCGCCGGGACGAGGATCGTAAGGTTGTTGATGGCGCGCAAAACGGCGAGGTCGTGCAACGAATGATGCGTCGTTCCGAGCGCGCCATAGCTGACGCCCGAGCTGATGCCAATGAGCACGGCGGGAACGTCCGAGTAACAGATGTCGTTCTTGATCTGCTCCAGCGAACGCGCGGTGAGGAAGCAACTCGGCGAGACTCCGAACGTCTTTTTGCCACAGGCCGCCAGACCGGCGGTGATCCCGACGAGGTTCTGCTCGGCGATGCCGACCTCGACGATCTGCCTGGGCAACGCCTTGCCGAACGGCGCGAGCTTGCCTGAGCCGCGCGAGTCACTGGTGACGGCGACGATGTTTGGGTTCGCCCTCGCCAGCTCTGCCAGCGTGGCGGCGAATTCGTCGAGGTTGGCGCGGCCCATCTTCAGGCCGAGCTTCTCCGCCATCGCCTTCGCGGCCGGCGTGAACATGGAGGGTGCGGGCGCGCTCACTTGGCCTCCTTCAGTGTGGCCTCGGCCGCGTCGAGTTCGGCCAGCGCTTGTTTCAGTTCCGCTTCACTGGGCACGCCGTGATGCCACTTGGCCACGTTCTCCATGAAGCTGACGCCTTTGCCTTTGACGGTGTTGGCGATGATGAACGTGGGTTTGCCGGGTTCAGGCGGATCGTTGAGCGCCTTCGTCAGCGCGGCGTAGTCGTGGCCGTTCACGCTACGGACTTCCCAGCCGAACGCGCGCCACTTCTCATCCAGCGGTTCGTTGCTCATCACGTCGCGCGTAGGGCCCGTGATCTGGAGCGTGTTGTGGTCGAGAATGGCGACCAGGTTGTCGAGTTTGTAGTGTGCGGCGGCGAGGCCGGCTTCCCAGTTCGAACCTTCGGCGAGTTCGCCGTCGCCGAGCAGCGTGAACACGCGGTAGTCTGCCGAGTCCATCTTCGCGGCGAGGGCCATGCCGATGGAGATCGGCAGCCCGTGGCCGAGCGCGCCGGTGTTCATCTCCACGCCGGGAATGTGCCGCGTAGGATGGCCGACGTAGTGCGATTGATAATGGCAGACGGTGTCCAAGTCCGCTGCGGGGAAAAAGCCGCGGTCAGCGAGCACGGCGTAGAGGGCTTCGACGCAGTGGCCCTTGCTCTGCACGTAGCGGTCGCGCGTCGGACTGGTGAACGTCTGCGGCGAGACCTTGAGGACGCGATTGTAGAGGACGTTCAGGATGTCCAGGCAGGACAACCCGCCGCCGGTGTGGCCCGCGCCGGCGTTGACGATGAGCCGCAGCATCGTGCGGCGCAGCGCGACGGCTTTGAGTTCCAGTTGTGCGTCCGTCATGTTGACGTCACTTGATGTTGCAGAGGACTCGTTGATAGCCGACCAGCGGCGGTGTGCCGTTGTCGCGGACTTCAAGGATGATCTGAACCTGCTTCCCCGGTTCGTTCGGTGCGACGAAGCTGGCTTCGTCCAGTGAATCGGCGTTGACGATGGACACGGTCGCCTTGGCAGAATCGGCATCGGCGTATTGCCACCATTTGTAGGTGAGCTTGTTGCCGTCGGGATCGGTGGCGGTGGCGGCGAGCTTCACGGTCTCGCCGGGCTTCACGTCACGCTTGTGGCTGCCTTGAACCTTGGCGGCAGGCGGGTGGTTCGCGTCCTTGAACGCCTTCACGCACCAATCCATCCGTGCAGCGAAGTCGTTTTGCGCGGCGGGAATCCAGCGCCAATACATCTTGTTGCGGTCGCCGTCGTCGGTAAGCGTCTTGTCGGTGATGTGATTCGGGAAAGCAGGGTTATCAAAAGCCGAGCGCCCGCCCCAGCCTCCGAGCGTATAGTCGAGGTGCGCTGCGAGTCCGTTGTTGATCAGGTGCAGGAAGGACGGGGTGTCGCCCTCGCTGATGTAACTCTGTGGCGTCAGCACCCCGAGCGGTCCATGACCGGTGTTGACGTTCTCGTTCACCCACGCGGGTTTCATCAACTCCTGAATCTCCGGAGGGTTGGCGCTTGGCTTTCCCGGTTTGCTGGCGTTGTCGTAGCTCTCGTAATCCCACACATCGTCCCACCGATAGGCTTCGTTGATGTGCGCCTGCGGGATGTTGGTTTGAATCCAGCCGCCGCCGCCGTCCTGATACCAGATGCAATAGATGCGGATGCGCGAAGCGGCGTATTCGAACTTCTCCTTCGGATACGCCGTCTTCAATTTCCACAGCGCGGACGCCGTGGTGTTCGCCCCGCCCCATGAGAGCACGTGAACGAGACGCGGATCGGCGTCAAGCAAGGTGTCGATGATCAACTTTTCCCCGGGCGTGTCTTGCGTCTCCATGTCCGGCGGAGCAACCCACAGGTCCTTGATGTTCTCGTTGCCGACGCGACAGACGCCACGCAAATAGTCGGCGCTGGGGTAATCCGGCTTGTGTTTGCGCAAATTCGGCAGCACCTGTTCATACGCGTCCAACTGCTTCTCCAGCCACGGCTCTTTGCTGTGGCCGCTTTTCTGAAACTTGGAATTGACCTCCACGATGCCCGCCACGTCGTAATCGGAGGCGTAGAGCAGGAAGCGAATCATGCTGCTGTGGTCATCAATCTCCCCGTCGGTGGTGGCGATGACACGGGGCTTTGTGGACGAACTGACCGCCGGAGCGGCATGCGACGCGGCAATCATGCACCCCGAGACCAGAGCCAGCGCAGTGAGCTTCATCGAACGGGAGGAATATTTGGTCATGTTCTGATTGTTCATGGATTTGGAGTTTGTGGTCGGTCCTGACGTCACGCTCCGGGGTCGTTAACCTCCCAGCCGAGATAATTCCCGAACGCTTCGGCCAGTATCGCGGCCGAGTGCGATTGCGTCATGACGACGTGATGTTCAAAACCCTTTTCGCAGACGTGGCGCAGGACTTTTTGCAGGTTCGGCACTTTGGCCACGGCGCGGTTGCCGAAGGTTTTGAGTTCGTCGTTCGTGAGTTCGCCTTCGCCGACGTAGCAGCGAATCTTGCCCTCGGCGTCGGCGGTGGTGATGCGGCCGTAGGTCAGCGGGCCGGCGGGCGTGCGGCCGTCGAGCGCGCCGTAGGTGTTTTCCACGCCTAGAATGCTGCCCAAGATCGGCGCGTTGGAGATCTTGATGTCAGGCAGGAAGGATTTCGCCCAGTTGCCGCAGTGGAAGAGGACGCATTTGTCGTCGTCGTCCGCGTAGTTGTTGTTCCAGTCCACGAGCGCGGCGGGCGTGCCGCCGGCGAGTTGCATGGCATACATGGTGAGCACGCCGGTGACGTCCACTTCGCAGGCGCTGGGCATGAACTTCTCGCTCATCATGCTCATGAGCGTGCAGACGTTGCAGCCGAAGTTCGCCTGCACCGAGGTCCAGCATTGGATGGCGGTGGCGTCGAGGTGATTGGCGTTCATCCAATCGGTAAGCACCACCCCCATCTTGGCCATCTGCACGAGCTTCTCCTCCGGCACGCCTGGCGCGGGAGCGTAGCCGGTGATTTCGGAAAGCTTCGCCTCAACCGCCGCGGCGTTGGCGTCGAGCTTGTTCGCCGCGCCGATGATTTCCGACAGATCCACCGTGGTGACGCTGATGCCGTGGCGCTCGAGAATCTTCTCCGAATAGCGCACGGTGTTGAACGCGCCCGGCCGCGCGCCGACGGCGCCGAGGCGAACGCCGCGGAGGCCGTTCACGACCCGGCAGACGCCGAGGAACTCTTGCAGGTCGCGCCTGAAGCTGTCGGACATCGGGTGCGAGACGTGTTTGCTGGTCAGCGAGAACTTGATGCCGGCCTGCACGAGGTTGTTGCAGACGGAGATCTTGCCGCAGAACGAATCGCGACGGCGCGAGGGCATGAGCTGCTTGGGGTCGTCGGGATAACCTTGAACGAGCACGGGCACATTGAGGCCGGCGAGCTTGAGCGTGTCGGCGACGCCCTTTTCATCGCCGAAGTTCGGCAGGCAGACGAGGATGCCGTCCATTTCATCCGCGTGCTGCTTGAACAACTCCGCGCACTTGCGGGCGTCGTTGTGCGTCTCGACACCGCCGAGCTTGGAATCGGATTCGCCGAGTTGAATGGCCTTGATTCCGAGCTGGCCGAAAAGTGTGGCGAGGTCCGCCCGCGCCTCGGTGACGAGCTGGTCGGGGAAGAAATCGCGGTTGCCGTAGATGACGCCGAGCGTGGGAGCCGTGGTGGCTCTGTTAAGAGTCGCCGTATTCATAAGGTGCCTAATGATGAGAATCTAACGCTTCCTCCAGCAAGGTTCCTCCTTGTTCCAGACCAGAAACTTCCTGTATCCTAAGCCAGTGCATCGCTTCGATCATAGTCGTCCCTATTTCAAGCCGTACGGATTCACGTGCGAACTGTGGAAGGCGGCGCCTATGCGGAGGCCCGATCGGCACAACGAGATTGAGTTAAATCTCTTGAAGAACGGCTCGCTGACCTACCTGCTAGGAGGTGAGCGGATCACGATTCCACAGGGGAGCCTGGGCGTCTTCTGGGCGGCCATTCCGCATCAACTCATCGCCTCATCCGGCAACCCCGAGTATTACGTGGTCACCCTGCCGCTCGCGTGGTTTTTGCAATGTCGCCTGCCGGCGAATCTCGTGGATCGGTTGCTGCAGGGCCAGTTCTTGCGGGACCCGGAGCTCGAACGATTCGAGGTGGACCTGCGGCTGTTTCGAATTTGGACCCGGGATCTGGGCGAAGGTCGAAACGAACCGGGCACCGCGATGCGGCTCGAACTTCACGCGCGCCTGCAAAGGCTTGCGGACGTTTTGCCGTCGCAGCAACTAGCCGGAGACCATCGCCGATCGAGGGCGCTACTCGGCGAAGGCGGCCTGAGCAAGGTGGAGCAACTGGCCGCCTACATTGCGCAACACTATCAGGAAACGATTCTCATCGGCGACGCCGCCCGTGAAGTTGGACTCCATCCGAACTACGCGATGAGTCTGTTCAAGAAGACCTTCAACCTCACACTCAACGAATACATTACCCAGCATCGGATGTGGCACGCACAACGACTCCTCGCCACCACGGACGACAAGATCGTGGATATCGCTCTCACAGCGGGTTATCCCACGCTGAGCCGGTTTTATGAGGCCTTCCGGAAGTCGTGCGGGGGTACACCCAGCCGTTACCGCAGGGAGCATCGACTTGCGGATGGCACTGTTTATCACCAGTTATCTGATGCCCCCCGGGCGCCTTGCAGGCGATCCACGAATTGAAGCTCCGCATCCTTGAGGACATTGGAATGATGGCGAGAAAGTGGCTGGTTCGATAGTCGAAACGGGGCTCCGGGCTGCCGTTGTCCTCCGGCGCCCGCCTGGCCCGCGCAATGCCCCGCCCGAACCGGTTCACGTAACCGAGGACATGCATGGCCTCGGCAATGATCGGATTCCGATAGGCATTCTGACGAATGGCAAACGACGAACGACAAAACAAGAATCGCGCGAGCTTTCATGTTCAGGCGAGAATCCTCTTCAGCACATGCCCAGGCACATCGGTGAGCCGGCGGGCGGCGCCGTTGTGATAATAGGTCAGCTTCTCAGGATCGAGCCCGAGCAGGTGGTCGTGTTCTCTCACTGTTTCACCTCCACCAATACCCGCTGGTAGCGGGTGAAGCGAGGTGTGCCGTGATCGGTCACGGCGAGGATCACGTGCATGGTGCCGGTGCCAGGGGCCATGACGCCGCGCGTGGGCACGGTGAACCAGGCCTGCGGTTGGTCGAAGTTCTGGATGATGAGGGGCTGTCCGCTGCGTGAGTTGTAAACCGGAAACGTCCCCGCCTCATGGTAATAGAACCATTGATACGAAAGGGCGTCGCCGTCCGGGTCGGTTGAACCGGCGGCGCTGAGGTTGACGCGTTCGCCGGGCTTGGCGGTGAGTCGGTTCGCGTGGGCGAGCTTCGGCACGGGTGGATGGTTTGCCTCGGTGTAGGGCTTGATCGTCCAATCCATGCGCGCGGCGAAGTCGTTCTGATACGCCGAGCGCCAGCGCCAGATGGTGGCGTGGTTGTCATCGTGCCAGCGTCCGTCGATGCCGAGCACTTCGTCGTCGGCGTCGCTCCAGAATGGGCGGGTCTCGGCCTGGGGATGCCACTTCTGGAGGCGCGGCGTGTAAAACTCGTAACGGCCACCCCAGCCGCCCCAGTTCGGATGTTCGGGATCGCTCAGGCCGTTGGAGATCAAGTTAAAGAACGACGGCGTGTCGCCTTCCATCAGGTATTCCCAGAGCGGGTATTCGGCGCCGAGCGGTCCCTTGCGGCGGATATTGCGGTCGAGCCACTCGTTGGTCACCAGTTCGAAGTCGGCGCCGTCGCAACGCGCGTGAAAATTGTCGCCGCTGATCCCGCTCCACGTCGCATGGTGATACGCGCCGCCGTCATGATAGCCGGGACTGGCGATGTAAAACAGATTGGTGAAGTTCTGTCGCAGCCACGGGCCGCTGTCGTCCTGGTCCGAGATGGTATAGACGCGCAGCTTGGCGACGAATTGATCCAGTTGCGAGGTCGTGCGGGTGGCGCGGACCTTCCAGAGCGCCTGCGCCAGCACGTTAGGGCCGCCCCAGACCGGCACCCAGAGTGGACGTGGGTCCGCCTTGTCCACGGCCTGGATGAGCAGTTCCGAGCCGGACGAATCATGCCCTTCGCCGACGGCCTTCATGCCGTAGAGCGCCGGGCCTTCCTTGAC
>Ga0172367_10004207_pt1 | contig 18083 bp, 28 predicted proteins | sample Lak10m_FD_114542 | JGI IMG/M metagenome (GOLD analysis project Ga0172367, IMG submission 114542) | Freshwater microbial communities from Kabuno Bay, South-Kivu, Congo - kab_022012_10m | ecosystem: Environmental > Aquatic > Freshwater > Lake | place: Democratic Republic of the Congo: South-Kivu...
AAATTCTCCATTGAGTATTAGAGTCTTTCTGTATCCTAGATACTTGCATACCAGAATCATAATTAACTCCACTAGCACTCATATTAGATATCTGGTCAACTGTTAAAATGGTATATCCAGGACCTTGAAATGTAATAGTATAGTGTTTTGCATCATCTCCTGTAGATACTAAGCCGTCTGGTGCAGTCTTACCTTGTGAAGTGATATTTAATATCTTATCATTATTAGACCAATTTAGAGAAATATCATAGTTCTCATCATTATTAAAATAATGGTTTATAGTGCTAATTGCAGTACTAGCATCAACAGTAGTAGTGTGTTGAAAGCTAATTATGGTAAATATCATTACATAAAAACATAATTTTATATATAATGATAGTTTTTGATTATTTATAATATTTTTCATATGGATTAATTTAACTTTCTATACTTTTTTAATAAAAACATTATTACAGTGAATAAAATTATAATTGAAGAGACAACTAGAGTGATAGTAAGAATATTATTATTTCTATTACTATCTTGCTCATTAGAACATTTACTTGGATCTAGCTCTTTACAGTCATATTTTAATTCTACTGTATTTAGTACATTTCCATCTTTATCTTTGATGCTACTAGTCACTATAATATTATTATATCTCTTGTCTTTTGGTAATTTGGTATATATTCCATCTACTTGTCCTGTGACTGCACCTTTATATTCACTATTTGCTATGACTTTGCCTTGCTCATCTTTGATTGTATTTTCTAATATTATATCTACTTGAGCATCTTTAATATTGCTTATACAGGTTAATAGTTGTAATTCTTTATCGGGGTTAAAAGGACTTGTATTAAAGGCTAAAGCTGATATTCTTGGCTCACTAATGATTGAGTTTATAAATCTTATATTAACTATATTTCCCCATTTTGTAGTGACAGGAGTGTCTGTGTCTTTTATTTTTATCTTTATATAATATATAGCTTTATTTGGCTCTTGTATTGTATAATTAGCTATATAAGAACCTCTTTTTACTATAAGTTTTTGTTCTTTTAATTCTTTCTCTATTTTCCCTAAATCATCACTCCAGCTATATACTTCGTACTTTATCTCTACTTCTTTGTCTTCATTAGTATTATTTTGTATAGGCATACTAATATTAACTGGCTCTATCTTTTCATAAATTGGATTTATAGCTAAGCTATCTAATATTTTATTATTTAGCTTAATTTCATTTTGCTTCACTGATATATCTTCAGCATTATTACCTCCTACTTTAAAACTAGCATAAGCAGCCGGCATTTCATTAGAAAAAGTTAATCCAGCTATATTGATTGAATCATCTTGTATTACTGTTAATAATATCTCATAATCTCCTTTGGCTGCCTGCACTGGAATAATATATTTATAATCTATACTATATTTTCCTAAACTATTTATGCTTATATTATCTTTCAAAACTATCTCATCTAATGTTTTTATTACTTTTTTATCTCCTTCTTGATCTATTTTTACTACTTTACCTTTTACTTTTAAATCTGGTAATTGATAGATATTATTATTTTTTAATTCTCCATTTATATATATAACATCTCCGGGCTCATATGTATTCTGATCTAATACTACATTTACATCTACACTCCCAAACTTATACACATCAAAACAATTTCCTAATGTTGCATTCTTTAGCCCTTCTTTATTGAGGTTGCTTTGATAATCATTTTCAGTAGCTAATTCTTGTGCTATAAGACTTATATTTGGTTGCAATATAGCTGCTAATAGAATAAAGCTGGCTACAATTCTATATTTTTTATACATATTTTATTTATTAATTTTTCACTCTATTATTATAACTTATAAATTTTTATTTGTCTAAGCTATAATTGTGGATAAGTCATTTTTTTTTGATTTATATGCTATTAAATCATTTGGTAAATTTGATAAAAATTCGTATTCTTGGTCTAAATATTGGAATTTCAATTGACTTGCATGTAAAAATTGTCTATGTAGTGAATTATTATTTTGTCGCTCTAATTTCCCACCATACAATTTGTCCCCTACTATGGGGTGTCCGATGGCTTGCAGATGCACACGAATCTGATGAGTACGCCCTGTATGTATAACTACTTTCACAAGTGTACTATCCTGATATCTCTCCAAAACCCAATATTCACTATGGGCTATTCTTTGTTTTATACCAGACTGCTTGTCTGAGATTACTGCTACTCTTTTGGTATGATCTAATTTTGACCTAATAATTGGGTATGTGATATTACCATAATCATTTTTGATTAATCCTCTTACTAAACAGATATATTCTTTATAAACTTTTCTATCTTTAAATAATTGTTTTAATTTGATTAAAGAGTTTTGATTACGAGCTACAATTACTAAGCCACTAGTGTCTTTGTCTATTCTATGGACTATACCATATCTGTTTTGTGCTATTGCTTCTGAATTGTGGTCTGGGTCAATTGCTTGCTTGATCTCTGGGTATTGTGAAATTAGTATATCGACAAGAGAATAGGAATTGGGATTATTAGTTTTATGCATTAATAATCCTGCTGGCTTATTGACTATCAAAAAGTCTGGGTGCTCAAAGATTATTTGTACTTGTTTTGCCAAGTCTTGTTTGAGATTATCATCTATTGTGATTGGTTGTGTTTTACTTTTGTGCGTATTGACTTCTATAATATCTCCTATGGAAACTAATTCTTTAGGTTTTGTGATAATCTGTCCATTTTTGGATACTAGATTATTTTTTATCAAAACTTGAATTTGTTGTCTAGATATATTTTGTAAAAATTGAGCTAAAAATTTATCTATTCGGGTAGGAATGGAATTATGGTATTGAGTTTTGAACATAATAATCTTGACTTTTATAATATAACTGTTACACTTATATTAATTATAGTTTAATATATATATGAAAAAAATTCAATTTTCTTCTTTTGTCTGGATAGATATAAACCCTGATATACAGTCTGACCTTGATAATTTAGATAATATTATCAATTTAAAAGACTCCACCGAGCAAATCTTAAAATCACCTATTCATCTACAAAGATTAGAAGAATATCCTGATTATATGGCTGTAATATTACATTATCCGCTATATGATAAAAAATTAAGAAAAAATCAAGCAGTTGAAATAGATTGTATTTTAAGTCAAGGTTATTTCATTACTTCACATAAAGAAAATGTACACTTTATAGATACTATAATATCTCAGCTAGAAGGTAAAACTTCTAGATTTCATAGTCCTGTAGATTTATATATTCATTTAATTGAGAAGATGTTATCATCTTGTATGACTCCACTTAATCGTATTGCTGAGAAAATTGATTTTATAGAAGAAGAAATATTCAAAGGAAATGAGAAAAATATGATATCTGAAATCTCTATAGTAAAGAGAGATGTACTAGATTTTCGTAAAACTATTAGATTACATAAATCTGTTATAGATTCATCTATTAGATTAATTCCTCAGTATTTTCCTGATAATCAAGTCAAATCTAAGCATATCACGGATATTGTATCTAGCAATATACATATTTGGAATATTACAGAGAATTTAAAGGAAGCAATTGAAGCTTTTGACCAAACTAATCAGACTTTATTATCTCATAAATTGAACAAAAATATTAAAACTTTAACTACCTTCTCAACTACTCTTGCACCTTCTACCCTATTTATTGGGCTATTAGGGATAAATGCTGAGATGGAATTTCTAGATAATAACTTTGCATTTTTTATAGCCGCAATGATCGCATTTAGTATATCTTTAGTTTTGTATCTATACTTTAGGAGTAGAGATGTTATTTAATACTTGTAAATTAAAATATTATATTACAGTGAATCATAGTCTCTCACAATAATCTGAGAATCAATTTGTTTCATTGTCTCCAGAATAACTGAAATTACGATCAACATACTAGTACCTCCTATAGTAAGGGATTGATTACCTGTAAATCCTGTCATTATAAATGGTAATACTGCAATTAACCCTAGGAAAATAGCTCCAAAGATAACAATTCTATTAGATACATATTTGAGATATTCAGCAGTTTTCTCTCCCGGTCTAATTCCTGTAACAAAACCTCCTTGTTTTTGCAAATTCTCAGCCACGGCTTTAGGCTCAAATACAATAGTGGTGTAAACATAAGTAAATATTAAGACTAAGACAAAATATATACTGGCATAGGCCATTTGATTCCCAAGAAAAGTATTGATATTGGAAGCTATGCTCTTAACCCAATCAATATTACTCTGGACTAGTAAATTAGCTATGACTCGAGGGAATAAGACCAGAGATACTGCAAATATAATTGGCATCACCCCTGCTTGATTGACTTTCATTGGCAAATAAGTATCTACTTGACTATTAACTAAAGCGCCTCTTGATTTTTTGCTATAAGAAATTGGAATATTACGCTGGCCCTCAGTAATGAAAATTATTCCATAAATAACTACTAAGGTGATTCCTACGTATAGTAAATAGCTAGGCATATTTGCCTGATTAAAATTCAATATAAATTGATTGATAGTGGTCGGTAAGCTCGCAATAATTCCGGCAAAAATAATCAAAGATATCCCATTACCGACTTTCTGATTCGTAATTAGCTCTCCTATCCACATCAAACCCATTGTCCCAGCACTCATCAGAGCTATAACTGTAATTACTTGTAAACTACTAATGTCTTGTATAATATTTTGGCTTTTGAGTAAAGTCAGAGTAGACATAGACTGTATAATAGACAAGGGTAAAGTTAACATTCTCGTATATTGATTAAATACTTGTCTTCCCTGCTCTCCTTCTTCCTTGTATAGTCTATTCAAAGATGGGATTACCATTGTAAATAATTGCATTATAATAGAAGCTGTAATATATGGACCAACTCCTAGCGCAACTAAAGAGAAGTTAGAAAATCCTCCACCAGAGAATATATCTAATAGTCCAAAAATCTGATTTGACTCGGTGAAAGTTTTTACTCTAGCAGTATCTATAACAGGTATAGGTACAGAAGCGATCAGTCTATATATAATCAAAAGTCCAAGAACTAATAAAAGTTTATTTCTTAAGTCTGGGATTTTAGCTATATATAGCCATCTTTTCATATCTGTATATTATAAATAAACTTAAGGTCTTTTTTAAAATTATATAAAAAATTATTTATTTGCTGTATAATTTTTCAACATTTTTTGATAATACTAAACCTTCAAAGACAAATTTTTTATCAATGATATCTACTGTATTCCCTAAAATTTTGACTTTAGTGTTTTTAGCAGAAATTAATTTAGCTTGAATTAAAGCTTCTAAATTGATAGTAGCTCCATTTTCAAAATTAGCGTCAATAGAGTTGATATTGATAATCTTATAAGCTCTTTGATTCTTGATATTAGTCACCTTATGATGCCCCTGTACTGGAGACTGTCCTCTTCTTTTGTGAATTACTCGACTCCCTTGTCCAGCTAAAGCCGCACTTCCTCCTGTAAATAGAGGAGATATTTTAGCTCCTGATCTAGCTTTTTGACCTTTTTGTCCCTTTCCACTGTAGGTTCCTCTCTTCCCACCACGACCAATTCGCTTACGGGATTTTTGAGATAAATTTGAAGATAATGTATGAATATGCATATTATTGAGTCTTTAACAAAGCTTTTACTGTGGCTCTAGCATTATTCAGCTTATTATTACCACCTAACATTTTAGCTGTAATATTCTTAATTCCTACTAAATCAACAACTGTTCTAATAGCTCCTCCAGCCACAATTCCTTTTCCTTCTTTAGCTGGTTTTAATATAACATTAGCGCTACCAAATTTAGCAGAAGCATCTACAGGAACAGTTCCAGTCTCTATATTAATTTTAACCATTTTCTTCTTAGCAGAGTTAATAGCCTTATCAATAGCAATAGCAGTATCTGTTCCTTTACCTATACCAACCCCAACTTTCCCATTTCTGTCTCCTATTACAACTGCTGCTCTAAAAGAAAACCTTCTACCGCCAGCCATAACACGAGCTACTCTAGCTATATCAAGTACTTTATGATCATATTCTCTTTTTTCTGGCTGTCGTGATTGTTGTTGCTTCTTTGACATAATTAAAATCTTAATCCTGATTTACGAGCTCCTTCAGCAAAGGCTGCAATTTTACCTGTATATTTTCTACCTCTTCTATCAAAAGCAACCTTATAAATATTTTTTTCTAAAGCTTTTTTTGCTAATTCTTGACCTAATTTCTCAGCATTAACAATAGTAATAGTTGTACTCTTAGATATTGGTTTGCTGTGCAATCCAATTAAGGTAATTCCTTTGGCATCATCTATAAGTTGAGCATAGATACTAGTATTACTTTTAGATACAGCTAATCTAGGAATAGTAGAAGTTCCAGAGATTTTACCTCTTACTCTTACTTTTCTTCTTGCTAATCTTCTCTGTTTATCCAAAATTTCTTTCATACTATATACATTATAAACAATATTATATCATATTTAACTTAATATTTCAAGGCTTAAGACGAAGTCTTTTTACCAACTTTCATTCTGACGAATTCATCATCATATCTAACACCCTTACCTTTATAAGGTTCTGGAGGTCTAGTAGCTCTAATATTAGCTGACACCTGTCCTACCAACTCTTTGTTAATACCTTTGACTAAAATTATATTCTTTTCTACTTCAAATGCAATTCCTTCTGGAGCTGAGATTTCAATCGGATGTGAATATCCTAGATTAAGAACTAAAGTCTGCCCTTGTAGTGCTACTCTATACCCTACCCCTTCTATTCGTAATTTCTTAGTAAAGCCTTCAGTCACTCCTGTAATCATATTTTGGAGCAATGCACGATATAATCCCCAAAAAGCACTAACATTTTTGATTTGCTCCTTAGGTGTGACGAAAATTTCTCCCTCACCTATTTCAAAATTAATTGGGTGAGCGACTACTTGAGACAAAGTTCCTTTTGGACCTGTCACCTTAAGTATATCGTTTTCTAATACGATTGAGACATCTTTTGGAATTTGAATTGGCTTTTTACCTACTCTTGACATAATATTATACTTACTTTACTACTACCAAACTTGACAAATAATTTCTCCCCCTAATTTTTCTTTTTTAGCAGTATTAGCATCGATAATACCTTTAGAGGTTGAAATGACTACAGTACCTCGTCCATATTTAAACTGTGTAGGTAGATCTTGTACCTTTAGATAAACTCTCTTACCTGGTTTACTCACTCTATCTATACCTTTAATCCCATCTTTTTTGAGAGTTATTAAAATAAGAGGAAATCCTTGCTCTTGATCTTGCTTTGCCACTGCTGAGATAAATTTTTTGGTCTTTAATAATTTTGCAATTTCAAATTTAAGATTAGAGTAAGGAATTGCTACTTCTCTTTTGTTCACAAGCTGAGCATTGCGAATTCTGGTCAACATATCTGATATGGGATCTGTATACATATATTTTATAATTACCAACTAGACTTTTTAATACCTGGGATCATTCCTTGAGAAGCCATTTCTCTAAAACAAATTCTACATAATCCAAAGTCTCGTATATAACCTCTGTGTCTTCCACAGCTAAAACATCGATTTACTCCTCTTGTCATAAATTTCTGCTTCTTCTTAGATTTTGCAATGTGTGCTTCTGTTGCCATATCTATAATATTATTGCTTAAATGGGAAACCCATTGATTTTAATAAATAAAGACTCTTTTCTTTATCAGAGTTAGAGATTGTGATATTAATCTGCAATCCAAAATTAATTCCTAATTCTTCATTAGATAATTCAGGGAAAATAATTTGCTCTTTAATACCAAAATTAACATTTCCCTTAGAATCTATTTTGGTAGCTTCTATACCCTGAAAATCTCGAGTTCTAGGAAGAGCAATGCTAATCAATCTATCTAAAAAGTCATACATTCTATCTCCTCTCAAAGTAACTTTTAGGCCTATAGTCATTCCTTTTCTAGTCTTAAATTGAGCGATAGAGGTCTTAGATGCAACTGAGACTGGTTTCTGAGCTGCAATAGTAGTTAAAACAGCTTTAACTTTCTCAAATTTTTGTACATCACGGAAGTTTTTACCAGTACCTACATTGATAGTTATCTTTTCAATTTTAGGTGCAGCCAAAACGTTATTGATATGAAATTCTCTCATCAATTCTGGTTTCAAATTCCCTTGATACTGTTCTTTTAAACTCAACATATTACAATTCTTTATTCAATTTATGACTAAACCTAACTTTTTTACCTTCTAATAACTTGTATGATACTTTTGTTCTTTCAGATGTCTCTGTATCTACAAAGGCTACATTAGAGATATGAATAGTAGATGGTTTTTCAATAATAACACCTATTTCTCCGTTTTGTCTAGGTTTTTTATGTTTCTTAACTAACATAACACCTTCAACTCTTAATCGATTACGAGAAGGTAAAACTTCTAGAACTTTACCTCTTTTGCCTTTATCTTTACCGGTGATAATCTCTACAATGTCGTTTTTACGAATCTTCATATTATTACTATAATTACAATACCTCTGGGGCTAATGAGACAATTTTCATATATCCTGCCTCTCTAATTTCTCTTGCAATAGGTCCAAATACACGTGTTCCTACTGGATCTTTAGCGTTATTTATAATAACTGCTGCATTTTCACTAAATCTAATGTAAGAACCATCAGCTCGGCGATATTCTTTACATTGTCTTACAATTACTGCTTTTACTACATCTCCTTTTTTTACAGTAGCCCTTGGTTCTGAGCTTTTTACAGAAGCTACAATAATATCTCCTAGCTGAGCATATCTTTTACGAGTCCCACCTAGAACATTGAAGCATTCTATGATTTTTGCTCCTGAGTTATCTGCTACCTTTAATTTAGTCTCTTTCTGAATCATATTATTGTATTACTATCCATCTTTTATGCTTAGACATAGGCTTAGCTTCTCTAATCATAACCTCGTCCCCAACTTGAATTGAATCATTCTCATTATGGGCTTTATATTTCTTAGTTACTGTATATCTTTTTTTGTATAAAGGATCGGACTTAGTTTTGTTCACAGCTACAACAACAGTTTTTTGCATAGCAGTAGATACAACTTTACCTTTTAAAGTTCTCTTATTTACTGTATTTGAAATTGTAGTAATGTTATTGTCGGACATAGTTATTTAGATAATTGATTCAATAATGTTTTGATGCGAGCGATATCTCTTCTTAATGTTTTTATAGCTGCACTACTAGTTTTTTGAGAGGTATCTCTCTTAACAAAGTTTAACTTACCTAGTTCTAATTGTTTCGTAGATAAAAGGGTGTGTAATTCTTGCTGAGACTTATTATTGTAAACTTCCTTACTCATAAAACTATATTCTTCTTAAAACATTAGTATAGCATAAAATATATTATATCTGATTTTTAGTTATTAGTCAAGCTTTTATGCTAGTCTTTACTAATAAATTTAGTTTTAACTGGTAATTTATCTCCTGCCCTTCGAAGAGCCTCAGCTGCTATCTCCGGAGAGACCCCATCAATCTCAAATAGAATTTTACCTGCTTTAAGGTTAGCTACATAGTGATCAACAGCTCCTTTTCCTTTTCCCATACCTACTTCTGCACTTTTGGCGGTAATAGGTTTATGTGGGAAAATTCTAATCCAAACTTTACCACCTCTTGAGGTGTATCTAGTTATGGCTCTCCTAGCTGATTCAATTTGTCTAGCTGTAATCCATTTAGCTTCGGTGGCTTTGAGTCCATAAGATCCAAAAGCTAATTCTATACCTCTAGAAGCGGTGGTTAATTTATCAGAAGGCTTTCCCTTATGAACTTTTCTATGCTTGGTCTTTCGTGGTGCTAATAACATATTCCTAGTCTTAAGTTAATTAATTTTCTTCCTCTATAACATCTCCCTTATATATCCAGACCTTGATTCCTGTAGTTCCGTATTTAGTGTAAGCTGTTTTCTTAGCGAAATCTATATTGGCTCTAAGAGTAGCTAAAGGAATTTTACCCTTAGTTAAATATTCTGATCTAGACATCTCAGCTCCATCTAATCTACCACTTAATAGAATTTTTACTCCCTTTACATTATGACTCTGAGACACATTATCTATAGTTTGTTTTAATACTCTTCTAAAAGGGATTCTCTTCTCTAATTGTTCAGCAATATTTTCTCCTATAATAGCGGCATTTTCATTAGGATTCTTGATTTCTTCTACAGTTAATCTTAAATCAATTTGAGTTCCAATCAAATGCTTAATATTCTTTTTGAGAGATTCAATTCCAGCCCCACCTCTTCCAATAATCATACCAGCTCTTGAGGTATGTATAATTATATTGATAAGTCTTGGGCTTCTTTCAATATCAATATGGCTAATACCTGATTTAGGTAAAGTTTTGTTGATAAATTTACGAATTTTAGCATCTTGCTGTAAATCTTTTGGTAAATTACGAGCAGTACCAAACCACCTAGAATTCCAATTCTTGGTGACCCCGAGTCTATATAAATTTGCTGAAACCTTATTTCCCATATATATAAATTATTTATCGCTAACTTTTTTCTTCTTAGTCACTGACTTGGTTGTAGTAGATTTTTTAGCAACTGTAGTTTTTTTAGTACTTTTAACTACAGTTGACTTAGCTTCTGCTACTTTAATCTCAGATTTTTCTGCTACTACATCTTTTGCCTCAACTTTGGCTTTTCTCTTTTTGACAATATCTAATTCTCCTAAAGTCAAACTAATATGTGAACTTCTTTTCCGAATGGTATAAGCTCTTCCAAAAGCTCTTGGACGAAATCTCTTCAAAGTCATCCCAGCATCTACGAAAATTTTATCAATTTTAAGCTGAGATTCTAATACTGAGTCATTTTTCTTAGCATTAGCGACAGCAGATTGAATAAGTTTTTTGATAGGTAGGCTAGATTTTTTATGAATAGTATCCAAAATCAAAATAGCTTCTCGAACTGATTTACCGCGAACAGCATCAGCTACAAGACGAGTTTTTCTTGGGCTTATTCTAAGATTTTTAAGATTTACATTCCATTCCATAAAAATACTATTTAACTTTCTTACCTCCATGTCCAATAAATTTACGAGTTGGAGAGAACTCACCTAATTTATGTCCTACCATATCTTCTTTGACATAAACTGGGATATGAGTTTTTCCATTATGCACTCCAAAGGTAAATCCAACCATTTCTGGGCTAATTGTACTATGACGAGCCCAAGTTTTAACAATAGTAGAATCTCCTGGTTTCAAGGCTGAAACTTTGGAAATAAGCTTTTCATCAATGTATGGACCTTTTTTGAGACTTCTTGACATATACTTATACTTACTTTCTTCTACTTATAATAAACTTATTGCTGGTTTTATTCTTCTTACGAGTCTTTTTACCAAGAGCAATTTTACCCCACGGAGTTTTTGGAGACTTAAGCCCAATTGGCTGTCTTCCTTCTCCTCCTCCATGAGGATGGTCAACTGGATTCATAGCACTTCCTCTCACTGCTGGTCTTACTCCTCGCCATCTATTTCGTCCAGCTTTTCCGATATTCTCTAGCATATGAGCTTCATTGCTAACTCTACCGATGCTTGCATAAACTGTTTTATGTACTTTGCGGACCTCACCTGATGGGAGTTTGACAAGAGCATAATTTTCCTCTACAGCTAATACTTGACCAGCACTTCCAGCAGAACGAATAATTTGACCTCCTTTACCTGGGAATAATTCTAAATTATAAATTTCAGTTCCAACTGGAATAAACTCTAAGGTTAATCTATTTCCAATAGTTAATGGAGCTTGTTTGCTAAAAGTTAATCTTTGTCCAACTTCTAATTTAGCTGGGGACAAAATATATGATTTGATACCATCAGTATAGGTAATCAAAGCTATAAATCCTGATCGATTTGGATCATATTCAATAGATTTTACAATAGCATCTATGTCTAATCTTTTTTGCTTAAAATCTACTAATCTGTACATTCTTTTATTTCGTCCACCTTTATGTCTGACGGTAATAACTCCTCTGGAGTTTCTACCTGACATAGAGTTAATAGAAGTCAATAAAGACTTTTCTGGAGTATTTTTAGTTAGAACAGCTCTATAGTCAACTACTGAACTTTTTCTTCTTCCTGGAGTGGTAGGTTTACGGTGCTTAATCATATTTACTAAATAGTGATACTATATCCTTCTTGCAAAGAGACAATAGCTTTTTTATAACTGCTTGTTTGTCCTTTTTTACCTCGAACAATTATATTCTTGGATTTAATGTTGATAACTCTGACTTGTAAAACTTTTACATTATATAACAATTCTACAGCTTTTGCAATCTCTTGTTTATTGGCATCTTTATTAACCTCAAAAGAATACTTTCGATTCTGGAATAAAGAATAGCTTTTTTCAGTGATTACAGGTTTAATCAATACCTGATAAGACTTGTTATTGTGTCTTAGCTCTTGTCCTGATTCATTATTGACTTCTTTCTTCTTTGCCATATCTTGAAAATTAGTTCTTATAAATACTCTTAATAGTCTCTAGAGAAGAAATATCTGTCAAAATCCTATCATTTTTCAAAATATCTATCAGATTCAATGAATCAGAAGCAATTAGAGAAATATTTGGGATATTAGCAAAAGATTTTTCAACATTCTTATCTTTTCTATCAAAAACTAACAAAGTTTTGCTTGAATTAAGTTTGAGATTATCTAAAATAGCTAAAGCTTTTTTAGTTTTCATATCAGAGATATTGAATTCATCTAATAAAACTAATTTATCATCAGCTACTCGAGATGACAAAGCCATAAATAAAGCTTTTCTCTTCATTTTCTTATTAATCGAAATAGCAAAATTTCTTAAACTAGTAGGACCAAAGGTGACACCCCCAGTTCTCCAAATTGGAGATCTGGTAGATCCATGTCTAGCTCGCCCAGTTCCTTTTTGCTTCCAAGGTTTTTTGCCTCCTCCACGAACTTCAGATCTATCTTTGGTATGAGCTACAGGATAAAGAGTATTCAAAACCTGATATCTATATACTTGATGTACCAAATCATTATTGGTACTAATTCCAAATATATAGTCTGGCAATTCATATTGCTCTTTTTTGTCTCCCTTATTATTAAAAACTTGAATCTTCATATAATTATCTAACCAACAATTTGTAATAATCCATTATTAGGTCCTGGAATTGAACCTTTTAATAATAATTGATTATTTTCTACATCAATATCTAATATTCTTATATTTTTGAGAGTTTGAGCTTTGAATCCAGCTCTACCTGGCATTTTACGACCCTTAAAAACATGCTCTGGATACCCTGAACCAATAGATCCACCAGCTCTCTCGGTATGTTTAGTCCCGTGAGTAGCATTGGCTCCAGCAAAGTTATGTCTTTTAACAACACCAGCAAAACCTTTACCTTTAGATATACCTTTTATAGTTAATATATCCCCAACAACATACTGAGATATATCTAGGGATTTTCCGATTTCTAATTCAGGCAAATTATCTACTCTAATCTCTTTTAATAATTTAGGCTGAACTGAATCTTTGACTTTTTTGGAATATTTAGCACCAACTTGAATAGCGCTATAACCATTTTTGGTAGCTTCGATGAGAGCTTGTACTTTTACATCTGAGTATAATTGAACCTTAGTGACAGGTATCACTTTACTTCCCTCAAAAATTTGAGTCATTCCAATCTTTTTAGCAAACGAAAACTTCATACTTATACTCTCATCTTAACTACTAATTCAAATACTTAATGGATATATCTACTCCTACTGGTAAATTTAGATTCATCAAAGCGTCAATTACTTTAGAATTTGGCTCTGCAATATCTATAAGTCTTTTGTGAACTCTCATCTCAAACTGCTCTCTAGAATCTTTATGCACAAAGGTAGACTTCAATACCGTATACTTCTTGATAGAAGTTGGTAATGGAATAGGACCTACAGCATTAGCTCCAAATTTTAGAGCAGTATTGATGATTTGCACTGCGGATTGATCAGCAATCTTATAATCATAAGCTTTGATCTTGATCCTAATTATTGACTTATAATCTTCTTTTTTAGATGACATAGCTTTTTCTTATAAAAGAGATTATTTGATAATTTTAGTGACAACTCCAGCACCAACTGTATGCCCACCCTCACGAATAGCAAATCTCTGTTGATCACTAAGAGCAATAGGAGCTACCAAGGAAACCTTAACAGTGACAGTATCTCCCGGCATAACCAGTTCAGAACCTTCAGCTAAGGTAATCTCACCAGTGACATCAGTAGTTCTAATATAGAATTGTGGTTTATATCCTGATACAAATGGAGTATGTCGTCCACCTTCTTCTTTGGTCAAAACATATACTTCAGCTTCAAATTCGGTGTGAGGAGTAATAGAACCTACTTTAGCAAGAACTTGTCCTCTCTCAACATCTTCTTTTTTGACACCTCTTAGAAGAAGACCAACATTATCTCCAGCCATTCCTTCATCAAGAAGTTTTTTGAACATCTCAACTCCAGTGACAACTGTTTTTTGAGTGTCTTTTAGACCTACGATTTCAACTTCAGAGTTAACTTTGATAATTCCTTTTTCAATTCTTCCTGTAACTACAGTTCCTCGTCCTTCAATAGAGAAAATATCTTCAATAGGCATCAAGAAATCTTTTTCAATCTCTCTTACAGGTTCTGGGATAGCTTTATCAAGAGCATCAATAAGCTCTAAAATAGGCTTTGCATCAGATGAATTTACATCAGTAGCTTCAAGAGCCTTAAGAGCAGACCCTCTTACAATCATTGCATTGTCTCCATCAAAATCATATTTGCTTAATAATTCTCTTACTTCAACCTCAACTAATTCTACTAATTCCTCATCATCAACTTGGTCAACTTTATTCAAGAATACTACAATTTGAGGTACTCCAATTTGATTAGCTAACAAAATATGCTCACGAGTTTGTGGCATAGGTCCATCAGCGGCAGATACTACCAAAATAGCACCATCCATCTGAGCAGCTCCGGTGATCATATTCTTGATATAATCAGCATGTCCTGGACAGTCAATATGAGCATAATGTCTTGTATCTGATTCATACTCAACATGAGCAACAGCAATAGTAATACCTCTTGCTTTTTCCTCAGGAGCAGCATCAATTTCATTAACAGCTTTTTTAGTAACTTTATTACCCTTTAAGTTTAGAACATTAAGGATAGCAGCGGTCAAGGTTGTCTTACCATGATCAACGTGTCCAATAGTTCCTACATTGACATGGGGTTTGGTGCGTTCGTATTTCTCTGTTGCCATAGAAGTGTTATTTAATTATTATTGTTTAACCTAATAAAAACTTAGCTGAGTCAAACATACTCTTGTATATTATAAACCATATATTTAATTTAGTCAAGTATTTGTATAGATCTAGTTTATAAACGTAAAGATTAGTTTTAAATCTACATTTACTTTAATTTTATTTTCAATTATTTTTTATGACAGGCTTTGATAAATCCTTTGAATAGTGGATGTGGATTTAGTGGATGTGAAATTAATTCTGGGTGAAATTGAGTAGCGATGAAAAATGGATGCTTCGCTAATTCTATTATTTCTACTAGATTATTATCTTTGTTAACCCCAGCTATAGTGAGTCCAGCTTGTTCTAATTGCTCTCTATATTGATTATTAACTTCATAGCGATGTCTATGTCTTTCTACAATTTGAGCTGAATTATATAATTTACGGGTTAAGGTCTTGGGAGTTATTTCACAGCTATATTCCCCTAATCGCATTGTACCTCCCATTACTCCGTCTTGGATATTAATATCTTGCCCCTCCATAGTGGTAATGACTGGGTTTTCTGTCTTGGCATCAATTTCAGTAGTATGGGCATTTTTGATCTTAGCCACATTGCGGGCAAATTCCACTACGGCTAATTGCATTCCATAGCATAGACCTAAATATGGGATTTTATTTTCCCTCACATATTGAATAGCCTTAAGTTTACCTTCTATACCTCGCTTCCCAAAACCTCCTGGAATTATAATCCCTGCATATTGCTTGAGATTGGTTAGTTTTTTGGCATCAGTTTCAAATTCTGAGCTATCTATCCAATCTATAACTGGCTTTAGTTTATAAAAATAACTAGCATGTTTGATGGCCTCAATAACTGAGATATAAGCATCACTCAAAACAAAATTCCCACTATTAAAATATTTTCCAACTATCCCAATTTTAATTTCTTTAGTGGAGCTATCTATTTTTTGAGTAAAACTTGTCCAATCTTTTAAGTCTCTTTTTTTGGCTTTTAAGTCTAGTTTTTTTAGAATTTTGGTAGATAAATTATCTATTTCAAAATTCAATGGGACATGATAAATACTCTCTACATCAGGAGCCGAGATTACATCATCTACTACTATATTACACATAGTAGATAATTTTTGTTTTCTAACATTATCTAGAGGATGGCTGGATCTGGCTACTATCATATCGGCTTGAATTCCTGCACTATTGAGTAATCTAGAGGCATGTTGAGTTGGTTTGGTTTTCATCTCACCTATTTTACTTGGAATTGGTAAATAACTCACCAAAACAAATAATACATCAGCTGGGGTTTCTAATTTCAAAAGCCTAGCTGCCTCTAGGAATAATAAATTCTCATACTCCCCAGCAGTACCCCCAATTTCAATAATTGTAATGTCGGAATTATGAGTAGCTTGAGCTTTTTTGATTCTGTCTGTCACTTCATTTGGAATATGAGGCACTACACTCACACATTTACCACCAAATTTGAGAGCTCGTTCTTGTTCTATCACCGACTGATACACTGAACCTGTAGTCATATAATTAGTACGAGTAAGCTCAGTGTCTAGAAATCTCTCGTAATTACCCATATCTTGGTCGCACTCTAGCCCATCAGCTAAGACAAAAGTCTCTCCATGTTCTAGCGGATTCATAGTACCTGCATCCACATTAACATAAGGGTCAATTTTGACTGCCGTCACTTTGAAACCTCTGGATTGTAGAATCAGGGCAATAGAAGAAGTTGTAATTCCCTTACCAACTCCGGACATTACTCCACCGACTACAAAAATATATTTTGGATTTGTTTTTTTAATTTTATTAGTTTTCTGCTTTGACATAAAGTGTAATTTTAGTTGTAATATTGGATGTGAGTTGAATTGAGATAGTGTATTGACCTAATTCTTTGATTGGACTTGGGATTTTTATCATTGATTTATCTAATAGCTGCCCAAATTCTCTATTCAACGGTTCTAGAATATCTGTGTCTTTAATAGCCCCAAATAAATGCCCCTCCGTATTAGCTTTGACTTGCAAGACTAATTCATAATTTTCTAATTTTGCTTGTAAATCTTGTAAATTTGATAGTTTTTCCTGAGCGGTGGTCTCTTTTTTGATCTGATTTGACTTGTATTTGGCAATATCTTGAGCAGTAGGAATAATTCCTAATTTCTTTTTTAAGATAAAATTCCTGCCATAACCCTCAGCTACTGACACTATTTCCCCTTTTCTTCCTATTTTAGCTATATTTTCCAATAAAAGTATTTGCATATATTCTAATGTATTATTCTAAACTCTCTTTTCTCATCAATATAATCTTTATTATCCCAAACCTCAGCTACATTGTCAACTCTTGAGAGAGGCGATCCCTTGGCAATTTTATCTTTGAAAATTTGTAAAATAACTTTATCTGCCCAAGCATCAACCCTGACAGTCCCATCTGGGAGATTCTCTACTGTGCCTATAACTTCTAATTCTCTTGCTATTTTGACTACAAAGACTCTAAATCTCACCATTTGTACTCGCCCTGAGATGATTAACTGTAGATGTTGTAGCATAAATTAACCTAAAATCAAATTAGCAAGACCCCAAATAATCGGGCTAATCAAGCCAAAACCAAAAAATACAAATATAAGCACAATCCACATACCATTTTGCTCTAATGCTGCATAGAATTCACTTCTCAAAAATTTATCAGGCAATATTGGAGCTATAATCTTGGAACCATCCAATGGAGGTATAGGGACCGCATTGAATACGGCTAAAACAATATTAATTATAACAGCTATTGCAAATAATTGCCCGACTTCCTCTGGAATAGTTGTAAAAATCATAG
>Ga0172367_10004208_pt1 | contig 18082 bp, 13 predicted proteins | sample Lak10m_FD_114542 | JGI IMG/M metagenome (GOLD analysis project Ga0172367, IMG submission 114542) | Freshwater microbial communities from Kabuno Bay, South-Kivu, Congo - kab_022012_10m | ecosystem: Environmental > Aquatic > Freshwater > Lake | place: Democratic Republic of the Congo: South-Kivu...
ATTTTGATTTTGCTATAAATTACAAGATGTTGCGGCAATGTCTTTGTTTTTTTTATAATGGCATAATGCCGTACTTTTGTAAAGAGTGGCAAAAATATAGTTGAAATCAGATAAATCATGCTTTGATTTTAATTATCCGCTAAAGAGTGCGTATTTTTTAAGATGAGGAGTTTCGTATAACATTGTTTATTTGAAATTTCATCTGTACAGCGGACAGGCAAATGCAAAAAATATCATAAATAACGGGAGATTAGATATGAATATCAATAATTTTTTTGAGAAAACAGCAAAAACGAGCATTGCAATTTCACTTACTTTAGTTGCTTTGTCAGCAGCTAAACCTGCATCTGCAGCTTTTGTGATTGGAGGCGAAAATGGTTGGCAATTATCTACTGACGGTATAGTCGATGTTTTTGCAACATATGCCTCAACATCACCCCTTCCTGCTGGAAAGCGTGCATTAAGCCTCCTCAGCGCAGACGGGACTGAAAAAAGTTATGATCAACGCTTTGGAGTCGGTGTTGGACTCTTACCATCAGTTATCGCCTTCAATGTCAAGGCGCCAACGACCAATGGTATTGATTCGTCAGTCAGGGTTGGTATTTACCCTAATATCCAGAACAAATCCGGGCAACGCTTTGACACATCGCCTAGCGTTGATTTTCGTGAATTTTTCTATACTGCAAAAGGTTCATTTGGAGAGCTCCTCGCCGGTCGTGCACTCAATCTGTATCAAGGTAAAAACATCTTGAACGATATGACTTTATTAACATCAGGAACAGTGCCTGCCAGCGCTTTCCGTGGCGGCACAACTCTGGGGCACATCGGATATGGTTATCTATATACGAACTTTGGACCTCAAATCCGCTATACAACACCTGATTTTGGTGGTGTAAAATTGGCATTTGAAGTTGCGGAGCCGTACAAAATTAGCGGCGACACAGCTAAAACCAACTCCCCAAGGATTGAATCAGAATTGTCATATGCTGGAAAATTTGGTGAAACTACAGCTCAAGCGTGGATTTCCGGACTTTATCAGACAGCACCACGCAAAGACACCGCTGCGGCACGTCCAGGCAAGGATGATGAATCTATTGGCGGTGCATATGGAGTTGGAATCGGAACCAAAAGCCTGAATCTTTTAGCTTCTGGCTACGGTGGGCGCGGACTTGGGATGTTAAGTGTTCAAGATGGGGATGTTCTTCGTGCTGCTGATACGACCACTGATGCAAATGGGAAACAGCGTCTTGCGTGGGGATACCTGCTTCAAGCCACCTATCAGATAAATCCTACATGGAAAGTTGGAGCAAACTACGGTCAATCTCGTCAAGAAAAGAACAACAATGAGCCTGGCGGCTATGAAATTATGAAAAATCAGGAATCAGCTGTTGCTATGGTTACTTACAATCTAAACAAATTCACACAGTTTGTCGCTGAATACATTTATGCCCAGAACACATGGATGGATGGCGCAAAACAGCACTCCAACCAGTTTGCATTAGGGACAATGTTTTATTGGTAATTATTCCGATATTTAATAGAAAGGAATTCAGTATGCCAAAATATGTTATCGAGCGGGAGCTCCCCGGGGCTGGAGAGTTGCCTGCTGAAACGCTACAGGCGGTGTCACAGAAATCTTGCGCTGTTCTTAACACTCTCGGTCCAGAGATACAATGGGTTCAGAGCTATGTTACTGATAACAAAATATATTGCATCTATATTGCCCCCAACAAGGAGATGGTTATGGAACACGCCAAACAGGGTGGATTTCCAGCCAACAGTGTTGCTGAAGTTCGTACAATAATAGATCCAACCACAGCGGAATAAAATGCATTTGACTAAAAATTCAAAGGAGAAGATAAAATGACATTAGCACTTCTGGTATTAATAAGTATTATGTGGATTCCAGTCGGGATGTTTTTTCTCGGCTATGGTGAGGCAAAAAGCACAGGTTTTGTGAGTGCAATAGTCGGGATACTTGTTGTAATAGGCGCAACACTTCAGGCTGCGGTTTTTACCGACCCATTCACAGCTGGATTGCTGTTTGTTTTTGGTGTTCTGTATATGCAGACCGGTCATGCGCTTCTCACAGGAGTAGAAGACCTTCGCACTGTTGGAAATGGGGCGCTGCTTGTCGGTATTGTTTGTGCCGTCTATGCCTTTTTGTTCTTTACAGGTGGCGGCCTCAAGCCGGATGGCAAAACCATAATAGGTGTAGCTCCATATCTTGCATTCATGAATCTGACATTTGTAGTTATCTGCTTTACAGTTACAGGTGTGACTTACGGCAAGATAAATCCAAAGGTCGCCGCGACAATGTTTATTGTTTTAACATTTACCTGCCTGTTAACACCGGCATTTAGCCTTATGGGATACGGCAAACTCCCTTTCTGATCTCTTTTGAAGTTGTTTGATGAACCTTTCTTCAGTGCAGGAGTGGCTGAAGAGAGGTTCTCTGATTTTCGTCAATCATGGCAATTATTTTCAGGAGGTGTATATGTTTAGAATCAACTTATGGTTACAAAATAGAGCTCGTTGCATTCTAACATTTATATTGATGATTATAGCCTCAACTTCAATAGATTCATCTGCTGGCAGCAAAAAAATTATCTGGCAAAGCAGAGAGCAGTATGTTGCTCTGGAACCTCAATATAAAAATGAAAACAACCAAAAACCAGCACCAAACTCTCATCCATTCAATTTAGAAGAAGAGCAACTTCGTGTAATGCTTTCGGGAATTGCAACAAGAATAACTTCTGCCGAAGCTATATCTGCTGTTTTTACCAGCGAATCGCTGAACGCTCTGGTTCCACAATTAAAAAATGCCTTAAAACAGGCATCCCCGAACGAGGATATAACCTTTGCCGTTATAGGATTACACCGCTCATTTATCGGGTTTGCGAAAAGCCCAAAAGTAACAGCTGGGAGATTATTTGTTCAGGACGGTAAATTAAATATCATCTTTGGTCAGCTTCAGAAGGATGTAAACGAAAAGGTTGACCGTCGTCTTGACCCTTTTACTCCGGGGGAACGTGCCGCAGCAATTCCGGCTGAATGGGAAATTTTGCCACCTAAAGAGCTGCCTACAGAACTATTCAGAAGGGACTGGGTGGTATTCGGCAAGCAATGGAATAAACCTTCACAACCGGGCGACACTTCAGCTGTGCCAAACAAATCAATTAAACCATCTGATGCAACGTTGCAAAATGTAAAGGAAGGTATATTGCCAAAGCAAAATATCGATTATCGTGGCATTGCAGAAAGACTGATAATATTGAACGAATTGCGTGATAAGCGACTGATAAGCGATGAAGAATATAAGAGTAAAAGGTTGGGAATTTTGAATGAGTTATAATGGTTGCCGATTATAACTCAAAGTTTAATACTACGCAGCTTTCTGTAGAGGGTATTTCTTCCAATGATGTCACCATAAATTACTGAAAAACTACCAAGTAAGCTCGAAAAATCGGGAGTCACGTCTGCAAATGGCATGGGAATCTATCAACACCGCTTTTTCAAGAATGGTGGCTGATCATTTTGCAAGACCCTCTTCAGTTACTCAAATATATACTTCAAAAACGGCGCAGCTTGAATGTTGCGCCGTTTTTGATTGTCAACCGCCGTCCAAAATTGACCCACCCTGGCACTCTCCTTTTACACAACTATTACAAACAACCGGCGGCGACTCTGCTAATATGGCTCACATATTATTCTTCCAGCCAATGGAGTCAATCATGACAAAACCGCTCGTTATTGGAAAATATACTTCCCGCTATCCGGTTATTCAGGGGGGTATGGGTGTGCGTATTTCTGCCGGCTCGCTTGCCGGTCATGTTGCCAAATGCGGTGGAATAGGGCTTGTTGCCGCAGCTGGAATAGCGCTTAACAGCGAGTTTTTTAACGGGCGCAATTATTTCAAGGCCGACGTGGAAGCTTTCAAGTCGGAGCTTAAAAAAGCATACGACATCGCTCCAGACGGAATCATCGGTGTAAATGTCATGGTTGCGCTCTCTGATTTTGAAGGGCTTGTGCATGCTGCTATTGACGGTGGGGCAAAGGTTATCGTATGCGGCGCAGGGTTGCCGATGAACCTGCCGGAATTGACCGCAGATGCGCCCGATGTTGCACTCATACCGATAGTATCATCATTGCGGGCGGCGCAACTGATTGCAAAAAAATGGCACAAGTCATTCCAACGTCTGCCGGATGCGGTTGTGGTTGAAGATCCTGATACCGCCGGTGGTCATCTTGGGGAAAAAATAGAAAATATCGGAACAGGGGAGTACGACCAGTACGAAACCGTGCGTCAGATAAAGAACCTGTTTCATGAAGAGTATGGCGTGACAGTTCCGGTGATTGCTGCAGGCGGCATCTGGGATCGTAGTGATCTGGAGCACGCCCTGGCTGAAGGAGCGGATGGAGTGCAGATGGCAAGCCGTTTCGTATGCACTGAAGAATGCGATGCTGACGATGCATTCAAACAACGCTACCTCGACTGCAAGCCGGAAGAAATCGGATTGATCATGAGTCCTGCGGGATTACCTGGGAGAGCGATTATTTCCAACAAGGATAGCATCCGTCAGCATGACCTGAACAATGCCACACCTTGCCGCCTCGGCTGCCTTAAGAAATGTTCCTACAAAGAAAGCGGGGAGCGTTTCTGCATTGTCACAGCATTGGATCGTGCCCAACGCGGTGAGGTTGATGCAGGATTGGTATTTTGCGGCGTCAACGCATGGAAAGCAGAAAAAATAACAACTGTGCAGGCTGTCTTTGATGAATTATTCGGATAGATTGCTTAACTCCGCTTTGAGCTTACGCCAGTAATACAGACATTCAGATCGCCATTCGGTCGCTTCAGCGTCACCTCATCATCCACTCTTTTATTCAATAACGCCTGCCCAACCGGTGAATCTATGCTTATTTTGCCGGCAGAAACGTCAAATTCATCCGGTCCGACCAGCTGATAGCAGCGGACATTTCCTTCTTCATCCTCGTAGGTTACCCAGCAACCAAAGCAGACCGAAACAGGGTTTGCAGGAGTAACGCCAATTTTCAGATGTTTCAGGCGCGAGCCAAGATGTTTCAGACGGTAATCAATCTCACGCAACCGTTTCTTCCCATAAATATATTCCGCATTTTCAGAACGATCTCCTTCAGCTGCTGCATCGCTTACCCCCTGCACAACCTTGGGTCGCTCCACCTTCCAGAGATAGTTGTACTCGTCCTGCAGCTTTTTCAACCCTTCAGCAGATATAAGATTTGTCATTATTTTCCCTGTTATATGTATTCCGATCACGCATAGTTGCCTTTATAACGATTCTTCCATCTTCCGGCATTGAAACAATATAGTTCACATCACGCTAAAAACTGTTCATCACGGGACTCACGATTTTATATCCGCAAATTCGACCAACAGACCATCGGCAACCGGTTTGACAGTATGCGGAGGAAATTTTTTATCTTTTGCATCAAATACAAAACGAATAAACCCCTTGTTGTTTCCAACCCTTACCCGGCTTATGCCGAATTTTCCGATTGTAATGTTATTAACCTTCAGTCCGGTTTTCCCTTTGATAAAATCAACCGCAATACGTTCAGGCTTATCAAGATTTATAACCCTGTACTTTCCCACAGGTCCCATAATCTTTAGCATGATACCGTTATCCACGACTTCAACATCGGTGACAGATGGCGCATAAACCTCCTTTACGACTGATCGGGGGGTCTCAACTGATTCTGTTTTAACCGGTTCTGCCGATAAAATCTCCGGTTCGGGTAGCGGCTCGTCGTTCTGGACATATAGTGAAAGTTTGTTCCGATGCATTTCATACTTCAAGGTACGGTTTCCAACTTTTTTCCCATCCCTCATAAGAGGAAAAGTTCTCACCAGTTGAGAGCCATCAACCCAGAAATCATCGTTCCCCGCATAACCGGTCATATCCTCCGGTGGCGGAACAGGAATCTGTTTCAGAACGTTTCCTTCTATACAATAGAGAGTGGCGCAGTTATAGCCTGGCTTTCTGCTATCTTTACCAATCAGCAACAGCTCGGGAAGCCCATCGCTGTTAATATCAGAAACCGAGGCATTGTAGACAAGGTAGTCAACATCATTACGCGATTTTATTACCGGTTTTCCTTTCGGTTTCAATGAAATATCAAGTATCTGGACAGCACACCCATTTGCGCGGCGACTGGAAATCGAATATGCCCAATCCTTGAATTTTATATTTCTGGAGTATGAGCATTCTGCAGAAGCAGCATCTGCCTGACCGAGAGTCATCGCCGGGGAAAGCATTATCATGAACAAAAGAATCCATACCTTCGTTTTCATTGTTAAAAATCCTCCGATTCAAAATTGGGTGCGTCGCAGTGATAATCTTTTTATGTAAGGAAGCAGATGGACATTATGCGAAGTCATCAAAATTACAATTTTATTGCTCGTTGATTGACAAAACAAACCTGAACACTTTATGGTGCATTTCATCATGATTTCCAAGAAAAAATTAAAACAGCGCCTGACGACTATTCTATCAATTGACAGTCACCCTGCTCATATTGCCGCCGGTTTTGCCGTGGGGGTATTCATAAGCTTTATTCCGCCTGTTCCCGGACTGCATACAACTCTGGCGCTTGCAGTTGCTTTTATCTTCCGACTGAACAAAATTACCTGTGTGACCGGTTCAATGGTCAACACATATCTGACAACTATTCCAACACTGATCGCAAGCTACAAATTAGGGGCATACGTCCTTGGGCTTCCGACTGAATGGAGCATTGAAACTCTATCGTGGGAAAGCTTCAAGACCGTACTAATCCGCGATGCAAAGCCGCTCATGCTCGGCTGTTCAATCATCGGTTTTATCGCCGCAACAATAGCATATTTTGTCATCTACCGGCTTGTCGTATCATTCAGAAACAGAGATGCCGCCATGGGCGAACTGACCCGTGAAATGGAAATTACCGGCGAAGACCTGGAGCAGATTGAAGTCAAAACAACAACGGTTCCTGTGGTAGAAAAGGTTCAAAACGACCTTTAAGGCGCCGGAGTTTTTCCAGATAATACGGCACATTGATGTCCGGGTGCGCCGGATCAAACTGGTAAACAGGGCGGCACTGCTCATAAACCGTCACATCTTTTCCGCTTCCGCACACATAATAGCTGACCTGATCTCCCGCACGGTACCGCTTGTCACTCCGCAACGCTATTTCAAACAGAGCCGCCCGGTTTCGTTTTCCATGACGCACTTTTTCAGCGTAACTTTCCGGAGATTCATTAAGGGTTTCAACACGGGCAACCAAAGCTACCGGGAGTTCGCGTGAGCGGAGTCGTGACATATAATTTCCGTAAAGAGCGTCAACACGTTCTCCTTCCCCATGCAGCAGCAGCGAGATGGTTTCCCGCATAAACTCTCGTAGATATTTCTCCACCCCCCTCGATTTCAGGCTACTCCCTTTTATTATAATCGTGTCATCATGCTGCAGAAGAGCATAGTTCTTCGACTTATATGCAAACATGGCGCGATAGCGACCGTCATGTTCCAGTTCAATTCCTTGTGGCAAAGTTTCCGACACTTTGGCGACCAACCTCTGCTCCAGTTCCAGTGAATCGCATTCAGGCGGTGGCGTGAAGTATATTCCATCGGTGTCGACCTCCAGAACTTTGCACCGTTCACCTTGCAAAGAATCGAGCATCTGCCTGATTGTCACTCTGCCAAGCCGGGTAATTTCCGCAGCGCTTTCAGGATCAGAAAAATTATGAATTGTTGTTCCCAGATATCCAAAGAACGAATTAATCACTATCTTGAAAATCTGCTGCAGCGAATCAAAATAATACCGTTGATCAGGAGTATCGGCATTTCGGGCAGCCTGCTTTGCCTGAAGGCGAAAATCACGAAGTGAGGCGAGCATCGGGAGGAAAATCCCGAGACAATCGTGACGGGAACCGATACGATATGTCAGCATCAGCGATGGATACAGGGACGCCACATCACAATGCAGGACGGGCGAGTAAACACCAGCTGCAGAATTTTCAGTATATCCACCTTCAAAGGTCGTTGCAGAAATATCAAGGTTCGGAATCGAGTGCCCCTGATGCAGGTACTCCCTCATGAACAATGAGTTGATGCGGGTTGCATTACCGCGCAGCGGATTGTTTTGAAAAGAGTATGGAAACATCTGCGTCTGGAGAAACCAAGGGTATGCCAGCAGATTGAACAACGAAACTGTTTCCCGGGCATCATCCAGATTGTAGCGGTAAAGAGTACGAGGGTCATGGCAAAAAGTTTCTCCGATACGATCCCCCTCAAGATAGGTTCTATTCTGCTCTGCCACTCCAAAATGGCGCGCAACCGCTTTCAGACCGTGGCTTTCCAGACCGCGCGTCCCGTGATCGTACAGCAGAGATAGAAAATAGGTGTCAATGATATGGCGACCGTACAGATCCATTCTCGGGTACTCTATGTTCTTCTCGGCAAGCGTCCAGCAGGAATTGGGTGAAATCCGCGCTTCATGACCGTTTCGCCCCCACTGCAGGGAGATATTGTAACGCACAGCACGTCTCGCTATATAATCGAGATCAAATCGAAAAATATTGTGCCCGGTTATGACATCCGGGTCGTACTTCAGAATAAAATCATTCAGTGAATGGAGCATCTCCGCTTCAGAAGTGGAATCACCCGGTATGACAATCTCCTCTCCGTCAGACCCTTTCAGCGCAATGGAAATAATCCGGTCAGCCTCCCGCTCCGGGTTTGAAAATTCGTACCCTTCGGCACAACTGGTTTCTATATCCAGAGCAAGAACTCTTAATTGTGAAAACTCCATCCCCTTGAACAGTGTTACGCCGGTTGCAAGCATATACTGGTTCGCAAGATCTGAAATCCATTGATACGGACGTTTCCCGACAGTTTTTTTACCGATGTTCCGTTCAAGAAAATCGTGGGCGGCGCAACAATCTGACCAACTTTCAAAGTTGAAGATATAACGGAAGTTGTGTTCCCCCCGTAGCTGACGGATTGAAACAGGAATCTTGCAACCATGTAGCAATGATGGCGATTCCCCCAGAATGAAAGGGGTGAACGGCTGATCATGAAAAGTAACGTCAAGACCGTGGCGCACAAAGATACGCACAAACCTACCGGCAGGCTCAATAGCCACAATAGCGGCGGTGGAATCATGACCGAATAAAAGCGGATGCTGCAGATCTGGATATGTTGTGAACATTCGGGCACTTTAAACAGAGCTGAAAAAAAAGGCAAGACCGAAGAGTCGCCATTTTTTACCTGTACAGACAATAGCTGCAATGCTAGAGTTTTGACCCAAAAAAGAGCTACAGGAGCAGACAACCATGGCAAAACAGTACGCTGCAGAGATTCAGGATCGAGATACGGTGAACACCGTTTTTCTGGTCAAAGATAAAATCATGGCAATGGCAAAAAACGGCAAACCGTACATGAATCTGAAATTCATGGATAAAACCGGAGAAATCGAAGGGAAGGTATGGGACAACGTTGACGTGCTGGACAAACTGTTTAGCAAAGATGATTTTGTGCAGGTACAAGGGAAAGCTTCAGTGTATATGAACAAGATGCAGATTGTGTTGAACAACATCAGCAAACTGGACGACAGTCAGGTGGAACTGGCTGATTTTCTTCCAGAATCACCCCGTTCATGCGAGGAAATGCAGCAGGAACTATCAGAAGTCGTAGCAGCTATCAAAAACAGACACCTCCGTTCTCTCATGAATCAGTTTTTAGAGGATAAACCACTCATATCTTTATATTATGCCGCACCGGCCGCCAAAGCGATGCATCACGTTTATCTCGGAGGACTCATGGAGCACTCCCTTGCCCTGGTCAAACTGGTCAAAGCGATGGTGCCGCTTTATCATGGAATAAACGAAGATCTTCTGGTCGTCGGCGCGCTGCTGCACGATGTGGGGAAAGTTCATGAAATGAGCTATGAACGTTCCTTTGACTATACAGATGCCGGAAAATTGCTCGGACACATCACAATCGGAGTAGAACTGGTCGAAGAAAAAATCCGTCAGGTGGAGGGGTTCCCCCGTGAACTGGCAATGTTGCTGAAACACCAGATACTTTCCCATCATGGACAATACGAGTACGGTTCTCCCAAACGCCCTAAAACCATTGAAGCGACCATTCTCAACTACCTTGACGACATGGATTCAAAAATCAACGGCATACGTTCGCACATTGCAAAAGAGAACGCCAGCAGTTCCCGCTGGTCAGCCCACCACCGGCTTTATGACCGTTATTTCTTCAAGTGCAACGGAATGGATGAAATTATGGAAGTAGAGAAAATTGCAGAGGAAGCTCCGGTCAGCTACCATGAACCGGTGATACCGGTTGATACTCCGGCAAAACCGGCAGACGCGCAAAATGAAAAACCAGCTTTCACCCATCAGCCGCTTAAAGCATTGGGGAATCTGGATCTGTTTTAAAATCACCACCTATATGCTCCCTTCCACCCCAAAGAGAAGGGAGCATTTCTTCATCACTTTCCTGAACATCTTCCCAACCAACAACCTTTTCAGGTAAAATCTTGCCTTTATACTCCGTTGACAGACAGGGGGCAGCGGAGTAAGGTGAACCATTTTTTATGCTATTAAATGGAGATGAAGCTGATGGTAATTTGAATGAAACTAACTAGCCGCCGATTCGGTAATAATGCCGAACGGTGGTTTTTTTGTGCGTTTTGCCAAAGAATGAACACATGCCTTTTCAAGGAACATTAATAAAATGATCGATTTTAAAGGAATGGCCAACAAAATCTGGAGCGTTGCCGATTTATTGCGCGGTGATTATATGCAGTCCGATTACGGCAAGATTATTCTGCCAATGACGGTTCTCCGGCGTCTGGATTGTATCCTTGCTCCCACCAAGCAGGCCGTGCTGGATTACCTGCCAAAGATAGAAAAACTCTCCGATAGCGCCAAAGACCTAACCTTGAACAAGGTTGCCAAGCTCAATTTTCACAACAGAAGTAAATTTGATTTTGAAAAGATCAAGGCCGATCCTACCCATGTGGCCGCCAATCTGCGCAACTATATCAACGGCTTTTCATACGGTGCTCGCGAGATCATAGAGTACTTCAGTTTTGATGACCATATCTCCCGCATGGATGACCCGCAGACAGACCTTTTGTTCCAGGTGGTGAAAGAGTTCGCCGAAATTGACTTGACCCACATAACCACAATGGAAATGGGGTATGTATTTGAAGAACTTATCCGGAAGTTTGCGGAAATTTCCAACGCAACGGCCGGAGAGCACTTTACCCCCCGCGAAGTAGTCAAGCTGATGGTGAATCTGCTATTCAAGAGCGATAACGATATTCTCACAAGGTCAGGGATCGTCAAGACCCTCTACGATCCGGCGTGCGGCACCGGCGGCATGCTTTCGGTTGCCGAAGAATACCTTGCCAAACTCAACCCCAAAGCCAAACTTGAAGTATTCGGCCAGGAGATCAACCCGGAGTCTTACGCCATCTGCAAATCAGACATGCTGATCAAGGGACAGAATCCGGCCAATGTGAAGATGGGCAACACCTTTACGGTTGACGGGCTGGAGGGGGAGCATTTTGACTATATGCTCTCTAACCCGCCGTTTGGCGTTGACTGGAAGAAGGCGGAAAAGATCATCAAAGCCGAGTCGGTGAAAAAGGGCTTTGCCGGGCGGTTTGGCGCGGGCCTGCCCCGGATCAATGACGGCTCGCTGCTCTTCCTCCAGCATATGATTTCCAAAATGAAGCCGGACGGCAGCCGTATCGGCATTGTCTTTAACGGCTCCCCGCTCTTCACCGGTCAGGCAGGTGGCGGAGAGAGCGAAATACGTAAATGGATTATTGAGAACGACTGGCTGGAGGCGATAATTGCCCTGCCGGATCAGCTCTTTTACAACACCGGCATATCAACCTATATCTGGATTCTCACCAACCATAAGGAAAAGGAACGCAAGGGAAAGATTCAGCTTATCAACGCCACCGGCAGCAAGGACGAAGAAAATCCGGCAATCACTGAAAACCGTTTCTGGCAGAAGATGCCCCGCAGCCTGGGGAACAAGCGAAAAGAAATTCCTGAAAATGGCAATGGCCGAGGGATCGGTTTCATCACCAACGTCTATTGCGATTTTCAGGAAAACGAGTTCAGCAAGATTTATCCCAATGACTTTTTCGGCTATTGGCGGGTGACGGTGGAGCGGCCTGAACGGGACGCTGCCGGGAAGATTGTGAAAGGGAAAAATGGCAAGCCAAAGACCGATTCCAGCTTGCGGGATTTTGAGAACATCCCCTTTCTGCGGAAAGATGATAATGGCAAGCTGGTAAAGCAGACCATCGCTGAATATTTTGAACGGGAAGTAAAGCCCCATGTACCCGACGCCTGGATTGACGAGAGCAAGACCAAGACCGGCTACGAGATCAACTTCACCAAGTATTTCTACGAGTTCAAACCGCTACGCTCGCTGGATGCAATTAAGGCTGATATCTTGAAGATGGAGGAAGAAACCCTGGAGCTTGAGAAGAAGGTGCTGCTGTGATGAAGTGTTATGACAGCTACAAGGATTCCGGCGTTGAGTGGATCGGGGAGATACCTGAGGGGTGGGAGCTTAAGAAGGTTAAATACCTGGCTCTGGGTAAGGAATCACTTTTTCTCGATGGTGATTGGATCGAAAGCAAAGATATTGTTTTTGATGACTCACAGATTCGATACATCACTACGGGAAATGTTGGTGAAGGGAAATACAAGGAGCAGGGTTTAACATATATTACTGACGAAACCTTTGAGAAACTCCATTGCACAGAGATTTTTCCAGGCGATTTACTGATATCACGCCTTAACCCCCCAATTGGCCGATGCTGCATTATTCCAGATCTAGGTAATAGGATCGTGACATCTGTTGACAATGTAGTACTGCGACCAGACAGCCAATATTTAAAATCTTTCCTCAAATATGCAATGTCAAATCCAAGGTATTACGAGTACACATCCCTTATTGCGAGGGGTGCAACGATGCAGAGGATCAGTCGGGGATTATTGGGTGATGTCATACTGCCGGTTACGGTTGATCCCGCAGAACAATCAGCCATCGCCTCATTCCTCGCCCATAAGACCGCCGAGATTGACCAGCTTATTGCCAACAAGGAAAAGCTGATAGCCCTGTATGAAGAAGAGAAAACCGCCATCATCAACCGTGCGGTGACCAGGGGGCTTGATCCACAAGTAACGCTTAAACCTTCCGGCGTTGACTGGCTTTGGGATATTCCTGAGCATTGGGAAGTGAAGCGGTTTAAATACTTAGGTCGGTTTGTTAATGGTTATTCGTTCAATAGCTCTGACTTTACAAGTTATGGGGTCAGAGTTATGAAAATTTCAAATATTCAGACAATGAAGCTTGATTGGTCTGATGAATCATTTGTTGAGGAGTCTTTTTTCGATAAGTATGAAGGTTTTCAAGTAAGAGAAAATGACCTCGTCTTTGCTTTGACGCGCCCAATCATCTCAACCGGGATCAAAGCAGCAATTGTAGATACTGACGAAAAAATACTATTAAACCAGCGCAATTCAATGTTTAAGGTGTCTGGACAAGTTCACACGAAATGGATGTTCTACCTAATTCTAAGTAGCCAATTTGTCCAGGAATTTGACAAGCAAATTGATAAGACGGGACAACAACCTAACATTTCGTCGAATGACATTGCGGAAATATCAGTACCTGTTCCAGCTCTATCAGAACAGAAAAATATAATCGCCAACATCGAAACCGAATATTCCCGGCTGGATACCATCATCGATAAATTCAAGAAACAGATCGATCTGTTCAAGGAGTACCGCACCACCCTGATTTCGGACGTGGTGACGGGTAAAATCGACGTACGTAATGAGGTGGCGGCATGAGCACACTGGAACCACAGGGATACGGTCTCCTTCTTTCTGAGCTGAAGCAACGCATCTACACTGCTCAATATGCTGCACTGAAAGCTGTCAACCGTGAACTGATTCAACTTTATTGGGAAATTGGCCATAGCATTGATGAACGCCAGCAAAATGAAGGTTGGGGAAAAGCCGTTGTAGAGCGGCTTTCACACGACCTTAAACTGGAATTTGGAGAAAAAAGCGGATTTTCCACACAAAACCTTTGGTATATGCGACAGTTTTATCGCGAATACAGCATGTTACAAAATCTCCAACCACTGGTTGGAGAAATAAGCTGGAGCAAACACATCATTATTCTTGCGAAGTGCAAAGAGCCACTTCAACGCGAATTCTACCTGCGCGCCACAGCTCGATATGGCTGGACCAAGCGGGTTTTGGAGCACCAGATAGAAAATGCAACCTACGAGAAATACCTTCTGAACCAGACCAATTTTGACAAAGCCTTGCCCGATTCAATTGTTTCCCATGCAAAGCTGGCTGTGAAGGATCATTACATTTTTGATTTCCTTGATCTGAGTGATGACCATGAAGAGCGAGAGCTGGAGGGGGCTATTATCGGCAACCTGCGTCAGTTTCTTGCTGAAATGGGGGCTAACTTTGCCTTTCTTGGCAGCCAATACAAACTCAAAGTCGGCCAGAAAGAGTATTTTATTGACCTGCTACTGTATCATCGGGAGCTTCGCAGTCTGATTGCTATCGAACTGAAAATTGGTGAGTTCCAGCCTGAACACAAAGGAAAGATGGAATTTTACCTGACCGCCTTGAACGAACAGGTAAAACTGCCGGAAGAAAACGATGCCATCGGAATAATTATCTGCAAGAGCAAGGACAAGACCGTAGTTGAGTACGCCTTGAAAACAGCAGTGCAACCAATAGGTATAGCCACATATAGTCTGACACCACACCTGCCGGACAACTACCGCAATTTACTGCCAAGTGAAACGGAAATCGCCGAGCGACTGCAGGCATGGGGGCGTGACGCTCTATCTGAAAACGATCCCAATAAGGATACTGATTCGTTCTAATCTACAGCTAACCAAATTTATATGTCATTCCCGAAGTGATTCTGATCGGGAATCCAGATTTTCAAACAGCATAAATTATGGATCCCCGATAGAGACACTCGGGGATGACAGGCATAAAGCTGTAGATTAGAACTTCTGAGTAAGTCCCGCTAACTACCTGTTTTTTCGATGAAGCAAATTGCCGGACTTACTCGCCGACAAGGCGCATCCCGTCAGGGAGGCGTGGGACGCTAATCAGAATAATGATTGATACCTGCACGAGTTTGGCGATGGTCTAAAATCTGACTTCGAAAAAATCCTTTTAGACAAACTTCCAGACGTTTTAGACGAAGATCAGAAGAAGAACAAAATAAAAAATATTTTGCAACAGCTTAAAAATAAAGGAACTATTTACCCTGAAGGCAAGGTCTGGTAAATGTCTAAACGGTGATCATCTTTAGACATTTTTAGACATTGAGGAACCAACATATATGAGCGATATTCATACGGAAAAAACCTTTGAAACCGCCATCATCGAATGTCTCGAAGAACAAGGCGGATACAGCCAGGGGAATGCCGAGGATTACAGCGTTGAGCTTGGGATGTTCAAGGCCGAGGTAATCAGCTTCATCCAGGAAACTCAGCCCGAAAAATGGAGCAAGCTTGAAACCATACATGGCGCAGACTGCCCCAACCGGATAATTCAGAGACTGTATAAGGAACTGGATTTGCGCGGCTCTCTCGATGTGCTGCGCAATGGGTTTGTTGATTACGGTATCCGTTTCCAGATGGCCTTTTTCAAGCCGGAATCGGGGTTAAACCCAGATACACAGGCGCTGTATGAAAAGAACCGGCTGAAGGTTGTCCGCCAACTCTACTATAGCGCCAAGAACAAGAACTCGGTTGATCTGGTGCTGTCGCTCAATGGCCTGCCTGTTGCCACGCTGGAGCTGAAGAACCATTTCACCGGACAGACGGCAGCCAATGCTAAACGTCAATACGCCCAGGATCGTGACAACCGGGAGTTGTTGTTTGCGTTCAAGAAACGCGCCCTTGTCCACTTTGCCGTTGATCCTGATGAAGTGTATATGACAACCAGAGTGAACGGAAACAGGACCTACTGGCTGCCATTCAATAAGGGGTGCAATAACGGTAAAGGGAACCCGGCTAACCCTGCAGGTTACAAAACAGCCTACCTATGGGAAAGCGTGCTGACCAAAAATAGCTGGCTTGATATTATCCACCGCTTTATTCATCTGCAAACCGAGGAATACGAGTTTGACGGCGTTATGAAGAAGAGCGAAAAGCTCATCTTCCCCCGCTATCATCAACTGGACTCTGTCCGCAAACTGACTGCTGATGCGAAAGCAAGTGGAGCGGGCAAGAACTATCTGATTCAGCACTCCGCCGGTTCGGGCAAGAGCAATTCTATTGCCTGGCTGGCCTACCGGCTTTCCAGCCTGCACAATGAGCGAGATGAACGGATATTTGACAGTGTCGTTGTGGTGACTGACAGAAAAGTGCTTGATAACCAACTCCAGAACACCATCTATCAATTTGAGCATAAAACCGGCGTGGTTCAGAAGGTGGATAAGGACAGTTCCCAGCTTGCCGCTGCAATCAGCTATGGTACGCATATCATCATTACCACCTTGCAGAAGTTCCCGTTCGTGATTGAAAAGGTCGGCGATCTGCCAGACAGGAAATATGCCGTCATTATTGATGAAGCCCACAGCTCCCAAGGTGGCGAGGCGAGCAAGAAGCTGAAAGAAGTGCTCTCTGTTCAATCAAAAAACGAGTCATGCCCGAATGGTTCTATCGGGCATCCAGACTCAAATGCTGGATTCCCGATAACACCCTCGGGAATGACAATGGATCCGGATTATTACCCCAACGGAACTGATTTTGATGATGAAGATGAAATCAACGCCGAGGTTGAAAAGTCATGCGCGGCCAGGGGGAGGCAACAAAACATCTCTTTCTTTGCCTTCACCGCCACCCCCAAGTACAAGACCCTGGCTGTTTTTGCCTGCCTGAACGATGAAGGAAAGCCGCAGCCATTTCACCTGTATTCCATGCGTCAGGCTATTGAAGAAGGCTTCATTCTTGATGTGCTGGAAAACTACATAACCTATGAGCTGTACTTCAAGTTGACCAAAGCGATTGAGGATGACCCGCTGCTCAACAAGAAAAAGGCGGCGCAGGCGATAGGCAAATATGTATCACTGCATCCGCATAACCTTTCCCAAAAGACCGAAATCATCATTGAACATTTCCGCCAGATTGTTGCCAAAAAGATCGGCGGCAGGGCCAAAGCCATGCTGGTCACCGGCTCGCGGCTTCACGCCAAAAGGTACTTTGACGAGTTCAAGCGATACCTGAAAGCCAGGGAATATACCGATATCAAGGTGCTGGTAGCGTTTTCCGGGAAGGTGATCGATGATGATTTTCCGGATGGTGTTTCTGAGCCAGCTTTGACGGGTTTTGGAGAAAGAGAATTGCCGGAAGTATTCGATACGGAAGAGTATAAAATCCTGATTGTTGCAGACAAGTACCAGACCGGTTTTGACCAGCCGTTATTGCATACCATGTATGTCGATAAAAAACTTTCCGGCGTAAAAGCCGTACAGACGCTATCCCGTTTGAATCGCACCTGTCCGGGTAAGGATGATACGTTTGTGCTGGATTTTGTGAATGACCGGGAAACTATTCTTTCATCATTTCAGCCTTATTACGAAATCACAACGGTGGTATCCGAGCCAGACCCGAATCACCTGTACGATTTGAAAGCAAAGCTGGACGAAAAGCAGATTTACTGGCAGTCAGAAATCGAGGCATTCTCCAGGGTCTATTTCAAGGATAGCCGGAGGCTGACCGTTAAAGACCAGGCAGCGTTATACGCCTGGATTGACCCGGCGGTTGATCGGTTTAAGGCCATTGAGAGCAAGGAGGAAAAAGACGAGTTCAAGAAAAGCCTGCGCACCTGGACGAATCTTTATTCCTTCATGGCTCAGATCATGCCGTTTACCGAACCGGATTTTGAAAAGTTTTATGCATTTGCAAAATTGCTGCAAACCAAGCTTCCGAAAATGGATTTATCAGAAACCCTACAGCTTGATGATGA
>Ga0172367_10004211_pt1 | contig 18064 bp, 17 predicted proteins | sample Lak10m_FD_114542 | JGI IMG/M metagenome (GOLD analysis project Ga0172367, IMG submission 114542) | Freshwater microbial communities from Kabuno Bay, South-Kivu, Congo - kab_022012_10m | ecosystem: Environmental > Aquatic > Freshwater > Lake | place: Democratic Republic of the Congo: South-Kivu...
CTGGCCCAAATACTTTTATTCTCTACGGAGTTTCAGTTTCTCAACCAGTTAGAACTATCCCTGGGGGTCAATGAAATTGCCACCTTTCTGGGTATTTTCAGTGGTCTGGTGGGGTTAATTGAGCTACTGACCCAATGGTTTAGTGCCAGCCGACTGATTGAACGCCAGGGGGTGTTTACGGCGGCCCTGGTCCTACCCCTGGTGATCATCAGCCTGGGCCTGCTCACCCTGGTGGCCAGCTTACCCCAACTGCTAGGGGCGGCTGCCCTCTTCCTCGGCGTAGTGCTACTCAAGTTCTTAGACGAATGGTTGCGCTATACCCTGGTGGCCACCATCCGGCCTGTCCTGTTTCAGCCCATTCCCAGTCAGGTGCGCAGTACGGTGCAATCCCTGGTTGCCGGGATTGCTGAGCCGATCTCCATGGGGGCTACTGGCCTGGTGATTCTGCTGGTGATCGGCCTGGCTAACCAGTTAGGTCTGCAGGGTGATTTGGCCCAGGCCCAACTCTTTCTGCTGGGAACAGTAGTGGCGGCCCTGGTGTGGTTTGGGATCATGGCCCTGCTGCGATCTCGCTATCTTAACCTGCTGGTCCAGGGGGCGGAACGGGGCCTGGCCCGTTTCTCCGATGCCGATCTGCGGGCCATGAAGCAAAACCTGGTGGAGGCTCTGGCCAAGCCTCAATCAGAAGCACAGCAACACTACTGCATTGATCTGCTCTGTCAGGTGGCTCCCCGAGAGGTGGGGGAAGTGCTGGCCCCACGTTTGATGGAGTTTTCCCCAGCCCTACAGCAGCGCAGCCTGGAGGCCATGCTGTTGTATCCAAATCCTAACTTTAGCAACCCGGTAAAGGCCCTATTGCACTCCCCAGATCAGCCTCCAGCAGTCTTTGCCCTGGCCCTGCGTTACCTCTGGCAGGTGAAGGAAGACCACCCGGTGGAGGAGCTCAAGCCCTACTTGCAGCCCCAGGTGGACGTTGTTGTCCGCGGTACCACCGCTGCCTTGATGCTGCGCTGGGGTAGTCGCCAGCAGCGGGTGGAGGCCATGGCTAGTTTGCGTAAAATGCTGACCCACGAACAGGAGCCAGAGCGAGTCATGGGTTGCCGCGCCCTGGCGGATGCTAACTACATGGAATCCCTGAGCATCTATATTGACACGCTACTGCAGGATCCATCGTTGCGGGTGCGACGAGCTACCCTCATGGCCATTGCCGCCACCCAGTATGCCCGTTACTACCCGGCCCTGCTCAAAGCCTTACATTATCCCTCTACCCGGCTTGCGGCCAGCCAGGCCTTGAGCAGTCTGGGGGACGAAGCCCTGCCCATGTTGGTCTCCCTGGGGCTCGACCCCTATAAACCGGACAGCTTGCGCTATCAAGCCTGGCAGGTGGTTGGCGAGATCGGCAGTTTACCGGCTCTGGAGATGCTGATCCATAACCTGGTCAGCGCCTGGGGTAACAGCCGCCGACAAATTCTGGCGGTTTTATTGAAAATCTACCAACAAACTGGCCTGCGGCGATCGCGCCTAATTGACGATGCCCTCGACCAAATTTTGGGGCGCAGTGGCTTAGAAGCCATCTTAGTAACTGAGTTGAACTTTCTGGGGCAGTTGCTAGCGGCCAAGGTGGACCTGAACCCTAGACTGGTGGCGGGGATTGAGGCGGATCTGATGCAGTCCGCCCTGGCTAGCATGGAAACCGATACCCTGGATCGGGTATTCCAACTGCTCCGATTTATGGCCCCAGGGGGAACCATCCAGGCGGCCCAGACCAGTTTTAGTGGTTCCTCCGCCCGCTGGGCCCGGGGTCTGGAAATTCTCGACAATAGCCTGGATAGCCCCAGCAAGGCAACCCTACTGATCCTGCTTGACCGTCGTCCTCTTCAGGAGAAACTAAACCAATTAACCAGTATGCCCCTGGGTTTTCGCTACCGTCCCATGGCCCCCCGCGATCGCCTGCGCCATCTCCTAGATCTGCGCCCCTATCTTTCCGACTGGGGGCTGGCCTGCTGCTTCCACCTGGCCAGGGTAAACCACTGGAGCCTGACCCCCGACCATACCCTGGCCTTATTGCAACATCCCACGGGGTTTGTCCGAGAGGCCGTGCTGGCCTACCTGGCCATGGCCTCTCCCCGGGTTTTGTCAGAGATTCTACCGTTGATGGAGAAGGATGCCGATCCCCTGGTGGCTAGCCAGATAGCCCAGTTGGCCGCCGTCTATAATCAGAAAAGCTGATGATTGCTAACCCTTGATCCTACTGACCATGCCCTTAACCAGCCTTGATCGTCTCCTCTTTATTCGGCAGGTGCCCATTTTTAGAGAACTGCGCGACGATTTTCTCATGCGCTTGGTGCCAATCATGGAAGAGGTCTACTTCAGCACGGGCCAGGTTATTTTAACTGAAGGTCAAGAGGGTCAAGCCATGTACATTGTGGTTTCAGGGCAGGTCAGTGTACACCTCAAGGGTCAGGAGGTCGCCCAATTTAAACCTGGGGATTGCTTTGGGGAGATGTCAGTTTTTGACGCCGAGCCCCGCTCCGCCTCGGTGACTAGCCTGACCCCCTGCACTTGCCTGGTGTTGAATCAACAGCAGCTTTACGAGGCCATTGATGAAACCCCCGGAATTGCCCTTAACATTATTCGCCTCCTGTCCCGGCGCATCCGCGAACTTAACCAGGAGGTCAACCGTTTGAGTTCTGAACCTGACAGCCTGCCTGAGCTCAAGACCAGACCAGGTCAAGCCATCTCGGCCTCCTCCAAAATGGTCTCCCGCCCATCTCCGCTATCCCCAAGCCCAGGATCTAACCCAGAAACCTCTGCATCCCCCCAGGCAACGGAATGGCCCTACAGCCCCCTACTCTGATGATGGTTAAGGACCCCTATGGTTTGCCCGCCCGATCTATGTAGCCTACCGGTTAGCCTTAACCAGGCTGGGCATCAGCGCCTCTGGTACTGGCGGGGCTGGCGGGTACGGTACTGGTTTCACCCGGGCCCGACCGATGCCCGCTCCCCTTCACCCCTGCTGCTAATCCATGGCTTTGGCGCCAACCTTAACCAATGGCGTCATAATCTGCCAGGCCTAAGTCAAACCAGACCTGTCTACGCCCTGGATTTATTGGGTTTTGGCGACGCCGCTAAGGTTCCCACCCTCTACGGCACCGATCTCTGGAGTGGTCAGGTGGCGGACTTCATTGATCAAGTGGTGGGGCGGTCGGTACTGTTAGTTGGCCATTCCCTTGGGGCCTTGGTAGCCTTAACAGTGGCCCACCACTACCCCCAGAGGGTGGAACGCTTAGCCATGGTAACCATACCCCTGGCTGCCGCCCGCGAGGATTTAGTGGCCGCCTGGGTGAGTAATCTGGCCCTGCGCCTAGAAGCCTTCATGGCTAATCCCTTATTGCTGCGGCCCCTGTTTAGTCTGGTAAAGCGGCCCTGGTTTCTACGATGGGCCCTGCGGGGCATTTATCTCAACCCTGGTTGGGTCGATGATGAATTGCTCAACTTGTTTGCTTTGCCACCCCAGCAGCGAGGCGCCGCTAGAGCGCTATGTTATCTGGTGCGATCGCGCAGCCAGGTTAACTTTAGTTATTCCATTAAAACCATGATCCGCGAGTTGAGTCAGCCCGCCCTACTGCTTTGGGGAGAGCAAGACCGGGTAATTCCTATTCGTCAAGCCCTCGGTCTTGATCAACTTAGCCCTTACTTGTTCAGTGAAAGGATGCCCATAGCTGGCCACTGTGTTTACGATGAACAGGCCGATGATTTTAATCAATTAGTTTTGGAATGGGCAAGGTCAAAACGTCCTAACCCTGCAGAGAATTAGTACCTGATAGTTTTGCTAGGACACCTGATTCAAACGCTTATTACGCCATTGTCGAATGGCATGGGCTTCTCGTTGAGTGGGGGTAAGATAACGATCCAGAGGAAGAGAATCGAATCGAGGGGAGCTACCCGATCCCGACCGGCGACCGTGGAGGCATTGAGCTAGGCTGTCAAGATGAGGCTCCAGGTCAAGCTCCCTAGCCAGGACACCTACGGAGGGGTAGCGATCCACCGGAGAAGGACAGAGCATTTTATCGAGAACACTGCTAAAGTGAGCACTGACGGTAGCTCTGTGATGCCAACAAAGCTGACCAGTATAGGCATCTTGGACAAACTCCACTGGAGTACAACCCGTTAACAAGAACAAGCAGGTGATACCCAAGGCGTAAATGTCACTGCTGTAACAGGGTCGGAGGGCTAACTGTTCGGGAGGAGCGAAGCCCGGTGTACCGACAAACTGAGTGGCCGCTGGCTGTTGATCAAGTCCGTCCTCTATATCTGAGAGAAATTGGCGAACCGCACCAAAGTCAATCAGCACCAGCCGCCTATCCAAAGTGCTGCGAATGATGTTAGGGGGCTTAATATCGCGATGGATAATCCGATTACGGTGAATAAACTCCACCACCGGCAGGATTTCTGCCAGAAAATACTTTACCTGGGCTTCGGTTTGACGGCCCCGTTGGCGAACCTCCTGGGCCAGGGTCTGGCCTTGAATGTAGTCCTGGACCAGGTAGAACTTACCACCGGTAGTGAAGTAATCGAGTAGACGGGGAATTTGGGAATGGCTGCCTAAACTGGCGAGGGCCTTAGCCTCCCGACGAAAGCGTACCTTAGCCCGCTCTAGTGATCCCTGGTTGCGAGTCTTAGGGTGGAGCTGCTTAATCACACAGTAGGGCTGGGCAGGGAGATCGACATCCTGAGCTAGATAGGTTATGCCAAACCCACCCTTGCCTAGGGGTTTAAGCACACGGTAGCGATCGCGAAATAGCCTATCGGACTGGTAAAAGTTAAGGATTTCCGAGCTATCTCCGGCCCCGGAATTAGAACTAGAAGGGTCGTCACACAAGTTTGCCATCACCACCAATCCACGAAGATGATCTCTTTAACTTCAATGCCAGTCAACGCTGTGACCCATAGTTTGACCCTGAGGTATTACCAAACCATTGGGGCATCTATTGCCAGAATTCCCAGTAGCGCCTATGGAATAAAAACTGTAACGACATTACGGACTATTATGTATTAGTTTTAAGCTTGGTAAATTATCATACTTAATATATCATCTGCGAAAGGGTTTGAAAAGATTGACAGTCCCCCATCGAGACTTTATCGGCGAATGCCAGCTAATCGCCGAAGGAAAGGTCGGTTGCGACCACCAGGCCCTATCGATACTAAAGCTATGGGCCTCCTGCAGAACCTATCAGTCAGCCTGAATCGCTTTATCTGGAGATGGTGCTAAAGGTAACCAAAAGGTGAACTGACTGCCCTGGTGAAGTTGGCTAGCAACATCGATCTTTCCCCCTTGCATTTCCACCAGGCGGCGACAGATGGTTAGCCCCAGCCCCGTTCCTCCGGACCGACGACTGCGGGATCGATCCGACCGCCAAAACCGCTCAAATACCCGGGGTAGGTCCTCGGTAGGGATACCAATACCCGTATCACTGACGCGGACGTATAGACGGCTATCTTGTACCCAACTAGTAATACGCACAGTGCCCCGATCGGTGTAACGCAGGGCATTGCTAATCAAATTAATCATAATTTGCTCCACCCGGTTAGGGTCAGCGTAGACCCTTGGCAAGGCATCAGGGCAATCCAACTCCACCGTTACTTCCCTGTTGCCCTGCCCATTAAAGGTTGTCACCAGGGTGGCTAGCAGGGGGCCAAGGAAGAAGCCCTGGGGCTCCACCGCCAGGTAGTCACTTTCGAGTTTAGAGAGTTCCTGGAGATCATTGACCAACCGTTGCAGGCGGGTGGTTTCCGCCGCCAGGCGATCGTAGAGCCCTGACTGAGGGGTAATGGTGCCGTCCGCTAGCCCCTCCAGATAGCCATGCAAAATTGTCAGGGGCGTCCGCAACTCGTGGGTCAGGTCACCGATTAACTCACGCCGACGCTCCTCTACCCCCTGCAACTCAGTCGCCATGCGATTAAAGCTATTGGCTAGACGCTGTACCTCCAGTATTTCTGAACCCGGTACCCGTTCACCTAACTCACCGGAGGCTACTTGACGGGTAATGTCCGCCATCTGCTCAAGGGGGCGAATAATCCGTCGAGAGACCCAATAGCTTAACCCCCCTGCAGCCCCGCCCCCGACTAAAATAGCCCACACCATACCTCGACTCCAGGCCGCTTCAAACCCCCTGAGTAACTCGGTGCGTCGCTGGATACTCATGACGCCGTTGTCATAGCGCTGCAGGGAAACGATAAACAGGCGCGGAGAGTACAGACGGGCAATAGTTACCAGGGTAATCACCCCCACCGCCATCACCGCTAGGTGAGACCAAAACAGACGACTACGCAGGCTTTGTTTGGCCATTGTGGCCCTTACATGGAAGGCTAGGCTGGGCTGAGCTGCAGCTCAGGTCTTTCTTCAGGTAGGATAGCTCCCTCTACCGGGCAAACCTGAAGACAGATGCCACAGTCAATACAGGTGGAGAAATCAATCCAATACCAATCCGTACCCTTTTGGTTTTTACCAGGTCCTTCGTGAATACAGGCCACAGGACAGGCATCAAAACAATCGGCTACCCCTTCACAAACGTTGGTGACGATAGTATGGGCCACGGTTCCTCCTAAACACCTACTATTCAAAGGATAAGTCAATCCTTGGCACCGCAGGTACTATTCTTGTCCCCGGGTGATAGGTACCCTGGTTAGACATACCCCTAGCTAAGCACTTCAATATCCGGCAAGCCATCCGCCTCGATCCAGGCAACTCGGCTGATGCCCCGATTTTGGGCGACCTGGCGAATCGCTGGGCGAGAACTGAACCCACTGAGATGTACCTCCGCCCGGACTAAGCTGGCGGAATGGCGAAGTTTCTGAGCGTAGCTAAAGGCGGCCGCCACCGCCTTGTGATCAGTAGGCACTACCAGCCAGTCACTGGCGGGGGCCCGCTGGGGTAGGCCACCGCCGCACCCTAAACACTTTTGTAATACTTCGCTATTCAGGACAAAGCCGATGCCAGGAAAGCTTTGACCATCGCTATGGAATAGCCCTAGAAGATTATCGTAGCGTCCTCCCTGTCCCAGGATCTGGCAGCCTAGCTCGGGGCTACTGACCACCTCGAAGACCAAACCAGTGTAGTAATCAAAGGTTTGGATCAGACTCAGGTCAAGGATTAACTGGGGCTGGACAGCGGTTTCTGAGGTTACAGAAATAGGGCTCTGTCGCAGTAAAGCCACCAATTCTTGCAGGGGTGTAATTGCGGTCAATGGCACCAGGCCTAGATCGGGTTGGGCCAGGGTGGCCAGGATGGTTTCTGGTTCGCCCCGCAGGTCCAGGAGAAAGAGCGCCCGATCGTAGAGATGGGGGGGTAGATCCATCTCCCCTAGGGCAACCCGATCCAGTTGGGCTAGGGCTCGCCGCACTGGGCTGCGGAGGGGTTCGGGAAAGGGCTCTAGCAACATCCTGGTGAGCTGGGCATGGCCCAGAACCAGGGACCATGGCGGCAGGTTAAGACTGGCCAGGCAGTCGTTCAAGAGCAGAAGAATTTCCATGTCAGCTAGGGGGGCAGCGGCCCCCAGCAGTTCTACCCCAGACTGATAAAGTTCCTGTTGACCGCTGCCCTGGCGTCGAAAGACGTTGGCATGGTAGTACAGCCGTTGGGGGTAGGTAACCTGGGCCAGGCGGCTGACCGCAATTCGGGCAATGGAAGCGGTGAGCTCCGGTCGGAGGCCGAGACGTTCACCGCTGGAGTGGTTGAGCTCGATCACCGCGTTTTGGTCGATCGCTCCCCCCGCCATCAGGGTATCCAGATGCTCGACGGTGGAGGTGATGATCGGGTGGTATCCCCAGCGCCGAAACACCTGTTCCAGGCGGTCTTCAATCCAGTGCTTCTGGGCAACCTCAAGGGGTAGGAGGTCGCGGGCGCCGGTGGGTGGCTGGTAGACCATACTATGGTTGCTTCCTTCCAAAGAGGCCAAACAGTCCGGAGGATCCTGGTTTGCCCTGCTGGCTTCCAGATTGCCCTGGCCGGGGAACGGTGCCCTGGCCGGTCAGTTGATTATTCACTGTCCTGGCCGTGGTGTCGTCAGGATCAATTTCCAAGGCCCGTTTCGTGTGGATACGGGCCATGGTGGTCTGACCGGCCCTGAGGTAAAGGTTGGCCAGGTAACCGTGGCACTGGGCGTTATTGGGGTAGGTTTTCAGCACCTCCCGCAGTTCCACAATGGCCCGTCCATAGTCCCCATCCTGTTCAAACTCCTGGGCTCGCTTCAGGTAGCTGGCCAGGATGGTGGCCTGGGTCTGCCGATAGGGGGGCGGTGGCGCCGGGGCCGTGGGGGTAGCTGGGGGGGCAGTGGTGGTCCCAGGGACGGACGGAGTCACTGAGGTAACGGTGACCGCCCTATTATCGCGATCGCTGGTGCGGTAGAGGTAAACCAGATTCAACTCACTCAGCTCCGCCACCCGTTCCGCCACCTGGTCCAACTGATCGTATTGGGTCACCGCTAGGGTGTTGACCGCTTGACGGTAGGCCGTATCCAACTGGGGGGCTTTGAGCAGGGTCTGGGCTACCTGGCTCGTCAACGCCGGTGGGCTACTCCCCCGCCCCAGGGCCTGGCCTTTGAGCTTAAGCATCAGCTGATGTTCCGTCGCCAACTTTTCCTGGCTCAGTACTTCGTAGGCTGGGTTAACCCAGCGGGATAACCAGTCGCTGGCCCGTTGAGCATCCCTATGCTGGCTGGTGGTTTGACTATCGGGATGGAGGCGGCGGGCGATGGTCAGATACCGTTTTCGTACCGCCCGACTATCAGCCGTAACCGGTAAGCCCAGGACAGCATGGTGATCGCTAAAATCCAACTGAAAAAGTCCTTGATTCAATTCCATAAATCGAAAGTCATAGTCCGTTAAGCAGGCCCCATCACTGCCTGACAAAGGGCGACGGCTAGCCCTCAGCCATGGCCTGGGGATCCCTGGCAGGGGTAAACCCGGGAAGGGGACTGACCCGCCCCAGTTGATTTACCATGGCCTCGTGGATCAGCCCGTTAGTCGCCAGTAGCCGGCCACTGGTGACGGTCAGGGGAGAACCATCGTAGGCGGTGACCCGCCCCCCCGCCTCCCTGACCAGGACAATACCAGCGGTAATATCCCAGGCAGAGAGCCCCCGTTCCCAGTAACCGTCAAGCCGCCCACAGGCCACGTAGGCCAGATCCATGGCGGCGGACCCTCCCCGCCGCACACCCTGGGTCAGGTGGGTAAAGTGGCAGAACTCCGCATAGTTATTATCAACGGTTTCCCGGCGATCGTAGGCGAAGCCGGTCACCAATAAACTGTGGGCTAACTGGTCTGCGGTTGAGACCTGGATCGGACGACGGTTACAGGTGGCCCCCAGGCCTCGAGCGGCTCGAAACAGTTCCTCGTGAATTGGGTTGTAGATCACCCCCAGGACCGGTTCGCCGGCCAAAAGCAGACCAATGGAAACCGCGCAAAAGGGATACTGATGGGTGTAGTTGGTGGTGCCATCCAGGGGATCAATGGCCCAGAGGAAGTCTCCCTCCAGGTTGCCTTGGGGGCCAGACTCCTCCGCTAAAACCCCATGGTTGCCGGGTAAATGGCGGCTTAGTACCTCCATGATCCGCTGTTCAGCGGCCTGGTCGGCCTCGGTGACCAGGTCCCCCGATCGTCCCTTTTCCCGAATGCTACTCAAGTTACCCCAATAGTGCCGCAGTACGGCGCCACCGGCCAGGGCGGCTTCGGTGGCGCTATCCAACCAGCTCTGTAAATCCTGCTGAGAGCATGCCATCTAATCATCCTCAAGAGGTAAACCAAACCGAACCCGGCCTCTGCCAAAGTAACGACCAAACTGGAGTTCGTAAACCTCATCCTCGGCCTGGGTTTCCACCTCCAGGTCACTGCGGGGATAACTGACACAGAGCAGGGCATAGCCCTGCTGACGCAGGTCCAGGGAGAGGCCCATGGCCTCCGGTTGGGCTACCTCCCCCGCCAGGACCCGCACCGCACAACTGGTACAGGCTCCGTTGCGGCAGGCAAAGGGCAGGTCTGCCCCCTGACCCTCAGCGGTTTGGAGAATATAGCGGTCCTCCGGCACCTGCAGGGTATAGGTTTGCTGAGTGCCGCGGTGGTGAATGGTAACGGTATGGGTTAGGGCCATGGCATGGGGCCAACGAAGGGAAATAGGGGGGATAGCGGGATGTCATCGTTTTTTGGTAGGATAACACTCCGGTGGTGTAAGACTACCGTCCCCTGGAGAGATGGCCGAGCGGTTGAAGGCGCAGCACTGGAAATGCTGTTTAGGGGTGACTCTAACGAGGGTTCGAATCCCTCTCTCTCCGTTGTATTATCCATGACCATGGCCAGATGGCCCTTTCTTTCCTTTTTTGTCCTGCCCAACGTGCTTTTCCACGTCACCACCGCCTACGCCATCCTGCGCCACAATGGGGTAGAGCTGGGCAAGCGAGACTTTCTCGGCCAGCCTTAAGGATCTCGGTTAGCCATGGCAGCGTGCCAGGCCTGGGCCTGGTGTTGGAGGCTGGCCAGTTCTGCCGGGGCCAGGCGGTCTAGATGCTTGAGGATCATGGCCATGCGCCCCTGGGCCTGGAGCTTTTGCCGGTGGCGGTGCAGGAAATCCCAGTAAAAGAAATTAAAGGGGCAGGCGTCCTCTCCGGTGCGCTGCTTGGGGTGGTAGCGACAGCCCCGGCAGTAGTCGCTCATGCGATTGATGTAGTTGGCGGAGGCGGCGTAGGGCTTAGAGGCCAGGCGGCCGCCGTCGGCAAACAGGCCCATGCCGATCACGTTGGGTTGCATCACCCAATCGTAGCCATCAATAAACACGGCGTGAAACCACTGCTCCACCGCCTGGGGGTCAAGGCCGGCGATCAGGGCAAAGTTACTCAGCACCATCAGGCGTTGAATGTGGTGGGCGTAGCCGGTACGGTGAATCTGATTAATCACTTGATGTAAGCAATTCATCTCCACCTCACCGCTCCAGAAAAAGTCCGGCAGCGGCTGGTGGTGGCCAAACCAATTACTCTGGGGATAGGCTTCCCCCAGGTGGGTGTAGAGCCCCCGCATATACTCCCGCCATCCCAGCACCTGGCGAATCAGACCCTCCACGCTATTGAGGGGCGCCTGGCCCTGGTGGTAGGCCGCCTCGGCCCGCTGAATCACCTCCCAGGGGTGGAGCAGGCCCAGGTTCAGGTAGGGGGAGAGTAGGGCATGCCAGAGGGTATCCTGGCCCGTCACCATGGCATCCTGGTAGGGGCCAAAGTTTGCCAGACCGTGCTGAATAAAGTGATCGAGAACCGCCTCCGCCTGGGAGCGGGTCACCCCCCAGCCAAAGGGGGTGGCCTGGCCAACGGTGGGGTAGGGCAGGGCTTCCACCCTGGCGATCGCCGCCTCGGTGATGGCATCGGGGCTAAACCACAGGGGGGGCGGGGGCTGGAGGGTACCCCGGGGTGGTTGGCGGTTGGCGGGGTCAAAGTTCCACTGACCGCCGATCGGTTGCCCCGCCGCCATCAACACATTGAACCGCTGCCGGCCCTGGCGGTAAAACCGTTCCATCAGCAGGTTGCGCCGCCCCTGGGCCCAGTCCTCAAAGGCTGCGCTGGACCAGAGAAAGTGGTTATTGGCCAGGATGGTGAGGCGGCAGGGTAGGTCTAACCCCCGTAGCCAGGCCATAAAGGGCCGATCCACCGGATCCATCAGTCGTAATTCGCTAATCCGATGGGTCTGGAGCCAGTCCCGCAGGGCGACCTCCGTCTGGTCGGCCCGCCGGTAGGTGACGGGCCACCCGGCGGTCTCTAACGCTTCCGCAAAGTGGCCCATAGCTGACCAGACCAGCACCAGCTTTTGGCGGTGATAGGGCCGTTCCTGGGCGAACTGGTGGGATTCGATCAAAAGGACGGGGGTGGCGCCGCGATCGCCCGCCACACTGGCCAGGGCCGCCTGCCCCAGCCAGAGTTGATTGCCCAGCACCCAGATACCAATGGTCATTGATTCCTAGCGCCTGTCTGGACGCTCCAGCCTTTACCCAATGCTGCCCCCATCATGCCACGCCCGGGGGCTTGATCACCCATAAGGGCAAGCGCTGCGCCAACAACCTTCAACTTTCTCCTGAAGCCGGGGGGCCAAATAGAGCTTTTTGAGCCATCAATAGGGAATGGATGGATCGAGCCGCCTCTGTTGGGGGTGAGGGGCAGGATTTTTTGTCAGTTCAGCCGCCCCTGGTCACAGATGACTTAAAATCGAAGGCTAGTAGATCGTCAACTCTCTGGCCCTCATGCCCCAGCCCTTTTTCCAAAAACTGGGCGAGGACTTTGGGAATTAACTTGCTCCCCGAAGCAGGGGCAAAGTCAGGGGCTAAAAATAACCTTTGTGATCTACAGAAGCTTGATCAGCTCTGGGCGATGTTCTGGCATAACGGCTAAGGCTGGGGAGGGTAGGGGTGGTAGCCGTACAAAGTAATGACAACTATTTTACTCCCGAAGAATATTTTATCTGGGAGGAGCAGCAACTCGAAAGACACGAGCTGATCGATGGTCGTGTCTATGCGATGACAGGGGGTACACAAAACCATAGTGCAATCAAGTTAAATATTGCCAGTTTAATTAAGATGCATTTACGGGGCGGTCAGTGCAGTGTGTTCGATTCCGATCTCAAGGTGAATATTCTCAACACCCCTAACTATACCTATCCGGACCTGAGTGTCACCTGTGACGATCGCGATCGCCAAAATACCCTTTACATCACCTATCCCTGCCTAATCATCGAAGTGCTATCCCAGAGCACCGAGGCCTACGACCGAGGTAAGAAATTTGAGAAATATCGCCGCAATCCCAATCTTATTGATTACGTCCTAGTTAGTTCGGAGGAAATAGCCATCGATATCTATCATCGTAATCATGCGGGAGAATGGGTGATTTTGAGCTACAGACCGGGGGATTGGGTCGAACTCAAAAGTATTGATCTGAGGGTGCCAATCGAACAACTTTATGAGGAAATCGTTTTTGAACCCTAACCGTCAAAACCAGACCAAACCGGCCTGATGGCGACCCAGTATTAGAACCTAAGCCAGGGGTTTAATGCGGTCCCTGGCCTCCTGGCGTAGCTGCCGGGCAATGCGAAACAGTTCTTCACCGGTGTGCAGGTAGGACTCCTCGTAGCTGAGGGTAAACCGCTCCATTTCCTCCACGCCATCCTCCAGTTGCCCCAGGCAGTGGTGCAGGTCAGTGGTGACGCCAGCCAGGCCAGGGGGGCTGACCACCGACTCCAGGCGGGTGCGGGCCTGACCGAGCCAATCGCGACAATGCTCCAGGTAGGTTTGGAAAGTCGCCATCAGCTCATCGTCGAAGGGGTCGGCGGAGAGCTGGCGAATCTCCCCCCGCAGCGGCGCCAGCACCTTCCCTATCCACCGATCCACCGGCAGGTAAACCTGCTTGAGCCAGTCCTGACGCTGGTGGTCAGCCCCCCGATGGGCCTGGCGTTGTTGTCGGTAGAGGTCCTGCAGGTCAGCGGTGCGTTGGGCGCGTTGACTGGCGGCCATCGCCGCATCCCCAGATCCCCATCCCTGCCGCTGGCGATCGTAGACCTGACGGCGCTGGGGGTCACCAATCACCTCGTAGGCCTGGTTAATGCGGGCAATCTGATCGTGGCCGGTGGGTTGGGTCTGACGATCGGGGTGAAACTGCTTGACCAGCCGTCGATAGGCCTGTTTAATTTCCGCCTGGGTGGCGGTTTCCGCCACCTCAAGGGTCTGGTAGTGGGTCTGGTTGGTCATGGGGATGACGCCGCCGGAGAGGGCAAGTTACCCAGGACAGCCTACCTGGGTAACCCGCCAGCCTACCAACTGCGGGTGGGGGCGAGGGCGTGGCCCCGAATCAGGCTACCCAGGGTTTTGGCGGTGATCTTCATCTGTACCACCGGATTAGCCGGTACGACGGTTTTATAGAGGTAGCTATCGAAGGTGAGCTTCTGCACGTCAATGTCAGAGCACATCTCCACGAAGGCCTCCCGGCTGGCGTCGGAGCGGTAGAATACGGTCTGCAGCAGGTCCAACACCTTGTAGGTGATGCCGTACTGCCGGTCCCAACGCTTTAGGTAGAGCTTCAGGTCGGCTTCGGTGGGAATCCGTTGCCCCTGGTTAGATAGCTCCACAATGGTTTCAGCACACATGCGGGCCGACTTGGCGGCGAAGTAAATGCCCTCCCCTGAGGATTTGGTGACGGTGCCGGCGGCATCCCCCACCAGGGCGACCCGGCCTACCACCCGCCGGGGGCGGGGATGCTCGGGAATGGGGTGGGCCTCCACCTTGATGATCTCCCCGCCCTCCAGGCGGTGGGCAGCGCGGGCCCGGATGCCGGCCTGCAGCTGCTTGATTTTGGCCTGGTTGACCCGCATGGTGCCCGTACCCACCGCCACGTGGTCGTACTTGGGGAAGACCCAGGCGTAGAAATCAGGAGATACGTCGTTACCCACGTACATCTCCGCCAGGTCTTCGTAGTAGGCCATTTTGTCGGCGGGCAGGCGGATGCGCTCCTGGAAGGCGATCGCATAGTTGTAGTCGCCGGCGTCAATCGCCTTAGCAATGCGGGAGTTGGCCCCATCGGCGCCGATCACCACATCCACCTGCAGAGACTGGTTTTCCCCCACCAGGCCATCTTCCCGATGGGCGGTGTAGTGGAGGGTGTAGGGCTGGTTGTCCCCCTGGGGTATGTCCAAGGTGTGGACGGTGCCGTTGATCAACTTAGCCCCCTGACGGGCAGCGCGATCGCGCAAAAACCCGTCCAGCACCTCTCGGCGGCACATACCGATGTATTCTTCCTCCTTTAGGGTGCTGCCGATGTTGACCTCCACGTTAGAGGGGGAGATCATTTTCATCTTCCGCACCCGCCGGTCAATGATGTTGGCGGGCAGATCAAATTCATCCACCATACAGAGGGGAATAGCACCACCGCAGGGCTTGGCGTTGTCTAGCTTACGCTCGAATAAATAGGTCTCAATCCCGGCCTTAACCAGGGTCTCAGCGGCTGAGGAGCCCGCTGGACCCGATCCTACTACGGCTACCCGAATGGACACGGATAGGTATCCCCCATCAATAAAACGCTACGAAAGGCATCCTATCATGCCAATTTTCCGCTGGTGGGCTGAACCCCCAGGATGTAACCCGATTGCAACAGTCATTAACAATAGGACATTGAATCCTGGGGTTACTCTATTCTTTTGGTAGAGAAATTTCTATCTACTGGCCTAGGGACTGGTACAGGTTAGTACCCCCTCCGTCTGCCCCAGGTTGCCCCCCATTGGCCGTACCCGTAGCTGGGGGGTATAGCCTGGATAGCAGCGCACCAGTACGGTGTCCTGGCTACGGGTGACGTACAACACATGGATTGGTTGTCCATTCAGCACCGCTGGCTCCAGGCTAGGAGGCAGGGCCGCCGTGGCCATGGTAACCGCCGCCATGGCCCGGCTCAGCCCCCCGGTGTGGCCTAGCCCTACACCCACCAGAGCCGCTAGGGTTATGGCGACTAAAACCACATATTTCCGCATGATTAATCATGATCCTTCAATTCAGCCCAACTAGTCTAAGTCCTGTCGGGTGCCCGGCCTCAGTTCTTTTGAGGATTTTTCAGGTTTTCTGTTACCCCTTTCCCCAAGGGGGGAATGTTGACTACCATAGAAACCAGTCCATTCCTCTCCATCATGGCCCCGTCTCCGTTGCGCTCCAGCCCCCCTGGTGATCGGGCCTTTTCCCTGACGGCTGAACAACAGCGGGCCCTGCAGGCCCTTGATACCTTTGTACAGGGGGATGAAAAGCTCCACCTGCTGACTGGCTATGCGGGGACCGGCAAAACCACCCTGCTGCAGGTGTTTATCCAGGGGTTGCGGCAACGGGGGGACGAACGACCCATCGTCCTCACCGCCTTTAGTAACAAGGCCACCAAGGTGCTGACCCTGATGGCGGCCCAGTGGCGGTTGCCGATCGAGGCCATGACCTGTTGCAAGCTGCTGGGTCTGCGACCGGAGATCAATGAGGAAACTGGTAAGCAGGTGTTTCAAAGCGATCGACGCCAGGCCAGCCAACTGGATCGCTACCGCCTGGTGATCGTGGATGAATGCTCCATGATTAATCAGGAACTTTGGGAACTCCTGGTGAACGCGGTGGCCAACCTCTACCACCGCACCCAGATCCTATTTGTCGGTGACCCGGCCCAATTGCCCCCGGTAAATGAGCCAGAATCCCCCTGTTTCCGTCAAATTCTGCAGCGCAGCCAACTCACCGAAGTGGTGCGCTACGGCGGTGCTATCGGGGTGGTTGCCGAGGATCTGCGCCGTCACCTGGATCGGCCCCAACTGCCCCGCTTTTGCAGTGATACCAACTCCACCTACACCGAGGGCTGTTTTGTCCTGCCCCGAGCAACCTGGGAGACCCTGCTGGTGCGGGCCTTTAGCAGTGAAGCCTACCAACAAAACCCCGATCAGGTCAGGGCCCTAGCCTACACCAATAGGCGCGTGCAGCAGCTCAATCGGATGATCCGGCGGGCCATCTATGGTCCTAACACCCCGCAATTTGTGCCGGGGGAACGGTTGATTGCCCTGAATGCCTGTCTGCAGGAGGAATCAATTATTTTACCCACCTCCGCCGAGTGCGAGGTATTGGAGGTGGCCCGTGGCCGAGAGGGGGAATGGCCGGTATGGCTCCTGGAGGTGGAAACGGAGGAGTGGGAGTACCGCACCCTGCGGGTGCTACACGAGTCGGGCCAGGGAGAGTTTCAAACTCGGCTCAATTTCCTGGCCCAGGAACGGCGCTGGATGGAGTTTTGGGACCTGCAGCAGCAGTTTCACGCCGTTGACTACGCCTACAGCCTCACCATTCACAAAAGTCAGGGATCAACCTTTCAAGATGTATTCGTAGATATCCCCTCCATGGCCGCTAATCGAAATATCGTAGAGCGCAACCAGCTTTGCTACGTGGCTTTTACCCGGGCAGCCAAACGTGTGTTCGTGCATCAGTAGGGCAATCCCAATACCAACTAACCGCCGTAAAGGCTTCCCAGCCCGAGGCTAGAGGCGATTACAGTTGATCACCTCTACCTGGCCATTGGGGGTAGTCTCAATTTTTGGTTGCGGGGGGGGGCCATAGTGATCCCCTGCGCACACCAGGGAGGCCAGGGTGAAATTCTGCTCGCCATCCCGGTCCACAAAGACTACGCCGGTGTACCCCAGCAGGGTGCTATCGGCGGGATTGGCCACAATGGTAGTGGTTCTGGAGTCAACTGGGGTAACGCTGTACTGGTAGTCACTGTCCGACTGATTCAGGGAGCTAAAGCCCAGTTCATCGATACTGCCGGAAAAGCGCGACTGCTCATGGAAGAAGCTGTGTTGGGCCCGGCTCATTGCCCCAATGGCATGGAGGGCTCGGGCCTGTTTGGAACGGGCTACCTGGTTTAAGATCGTTGGCCAGGCCATGCCACCCAGGATACCGAGGATTAATATCACTACTACCAGTTCAATCAGGGAGAAGCCAGCCTGTTCAGTTGAACTGCCGCGGCTGGGGCGAACCAGGGCCGCCAGGGTGAGTGGGCGATACGGATACATACCTTAGGGACTTGTATAATTATTTACTACATTTAGTTATACTGACTTGTCATGGGATAGATACGGTAATTTAAGGGGTTTTAATCAGAATTTCACCGATCTAAAAAGTTTCACCAGGGGTTTCTGTGGAATTTCTTGATAGGGGAATGAACTCGAAAATAGACCGCGATCCCTTGGATCGAAACCGCAATCAGGGCAAAATAGGGGGGCTAACCCAATCCCTTGAGATGGCAAGACTTGGATAACACCACCCTAACCTCCGCCCCCCTCCCTCGCCAGCGGGTTTTTATAACCGGCGGCAGCGGCTGCATTGGCCATTACATTTTGGAACAGCTGCTAGCGAGCGATCGCTATGACCTCTTTCTACTGCTCCGTCATCCTGACAAGCTCCAGCTGCCGGTGAGGGAAGACCCTCGGGTCCAAATTTTGCCCGGGGGGCTAGGGGATATTCAGCAGTACGCTGATCTGCTGCGCA
>Ga0172367_10004212_pt1 | contig 18060 bp, 18 predicted proteins | sample Lak10m_FD_114542 | JGI IMG/M metagenome (GOLD analysis project Ga0172367, IMG submission 114542) | Freshwater microbial communities from Kabuno Bay, South-Kivu, Congo - kab_022012_10m | ecosystem: Environmental > Aquatic > Freshwater > Lake | place: Democratic Republic of the Congo: South-Kivu...
ATAAATAAAATATATAGAATAATTAATTTTTAATTTTTAATAAAATATATAAAATATAAAAAAAATTAATTATATATAAAACAATTTAAAGAAATAATTATTATCTATATTATATATATACATAATGAAATTTACCAACTTTAAAAAAACCAACAATTTAAATTCCAACCAAACCAAAACTACTAAACCAAAAGTAAATAGACATCAAGCAGTGAAACCAATAGAAACAACACCAACGATTAATAGATATGATGTATTATTTGATTTAGACCATTTAGAAACTCTTTTAAGAAAGGATAATTTTATTGTTGATGTTCCTAATTATATTAATAAATTCTTCTTTAGATATGGTAATGATATATTTTATGATAATGGGGAAACATTTGAATTATTAACAAAAAACGATGCTAAAAATAGAATACCAACAAATTATAAGAAAGAAATTTATATTGAAAAAACAGTAAATGGTAAAACAAAGACTGAAACAAAGGCTTTTCCTTTATCATCATATTTTGATATGGATTTATGGTTGAAAACAAATGAATCAAAATTAACAATTGATTATGTAAAAGATTATAAATATGAAGAAACAATTTTTAAAAGAGGTTTTGGTGTTAAGTATAATTTTTTGAATATGAAAAAGGATTTACCAATGGATTATTCTAAACAACCAAAAGATACACAAGAAATAAAAGATGCTGTAAAATTATTTTTCAATCATATAAAAGAAGTTATATGTTCAGATGATGATAATGAATATGATACAACTATTAAATTTTTGGCTTCATCTTGTGCTGGTCATAAAGTTAAAATAGCCTTAATTTGGAATAGTTTAGAACAATCAGGAAAAGGAACCGTATTAAATTATATGAAAGAATTATTAGGAGATAGAATGTGTAAAACATCATCAATAGAAAATGTTGAAAAATACACCAAAGGATTTGAAGGTAGAACATTAATAAATTTGGATGAACTCCCAGTTTGTGGAACATCTAAAATATTACAAGATAGTTTAAAAGCGTTAATTACAGAACCAGAATTTGATTGTAGGGCAATGTATAACCAAGGATACCAACAAAAGAATACCTTTAATATCATAATTACTTCAAATAATAATTCTATATCATTAACTCAAAGTAATAATGTTAGATATTTTGTAAATACTATTAGTGATAAATATGCTGGAAATAAAAATACTGAATATTTTAAGAAACTACATAATGCTATAAATTCAGTAGATGTGAAAATAGCAATTTTTAAAGAATTTATGAATATATTTGAAACTCAAGTTAAGCCTATAAACTGGTCAGGAAATGATGTAAAACCAACAAAAAATGGAACTATTAAAAGAATTGATGCGCTTCCAATGTTTATAAAATATATTAAAAATGAATTCTTATTAAAAGGTAAAGGAATAAATGAAGAAACAACAACATTAATAACTGAATATCAATTAACTAATCCTAAAGATAGAGCAACCAATACATCAATTGGAATATATCTAAAACAAATGAATGTTGAAAGTAAAAAAATAGATACTAAGGCTTTTAAAGGAAGAAAATATATAATATCATATGAAAACTTAAAGAAATCATATAAAACTAATAATTGGTTATTAGAAACAGAATTAGAAGACTTAGAAGATTTAGATAATGGAGAAGTTAATGAGGAAGAAGAAGAAAACCCATTAGATAATGGAATTCAAAAAGAACTAGATTATAAGAAATTATATTTTGAATTACTGGCTAAGCAACAACCAAAAGAAGAACTTAAAACTGAAGAAGTTAAAAATGAAGAAATAATTGAACTAAAAGAAGAAGAAATTGAAAATGAAATTGTTGATGATGATATAGATGATATAGTAAATTTTGTTGTTTCAAAAACCAAACAAAGAAAAAATAAAAAATAAAATATATATAAATTAATTTAAGAAAATAATATATAATATATATTATATACTATAATGAATTACAAATACTTGTTAGTAAAAACTGTTGAAGGTCAAATTGTTGAAAAAGAATATAAGACCTTAAAAGAAATAGCCAATGATTTAAATGTTGAATTACACATCATTAGAAAGATAAATAACTTATCAGAAAATGCTATTACAAATGAACGACCACATAGATGTCATAAAGAATTATACGAAAAAATAAAAATATATAATATTAAAAAAGAATATAATATATAATAAATATAATAAATCTATTTAAAGAAAAAATAATATATTATAAATATATATAATATATGAGTAATTTTAAAGTTTCAACTTCTACTAAGACAAATAAAAATGGCAAAGTAATTGAAAACATAATGAACTTTCAGCCTAAAAAAGGAACCCTAACAATACAAGAATTAAATAATACATATAACAAATTAAGAACTAAAATTAATCCTAAAGATATAATGATAAAGATACAAACTGCTACAGGAATGCTAACGGCTAAATCCTTTGATTATGCTGATGAAAATATAGAACTATTATTAGAAAATTATTATTCATCAATGTCAAAAGAAGGACAAGATAAATTTAAGAAATTATTATCTTTTCAAATAATTACAAAATAAATAAAATATATAAAATTAATTATATATAAAACAATATAAAGAAATAAAAATATATTATAATATTATATACATAATGGAATATAATGTTATTTATTATTACTTATCAAATTCAATTGTTACTTATATTAGAGATGACGATGACACAAACACTTTATATACAATGTCATATATAGAATTAAATAAATATCATTCATTTAGATTATTTGATGATTATGAAAATACTCACGAAGACCTAATTAAATTTAAGATTAATTTTACACGAGATGTAGAAGAAATAAAAAGTAAGCCTATAAAGGATATAAGAAGTAAGAAATATTTTAAACTGGATTATAAAAAATATTATTCACATTCAGATGCTGTATTATTCTTTTTCAAATCAACAATATCAAGTAAAGACTTTAAACAATTTGAACAAGTAAGTAAAGATGAATTTTATATTTATGAAAGATGCTTAAATAGTGGATTAATAACATTGAATTTAGATTACAAAAATAAACCTACCCAATGTTATGGTCAGGACTTTTCACGCTTTTATCCTAATTTATTATTATCACTTAAGATACCAATTGTATGTGGTAGTAAACAACAATTAAAAACAGTTGAATATGGCAATTTGGAATATGGAATATATAGAATGAAAATATCATATACTAATCAAGCCTTTACAAATATATTTAACTTTTCAGTTAATAATCATTATCATTCAACAACATTAAATTATTTATATAAGGTTAAAGATGAATACGGCTTAACATTTGAATTATTACAAGATGATGAATATGATTATAATGCTTATACATATGAATATAAAAACTTAATATCAGGCGATAAGATATTTAAAAATTGGTTTAAGATGTTAGAAACATTAAGAACAGAATTTCCTAAAAATAAAATGATTAAATTTTTAATGTCAAGTTTATGGGGAACATTAACAAGTTTTAAAAAGAAATATATAAAAGATGAAGATATTGAAAATTATGATATTACATATTTAGATGATACAGATGATAGCGAATATAAAATTATAAAAAATAAAGATGAAATATATCATACCGTAAAAAGTGTAAATGCTTATAATTATGGATTAGCCAGAATAAAACCATTTTTAACATCATTTGCCAGATTATATATTATGAAATTTATACATAAAACAAAAACTGAAAACCATATCATCCGTATTCATACCGACGGAATAGTTTATAATAAACAATTTGAATTTGATAAAATGAATTTAGAATATTACCCTACACCAGAAGATAAAACAACAGGATATATAAATTATCATAATGCCGTGTATGGATATCATATATGTCCTCATTGTCAAAAAGAATTTCCATATAAAACATTCATTAACCACAAATGTAATTAATTATTATTATATTTATCTATAATATCCTTTAATCCATCTTTAATTAATTGTTGTTCTGGCTCCCAAGTGCTTTCATTCTTTTTATAGCCCGACCACCAAATTAAATATTCAGTTATTTTTTTATTCACTCTTTTACCAATTATTGTTTTAACTTTATACTTGGTTTCTTTTTCTTTACTTTGAATTAATTGATATTCACTAAATGACGCATTAGGTATTCCTTCTAATAAATACCTATAATATGGTTTATCATTCATATATATAACTTTAATTATCTTCTTGGGTATTCTACTATATCTATAATCTCCAACTCTAAAATTAGGTGTAGGTTGTTTATGACCTAAAGCACTTTCTGCCCAATCTAATTTATAATGGACAATATCCCCAACTTTAAATTTTGGTTGTGTTTCAATATTTACAATAGGATAATCATCTAAATTATAAGGTTTTAATTTCTTTTTTCTCAATTTATTTAATTCTTTTCTTACTAACTCAATTATATCATCCCAATTCATATATACTTTACCGGTTGCTTCTTCTTTTTGGTTCATATAACCATTAAACAATCTTCCTAATTGTTTATTAAGTGCTTCAACATTAGCCATTTGTGTATGTCTATTTGGTAAATTAACTTTATGAAATATATTTTCATCTTCCATCCATTTATTAAATATACCTTTAAATTCATTTCCATTATCAGTTCTAATACTACCATAAGGTTTTTTAAGATACTTTCTTTTAAACATTTCTTTAAACCCATCCAAAACATCTTTAGGTGTTTTATTCTTCAATGGTTCAATATCAATTTCATCAGTAGCCAAATCAACAACAGATAATAAATATTTATTCTTATTTTTTGTTTCTGGTAATTCTAATAAGTCAGCCATAAAGTTATAATCTTCAATAAGTGGTATATTGTTTTTAAAATGGTTAAAGTCTTTCTGCTTATCATTTCGTCTTTTAGTAAAGGTTTCATCAATATTTAACTTCTTTAAAAGTTTTTCCATTATAATATAATATTATATCATAATAAATATTTAAGTTATAAAATTACCAAGGATTTGATAAATGTCTATTTTTTAAAAATTTCTTTAATTGTCTTCTTGAATTAAAGTAATATACTTTATTTTTAAATAATAATAAATAATGGTCATAGAATTGAATAATTTCTAAAGATTTCATATTATATAATTATAATATAAAATAATTTCTTTATATAAAAATAAATTTTAAATAATAATTAGAATAATAGCAATAATAGCCTTCTTAACTCCTATTTTAACTAATATAAATTTATATACATAATTTAAACTTAATGTTTTATTATTATTATAAATGGTATTCAAAATAACTTTTTTAATAATGGCTTTAGTAGTTGAAAAAAAATATCTGATAAATAAGAAAACTTCTTAAAGCGTCCTGATGTGTGTAAGTCTTCAATAATTTCTGATAATTGCTTCTTTTCTTGTTCAGATAAATTAGTTTTAGTAAAATCAGCAATAGCCTTTAATAATTCTTCTTTTTTATTAATTTTATTCTTATCAACATTAGAACGACTAGTATATGCTTCCTCAATAAGACAACCTACAAATTCAACAAAAGAAGGTATTAATTTTAAAGCATTTCTATCTGATACTTTACCAAAATTTAATTCAATTTGCTCTAAAATATTTTGTGGTCCTATTAATAATTTAGCTTTGTGTTTTGGTTTAATTTTTGAGAGATTAGAAAAACCCATAGTATATATAATAATACAATATAAAATAATTTTTATATATCTTATATTATATATAATGGCACCGAATAAAAAAATATTAAAACCAAAGAAAAATAACCTTATAAAACAAAAACAGAAACAAAAACATAATACAAACAACATTATTATCCATATAGACCAAAGCAAACGAACAAATCCAAGACAACCAAGCGCATCTAAACCTCCACTACAAATACCAATAGCAATACCACCTGTAAATTATCATCCTTTACAATTTCAACAACACGCATTACCTCATCCTCCACAACCAACACCACCAGTAGCACAACCTATTGTCCAACATATACATCAACCCCAACAACAACCACAAGGAGAACCACAAATTACAAGAAACGAATATAATGATTTTATGAATAGTTTTACTAATAGAATGAATAATCTCAATAATAAAATGGATAATTATTTTAATACAGACACTCAAAGTAATAATAGTTTTGAAAGTGTATTAAATAATTCATATCAAAATAATTCACCAACTCCAAAATATAAGAAACCTAATATTATTATTGTTGATGATACACCTAAGCAACAACAACCAGATACACCAATAGATACATCTTATTCATATGTTAGAAAACCTAATAAAATTTCAATAAAACCATTAACTAATAATGATACTTTTAAAACACCTAAAATAATAGACGAATCCAAATTTGGTTCTTTATTATTAGAACAACATAAAGAACCAAATTTAATAAGAGAAGCATTAGAAAATCAAACAATCGATACACCAGCAAATGTTAAAGCATTTGAAGAACCATTAAATGACCAAGTTGTAAAAGATATTTTTGATATTGTGACCGAACATAAAATTCCAAAACCAAATGATATAATAGAAAGAATATTAAGTAGAAAAAATGTATATGAAGAAAATATAAATCCTCTTACAGGTCAAATATATGCATCATATAGTAATATGAAACGATCTTTGAAAGCCTTTTTAAATAATACAAATAATCCACTAAAGGAACTAGAAATCGTAAGAGTTTATTTAAATAAATTAGATGCTGTTGATAAAGAACGGAAAAATAAAGCATTGGAAACCGCAAGAGAAACTAAAATTTATAGAAAAGAAAAACAAAAAGAGGATACGAAACGAGCTGAAGAATATGTAGAAATGATGAAAGAAGATACAGCTGCACATCAACTACGCGACGAAGAAAAAGCAATTAAAAAAGCTGATGAATTCAGAAAGGCTAAGGATAAATTGAAAGCCGACAAACTAAATCTTATTTCAACCATTAAAAAATATAATACTATTAATTTTATAGAAACTTTTATTGATAAAGATACCACAAAAAATACTATATTATCAAAATGTCCATTTTGTAATTATAAAGCTACAGGTGAAAATATAACACAATCCTTAATAACCCATATAAATAATCAACATTCTATATCAAAAATAACACCAAATGAAACATTAGAAAAGGATGATGGAGGTCAGTTTGTAATTAGCCGAAAACGTAAAAAGCGATATGTATATCCTGATAATAAATTAAAATTAATAGATGATAAAATAAAGGATATAAATGTAAAGAAAATGACAAAAGTTGAAGCTTTAGAAATAGCAAGAGCAGCCAAAAAAAATAATAAAAAAATAATAAAAAAATAAAAAATATATAAAACAATTTAAAAAAATAATTATTTTCTAAATATAATAATATAGAATGAATACTGAATATGATGAACAATACGGCGCATTGAATGAAGATTATGCTGAAATGATTATCAAGGAAAAATGGAATATTAAAGACTTGACAAAATTAGATAAATATAATGGAATGGATTTTCACGATAAACAAACAAATACATATTATGAAATAAAAGCAAGACGAATTAAACATTCTACATTTAAGACAACAATGATAGGATATGATAAAATAAGATATGCTAAAAAGTTAAATACTGATGTATATTTTATATTCATTTTTGACGATGGAGATTATTACTATAAATATAATTCAAATGATACTTATTTAACCTCAATAGGAGGACGAAATGATAGAGGATGTGAAGAATATAAACCTTATTATTATATTCCAATATCAAACTTAATAAAAATATAAAACATTTAAAAATATTTTATCTTAATATATTATATTATACATTAAGATGAAACGATCAGATGAATGCGCAACAATGACTTTAAATTATGATATAACAGGAGCAATTACAGATGCTGATTTAACCGGCAAATTTACATTAAATTTAAGAAAAGTATTAGGTAATATGTATGATAAATATCACTATTTTACAATTGTATTAACTTCAATAGGTGGATATAATGACCTAAGCGGAACAAAAAGTAATAGTATATCACTAAATACAAATGCTGTTTATATGTTAGGATTACAAGGATTAGTATTTCCAATGAATACAACAACCGCAAATAACAATTCAAGTCTTGGTATATTTCCTGGTAGGTTTAATATGGCTTATAATGGCAGTTATTTAAATGTAAATCTAACTAATTCTTCTAATGGATTAGTATTTATAAAACCTGACCAAAGCAATGTTTCAATATCTATATCTTTATTATGTACTAGAACAATGGCTTCAACAGTAGGAACAATGCCAGCAACAAATGGAACAACCACACCACAATTTTCATTAAATTATACATTTAATATTTATGGATTAGTAAATTAATATAAAAATAAAATGTATATTATTATTATATAGAATGAAACTTTCAGGAGAATATGCCACATTGTCATTATTATATAGATTTGGAAATGTTCAAGCAAATACTAATAATGATATCTCACAAACATATACATTAAATTTTAGAAATGTTTTAAATAGTATGTATGATAAGTATGATAAATTTGTAATAGTTCATTCATCATCAAGTGGATGGTCGAATATATCAACTGGTGGATATACATCAGCAGGTGTCACTGGTATGAATGCTAATTCAGGGTATGTATTAGGATTATCAGGATTAACATTTCCTTTTAATACGACATTAATAAATAATAATGATAGTTTAGCAATATTTCCAGTAAAAATGAATTTAGGAGCATCAACAACAGCCCAAGGTTATTTTTTTAATAATTATGATAATTCAAATGGTATAGAATTTAATAAACCATATACACCAATAGTAAATATATCATTATCTATTTTAGCATCCAGAACTTTACAACCAGTATTTATTAACGCCACTTCAGGTAATGCTTTATATTTTGAAAGTTCATTTAGAATATTTGGTATTGAAAAAGATTAAGAAGATAAATAAGCCATTGTAATTTCAACATAAGCATCAGTATCAACATTTCTATAATATACTTTGACTGATGACGCAGAATTAGGATTAGTTGGGACAAATGTCATTGGTGAAGATGTATTGTTTTCAAATGTATCTAATAAAGACCCAGTATAAGTTAAACCATCATATATTAAAAATTTATAACCAGGATTTACATACCATACATCATCATTATTATTGGGTTCTATTCCTTTTAAACTACAAGTTATAGGATAAGCCTGAAGAATTGTTCCACCATTATACATATAACCCGGTAATAATGCCTTACTTCTATTAAGATTTAAATATGTAGATGTTAAACCTATTGTTGATATATTGGTTGATGATATATTTGTTGATGTTAAAGAAGGTGTGATTAACGATGTATCACAAGTTAAAGTATTTGTTTTAATTTTAGATTGATTTGAAATATTATTTGAAATCAAATTATTTATTTGTAATTGTGAATTATTATTTGTGTCCATATAATTAACATCAAATGGTGATGTTGTAAAAGATGTAGAAGAATAATTAGTGCCACTGCTAGTAATAAAAAATATTGTTGCTGCTCCATAAGTATATGTATCACTAATATTTGTATTTACATAATAACCACTTACTGTTCCTGTTGCATCAGGATAATTAACACTATATGAATATGTAAATGTAAAATATACTTTATATATTGCTGTATTAGATATTTCTAGAGATGGCAAAAAATCACAAGTTGCATTTGTAAAATATTGTTCATATCCAAATGATGGTGAAATATGGTTATATTGTTTTGTCGATGGTAACGTATTATTTGTTGATACTATTAAATTATCTACAAATATATCATTTTTTGTATAATAAGCTGTAATAGAACTTAAAGTCTCATAATGTCTTGTTTGATTTCCACCACTTGAATTAGTGCCATTACGATAAACTGATATAGGACTATTAACAATTATTCGCTGATTATATAAAGGTGATACAGTAATTGTTGATACTAAGACATTTGACGCTCCCAATGTTTTACTATATGAATAATTAGGATCAATACCAACCATTTGATAAATATTAAATGCATTATTCATATATACATTATTATTTAATGTTGTTGTCCCATTTACTGCTAAAGTATTTAAAGTTGTTGAACCATATACGTTTAATGATTTTAGAGTTGAATTATATCCATTAACAATATACCATTTATTATTTTTTGTAATTAATTGTAATGTTATATAATTATTATTTCCCAAAATAACACTTGATAAAGTATTAAAATTTAAATCATATATATATTCACCTGTTGCTGGTAATATTGTACAAGTTGAATTATTGGCAACTGTAAAAAAATTAGTTACTACCTGAAGCCCATTTGCTGAAAGTAATTGAAAGGTTACATTTATATTATCAACTTTTAGAACATTATATTCAGATATTGGAGTAGGACATACCATACTACTAGATATATTAGTAAAATTCATAGAATTCATACTACCAATTTGAACTGATGATGCTCTTATAATATTTGTGGTTATATCATTTGATACTCTTAATGTTGTTGTGCCTATATCAGTAGTATTAATATTTGTAATATTTCCAATATATGCCCCAATTGTATTGGTTGTTATTGATGATGCTGTAATATTAGTTGTATTTAAATCTGTTGAATTAATAGTTCCTGTTGTAAATGATGTATCTAAATTTATTATTTCTTGGGCTACATCCATAGTTCCAATATATAATTTATTTGTTCCTGTTATATTAATATCATTATTAAACGTAGATGGACCATTAAATGTTGAATTATTATTAACTGTTAAATTATTAAGAGTTGAATTACCATTACAAATAAAATCATTATTAGCTATTAAATTATCACTAAGTGTTAAAGGTGTAATTATTGATATTCCTGTTTTTTGAATATTCATTACATCTAAATAATTATTTGTTCCATCTGGTGTTTTACATCTAAAAACAAATCCTCCGCCTGTTCCATAATTATAATAATAACTATCAAAAAAATAATTTAAGGTATTAATATCCCTATACATTACTGTTGTGCCGTGTCCATTAGTAGAAGTATCATAAACAATTAAATTAGCGTAAAAATTCATTGACTTATTAGCAAATATAAAATTGGCATTAGCAGCAAATGAATTATTACATAAGGATGTATAATTTGATGTTGTTAATTTTTTTGTAATATTAACATTATTATCTATAGTTGTAGTATCAGATGTCCCATTATATGACATACCAGTTAAAGCCAAAGAATTTGTAGTTGATGAATTATTTAATGTTGTTATTTCACTATTTATATTGCTAATCTGACTATCTAATGATGTAAATTTATTATTAATATTTTGATTACAACTATCCAAACAATTTAATTCATCTTGTGTTATGTTTCCAATTGTTGCAGATGAACAACTTAATGAACCTGCAGGTATTGATAAATTTTTATACATAGTTATGTTGTCATCAATTACTAATGGCTCATCAGCATATACACCTGCTATATATCGTTGAAATCTAAAACCACCATTACCACCTGAACTTCTATTTGTTAAAATAAATGAATATTGGTTGGTATTGTCTCTATTAAATTGAAATTGTATTCCATTATTATTTTGACAATTTTGATAATTTGAATATGTCGTATTATTTCGTCCTCCAATTATACAATAACCAGCACTTCGTAAATGTGATAATATGTTTATTCCATTTAGGGCTTGTGATATTATTCCTGTTCCATTAAATGTAAGGTTAGCATTTGATAATAAATTTATGGCTTTAAATGTATTTGTTCCACTTCCTGATTGTGTAATATATCCAGCACCTGATTGTGTTATATTTTGGTCATCATTTAAAGTTATATTATTACAATTAATTGTTTTAAATATACAAGCACCAGCAGTTTGTGTTATATCTCCTTGTAAGGTTGATGTTCCTTGAATTGTAGTATCTTTTAATGTAGCAGTTGTCCCACCCATATTCATTAAGATATTACCATTAACATATAAATTTTGAGTTTGTGTATCTCTAAAAATATTTCTATTTGATGTTGTAGTAGTTATATCCTGAATTATTACACTTGTCCCATTCATAATTATATCATCACTTGTTGAGAATGAAGGCATTTGAACATTTGATGGTAAAGTTAAAGTATCTGTAATAATTAAATTCTTTGTTGTTGTTGTCCCACCTAATGAATTTATAACATTTCCACTTTGTATTATTCCTTTGTCTGCTCTTTGAGTTATAGTATCACAAGTAAGTGTTAATAAAGATGTTGAACCTCCTAATTGTGTAATGTCTGAACCAATATTTAAATAACCATTAATATATGTATCCTTTAAATAATTTTCACCAGTGCCACCTTGTGATATTATACCAGTTTGTGTTTGAACTAAATTATAATTAACTAAATTTAATGTATTATAAAGATAAATAGGATTATAAGATAATATTGTTTTGGTATTAAGTCCATCAATTATAAACATATTATTACCGCTTGTATCCTTAATTAAAAAATAATTACCATAAATATATTCAGATGTTAAATTTGTTGAAGTTATTGAAGATGTTGATAAGGTTGATGATGTTAAAGAATTACAAGTTATATTTTCTGTTGTTATTCCATTGTTTATTATTTTAGTTTTATTATCTCCACTTTGTATATAATCATCATAAGTTATATTATTATGTTGTGCGTTTCCATCACTTATAAAACTTATTCCATCAGTTAATACTTTGACACCATTCATTGATTTATACAGTGTATTATATCCAATCATTTTTATTATATAATTATTATATATTAAAAATTTTAATTAAAAAAATTAATGAATATTTGCTTGGTTTAATAATCCATTAACATTATTTTTTGTTTGGTTTATCATATTTTGAGATGTTGAATTACCTTGATTAATTGCTCCAGATATAGCATTTGAAAATCCATTAACACCTGAATTTAGTCTTACTTGTCCCATTTGTGATAATTGCTTTACTTGTGATGAACCTTGTTTTAGTTGTCCTCCTAATCTTTGTGCTGTTGAACCTGCAGCCATTATTTCAGGTGCAAATTCAGGTGCTACCATTGATGCTACATTTGCTATTTTACCAGCATTCTTTTCAAGAAAATTACCAACTTGACTACCTGCTCCTGCCACAGGATTAATAATTTTATGGTCGACAATGTTGCCTGCTGTTTGAATTCCATTTCCAATTTTTTTAAAAGCATTATTTGCTCCACTGTCCACTTTGTGAAAGAATGAATTAGCCCCTTTAGAAAGTTTTTGAAAAAATCCCATATTGTATATATATTATAGTTATATTTTTATTTTTATATGTTTATTATTCATTTTCTTCATCATTAATTACTTCATCCCAATTGATGAATATTTTGGACATTTCAGGGTCTAAAAATATAAAATTACCTTTTTGTTTATTATTCTTTCTATAGTGTGATAAAATGTTATTCCAATCATCTTTTGGTATATATACTCTTTCATCATATATTGTAGCGTAATCTTCTTTTGATAAGTTAAATAAAAAATGGTTTGTTAAAGCCTTTCTTACATCTAAACTAATTTTCATATAACTTTGGGCTATTATCATTATGGATGTTAATAAATGTCGTCTATTATTTATAATTTTTAATAATAGTTTTTCACATTCACCTTTAAATGAATCTTGGACATCATCAAATATTATTAAACTTAATAATTTTTCATTTCTATTTTGTTCTATTTTATGAAAAACATCTATTAAGGTTTCTAAATTTAATTCGTGATAAATTTGTTCTTGAGGTAAGCAATCAAAAATACATTTCTTCATTGATTGTCTTGAATATGTCGGCATAAATAAATATATCTTGTTGAATACTTTTTTAAATTTGTTTTTGGTTTGTAATAATCCTGTCATTAAAGATGTTTTACCTGAACCTGCTCTACCAATAAAAGAACAAGCAAAAGATTTATTCAAGTATTTTAATAATGGTATTTCGTCTAAATGTGGGCTTAACGGTTTATCTACTTCAAATTCTGGTAATTTTAATTCAACTTTTTGATGTTGTTTTAATTTCATTTAATTATATAATAAATGTATATTTAAATTTTTATATTTAGTAAATAGAACGAGTTATTCCAGTGGTAAAATCAAATTCTAATAAAACATCATAACAACACCAATAATAACAAGTCAAAGCAGCTGTTAGTTGATCTTTAATATTTAGTCTAATATTACTATTTACACCAGTAGTTATACCATTATATAAACTATTTTTATTAGTATTGATTATTTCAGTATCAATAGCAAGATAATATTTGTTACCATAATATTGAACTTTTGCTAATGTAGTCCAAGGAACATTATGTAAAGAATCTGCAGTTTGTCTTACACATAATTCTGATTTACCAATTGAGCCAGAATGAGAATAAGATTTAATTGAACCAAATGATTTTTGCATTTGCATATAAACTTCAGAAGGATTAGTTAATTTAATTGGTCTTTGTGGATAATATTTACCATTTGTTATAAATACTAAATCTTGACCATTTGGATTAACACCTCCAAATGTTTGGTCTATACAAGAAGATTGATTAAAATAACAAAATAGTTGTTTCATTGATTGTAAGCGTGCATTGATTGGGATATCTTGACCACCAGTTAGTCCACTTGCTAAATTACCAGTCCCTGATAAATATGATGCAGTTTTAATTACTACTTTTTGTGGATAACTTGACATAACCATATTAAAACTTTCAGGTGTTAATTCAATACTATCAAATACTAATTCTAAATTTGTGATTGTAAATGTTGTTGTTCCTATTGTTGGTGCCCCAGCAGTAGCAACTACCCAACTTGCTAGCGCATTAACAGTTAATTCCAAATCAATGTTTGAATTCCACATAGGGACATATTTTGCAGCATCTAAAACACCAATAATAGGTATTGAAAATGTAAATGTTTTATTATTGTTGCTTCCTATCGAAACATCTGTAACACCTGGTAAATTATTTATATTGTAACTTCCTAAATTTGTTGTTCCATCAGAAATAAAATCATTATCTAGCTTTTGATTTTTACCACCTAATCCATTTATTTGTGCTATCTTTTCTGCTGCGTTCATAGTCATATTCATTAACATATTAACAAGTTCTCCTGGTCTTTCTATTGTTTCTAATACTGAACCATTCGCGTTAATAACTTGTCTTGAAAACATACTATAAAAAGAACCAAGAACTGCTAAAGTATCTGTTCCTGCTGTTCCAATAGTTCCTCCAAAATCAACCTGACCTGTTAAATACATTGTCTGACCATTTAATAATTTTCTATCTGTTTGTGGAATAGTGAATTTAGCAATTTGGCCTGCGGTATTATATGTTGATTGTGAGTAAGGTTGTATTCTTTCTTCTATTTTTCTACTGTCTAACATTGAACTTGGTAATTCAAAAACTAATTCTTGAGGAACTCCAACGGGTGAATAGTGATTGCTCATATTGTATATATAATTAATCTATATAAAAAAATTTTAAATTGAATTAATATTATTTAAATATTGTTTTAAATTTATATTAGTAAATGATGTTTGGACATAACTTGTTATTTCTATTGTAATGGTCCAATCTACATTATTAAAATCTACCAAATTATTATTATCATCGTGAAGTTTTATTTCTATATAGTCTAATTTTCTATTTTTAATTATGTGTGATGAAGTAGTATAATTGTTGTATAATACTATACTGTATGGTTCAACATTTACTGGTATAGATGCTATTGTTATATAATCTTTAGTTATAGAATTAAAATTTGATAACATTAAATTACTCTTTATATATAAATTTTTTGTTCCTAATAAATTAGCAGGATACGGAAAGTTTATTGTGTTTTGTGATGATGTATATTGTTTGTTTTCTAATCCTAATAATTTATACATTGTAGTAGTTGTATTTATAGTAAATGAATTATTATATGATAAACTAAATTTACCTGTTGTGCTATTAAAGGATAATAACATATTAGTAGGAACTTTTAAATTAATTGCTTTTAATAATGAATTAGCGTTATAATTTCCATAGTCAATATATATATCACCTGTTGATAAACTTAATAAATTATTGTATTCATTTACTACATAAAATGAGTAAGGAATTTCACAATGAATAATTGATATAGTATTATATAATATATTTGTGTCATCTTTTAATAAATCAGTTATGTCAAATACTACATCACTTTTAAAATAAGAATTGTTTGATGTCCCTGCTGATGCGGTTAAATAATATTGTTTTGTGTCTTTAATAATATCCATATAATAATATATAATATAATTATTTTTATTTAAAATTATTTTCTATTATTACTATATATACTATAATTTTAAATGGCCAAAACAGGAAAAATAGTAAAAATAGTAAATCAAGTAATTGAAGATAATAATAATTCAGACGATGAATTAGAATTAAAACCACATCAAGAACAACAAATTATCACTCCAATTACTAAACCTAAACGAGTATTAAATTTAACAGATGAAGAAAGAGAACGAAGACGACAAAGTATGATAAATACCAGAAATAAAAGACAAGAAAAGGTTGAACAAAAAAAGCAATTAGAAGAAGAATATTTAAAACAAAGAGAAGAAGAAGTTAATAATTCAATTCTTAAGAAAGCCCAAGCCCTAAAGAAAAAACAAGAAAAAGAATTATATAATAAATATTTGGAAGACTTAAATAATAAACAATCCAAAAAGAAAAATAAAAAAATTATATATGAAAGTGAAAGTGATGATGAATGTATTGAAAGTGAAGAAGATGAAGAAGTAGTTATTATTAAGAAAAAGAAAGGCAAAAAACCAAGTGGTGGGTCAAGTGCTCCTCCATCTGCTACAGTTTCTAAACCTATTAATCAACCTATTGTGCAACATCAACCTGTTAAACCATCCTTTAGAATTTGTTATTAAGTTTTTATAATATATACTTATGTGAATATTATGTTTATAAATATATTGTATTTAAGGTTTTTTCTATGTCTTTTAATAATTGTTTTAATATTTTATAGCTTGATTTATCAAAATAATTAATATTAATTTTAGTATTAAAATGATATCCATAAAATCCTTTGCTCATATTATTAAATATATTTTTTAAAAAAGTATCAGTATATAAATTAACATTTTTTAAATATATACCATCTAACAAATAAGATAAAGTAATAAATGAAAACAATATTTGTTTTATTTCTCTATTATTATTAATATATTGTTTTATTATATTATACCAACATTTGAAATAATGTATTTTTTTGTTTGTTAATTCAACAAATTTTTTAGCTTCTATAAACTGTTTTAATAGATATTTGTTTATAAATATTGTAAATTGTTTATCTATTTCTTTTATTAAATAACTAAATTGTTCTTCAAAGTTTTCCATTATATATAATTATAATATATATTATTTTTCTTATATTTATTATATTTTTGTTTATTTATTTACTGAAAACTAAACTTCTATTTCTACAACTTCTATCTTAAAACTTCTTAATTGTTCTTGTTTTATATATAATTAATTAAGTCTATTTTGATTATTAAAATAGTTAATTACCGTTTGTCTATAAATTTGTTTAGTAAATTGAACGCCTAATATTGATAATGTTGTAATTATATAAAGGTCATATGAATCAGCAATTGTTTTTGTTTTATATGATGGATATATATTATGATAATACAACTCTTTAAATCTGATAAACTCTGGTTGAGTTAAACAGTCATTAATAATTTTATTAAATATTATTTTATCTTCATTACTAATATTTTGTATTAATACATATTTTTTAAAAATATCTTTAATATACCTATTTTTTAAAATGTCATTATTTATAATGTCTATATAATATTTAAAAAAATAATAATCATTAAGAATATCATTATGTTCTTTGTTATCTAAATCGTAAGTAATTTTAACCATTGACTGAATGTATATATATAATATAGATAATAATTATTTCTTTAAATTGTTTTATATATAATTAATTTTTTTTATATTTTATATATTTTATTAAAAATTAAAAATTAATTATTCTATATATTTTATTTAT
>Ga0172367_10004213_pt1 | contig 18052 bp, 22 predicted proteins | sample Lak10m_FD_114542 | JGI IMG/M metagenome (GOLD analysis project Ga0172367, IMG submission 114542) | Freshwater microbial communities from Kabuno Bay, South-Kivu, Congo - kab_022012_10m | ecosystem: Environmental > Aquatic > Freshwater > Lake | place: Democratic Republic of the Congo: South-Kivu...
AAGCCACTCGGCCTTCTTGGCCCACCCAGCTTTCTCAAGCCACTCGGCCTTCTTGGCCCACCCAGCTTTCTCAAGCCACTCGGCCTTCTTGGCCCACCCAGCTTACTCAAGCTACTCGGGCCAACCACTCAGCGCCCCTTTTGCTTAAAAGCAATGACGTGTTGCTGTCGCCATTGCTCCCCGCGTTCGTTCTCCGTGTCGTACGCGTCTGTGTTGTTGCTCGGCGAAAGCAACTTAGAGTCCGCGGTCCTGGACTTGGAGTCGCGCGGCATCGTGCCTTGCATCAACGCGATCTGTGGCGAGTGCGGGAAGCTCGGGGTGGTGATCTACCACGAGTCGCGCGCGCCCTACGTGCACAGCCTGGCCCTCTGGGATCGGGTCGGTCGGTACTTGGTGTGAAGCTCTAGTTGTAAAACTATTGGGACTTGGACGTGAAGGCGCCGACGCCGTAGCACACAAGGGCGATGGCTGCGGTGTAGACCGGGGCGGCTTGGGGGTCCCAGAACGACGGCCTGAAGGAGTACCTGTAGTGCAGGGCGATCAAGATGGAGTCCGACGCCACCGTGAACTTCTCCACCGGCGACTTCTTGGCCAAGTGGAGCTTGTGAAACAGTCTTGTCAGTAAAAGCACCAGGAAAATCGTAGTGTAGGGCGTCTCGAAGCTGCAGTAGAGCCTGGCTGTGACCATGATGAGGGAGGCAGTGATGACGTTGAACGTGTAGACGTACTTTTCCATGTAAATGTCGAAGCCATGTCGAAGCAAGTAGACGCACAAATAACCAATGACGACCCAGAACATCTTCCTGTCGTGGTCTGCCACAAAGATTCGCATGGGACTGTGCAGGCCCAACAGGAGACCCAAAAGCCCCAGGCACACCAGCTCGGTGACGAGGGGCATGACCACTGCCTGCTCGTCGCCCATGATGCGGGCGATGTTCTGGCCAAGACTTATGACCAAGTAGAGTACGGCCAGTGCCACAAGGATGTAGGCCCACTCGGGCAGGTAGAGGTTGTAGTCGAAGTGCAGGTTGCCCCGCCAATAGATGACGTCGAGCTGGCCCTGGAACAGGTCGCATACGCTGATGTCGTAGATGGAAGTGTTGGCCACCACCACCCTGTGCGCACTGTCCGTGCCGCAGCGGTCCACGCCGTAGGAGTACCTGGGACTCGAGATCTCAGGGAACACCAGAGAACCCCCGTCCGTCTCACAGAGCGCCGTGGGGGAGCGCCTGCACGACACCGCGGCGCCCACGGGGTGGACGTCGTGCTCGTAAAAGTGCATGCCCCGAGAGCTCACGCGCAGCGCCAAGGACGTATCCGTGAGGGCGGCGATCGGGCCAGTCGACCAGTCCACGGAACGACCGTCCCACGTCCTCAGGAAGGGCGCGGAGTTCTGGTCGATGGCAATGTAGAAGGAATTCACCACTCCAAGCAGGAAAAAAAACAATAAAGGTGTCACCATCGCGCCCTGCAGTGCCCTCCTTATAAATGATGCCCTACTTGACACCCAATGGAACTCCTCTTGAGCCTTTTCTCCGGCTTCTTCATCACGTCGTGCTTGATCCAGCGAGCCATGGTGGCGTGGGACACGTGGCACGAGGCAGTGAGGCTCCAGACGCGGGACGCCTGGATGAGGGTGCAGTGCCAGGACGAGAGCTTCTTCGCCAACATGAGGGTCCACTCGGACGTCTGCGAGGTAGTGCAGAGGGCCGCCAACAGGACCCCGTTCCTCCACGCACTGGGCGCTGCCGTCGAGGTCGAGACGCCGTGGCTCCCACCCGTCATTGCCGTGGCGGTGGGCATACTCGCGAGGCACGGGCTCAACTTTCTCAGACACTCGTACCAGAAAAGATATATAAGACTGCCCTGAGGTGGGCAAGGCGCAAACGATGTCTCGTAATCTGGTGCCCACCCGAAGCGAAGAAGACGCTGTGACCAATATGATTTTGTCGCTACCAACCCCCAAGACGTCCAGAAACATACACCAGGAACTGATGAACAGTATCAATCCGCGCTATCATCCCATCGCATTGATCATGGAGACACTGAGAAATCCTGTAAATTTCCGTAATTATTACGAGCAGTCGTTCAGTTTTGACACAGATACGCACTTGCAAACCACAACACAGTTTCGCAGCGGCCGATCGTTCGCGTGGGGCTCATTCTTGTTTGCACTGCTAGGCCTGCAATTCAATCCCGGGACCACCCCCCTGACCGGCTATTACATCCAAATGAAGGACATCGAGGACCCATCCACGGGGGCTAAGCTCACAGTCCTTAAAATCTCTGGTGAACTCGATTTCAGCATGCAAGTCGATGATCAGGGAAACTTTATGTTTGGAAGCCATTTCATCTGGCTGCTGCAGTTCATCGGCATTACTCTGGCAGGACATCCATTCATGATGCATCCTCGTGATGGAGAAAAGATAACTCCTGCATACTACTACGACACTATGCGTTCATTCATTACCAAGTACCAAGACGCCGTCCGTACGTACGTAGACTGTGCAGCCGACCAGACCAACACTCTGAGAATGTTGTACGAGAAATTCGTGAACGAACTCTGCAAATGTTTTGTCGACTTCAATAACACCGAATTCCAGTTTTACACAAACCAAAATTCTGCCTTCAGGTACCTGATGCGACGCTTCGAGACAAAGCTGTTCGATACGAGCGAGATCGTGTATGCCAAAAAACAGGCTGACTTCATGGGGAAGCTGTATCGCATGACGTATCAGACATTCGGAAAGCCGTCCCAGACGCAAGGGCAGAATCACAACTTGAATTCAGATGCAATCGATCGATTGATGGAAAAGCACGAAACCGAGAATGCAGAGCTCTCTGCTGATATTTTCACCCCAGAGAATACGATTCCCACGTACAGCACGTACGGAACCACCAGTGTCGCGGCCGGTTGTATGGCCCCCAGCGCTGCGTCAAACTATCGCAATCTTCAACCGACGGTGCTTGCTGCACCAAAAACTTCTCTTCTTAAAAAAACAAAGGGAAAAATTGCGGCAATGTTTGCCTGTGGAAGTGACAGTGTTGCGGAACCAGTCAGCTTTTCTCATAGGCAGGGTGGAACTCCGCAGGCTGCTGGGATCACACCCATGGAAACCGATCCCAACCCAAAAGTCGTCGATCAGGGAGGACGTACTGCGACCCCAGTGAGCGGCAATTCGACCCCCACGTTCAGTGCCCCGAGCTCCCCTGTTCTTCCGCCGACATCCACTGCTGTCCCAGGCAGTGCAGCTGGAACGCATCGTGCTGCTCTTAAGCTCCCACCCGTCAGGACTACGCCTCGTCATGCGGCGTCAACTCCGAACCCAGATCCTCGTCTCCGGTTCCGCAACGGTTCTCACAACGACGTCGATTCCGACTAAAGCTTCTTCCACATCCTGTTTGACTTCGGGAGGAATAAAAGACCTTTTGCCCAGAAAATCTCCGGCCTGTCGAGGAGTTGGAAGGTGACCTTGGTGTCGTTTGCGCAGTAGTCAGCGAGCTCGTCCCACCTCCCCTCCCTTGCCATCGTGATTGCTTCTGCGCCCGACGCGGTCTTTGGGTGAATTCCATTCAAGAGGAGGACTTCGCTGAGTTTTGGGCAGGCCTCGTAGCCCAAGAGGGCGCGCGCGGCGTAGAGGGGGTCGACGAGTTTCGCCATCCAGCGACCCACGGTATCGTCCGGGAAGTCAAAGTGCCTCTGGATGAAAGGTATGTCGAACGTGGCGCCGTTGTAGGTGTAGATGCGATGTGCTTCGTTGAGCTGGAAGGCCACCGCCTCCTTGGTCTCCTCGTGATCGTAGCCCGGGCCCATGGTCCACACCCACGCGCAGTAGCGCCCTGCAATGGCGACACACGTGATCTGGTCCTGGGGTCCTAGGCCAGTGGTCTCGATGTCAAGCGCCACTGACTCCATCCGACTTCGCGTCGAGGTCCAGGCGCTTTTGAATGAGATAGAGATATGTTTTAAGGTCCTCCCGCTTCCTGGCCTGCAGCTCGGTGACACACTTTTCAATGGAGTCCGACTTGTTGTTCTTGCGGATGATGTGCTGCAAGTATTTGTTGACCTGCATCGAGGCGACGACCTCCCAATTTCCAGCATATGAGGGAAATGGTATATAAATGTACGGACCGGTACTGGGCAAGAGCCACGCGATGTTCGTCTCCCGAAATCTGTTGCTTGAAAAGGAGAAAGACAAAAAGCACGAGGACGCGGAAGGTGGGGCAGCGATCAAAACTCGGGAGGGAATGGAACATGCGGTGACTGAGTTTTTCAAGAAGGTGAATCAAAGCGCCTTGATACAGTTTCTGGAAACCAATTGCCTCAGCGACCTCCGCACCCGCCCTGATCTCTTTGGCGGAAAGGAGATGTACGCCACAGTCAATTACCCCAAGGGTGTCCTCATCTACTTCACCCACGGGGGCGTCGTTCTCAATCCCGACCCCGAGAAGGCGAAAAACTTCCTCGACACGAAACTTCGGTGCAAGGTGTCTTCGAAAAGCGCGAGCGCCGTGGACGCGGTCTACGTACTCGGCAAGGCGTACTACTTCAATCACTCGTGCCGCCATGCCAACCTCGACCTCGTGACGACCCCCCTCATCATCGACGGAGAGAGCATCGAGATCATCTCGTTCATCACGAACCGCGACATCCAAGTGGGAGAGTCCCTCACGTTCCACTACTACAAGGGCGTACCGTCCAAGTTGCGGAAGCAAGTCATAGCCAACCGCCCGCGCAAGGGGCTCACCAAGTGCCTCTGCCATAAGGACTGCCCCAACTACATCCACGAGGCCGCACCCGTTCCCGAGGAAGCCATCGTCTATTAGCTGCACAGGTAGTGCTGGAGGGAATCCACCACGTGCTGGGCGCCCTCGACAAAGGCCCTGTGCATGGACCGCATGAGGTCTTCCTGCGCACCAAATAGCTTGGTGAGGTCCGCCATGGTGAGGTCGGGATCCTGCTGCTCCAGCCAACTCTTCGTGAACGACCTGACCACGTGCTCCAGTCGGTGCACAAAGTAAAGCATCAAAAAGAAGTAGTGGAACCGCGGGTGGACTAAGACGGGGTTCTCGGTCTTGGTGGCGCGCGACACGTCGATGCAGTCCTGGCTGTGAGCCCCCGTGATGCTGCACACAGCCAGGCGAGGCACGCAGCGCACGGGAGCGTGCATCGCGGTGACGACCTCGGTGCAAACCCGGGCAATCGGGGTCTGAAGCTGCCGAACGCGCTCCACGAGCGACTGGACGTCCCGGACGTGCGCAGTGACCTTGGCCACATTCGCGTGCATCCGCAGCGCCCACTCGTCCTGCTTCTCCACACACTGGTACAGGTAGCGACGGTACGACCCGTCCCCGCTAATCACATCGAACGCCTTGCAATGCACGTAGTCCTGAAATTCAATGAACTGCATGGGCGGCCCCCTGGGCACTGCCGCAGGTATGGGAAGGTTGGCCGCGCCTAGCACTAGGCGCTGTGAGCAGGGCCTTTCGCAGGCTTCTTGCTCTTCTTGAGGGGCCTGTTCTTTTTGCCCACCTTAGCACGGCCATTCTTCAGGTGCTCGAGTTTCTTTGATCGAGGAGCCTTCTTACCGTCCAGAGCGAGGTTCCCCGCGTGGGCTTTGCGCCCAGGGGTCAAAGCCTTAACTTTTCTCTCAGGCTCCATATCAGGAGGTCCGCTGTCGGGGTTCAATTCCTCGACAAATCGACTATCAGGTTGCTGTACGGCATCATTCTTCTGGGGCTGAATGAAGTCGCTGAAATCCTTAACCTGTTCCTGATACGTCAGCGTCTTGAAACGCGAGTTCGACTGGAACTTCTCAAAGATCAACTTGGGCCCCACGTAGATGTGAAGACCAGGCACATTTTGTGGTGAAAGTTTCGGTTGTTGCATAGTTTGCGTCAAAGTAAAGGTTCCAGACTGCAAGGCATGCTGCATCACACGGAAGTCAATAAAGCCCGGAAATCGCTTATTCTCCTTGTTGTTATCCGTCGGTATGTAAGTACCCTTTCCATCATAACCTTCTCCAGCAAAGACCAAATCCAACAGCCGATCCCAACTCTCTCTGTACCACAGTTTTTGATGAGACACCAAGGCACTGCTCTTCCTATCAACTTGTTCAGGTGATTCAGGCTTTACTTCATCGCTACCACCTTCAACCAATTGATCACTGTCCCCAACACCACCAACGCCAACTTCAGCGTCTGCAGAACGAATTTCCCAATCAACTCTCTGCTCCGCTTTATGACAGGCGTTGTCCATGATGAAACGCAGTACTGATGTCCTCAGTTGTCCATATTCTGGATAATTCAATGCAAGGGCCGCCTTCACAGAATCTGTGTTTTTGTTTTCGAATGCTTCCGTTTGCTTTTCAAGATGGTCCGAGGTTTTGAATGTTTCTGATTGACTGAGGGATGCAGGGTTATCAGCATAGCTATCTTTCAACGCTTGAAGCATGCTTTTACACTCTTGAAACTTAGATTGTGCATTACTGTCAATGATCGACGACACGTTCACAAATGTCCCATTTTCAGTAATTTTTCTATGGGGAAAGTTGAGACCACCACCTACAAACGACAAATTGAGAGTCTGTGCTGTAGACCAGTCCTGCAAAACTTCGTTTCTGGGATTGAAGAAGCGGTTGAACAACTCTATGATGCGTGGTCCGTACCTCATCACATCTGCAAAGTCACTGAATGCATTCTGCCCTAAGAAGATGTCTCGCAAGCGTAAGTGCTGCACCGTTGACGTGATCATTCTGCCATGTTCTCTCGTAGCGATCGAAGGCCGATGAACGTTGTAGTGCACACTGATCTCTTCCAGCGTCGTTTCAAAGTGTGGAATCTCGGGCCTCAAGCTCAAGTGCACTGCCTTCTTCAAACGCGCCTGAAGAGAACTATCCTTTCTCAAGTAGGGATTGGCCAGCAGCTCAGCGTTGCTGTGCTTCTTGACCAGATATCCATTCTTTCCCCCAATATTTGAAGTGAGCGTCACTTTGACTCTATTTTTAAGATCATGGAGGTACGAACCTTCTTGGGTGGGGTCCTCCTTTACTAAGTTGAAAATATTTGAGAAAAGCCCAAATAGCTTCTTGAAATAAAAGTTGTCCATTTTTTTCTCATTTGTTAACTGCAAAATACTCGCTCTGTACAAAAAGATCAGTTTAGGCAAGTGCTCCTGCATATGGAGAGCATTGCAGAACACAGCCATAACGTAAAGAACTTCATTGTGAAACTCAGTGTAGTACTCCAGGTATACCTTGATGCACGCCACCTCGAGTGCATCACCCTGAATGGTGCCTTCCACTGATTTTGCTTCGGTCCCAGTGTGATCACTTCCCAGTGCAATATTGTAAGCCCTGATCAGTCGTTCCCTCACTGTGCGAATGGTGGCATCCGTAGAGCCCGTTTCAATGACTGGTTTGGCAAACATGTGGTCTTGATTGCTTAGCCGCAGAGAATCAGCGAATTTGTGAAACTCGTTCAAAATGTAGAAATGGTACGTCATGGTCCACTCCAAGTAATCAATGGTAGACCGAGCCTGATCTTGGAAGTACGCCTGCATTTCTTCATTGTTAAGACTTTTGACATCGATTCCCTCAAAAGGATGGATCATAGCAGACAAAAATTGTTTACGACGAAACTCTGACACTTTCTCATTCATGTGATCTAGATTGTGTCCACGGGGTGGGTGCTTTGACAGTTCACTCTCTAGTCGTTGTCTTTGTGCATACAGATCCTTTAATTTTGTTTCATTGCTTTTCAATGTCGCTTTTAAAGCATTAATTCTTTCTTTATGTGCAGTTTCATCTTCTTTTTTAGGTTTTTGAGCTTCAAGACTTGCCACTCCTGCCCTTTCATCGTTAATCACCTTTTCTACACCTCCAATCGTTGCTATGATCTCATCTATCTGTGTTTTCAACGCGGAACTCTCTGCGTTCTTCTCTCTCCCAGCACCATCACCACCCCCTGGCTTGGGGGGATGAGCATCATCCATATTATGAACCACAGTATTCCAGACCTCATAGTCCATATTTTCTCTCTTTAACAGCTTCGTCAACAAAGCAATCATCTTCTTGGCAGTGCCACACCCAAACTGCGTAGACAGTTCGTGCAATGAACGATACAGTGTCACCTCCTTCACCATGGTACCAACATCATTTTTCTTATTACTTGGCCAGTACGCCACCCTCCTCAGAAAGATGTTGTTGTCATGCCTGAAATTAGTTTCCTCGAATCTCAAGTGAACAGGAACAGAGACCTCAAGGTGATGCCGGTAGAGTGTCTTCACCAAATAGTCCAGTGCAAATTTAGCGGATTCATACTTATGCAGGTGGGCGCGTTCATGGCTCGGGTGTGGCGAACGATCCACTGTATGAATTACAGTGCCCTTGCTGTGCTTGAGGTGGTGATACTGCATGGGATTTGACGGATCAAGTTTCGTGTGTGGACCTGCAAAGATGCTTACAGGTTCCGTGCCAGTGAGGTCCACGTGTGCTTGGGACTTGAGCGTCTCTGCACCCCTAGGGGCCTCCTTCGTGATCTTGGAAGGGTTTGCGAGGTTGAGGTAGTATACCATGCCTAACCTCCCACGAAAGACCACTTTTATACAAATTTGTGCCGTTTGCTTGACGACAGTGGCTTAGACCTGGGTCTTGTCCATGGGCTCGATGATGACATGCCTGATCACATGCCTGGACCTGTGCCGAGGCGCCCAGCACTCGCACTGTGTGATGGATACGTAGATGGCGATAAAGAAGAAAAGGAAGAGCACCAGGCTCAGGGAAGTCCACGCGATGTCGACGGTCGAGTACTCGAAGCGAGCGTCGCTCTGTGACATGGGACACAGCGAGGTATGAACTTTATATACAATCGACCACGAGTCAGGTTTCAAGTCACATCCTTCATGACCATGACAAGGCACACAATGAGCGCCGGCACCCCTATGATGGCAACCAAGTTCCACATTCACTGAAGACCAGGGCGGCACTCTTATATGCCCCAGGCACAGAAAAAGCTGAGCTTACGTGGCCACAGGACGCCCGCCATGGTCGACTCCGCCAATGTTCATCCGCATCAACAAGCGCAGGCTCTCACTCCACCCCACGGCATCCGAGCACGAGATTTTCAGGGCCGTGACCGCCAAGCTCGCATGGCCCAAGAACAAGGCGTACTTGGAGTGGACAGAGGGCCGCATCGTGGAGATCATGGACGAGCACGAGCTCCGCCTGGCCTGCCGCATCCTCAGCGAGTTCCTCTACTGCGAGGCAAAGGACTGGATCCACGACTTCCAGCGAGCAGAGGCCAAGATCCAGAAACACATGGCAGAGCCAGACTCCGACACGGACGACCAGGTCCACTCCGAGGAAGACATGACCATCGACGACTTCTACATGATGGGATTCAGACACGAGATCTGTAATTGAAGTTCACGGTTTCCTATTTCCGCGTCCATCCAGACCAAACTGTTTCAAGTAATCATTGAGCTGCTCCCTCTTGGCTTCTTTCATCTTTGGTCTCTCTTCTGCCAAAAACGACCCTAGATTCTCATGCACTGTTCGTGTAATTGTTTTACCGTTAATTAAGGACATTCTGGGCCTCAAGTCATAATCTGAATAGGCACAGTGCGTTAAACAACAGCATTGTTCACCTGGTTTGTCGAAATCGTATGTGTTGTATACGAACTCGACAGGAAACAGGTACTTCCCCGGACAGAGGTCAATCCACTCTGTGTTTTTATCATTCCACCACTTTATCCAACTCCCCTTGATATCTTTGACAGCTTTTAAGCAAACATGCTTGTAAATGTAGTCAAAGTTCTTGATGCAGTTCTTTTCCTTGTTGCCAAACATCGCCTCGTACAACTCGAAGAATATCAAGTTAGCTTCACTGTAACCAGGCGGAGGATCTCCGGCGGGCGACCCACAGGTGCAGTTTGCCATGAAGCCAGCGTTGCCGACCGCTGGTCCTTTTCTGGTGCTGCTGTACATGGTCACTACTAGATTTGTGGGCTTTCTGAATGCACCGTTGGGATTTCTTTGCTGCACGTAATCAAATCCATAGTCATCCGAGACAGCGTCGTCCAGCACTCGTATTTCCCCCACGATGGGGTATATGAGAGTTCCATTCGGAACAAATATTTTTTCCAGATTCGCATCCACAGCGTCCTGATCAAAGCTCAACATCATGCTGTACCCAACATCACCCGAAGGGACCACGACGACCTGGTAGGGTGGTTTGTACCAGAAAAAATTGTCTCCGGCGTCCCAGTTCACCCACACGTCAAGATTGTCCCCGTGAGGCGCTATCTGGAGGCTCAGATGATTCACGGCTGGAATGAGCGCCTTGTAAATCTGATCCAGCTGGTAGATCCTATCATTGGCCTGCACGAGCCTCCCACTGTGCACCATCTCAGAGATCGTGGCTTCGTGGGGTCGGACAGCCCTCGGATTGTGCCAGTGATAGTTGATCGGAATGACCCAAGGCAACTTGAAATCCCTGTGCACCAACCAATGAACCCCGTTCAACTCCAAGACCCTAAAATCTAAATCACCGCCGATAAACTCGAGTCGCTGTTGATTGCGATACCTTTTGATTTCTAAAACCTGGTCGTCCGTCAACTCTTCAAACCAGTCCAAGATCGTATGGACCTCGACGTAGTTCAACTTCTGCTTCTCGCGACTCTTGAATATAGCATATAAGTCATCTTCTTTGAGCCCGACAAAGAGTTTCCACGCCATTCCTGTCATGTTTTCCTGGATATCGACTATTGTTCGGGTGTCATAAACCTTCAACCCCTGACCCCGAGCGTAGTACGATACAAAAATTCGCATCATGTCCATATACGACGTCGTCAAGTTGTGTATGGTCTCTTCATCTCTTACAAACATTTCGTCATAGTACATTTGAAAAAAGGAAGTTGTCTCTGATATGGACCTGGGTACACTATGGACAAATTTTTTTTGAAAATCCTTCCATTTCGTTCCCATCAACGCTCTTTTCCTGTCACTGCGTCCCGTTGCCAACTCCACCTGATCCCCGTTCACCTCCGTGTAGTTTTGCCTCGGACGATCTCGTAAACTCCTTCTTAAATCGTGTAACTTCGCCTGATTTTCCTGCATTAGTCTGTGAGTTTCCGCTTCCATTCTCTCCTTCTCCTCCTGTGATTCGGTCACTTCACTCCTATCATTCCCTTCTTCATATTCATCCAAAAATTCTAACGTAATAACGCGACGCACACGGGGTTCCTGATAGGGATCGAGAGCATCCTGACCTAGGAACGTGGTGTCGAAGTGATCCTCCTCCATCTTTTTCATCCCACTTGCTTTATATATCACGCCTGATGCTTTGTGCCACGATGGCGCACATGCAGGCGATCAGCGTCCCAGTGACCACCACCCGGGTCGTCTTCCTGCTCCGCAGCGTCACCCTCACCACGAACCCGCTCAGACTGCAGGTGTTCGACATCACTTCGACCCAAGCGCCGTGCGAGTGCTTCAACGTGTCGATGAGGTCGTCCGGGAAGTAGGCAGTGTCGTACACCATGCAAGACGTCATGTCGTACACCTCCACCCTCCCACCCAGCTCGTCCATCCTGAGCCGCTCCTTTATCAAACAGATCACCTGTTCCATGCACGGGTTCGCACGCCCTCTTGTACCTTTCCAATATAAGGCACCGCGAACCGCTTCCATGTCGATGGCACCCATGGGAGGTCTCTTCTACCAGGTAGCCGCGCCGGACGTCCTCATCGTCGACCCCACCTCCGACCCGAACCCAAAGACACAGGAAGACCTCAAGACAGAGATAGGCGACTACGAGGATCTCATGGCGCAGGACCACAAGTTCTGCATGGCCGTCGAGGGTGCCAGTCAGGAGTCGAATCTCTGGGTCCCACGAAACCAGAACGAGACCGGACTCGCCGACGCAGACCTCCAGCGCTTCAAGAGCCTGGCCTGGAACGAGTGCGTAGTGAAGAAGTTCCTCACAAGCAGAGAGGGAGACGCAGACCTCGTGGGAAGGTCCATGATAAACATCGTACAGAGCCTCAACCTCCAATGGAAGGGACTCCACGTCATGGGGCTCCACCCAAAGGTAGAGGCAGCAGAGAGGCAGATCGTCATGAGCTGCATGGAAGAATCCCTCGTCCCATTCGACCTCGACGTGGGAAAGATCGCAAGGTCACTCCGGAGGTGCCACCACTTCTCCGAGTTCTTCGCAAACGCAGTGGGAGGGCAGATCGTCGCAAACACAGGAAGGACGCCGGGTCTCAGCAAGACCATGTACGGCACAGACATGGACTACGCATACAAGAACAGGGCTCTGAGCCACCTCCAGAGGGCCATCATGAGAAACAAATCCCTCATAGCCACGTGCCTCCAGGACGCAGACCCCACAGACTACGTCTCAAGAATCACACAGCTCAAGATCATAAGGCCAGAGGGCTCCGTCGAGCTCACCAGCTACGACGACAAGGGACCCTCCAAACCACAGACGGTATTCCTCGACCAACCCAGGAGGGGCCCAGACGACATGGGACCTATGATCAGGGAAATGGAACGGAATCTGTCAAGAAAAATAGACGACCTGAGCCAGAGAAGAGTAGAGCCAGGAGACCCACGGGCGACAGCAGATGTAGTACAAAGAATGCTCGATGCTACGTTTACACAGATATCCGAAAGAATATCAAATCCACTCACACAAAGACTGGACACATGGATGCCACAACTCAAAAATTCGATGGACACATTCACCGCAAAAACCACGCAATTCGACACTCAAATGGAGGATTTGAAAACTACAATCGACGCTTTTACATTGGCGAATCACAAATTAATTGCAGATGCCATGGAAGATCTTAGATCTCAATTTAGGGAATTTTCCACTGATTTGGATAACAAGGTCGCCATGATAAACTCAGAATTCGAATCACAGAGATTAGGACACCTCACTACAAGCATTCAAACCTTGCACCGCGCCATGAAATTATTTCAAACAAATCTGATGGCACTCTTTCAAAGTGTTCATGAAGGCGGAATCCCCAACATCGGACCCATACCCGAAATGGTCACAGAGCCTGAAATGGCTCAGCGTCACAACCCGACCCTTCCAGCCATTTTCGTCGTGCCCCCAGTCGTTCCCATGGAACCCAACGCAGCCAAGAGACAAAAAACGACAACCCTACCATCCACACCCGTGCCTGGGCCAGGTCTCTCATACGATCAGATTCAAGACGACTTTTTGTGATGACTATCGCACTCGATGTGTGGCACGTGGTATTCCAGTTCCTCCACGCAGACGCAGCGGCCAGTGTTAGGCTTCTAGGTGCCATGGCCCAGCTCTGGAGGGAAAAGAAGGACCAACGCGACTTCTGGGTCCGCATGGAGTCCCGCCTCCCCAACCACCAACGGTACCTGGCCTACAAGGCGGCCAACAAGCACCTGGGCATCCGGCGCCGCGTCATGTCGTGGACGCACTACTGCGACAGCCCCTGCTCGAGGTGCAGGACGGACTTGTTCATGGTGTGCACGGGAACCTTCCCCGTTCGCCTCAAGCTATGCTACGCGTGCAAGAACCACGCCCTCATCTCGGAGCCGGCACTCCACTACTGGTTTCCATACTGGAAAAAACCATTCCGCTTCTGCTGGATCCCAACCGCCAGCGGCCTACGTGTGAGGCACTACGCGTTCAGGGACCTGAAATTTTAATTACGCTTCATACGGAGCGGGATCTGAAGACCGCCGTCCTTGAACTGGATGATGTCGGACTTGACCCGGACGAAGTCCACCTCGGGTGGCTCTGGCGCAGCGGCGCTGACCCTCCTGAGCGACCAGTAAATAATAAAGACGATGCACACCACCGCAGCGCACGCCCCGACCACGATGCCCACAAGAGGCACCCTCCGCAGCGCCACCTCGCAGTCCATCCCGACCCTCACGTAGTTGGCGTCGCACTGCCAGTCACAGAAGTAGTCCGTAGACCACGAGGGCGTCCAAAGGTACCGCGCGTTCGGGGGGAGTGGATTGTTGCACTGCATGCAGACGGACGCCAGCGTCCCGGGAACCACCACGCTGTAGCAGGGATTGTGCGCTATGGTGAGGCTCGACTCCACGTTGCCCACAGACTCCGTCTTAAAGGCCTGGTACCCGTCCAAAATGAAGAAGGGGCTCTCATGCACAAATAGAATGGCCACAAAGGGACTGTTGATCGGCACCACGGCACGAAACGACGTCAAAGTCGCCTCCACGCCCGGCCTCGACCCAGCCACCAAGTTGGGAGGAAGGCTCTTGAGGCACTGAGGTCCCTGCACACTCGCGAGCGCGTCGTTCCGGTACTTGGCGTTCACATCGCGCAGGCAGCACAAGTCCGTAGCCTTGCGGCACGGGTTCACCCAAGGTTCCATCAAGCGCTTGTCACTCGGCCATATCAGGATGGGCGTCGACGACCCGGCCTGGTACCTCCCTTCCATCATCAACTGCGTCCCGTTCGCCCTCGCCGTAACAGAAGTCAATCCGATCGGCGGCGCCATCCCGTCCAGCGCCAAAAGGACAAACAACATCAAGACCGTAAATATCAAGACATATATAACTTCAAACACCGGAATACCCCTCAACACCATTGGTCCACGTGAAACCCCAAAAGATGAAGTCGATCACGGTGCAGTGGAAAGCCAGCACGCACATCAACACTGTCACCCACGACCAGCCAAACAGCAGCACAGAGCAGTACACAAGCACGCAGGTCGCCACAGCAGCGAGAAACAACACAACCATCGTCCACAACTTGTACCCAGCGGTCGCCAGGGGCATGTACAGGGCAGCGCTCATCAGGAAACAGGTGTACGGCAGCGTAGCAATCCCATACACCACGTCGCCCTCCCGGCCACTCAAGATCATCTCCACACTGAACGAACAGAACCCAACCGCAGAGAGCGACGCACTCACGCACCAAATGTAAAACACACACGGGTCCTTCAGTCCAGCCCACATCGCCTCGTCATCGGGCCAGTACACACAGTACGAAAACAGGACCAGAGTCCCTTGGCAAATGAACGACAACAGGAAAATGTCGCGCGCTTCCATGTGTGTTTGATACACCACATTTATTCAATAATGAAAAGCCAAGATCAGATCCGACTATATAAGGAATACACACATTATCTCATGGATCCATGGCACGCAATTCACAGACTATCGTCCATCCTGGACACCATGGTCAATACGAATAGACGTCTGGAAGGTGGAGGAGAGTACAATGAATTTGACGAATTGACGAAAGCACTAGAACATCATTTTGGAATTGATAACTTTACTACAAAAGTGTTTGAATTGAAAGGACTTTCAAGAGAATTGCGAATTCGCAACGAGGAAAAAACAAATGATTATATTTCTATAGAATTAAAAAACGGAAAGTACACTGTCAATATTTTTCCAAGATTAGATTATTCTAGACCCTACAAAGATCAATTTCAATTTCTCACATCACAAACCACAAAAATCTTTACTATAGTGAACCACATTTTATTTCAGAACTTGGGCTTTCCTAAGCAAATGGATCCTGCTATTTATCCAGATTTCGTCATTTGGAAAGATAATATCAAATCAGAGGGTATACCAGAGGATTATAAAAAACTTTATGAGTTTGCCACTTATTAATTTTTTTGTCAACATTGACATCGACCACGCGCATTTATTAAAAAGGCGAGCCACTGGACGAGTTCAGTGCATCAATAAGATCCTGTGTCTCATCCAAAAGAGCACAGAGGCGAGTCGCTTGGTTCAGAGTGAATTTCTTCCTCCTCTGAAGTTCCTCAAGCTCACCCAGCACTTTTCGACTCGCTTTCAAAGCTTGCTGAACCTCCAGACGCCACTCAAAAAGCAGATCCCGAAGCAGCGTGTCCACAGGCTCCATGGGAGCAGGCAGCACGACCTTGGGCGACTTGCGCAAGAGGCGCCACAACAACAAGAGGCAGAGCACAAAGGCGACAATAACGAGCATCAAGTTCGCTTAAGGGAGCGAAACAAAGTCTTTATATACTAGAGACCGAAGTTAAACAAGCTGTTGCAGCCCGTCCAGCATATCGGCAAGGATGAGGTCATGCGACTTCCCCTCGCAAAAGCCCACCAGCGCGATCTTCTTGATATGGCCCGTCTCCGATGAATGAAAATACATGTCCAAGGCCTGGACGAATTCTTTGATGATATCCACCTTCGCCTTATTCGTCATCATGGCCTGGATTACATCACGCATCATGACCTGGGCATCCTGCATCCGACGGATGATGTTGTTCTTCTCTTGGCACACAGGGTGGTTGCGGATGAAGTCCTTGGACCAGAAGAAGTAAACCTGGCACTTTCTGTTGGAGAAGAAGCGACACTGGCTCTTCATGAGAAAATAAAAGGGCACAGCCAGCAGGAGAATACAATACCACATTGCAGCGTTCTTTCCAATCAAGAAGAAAGCCCTTATATAGTCCCACACTGACGCGAGACCAGGCAACCCGCCTCCCAGATCGCCACGCCAATCACCACGTGGTACAACGAATGCAGCACGGCGAGCGGCGACCAGTACTGGCACGCGTAGTGGTTCACAAGCCACAGGGCAAGGCTCAATATCAGATAAGTCCAGACAACAAGAGTATCGAGTCCCCGCACAGTGTAGACGGCCAAACACAGAACTGGAGGCGCAACCAGCACCGCGTTGAGTATAACATAGTCGAACTGGTTCATCCCAATAAATAGAAAGCCAGACCAAACCACCAAGGCCAGCAGCACAAAGAAGTTTCCCAGCTCATTCATTATTTTCAGGGACGGCTCCACGCAGAGGTAGACCAGCACGGCACACGTGAAGGACATCGGGAACCAGTCAAAGCTGTTGACGTGGTCCTCCTCGTGCGGAATCCAGTGGTAGATGAACGTCCCCACCCCGAGCACCACCATGCTGACCTTCAAGAAGATGAGCGACCTCGGACAAGACCAGGGCTCGTAAATGAAGGGCACAAAGCAAATCACAAGACCCGTCCCACACGAAAGAGGCTCCACGCCCCCGGTCTCCACACCAATCTCGTCCCAGAATCGCTGCTCGCACCACCTGTCCATCGGGAATCACCTCACCGAAGCCCAATTTATACACTGTACTCGTCGTCAGGAACTTTTTCCGCCTTGGGAATGACTCCCTGCACCAGCATCTGCATCAAGAGCAACTGCGCCTTCAGCGAATCATTCTCCGTCCTCATGGAATTTAAGGTCGCCTTCAAGGCCTCCACTTCTTCCTCCTTCGCCCTCACAATCCCGTACGTGTCCTGAAGCAGCATCGACGTGTACCCCAGCTCGTTTGCAAGCTTCAAGTGCCCAGACATCAAACAAATCAGAAGCTCGCAAATAAATACTCAAGTCCCCGCTCCACTGCCCATCACTACTTGCGCGGGAGGGAAAGGCTCCACAGGTGGAGCGTCCACGTTCTCAGGCACACGGCAGCAGCACCTGTCCACGTCACACACGTCGTACCTTGTTCTCTGATCCAGGCAGCAGCAAACCATGTCCATGTCCTCCTTGGCGAGAACGTGAAGCTTGAAGCACTCGTCATCCACACAAACACAGCAGCACCGCTCGCTCAGGTGCTTCGAGTAGAACAGAGTGCAGGAAAGGATCAAAGCACAGAAACACATCAATCTTCAATCACAATGGCCACAGGCAGCCCGGACTCCACCCACTCCTCGTTGAAAGCAAACTCAAAGAACTTATACATGGACTCGCGGCTGAAGCAGAAACAAAGCTGCACAGTATCTTCCCGTGCCAAACATTCAATCACCTTGCACTCCTCCTTGCAATCCTGGCTGCAACAAAAGTAGCAGTGAAGTCGGCGGTACAAAATCACAAGAGGCAGGACGGGCGCGCAAAAACACATCCGTGACGTGGTCGGGACCTCCCCTCCCCCCCCGGGACCAACCTAAATCAAAACCTTACTCTGTTGGACCAGAGGGCGGCAAAATGAATTTATTTGTTCACCCTAACCTCTTTTTTTTTCAACTGGTCAAAACCAGACCCTCCCCCCCGGGAC
>Ga0172367_10004214_pt1 | contig 18049 bp, 16 predicted proteins | sample Lak10m_FD_114542 | JGI IMG/M metagenome (GOLD analysis project Ga0172367, IMG submission 114542) | Freshwater microbial communities from Kabuno Bay, South-Kivu, Congo - kab_022012_10m | ecosystem: Environmental > Aquatic > Freshwater > Lake | place: Democratic Republic of the Congo: South-Kivu...
ACGAGGTGCTGAAGGACGTCGAGTTTCCCTGGCCGGTGGCCGAGGTCGCGCTGCAGCACCACGAGCGCATGGACGGCAGCGGCTATCCGCGCGGCCTGAAAGGCGAGGCGATCCTGCCGGAGGCGCGCGTGCTGGCGGTGGCCGATGTGGTCGAAGCGATGTCCGCGCACCGGCCTTACCGTCCGGGGCTGGGCATCGAGGCCGCGCTGGCCGAAATCGAGCGCGGCCGCGACAGCGTGTACGATACGGCCGTCGCCGATGCCTGCCTGAAGCTGTTCCGGGAGAAAGCCTATGCGTTGCCTGCATGATGCGCGGGAACGCATTCATGCCGGTCGCAAACGCGGATGATCCGGCGTGACGCAGACGCTTGGCGCCGGGTGCGCCGGTTTCCGCGGCAGCTCACTTCAGAGGGGGGCACACCGACATGAGCATCGAACCACCGAACGACATCGACCGGGCCGCGATCGAGGAGCAGGCACAACGCACGGTCGAGCAAGCCGCGCTGCGCAAGGTGCGCAAGACGCTCGACCGGATCGACGCGGCCGATGCCGCCGGGCGCCGGGCGCTGCGCTACGCGCTGATCGTTTGCGCGCTATTGGCCGGTTTCGCCGCATGGTTGTTCTGGGGTCTCCTGTTTGGCGGCGGGGATATGCCGAAACAGCCGCCGATGAAAATCCCGGGCGCTGCGGCAGGCCCTCGAATGTCATTAAGCGGCCAAAGACTGTCCGAAACCCCTGTTTGTCTTGATTCTTATCAATACCGGCGCCTTGCTTAGAACGGAAAATGGTCAGCCGTCTCGCGCGGGTAAAGGGGCCGCGGCCGGGGCGTTTTGCAGTGGGGGTTCTGCGCATGGGCTTTTTCGCGCGCGCGATTTCGACGCCGCCAGGGCGCCCGGGGTGCATCGCGCTGATCGCGCTGTGGGCACTTGTCTCCGCTTGCGGCCGGGAAAGCCCGGACGGCTATGCGCCGCAGTTCGCGGACCAGCCCGCCGCCGAGGTGGCCGAAATCCTGTTCGCGGTGCACCCGCTGCACAATCCGGAGCGCCTGTTTGCCATCTACGGGCCGATCGTGGAGCATCTGGGCGCGAATATCCCCGGGATCAGCTTCAGGCTCGAGGCTTCGCGCAACTACGCCGAATTCGAAAAGAAGCTCTATGCGCGGCGGTTTCACTTCGCCCTGCCCAATCCCTACCAGACCATCAAGTCGCTGGAACACGGCTACCGCGTGTTCGGCAAAATGAGCGACGACGAGCATTTCCGCGGCATCATTCTGGTGCGCAGGGACGGCGGCATCAATACGGTTGCGGACCTCAAGGGCAAGTCGGTCAGTTATCCCGCGCCCACCGCGCTCGCCGCGACCATGATGCCGCAGTACTTCCTGCATACGCACGGCCTGGACGTCAACCGGGACATCAAGAACATCTACGTGGGATCGCAGGAATCCTCGATCCTGAACGTCTACGCCGGGAACGTCGCCGCCGGCGCGACCTGGCCGACGCCGTGGATGAACTTCATCAAGGAACAACCCGAAAAAGCGCGCGAGCTGGTGGTCAAGTGGCAGACCGAGACGCTGCCCAACAATTCGCTGGTGGCGCGCGACGATCTGCCGCCGGCGCTGGTGGAGCAAGTGGCCGGCCTGCTGTTCTCGCTGCAGGCGACGGAGACGGGGCGGCGCATGCTCGAGCGCATTCCCTTGTCGCGCTTCGAACCAGCGACCGACAAGACTTACGCGCCGGTGCGAGCCTATCTGAAGCGGTTCAGCGCGGAAGTCAGGCCGGTGGAATAGGGGCAGCGATGGACGCGCCGCGCCGGCTATCGACCGGTATTCGCCACCTCTGGACGGGCTCGATCCGCAGGCGGCTGATACTCGGCATCAGCGCCTTGCTCGTCCTCGTCATGTCGGCCTTCGTCGCCGACCTGGTCAGCCGGCAGGCCGATTATGCGTATCAGGATCACCAGGACGAGGCAAAGGCGCTGGCGCAGACGCTGGCCGCCAACAGCGTGTCCTGGGTGCTCGCAAGCGATCTTGCCGGCTTGCAGGAAGTCATTCAAGCGGTGAAACGCTACCCGGATCTGCGCTACGCGATGATACTGACGCGCGATGGGAAGGTGCTCGCGCACACCGACCCGCGGCTGCCGGGGCGCTATGCGCGCGATGCGGTCAGCGACTCGCTGCTGCGCGCGCCGCCGGCGCCGCAACTGCTGGTAAGCAATTCTTCCACGGTGGATTTCGCGGCGCCGATCCGGGCGAACGGGGCGCTCATCGGCTGGGCGCGGGCGAGCCTCGGCCAGGACAGGGTCAAGGCGGACCTGCGCGCGATCGCGCGCGATGGACTCATCTACGCCGCGCTCGCGATTGCGCTGGGCACGCTGCTGGCCGTGCTCATCACCCGCGGCTTGACGCGCGACCTGGCGCGGCTGGTCTGGGCGGCGCGCCGCATCGGCGCGGGCGAGCACGGCGTGCGAGCCGCCATCGGACGCGAGGACGAACTCGGCGCGCTCGGCGGCGCATTCGACCGCATGAGCCTGGACTTGGATCGCGCCGTTCAGGCCCTGCGCGAGCGCGAGGAAACCATCGGAGAGCTCGTCGCCAAGTCGCCGCTCGCGATGATCGTATCCTCCGGCACGGATCAGCGCGTCGAACTGGTCAACGAGAAATTCACCGGGCTGTTCGGCTACACGATGGAGGACATGCCCGATGTCGCGCACTGGTGGGCGCTGGCCTATCCGGAGGCGCAATACCGGGAGAAAATCGAGGCAATATGGTCGGAAAGAGCGGCGCACGCGATCGAAACCAAGGGCGAGATCGAGTCGATGGAGGCGACGGTGCGATGCAAGGACGGCTCGGTTCGCGAGATCGAGTTCCGCATGGCGTCCGTCGGCGCAAGGAACCTGGTCACGTTTTTCGACCTCACCGAACGCAAGCAGGCCGAAGCGGTCCGCACCCAGCTTGCGGCGATCGTGCAGTCTTCCCACGACGCGATCATCGGCAAGGACCTCGAAGGCGTCATCACCAGCTGGAATCCGGGCGCGGAGAAGATCTTCGGCTATCGCGCGGAGGAAGTCCTCGGCAGGCCGGCCTCCGTCCTCGCGCCGGAAGACCGGAAGGACGAGATCTTGCGACTGCTCGGGCGCGCCGGGCGCGGCGAAGCGGCGATGAGTTTTGAAACCGTGCGCTTGCGCAAGGACGGCGAGCGCATCGAGGTCGAGCTCGACTTGTCGCCGATCCGGGACGCGGCCGGCCGCATCACCGGCGTCTCGACCATCGCGCGCGACATCACCGAGAAGAAGCGGGCGGAGCGGGCGCTGCATAGCGTGAACCGCGCGCTGAAAGCGGTCAGCAGCTGCAACATGGCGCTGATCCACGCCACCGACGAGATGCAGTTGCTGAACGAAATCTGCCGCATCGTCGTCAACACCGGGGGCTATCGCCTGGCCTGGGTCGGCTACGCCGAGCGCGATGCGGGGAAGACCGTCAGGCCGGTGGCGCACAGCGGCTACGAGCCGGGTTATATGGAACGCGCCAATATCACCTGGGCCGACGACGCGCTCGGCCGCGGCCCGGTGGGCATTGCCATCCGCAGCGGCCAGATCCAGGTGGTGCAGGACGTGATGCGCGATCCGCGTTTCGAGCCCTGGCGCGCCAACGCCGAGCGGCTCGGCTACGGCGCGGTGCTGGTCGCGCCCCTGGTGTCCGGTTTCGAGACCCTGGGCGCGCTGAGCATTCATGCCGAGGGCGCCGATGCCTTCGACGCGGGAGAAATCGCGCTGCTCGGCGAACTCGCGGCCGACATGGCTTTCGGCATCGTTACCCTGCGCACGCGCGGCGCGCACGAACGGGGCGCGGCGCGGCTGCAGCGCAGCATGGAGGCCACCATCCAGGTCATCGCCGGCACCGTGGAAATGCGCGATCCGTACACCGCGGGCCATCAGGTCCGTGTCGCCGAACTCGCCACGGCGATTGCGCGCGGGATGGGGCTGCCGGAAGAACAAGTGCAGGGTATCCGCCTGGCCGGCATGGTGCACGACCTGGGAAAAATCCACATTCCCGCCGAAATCCTGAGCAAACCGGGAATGCTCAGCCGGATCGAATTCGAATTGATCAAGTCGCATTCCGAGGCCGGCTACGACATCCTGAAAGGCGTGGACTTCCCCTGGCCGATCGCGCAGATCGTGTATCAGCACCACGAGCGGCTCGACGGCTCGGGCTACCCGCGCGGACTGAAGGGCGATGAGATCCTGCTCGAAGCCCGCATCCTGATGGTCGCGGACGTAGTCGAGGCGATGGCCTCGCACCGGCCTTACCGGCCGGCGATCGGCATCGACCTGGCGCTGGAGGAGGTCGCCGCGAACGCGGGGAAATGCTACGACGCGGACGTGGCCCGGGTGTGCATCGCCTTGTTCCGGGAAAAGGCGTTCGCGTTCAAGTGATGGGCGAACGAGGCGCGATAAGCCTCAGCCGCGCTGGGCGGCGGCCTCAGCTATCCGTCATCAGCGCGCCGCGCGCGCGAAAAGCCTCGATCTCGGCCGGGCCGAATCCCCAGTCGGCGAGCGCCTGCGCGCCGCCTTCGCCGCGGCGCGGCGCGCCGCGCGCTATGGCGCCGGGGGTGCGCGAATAGCGCGGCGCCGGCGCCGGCTGGGTCACGCCGTCGATATCGACGAAAGCGCCGCGTGCCCGGTTGTGCGCATGGCGCGGCGCTTCGGCGAGCGAGAGCACCGGCGCGAAGCACGCGTCCGTGCCTTCCATCTCCCGGCACCATTCGTCCCGGGTCTTGTTCTTGAATGCGGCGGTGAACGCGGCGCGCAATTCCGGCCAGCGGCCGAATTCGAATTGCCCCGGCAGGACGGCGGGATCGAGGCCCAGGCGCGCCAGCAGTTCGGCGTAGAAACGGCCCTCGATGGCGCCGATGGCCACATGCCTGCCGTCCGCCGTTTCGTACACGTCGTACCAGGGCGCGCCGGTGTCGAGCACGTTGACGCCGCGCTGGTCGCGCCATTGCCCGGCGGCCATGCGTCCATAGAACATCGCCATCAGACTGGCCGCGCCCTCGCTCATGGCGGCGTCGATCACCTGGCCCTGGCCCGAGGCGCGCGACTCGTACAGCGCGCAGGCGATGCCGAAGGCGAGAACCATGCCGCCGCCGCCGAAATCGCCGACCAGGTTGAGCGGCGGCACCGGTGCCGCGCCCTTGCGCCCGATCGCATGGAGCGCGCCCGAGAGCGCGATGTAATTGATGTCGTGGCCGGCCGCCTGCGCCAGCGGGCCATCCTGTCCCCAGCCGGTGATGCGGCCGTAGACCAGGCGCGGATTGCGCGCGCGGCAGGCATCGGGCCCCAGGCCCAGGCGCTCGGTGACGCCGGGGCGGAAGCCCTCGATCAGCGCATCGGCCTTCGCCGCCCAGTCGAGCACCATGGCAACCGACTCCTGCCGTTTCAGATCGAGCGCGATCGAGCGCCGGCCGCGCGACATGATGTCGTGTTTCTGCGCCACCGGCAGCCCCAGGTCGTTTGCCTGCAGGCGATCCACGCGCAGCACGTCGGCGCCCATGTCGGCGAGCAGCATGCCGCAGAAAGGCCCCGGGCCGATGCCCGCGAGTTCCAGCACTTTCACCCCTGCCAGCGGCCCGCTCATGCGCTTCTCCCCGTCGTGGAATCGGAGTCAACATAGCAGATCGGCGCCGGGCGTGGCAAAAAGATGACGCGCGCGGGCGCGCCGCGCGCAGGGGTTCGCTGCCGGCCCATGATCGGCGGCCGCGGGGTCGGGCACGAGCCCGGGGTGATATACTAAAAGCCACAAATCGCGCCATCCCAAGGACTCCCCATGGATCTCAATTACACCAAGGAAGAACAGGCGTTTCGCGACGAGGTGCGCAGCTTCATCCGCGGCAATCTGCCCCGCGACATCGCCGAAAAAGTGCTGCACCACAAGCGCCTGGTCAAGGACGACTGGGTGCGCTGGCAGAAGATACTCTACAAGAAAGGCTGGGTCGCCCCCAACTGGCCGAAGGAATACGGCGGCTGCGCCTGGACGCCGATCCAGCAGCATATTTTCGAAGACGAATGCGGCTATGCCGGGGCGCCGCGGGTGATGCCCTTCGGCCTGGTGATGGTGGCGCCGGTGATCCAGAATTTCGGCAGCCAGTGGCAGAAGGAGTATTTCCTGCCGCGCATCCTGTCCTCCGAGGACTGGTGGGCGCAGGGCTATTCCGAGCCGGGCTCGGGCTCGGACCTGGCCTCGCTGAAATGCAAGGCAGTGCGCGAGGGCGACCATTACATCGTCAACGGGCAGAAGACCTGGACCACGCTGGGCCAGTACGCCGACATGATTTTCTGCCTGGTGCGCACCGACAGCACGGTGAAAAAGCAAGAAGGCATCTCCTTCCTGCTGATCGACATGCACTCCCCCGGCATCAGCGTGCGCCCGATCATCACCCTGGACGAGGAGCACGAGGTCAACGAAACCTTCTTCGATAACGTCAAAGTGCCGGCCGAGAACCTGGTGGGCGAAGAGGGCAGGGGCTGGACCTACGCCAAATTCCTGCTTGGCCACGAGCGCACCGGCATCGCGCGCGTGGGCGAATCCAAGCGCGAGCTGGAGCAGCTGAAGGAAATCGCCGCGAAACAGCTGCGCAACGGCAAGCCGCTCATGGAGGATCCGCGCTTTCGCGACCGGGTGATCCAGGTCGAGGTCGAACTGATGGCGCTGGAAATCACGCTGCTGCGCGTGCTGTCTTCGCGCACCAAGCCCGGCCCGGAGGCCTCCATCCTCAAGATCAAGGGCACGGACATCCAGCAGGCGCTGACCGAACTGACCATGGACGCGATGGGACCCTACGCGCTGCCGTTCAGCCCGGAGGCGCGCGCCGCCGACTGGCACGGCGAGCCGGTCGGGCCCGAGTACGCCGCGTCGGCCGCCGCGGTCTATTTCAACTACCGCAAGACTTCGATCTACGGCGGATCGAACGAAATCCAACGCAACATCATTTCGCAAATGGTACTGGGACTCTGATCATGGATTTCATTTTCAGCGAAGAACAGCAGCAGCTGCGCGACAGCCTGCAGAAATTCATCGGCAAGGAATACGGCTTCGAGGCGCGCCGCGCGATCATCGGATCCAAGTCGGGCTATTCCGACAAGGTGTGGGCGCAGTTCGCGGACATGGGCCTGCTCGGCGTGGCCTTCGACGAGGCGCATGGCGGCTTCGGCGGCTCCGCCGTCGATACCATGCTGGTGATGACCGAACTCGGCCGCGGCATCGTGGTCGAGCCGTATTTGTCCACCGTTGTTTTGGGCGGCAGCCTGGTCGGGCTTGCCGGCAGCGAGGCGCAGAAGCAGGCCGTTCTGCCCAGGGTGGTGGAGGGCAAACTGCTGCTTGCCGCCGCGCTGGGCGAGCCGAACTCGCGCTTCGAGCTGAACTGCGTGGAGACCACGGCCAGGCGCGATGGCGCGGGCTACGTGCTCAATGGCCACAAGGCGGTGGTGCTGCACGGGGAGAGCGCGAACCGGCTGATCGTGTCGGCGCGCAGCGCGGGCGGCGCGCGCGATGCGGGGGGCATCAGCCTGTTCCTGGTCGATGCCCGGACCGCGGGCGTGCAGGTGCGCGGTTATCGCACCATCGACGGCATGCGCGCGGCCGAAATCAAGTTCGCCAACGTCAAGCTCGGGGCGGACAGCGTGCTGGGCGACGTCGATGCGGCGCTGCCGCTGCTCGAGCGCGCCGCGGATCTTGCCGTGTCGGCGCTGTGCGCGGAAGCGGTGGGCGCGATGGAAGCGCTGAATGCCGCCACCTTCGAGTACCTGAAGACGCGCCAGCAATTCGGCCGACCGATCGGCAGCTTCCAGGCCTTGCAGCACCGCGCGGTGGACATGATGATCCATTGCGAGCAGTCGCGCTCCATGGCCTATCTCGCCGCGGTGAAAGTGTCGTCGCAGGATGCGAACGAGCGCAGGCGCACGGTGTCGGCGGCCAAGATCCAGATCGGCCGCTCCGGCCGCGCCATCAGCCAGGAGGCGATACAGATGCACGGCGGCATGGGCATGAGCAATGAACTCGCCGCCGGACACTACGCCAAACGCCTCACCATGATCAACGCCACCCTGGGCGACGTCGACCACCACAGCGAGCGCTTCGCCGGCGCCATTTAAAAAACCGGGTGTAAGAACCGGGGACAGACCACGTTTTTCGTTGCCGTGCTGGGAAATTGAACTAGCGAAAAACGTGGTCTGTACCCGGTTTCGGTACCCGGTTTCGGTAGGAGGGGCGCCCTCGCCCCGACATGTTTCGCAAGGGCACAGACTGATCGGCCCGGGGGCGGGCCTTCAACAACCATAACCTTTTATCGAGGTTTCTATGACCACCAATATGCAAGTCCTGCTCGCCAGCCGCCCCACGGGCTGGGTGACGGAGGAGAATTTCAGGATCGTCAGCACTCCCGTCGCCAAGCCGGCCGAGGGGCAGATCCTGGTGCGCAACCACTACCTCTCGCTCGACCCCTATATGCGCGGCCGCATGAACGACACCAAATCCTATGCCGCCAAGGCGGAGCTCGACCAGGTCATGGTCGGCGGCACGGTGGGCGAAGTGGTCGAATCGAGGCATCCGAAGTTCAAGGCCGGCGACATCGTCGCCGGCTATTACGGCTGGCAGCAGTATGGCTGCTCCGACGGCACCGGCGTCAACAAGGTCGACGTAAGCCGCGTGCCGATGTCGGCCTACCTCGGCGTGATCGGCATGCCCGGCGTCACCGCCTGGGTCGGCCTGCTCGATATCTGCCAGCCGAAAGCGGGCGAAACCGTGGTGGTATCGGCGGCCTCGGGCGCGGTCGGCAGCGCCGTGGGCCAGATCGCCAAGCTGAAGGGTTGCCGCGCGGTGGGCATCGCCGGCGGCAAGGCGAAGTGCGATTACGTGGTGAACGAGCTGGGATTCGACGCCTGCGTCGATTACAAGGCGGGCAATCTGAACCGTGACGTGAAAGCGGCCACGCCCGATGGCATCGACTGTTATTTCGAGAACGTCGGCGGCGAAATCCTCGACGCGGTGCTGCGGCGCACGAATCCTTTCTCGCGCATCGCCGTATGCGGCCTGATCTCGCAGTACAACGCGACCGAGCCTTATGGCGTGAAGACCTTCCAGGCCATATTGATGAACCGCATCAAGGTGCAGGGCTTCATCGTCAGCGACCGCCTGAATCTGTGGCCGCCGGCAATGGTGGACCTCGCCGGCTGGGTCGCCTCGGGCAAGCTGAAATACCGCGAGACCGTGGCGCAGGGCCTGGAGAACGCGCCCAAGGCCTTCATCGGACTGCTGAAGGGCGAGAATTTCGGCAAGCAACTGGTCAAGCTGGTCTAGCCGCGCGCCCCCATGCGCATGCGCTGCGACAAGGACTAAGGCAATGATCGATCTGTATTCCTGGCCCACCCCCAACGGCCACAAGATTCACATCATGCTCGAGGAGACCGGCCTTCCCTACCGCGTGCATCCGGTCGACATCGGCGCGGGAGACCAGTTCAAACCCGAGTTCCTCAGGATCAGCCCCAATAACAAAATGCCGGCGATGATCGATTCCGACGGGCCGGAGGGCAAACCGATCTCCCTGTTCGAGTCGGGCGCGATGCTGCTGTATCTGGCGTCCAAGACCGGGAAATTCCTGCCCGAAGGCCTGCGCGAGCGCTGGTCCACGCTGCAATGGCTGATGTTCCAGATGGGCGGCGTGGGGCCGATGCTGGGCCAGGCGCACCATTTTCTCGTGTATGCGCCGGAGAAAGTTCCCTACGCCATCGAGCGCTACTCGAAGGAGGCGAACCGGCTCTATGGCGTGATGGACCGGCGCCTCGCCGAGAGCGCGTTCATCGCCTGCGGCGAATACACCGTCGCCGACATGGCCATCATGCCCTGGCTGCGCTCGTACAAGAACCAGGGCGTGGAGATGCAGGATTACCCAAACGTGAAGCGCTGGTTCGACGCCATCGCCGCGCGGCCGGCGGTGCAGCGCGGCCTGGCGGTGCTGGCCGAGCGGCGCAAGCCGCTGATGGACGACAAGGCGAAAGAAATGCTGTTCGGCGCGACGCAGTATCAGAAACGCTAGCGCTCATGTTCAGGGATGCGAAATGGGAGCATTGAAAGGCAAGGTGGCGTGGATCACCGGCGGCGGCAGCGGCATCGGCCTTGCGGGCGGGCTGGAGCTGGCCCGCGCCGGCGCCCATGTGGTGATCTCGGGCCGCACCGCGGCGACCAATGCGTCGGCGCTGAAGCAAGTGCAGGCGGCGGGCAGCGCTGAATCGCTGCGGCTCGAAATCTCCGACCGCGAAGCGGTGGCGCAGGCCGCCGCGGACATCCTGCGCCGGCATAAGCGTATCGACATCCTGGTCAACAGCGCCGGCACCAACCTCACCAGCGGGCGCAACTTGAACCAGCTCGAGGTCGAAGGCTGGGATCAGGTCGTCGCGATCAATCTTTCCGGTTTGTTCTACTGTTGCCATGCGGTGCTGCCGGCGATGCGCGCGCAGAAGGACGGCCTGGTGATCAACGTTTCGTCCTGGGCCGGCCGCTATGCCAGCACGCTGACCGGGCCGGCTTATAACGCGACCAAGCGCGCCGTGATCGCGCTGACCGAATCGATCAACGCCGAGGAGTGCATGAACGGCATCCGCGCGACTTCGGTGCTGCCCGGCGAGGTGGCGACGCCCATCCTGGAGAAGCGGCCGGTGCCGCCGCCCCGGGAGGAACGCGAAAGAATGCTGCAGGCCGAGGACCTGGGCCGGACCATCCTGTATATCGCCTGCCTGCCGCCGCGTGCCTGCGTCAACGAGCTGATCATCAGCCCGACCTGGAACCGCTTCTACCTCGGCGGCCTGGAGACGCCCAAAGCCTAGCGCGGCGCGCGGGGCCCGGGCCGTTTTCGGGAGTCCAGCCCATTGCGCGCGCCGGCATCATCGCCAGCCATTTCGCAACTTTCTGAAAGCCAACCATGCCGCTCTCTTCCGCTCCCCTGTTCACGCCCATTTCCGTCGGCAAGCTGAAACTGCCGAACCGCATCGTCATGGCTCCGATGACCCGCAGCTTCTCTCCCGGCGGCGTGCCCGGAGCGGACGTGGCGGCCTATTACCGCCGCCGCGCCGAAAACCAGGTCGGACTGATCATTACCGAGGGCACGGTCATCGATCATCCGGCCTCGACCAACGATCCTCGCGTGCCCCACTTTCACGGTGCGGCCGCATTGGCGGGCTGGGCGAACGTCGCGGCCGAGGTGCACGCGGCGGGCGGGCGCATCATGCCGCAGATCTGGCACGTGGGCACGGTCAGGAGACTGGGCGACAAGCCGAACCCCGAGGCGCCGCCGATCGGACCTTCCGGCCTGTTCAAGCCCGGGGTGAAAGTGGTCGAACCGATGAGCGAGGCCGAGATTGCCGCGGTGATCGCGGCGTTCGCGCAGGCCGCCGCCGACGCGCAGCGTCTCGGCTTCGATGGCATCGAGCTGCACGGAGCGCACGGCTACCTGATCGATCAGTTCTTCTGGGAGGGCACCAACCAGCGCAGCGACCGCTACGGCGGCGACATGGTCGCGCGCACCCGCTTCGCCGTCGAAGTGATCCAGGCCTGCCGCCGCGCGGTCGGACCCGATTTCCCCATCGTGCTGCGTTTTTCGCAATGGAAGCAGCAGGATTACGCCGCGCGCCTGGCCGCCACTCCGGAGCGGCTCGGCAGGTTTCTCGCGCCGCTGGCCGGCGCGGGCGTGGACCTGTTCCATTGCTCCACGCGGCGTTTCTGGGAACCCGAGTTCGAAGGCTCGGCGCTCAATCTGGCCGGCTGGACCAGGAAGCTCACCGGCAAGCCGGTGATCACCGTCGGCTCGGTGAGCCTGGACACGGACATGTTCGCGGCGTTCCGCGGCAAGGGCGCTGCGATCACCAGCATCGATCAGCTAATCGAGATGTTTTCGCGCGACGAGGTGGATCTGGTCGCGGTAGGGCGCGCGTTGCTGGTGGACCCTGCCTGGGCGACCAAGGTGCGCGAAAACCGCATGCGGGACCTGCTGCCGTTTACCCCCGAGTCGATGAAAACGCTGTCCTGAGGATTTTTCGCGCGGCGCCACCGATACGTTCGCAGGTCACGAGTGCTTGCTTAGGGCGAAGGATGGCGCAGGGGTTTTATTCACGATCGCTGCTGGGGTACGGACGGCCTTATCGTCCGTACCCCAGCAGCGATCCGCGCGGACGGGCCGCCGTCCGCGCAAGGCGGATCAGCACAGCGTATCCGCCGCCGTCTGCGATGTCTGCGAGGGTCGGGCCGATCAGCGGATGTGCTTGCGCCGCTGCGCCTCGGATACGAATTCTTCCAGGTCGGGATCCAGGGCGTTGCGCGAGGAAACGATCCCGATAGGCTTGCCGTTCTCGATCACGGGCACGTGGCGAAAGCCGTTCTCGTGCATCATCAGCAGCGCGAAGCCGAAGGATTTGTCCGGATCCACCGTCTGCGGCGCGCTCGTCATCACCGCGGAGAGTTTGGTGGTCAGCGCATCGAGTCCCTGCGCCATGACGCGAAACACCGCATCGCGCTCGGTAAAAATCCCGATCAGGCGCTCTTTCTCCACGACCATGACTGCGCCCACGTTCTTGTTTGCCATCAGCTTGGCGGCTTTGCTGACGGTGGTATCCGGCGGGGCGGTGAGAAGTTTCTTCTTCTCCATCACGTGCTTTACCCGTTGACTGAACATCGCGTTCTCCTCCAGCCTTGCATTGAATTTCGCGCATCTCGGGGTCGACGGGTTTTCCGGCGGCGATAGGCAGGAGTCGGACCGGGCCCGAACTGCGTCGCCTGTTATTCCCCGCGGCTGATGCAGCGGCGATGATAACGAGGCTTTCAATGTTCCGGGTTGACCTAAATCAACATACGCCGCAGGTAAAGCCCGACCCGGGGCAGCCGCCGAGGGCGTGGCGGCGCCGCGTCCTGCCCGGCGGTGCAGCACATCGCTCGTGGGCAATTACGATTCATTCTTATTGAAGCTGCGGACGGCTGGCGTTGACCGGCCGGCAGAAGTTCCGGATTTCGCTCCTGTCCGGTGATCAGGCATCCTTCTTTTTCACCGGCTTGAGCGTGCCCATGCCTTTGGCGACGAGCTTGCCCGCTTCGTCGCGCACCTCGGCCTCGCAGAACAGCGTCGCTCTGCCGCCGCCGATCACCCTGCCTTCGGCGCTGAGCCGATCGCCCATGCCGGGGCAGATGAACTTGGCGTTCATGTCTATGGTCAGAATGCCGCCGGGCGCGCCCTGCAGGTGCAGCCTTGCAGCCAGGCTCATGGCGCTATCGAGCAGGGTCATGATGACGCCGCCGTGCGCCGCACGCCAGCTGTTGCGGAACTCCGGCTTGAGCGCCAGTACGAGCAGGGCGCGCCCGGCGCTGTTCTCGACGCGCTCGATGCCCAGGTGATCGACGAACGGAAGCGGCGTTCCGTACTCCTTGCTCAGGCTCAGTTTCATATCGGTGTTGGCATTAGGTTTAGCGCGTCGCAGGCACGAGCCTTCAAGCAGCCCGCGCTAGGGGCGCGCGGGCGGTCCTATATAATGCCGGCGCCGCCGTCTACGGCGACGATCTGCCCGGTGATGTGGGCGGAGGCATCGGAGGCGAACAGCGTCGCCAGGCCTTTGAGATCCTCCTCGCCGCCGAGGCGGGCGAGCGGCGTCTGCGCAATCGCCGTGTCGCCGATCTGCCCGAGGATCCACTGGGTCATTTTCGACGGGAAGAAACCCGGCGCGATGGCGTTCACGGTGATGTTGTATTGCCCCCACTCGGCGGCGAGCGCGCGCGTCATGTTCACCACGGCGCCCTTGCTGGTGTTGTAGGCGAGCGAGCGCTGGATGCGCGGGTCGTTGCCGAGCAGTCCGGCGATGGAGGCGATGTTGACGATGCGGCCGTAGCGCCGCGGGATCATCGACAGCTTGCCCACCAGTTGCGTGGTCAGGAACAGGCCGGTGACATTGAGGTCCATGACCTTTTGCCAGGCCTCCAGCGGATGTTCCTCGGCGGGCGCGCCCCAGGTGGTGCCGGCGTTGTTGATCAGGATATCGATCCGCCCGTAGTGCTGCATGATCCGCTCGATCGCGGGCGTGATGCTGGCCGCCTTGCTGTGGTCGCAGGGCAGGGTGAACACCTGGTCGTGCATGCGGCCGAGGTGCTCCTTCGCCTGCGCCAGTTCGTCCGGCTTGCGCGCGGTGAGCGCGAGCATGGCGCCCATTTCGCCCAGCGCTTCGGCGATCTGCAGTCCCAGGCCGCGCGAGCCGCCGGTGACCAGCGCGACCTTGCCGGTGAGGTCCATCAGTTTCTTGACGCTCATGGTGTAACCCTCCTTGGTCTGTTTGGGTACGGTGGCATGGCGATGCCGGGCCTTTCGCTTAAAACCACTCGTCGCGCATCTCGATACAGCTTGGATCGAGTTTGCGCAGGAGTTCATTCTGCGCCGCCGTCCTGGGCAGTTCGTAGCGGAAGAAATACTGGCAGGCCTGCAGCTTGCCCCGGTAGAAGGCCTGGTCGTCGCCCTGCGCGCCCGCGAGTGCGCGCGCGGCAATCTGCGCCTGGCGCAGCCAGACCCACGCGATGACCACGTGCCCGAGCATTTCCAGATAGACCGAGGCGTTGGCGAGCATCAGCTTGGCGTCGCGCGTGGACAACAACGTTCGCGTGGTCGTCGCTGCATCCTGCACGGCGGCGTCCAGCGCCTGCGCGCATTGCTGCAGCAGTTGCGATCCGCCCGCCCTTGCCGCGCCCGTTGTTTCACCTATTTTCGCGAGCAGCAGTTCGAACGCGCGCCCCTGCTCCATGCCGACCTTGCGCCCGAGGAGATCCATCGCCTGGATGCCGTGCGTGCCCTCGTGGATCGGATTTAAGCGGTTGTCGCGGTAGAACTGCTCCACCTTGTAGTCGCGCGTGTAGCCGTAGCCGCCGTGCACCTGGATGGCGAGGCTGTTCGCCTCCAGGCACCACTGGGAAGGCCAGCTCTTCGCGATCGGCGTGAGCGTGTCCAGCAGCAGGCCGGCTTCCCGGCGCGCGGCCTCGCTCTCGCCGGTTTTCTGCTCGTCCACCAGGCGCGCGCAGTACAGGCACAGCGCCAGGCCGCCTTCGACATAGGATTTCTGCGCCAGCAGCATGCGCCGCACGTCGGCGTGCTCGATGATGGGCACCTGCGGCGAGTTCGGGTCTTTCGCCGCAGGATGCCGCCCCTGCGGCCGGCTGCGCGCATAGTCCAGCGCATGCAGGTAGCCGGTGTAGCCCAGCAATACCGCGCCCATGCCCACGCCGATCCTCGCCTCGTTCATCATGTGGAACATGCAGGCGAGACCGCGGTTGGGTTCGCCCACCAGGTAGCCGACCGCGCCGGCGGCCCCTCCCGGTTTGAACTTGCCTTCGCCGAAGTTGAGCAGGGTGTTGGTGATGCCGCGGTAGCCCATCTTGTGATTGAGTCCCGCCAAGGCCACGTCGTTGCGCTCGCCGAGCGAGCCGTCGGCGTTCACCAGCTTTCTCGGCACGATGAACAGCGATATGCCTTTCACCCCGGGCGGCCCGCCGGGTATTTTCGCCAGCACCAGGTGGACGATATTCTCGGACAGTTCGTGCTCGCCGGCGGAAATCCACATCTTGTTGCCGAACAGCCGGTAGCGGCCGCCGGCCTCGCGCTCGGCGCGGGTCTTGATGTCGGCGAGCGAAGAGCCCGCCTGCGGTTCGGACAGGCACATGGTGCCGAAGAACCGCCCTTCCATCATCGGCCGCACCCAGGTGTCGATCTGTTCCGTGCTGCCGTGCGCGAGCAGCAGGTTGGCGTTGCCGATGGTGAGGAAGGGATAGCCGGCGGTGGCGACGTTCGCGCCCTTGAACCAGGCGAAGCAGGCCGCGTTGACCACGGCGGGCAGTTGCATGCCGCCGAGTTCGTAGTCCTGCCCGGCCGCCATCAGGCCGGCGCGGCAAAAGGCGTCGAGCGCCTGTTTGACCTCCGGAATGATCAGCACGCGCTCGCCACCGTCGTTATCGTTGACAAGCTGGGGTTCGTTGCGGTCGTTCTTCTGGTAATGCGGTTCGAACAGCTCGGTCGCCATGCGCTCGCAGGTGTCGAGCGCGGCGTCGAAGGTCTCGCGCGTATGATCGGCGTAGCGCGGTCGGCCCGTTAGAGAGTCGACCTCGAGCAGTTCGTACAGGGCGAACTCGAGGTCGCGGCGGGAGAGGATCCTGGATTGCATGGAAAGCGCGTCTGCCGGACCGGGCGGCCCTATCCGATGATGGCGACGACTTCGCCCTCGCCCACCACCTCTCCTTCCTTGAAGTAGATTTCCACCACGGTGCCCGCACACGGGGCGTTCACCGGGATTTCCATTTTCATCGATTCGAGGATGAGCACGGCATCGTCCTTGGCTACATTGGTGCCGGCGGCCGCTTCGATCTTCCAGACCTTGCCGGCGATGTCGCTCACTACCTTCGTGCTGGCCATGTGTGTCCTTGACTAAAAGGTCATTTCAGAATTATCCAAATGGCCTCTGATATAGGGGAGTATGAGGGGAGGTATCCCCTCATTTCGTAACAGGCCTCAAACGACTTCGAACAATCCGGCCGCGCCCTGGCCGCCGCCGATGCACATGGTGACGACGACGTATTTGGCGCCGCGGCGCTTGCCTTCGATCAGCGCGTGCCCGGTGAGCCGGGAGCCGGACATGCCATAGGGGTGGCCGACGGCGATCGCGCCGCCATTGACATTCAGCCGGTCATCGGGCAGGCCCAGCTTGTCGCGGCAGTAGATGACCTGCACCGCGAAGGCTTCGTTCAGTTCCCACAGGCCGATGTCTTCCAGTTTGACCCCGGTGCGCTTCAACAGCTTGGGGATCGCGAATACCGGGCCGATACCCATCTCGCCGGGTTCGCAGCCGGCCACGGCGAAGCCGCGGAACAGGCCCAGCGGCTTGAGGCCTTTCTTTTCGGCGACTTTGGCGTTCATCAGCACCGCGGCCGAAGCGCCGTCGGAGAACTGGCTGGCGTTGCCCGCGGAGATCACGCCGCCCGGGAACACCGGTTTGATCTTGGACACGCCCTCGTAGGTGGTGTCGGCGCGAATGCCTTCATCCTTGGAGAGGGTCACTTCGCGGGTCAGGAGCATGCCGCTGTCCTTGTCGGCCACGCCCATGATGGTGGTGAAAGGCACGATCTCATCATTGAACTTGCCTTCGGCCTGCGCCTTGGCCGCGCGCTGCTGGCTGCGCGCGCCGTATTCATCCTGTTTTTCGCGCGGGATCTTGTAGCGCTTGGCCACCTGTTCCGCGGTTTGCAGCATGGTCCAGTAGATTTCGGGCTTGTTCTGCTTCAGCCACACCTCGTTGATCATGTGCCGGTTCGATTCGTTCTGCACGCAGGAGATCGCCTCCAGCCCGCCGGCAACGAATATATCGGCCTCGCCGGCGATGATGCGCTGCGCCGCCATGGCGATGGTCTGCAGGCCGGAGGAGCAGAAGCGGTTCACGGTGGCGCCGGCGGTGGTCACCGGGCAGCCGGCCCGGAGCGCGATCTGGCGCGCGATGTTGGCGCCGGTCGCGCCCTCGGGGGTGGCGCAGCCCATGAGCACGTCCTCGATTTCCGCCGGGTCGAGCCTGGCGCGCTCGATCGCGTGCCTGACCACGTGCCCGCCCATGGTGGCGCCGTGCGTCATGTTGAGGGCGCCGCGCCAGGACTTGGCGAGGCCGGTGCGTGCGGTGGAAACGATAACGGCGTCGGTCATGATGCTCTCCAAATTATGCGCATACAGCGGATCAATTAAAGGTCTTGCCTTCGGCGGCCAGTTTCGCCAGCAGCGGCGCGGGTTTCCAGAATTCGCCGTGGCGGCCCTGGGCGTATTTTTCCATCGCCGCGACCACGTTCATCAGGCCGACGCTGTCGGCATAGAACATCGGGCCGCCGCGATGCAGCGGGAAGCCGTAACCGGTGAGATACACCATGTCCACGTCGGAGGCGCGCTGCGCGATGCCTTCCTCGAGAATGTAGGCGGCCTCGTTGACCATCGAGTACACCAGGCGCTCGACGA
>Ga0172367_10004216_pt1 | contig 18045 bp, 16 predicted proteins | sample Lak10m_FD_114542 | JGI IMG/M metagenome (GOLD analysis project Ga0172367, IMG submission 114542) | Freshwater microbial communities from Kabuno Bay, South-Kivu, Congo - kab_022012_10m | ecosystem: Environmental > Aquatic > Freshwater > Lake | place: Democratic Republic of the Congo: South-Kivu...
GGGGTTCTGCGCTCCGGCCAGCCCTGGAACCCAGTTGGCCGCCCAACGCCAAAAACTCCCGAACAGATGCCTTCCCCTTAAAAGCCGTCTTTTCTTCTTCCCAACTCAAGACCGTATCTACGAGCCGACCAGCTCCCGGATCGGCTCGCCGTGCTCCACCACGAAACGCGGGCGGCGCTGGTGGTCCTCGTAGGTCACATCCACGGGCACACCCATGTGGTGGAAGATGGTCGCCGCCAGATCACCCGGCGTGAGCGCGCGCGAGGCGATTTGCCCGCCGTCGCGATCCGTCGAGCCGATGACCTGGCCGTGGCGGAAGCCGCCGCCAGCGAGCGTGATCGAGGAAACGTAAGGCCAATGGTTGCGCCCGTCCGTGCTGCCCTGCGTGCCGATTTGCGGTGAGCGCCCGAACTCGCCCATCGCGATGACCAGCACGTCGTCCAGCAGGCCGCGCTCGCCGAGGTCGGTGACGAGCGTGGTGAAGAGGTGGTCGAAGACCGGCAGCAGCGGGCGCAGGCCGCTCCAGATGCCGCCGTAGGGCGGGATGTTGTCGCCGTGCGTGTCCCAGGTGCCGGAGGCGGAGTGGTTGCTGAGGTCGAGCGTGACGTAGCTCACGCCGCGCTCGACGAGCCGCCGCGCCAGCAGCGCCTTGCGGCACCAGTCGTGCGGCCCGTAGCGGTCCACGATGCGCTGCGATTCCTGGCCGAGGTCAAAGGCCGCCTGCGCCTGCCCGCCCGCGACGAGGTCGAAGGCCTGCTGGCCAAAGCGGTCGAGGGCCTCGACGGAACCGGAGTTGTCCACGTCGCGGCGGAGGGCGTCCATCTGCTGCGCGAGGGTCTGGCGCGAGCGCACGCGGTCGAGCGTGAGTTCACCGGGAAGCTGAAAGAGCTGGCTGACGTTGTCGCCGATGAAGGGGTTGTAGCGCTGGCCGAGGTAGCCGGACCACGCGAAGTGCGTGCGGTCGCGGACATTGAGATGCACGGCAGGCGGCATCCCCGCCTGGTTCGCGCCGCGATGCTTGGCGACGATGGACGCGAAGCCGGGATACATCTTGGCCTCGGGATTCGTGCGCGGCTCGGCGCGGACATTGGCGGTCTGCATCACCATGTTCGGCTGGTGATTGCTGCCGCGGCAGTCCATCGAACGGATGAGCGTGAGCTTGTCCATCAGCGCCGCCTGCTTGGGCAGATGCTCGCAGAGGTGAACACCCGGCAGCTTGGTGGGAATGGTCTTGAACGGCCCGCGATAGCCGGGTGGCGCGTCGGGCTTCGGATCCCACATGTCCACATGGCTGGGACCGCCGGCCATCCAGAGGAGGATGACCGATTTGTTGCCGCCCATCGCACGGCCGGTGGCGGCGGCCTGCGCGCGGAGCCGGAGCAGGTCCGGCAGCGTCAGCCCGCCGAGGCCCGCGAGGCTGGCCTTGAGCATCGAGCGGCGGCTGGAGACGTTGAGGCCCTCGCGCACCCGCGGGTTCAGCGAGGTGAACGCGTGGCGGTGCGTGCTGGCGTGATCGCGATCAGCGGGCATGGTGCAAACGTAGAAAGGCCGACGCGACGGGTCAAAGGGGAATTCAGCGCCGGCGGGCCTGGGGCTACCGCGTCGCGCGCTGCTGCATCCAGACGATGTCGGGGTTGTTCGGGCTGGCGCCCTGGCTGGCCAGCAGCACGCCCGGGGTGGGCATGCAATAGACACGAGGGTGCCAAGGTTTGTCCTCGAAGGACGGTTGGAAGTTGTCCGACCCTTCGCCCTCCCCGCGCCTCTGGCAAGGGGGGGGTGGCAAGCGTGGGTGTGACGCTACTGCGCCAGCCACCAGCCGCCCACCATCACCGCCGCCAGCGAGCAAAACGCCATCATCCGCCGATACGCCCGCGCACTGCTGGCGGCCAGGCTCCGCGCCGACAGGCCGACGAGCGAGGAGAACGCCACCATGGCCGCCACCGTGCCGAGACCGTAGGCGCTGAGATACCAGACCGCCCCGGTCATCGTTGGAAACGCCAGCGCCGGCAGCACGCCGAGGAAGTGCGAGCTGCCCGCCACCCCGTGCAACGTCCCGACCGCAAACGCCGCGTGCGTGTGCCGGTGCTCCACGCCGCCCGCGTGCGTGTGCGCCGTCGTGCCGTCGTGCGCGTGGATGTGGACGTGCCGCCGGCCCTCGTGCGTGTGCTCGTGCGTGTGGACGCGCTCACTCAACGCACGCCGCGCGCCCCACAGGCCGATGCCGATGAGCACCACGCCCACGAGCCGCTCGCTCCAGGAGGAAATCGCGTCCAGCGGCAGCCAGTCGCGCAGCACCAGCGAGAGCAGGCCGATGAACAAAACCCCGCCCGCGTGCCCGACGCCCCAGCGCAGCCCGACCTCCCACGCCGCGCGCCGCGACTCCGCCGCGAAGGGCGCGACGGCCGCGAGATGGTCCGGCCCGGAGACGACGTGAATCGCTCCCGCCACAAGCCCGGTGACAACGGAAATCATGCTCTTGCGTCAGAGCGCCGGCCCCAACGGGCGGCGAGCGTAGGAACGTGGTTCAGCGAAGTAAAGGAGAGCTTGCCACGCGTCACCGCACGGCTCACTTCATCTCCACGCGGATCTGCCGCGCGTCGTTGATGCCGAGTTCGAGCAACGCGGCGTTCTTGTAGAGGTCGGGGGAGAATTTCGCGGAGGGGATGCCGGCCTTCTGCCGCTGGGCTTCGAGTTCCGCGAGCGAGAGCGTGTCCAGCGCCACGGGGTCTTTGGAGAAGCGCAGTTGGTTCAGCGACTTCGCGTAGTGCAGCAGCGTGCGCTGCTCGCCCTGATACTGGCAGATGAGCGCGTCGGTGATGCAGAGCGCGAGGCGGTCGTAGAGGGCCGGGAGCGCGAAGATCTCCGGCACGGCCTCGGCCAGCGCGCGCGGGGTGGACTCGAAGCGCAGCGTGTTGTCCACGCTGCCCAGTGCGAGGCTGTAAAAATGTCCGCCCACGCCGGCGAGGTTGTGGTTCAGCAACGGCGCGATGCTGATGTGCCGCGTGATGTCGCGCGCGACCAGCCTCGTGACGTAGGACTTGCGCCCGATGCCGTCGCCCTTCTTCCCGAACTCGGCGTCGCCCCAGATCAAGTTGCCGAGCAGGGAGTTCTCGTAATAGGTCTTCTCGTCCCAGCCGGCGCTCGCGGCGGCGGCGATGCGCACCCCGTAACGCGCGGCCAGCTCGAAGTAGCCGGCGATGCGCAAGTCCACGAGCTGCTTGTCCCAGATGACGAGGTTCGTGCGCGGCAGGCCGGCGGCGAGCAAGCCTTCCACGACGGCGGCGACGACCGCCGGCCGCGTCCCGCTGGTGTGGCCCGGCGCGGAGAAGACTTTCAAGCCCACGACGTCGTTGGTCTTCACCACCGCGCGCCAGGCGTCCGCGACGGTGGGCTTGCCCGTGTGCGCGAGGATGCCGCGCTCCACCATGCCGCGCACCACGTCCGCGCGCGGCGTGAAGGCCGCCATCGCCTGCGCGTCCTGCACGACGACGACGCGGGCCTGCGGGAGTTGCGGCGGGGCGGTGAGGGGCGGAGCGGCGGCGAAGCTCCAAATTCCAAGCTCCAAGCTCCAGAGAAACACCAAGCTCCAAATCCCAGCGGCTCGGCGGCCCAGGCCAGCTTGCGCCGCGATTGGGGCCTGGTGTTTGGAGCTTCGCCGGAGCTTGGAGCTTGGAGCTTGGAGCTTTTCCCCGCGTCCGTCCGGCGCCACGTTTGCTTCCGCAAACCAGCCTTTGTCCACGCTGTCCTGTGCGTTTCTTGACACTGCGAGCGGCGGATGTTACCGACGGTCACGATGCTGACCAATCAAAAGTGCGCCGCCGCCGGACGGCTCCTGGCCCTCCTGCTGCTCGCGACGCTCGCGGGCTGCACGCCGCCGGGACCGCGCGCGCTGCTCACCGGCGAGCGGCTCATCCAGGAGGGCAAGTTCAACGAGGCCATCGCGCCGTTGACGGAAGCCACCGTGCTGCTGCCGCGCAACGCGCAGGCATGGAACCATCTCGGCCTCGCAAGCCACAACGCCGGCCGCGCCAACGACGCCCTCCGCGCCTATCGCAAGGCCCTCGACGTGGATGTGAACCTCGCCGCCGCGCGCTTCAACCTCGGCTGCCTGCTGCTGGAGATCAACCAGCCCGGGGCCGCCGTCAGCGAGTTCGCCGCCTACACCATTTCCCAGCCCAAGGCCGTGGATGGCTGGCTCAAGCGCGCCCGTGCCGAGCTGCTGGCGCGGCAGTTCGACGCGGCGGAGAAGAGCTACAAGGCCGCGCTCGCGCTCAACCCGAAACAGCCCGAGGTCTGGAACACGCTCGGCATCGTGCAGCTCTACCGCAACCGCGTCTCGGACTCCTTCCAGGCGTTCAACCAGGGCGGGCAGCAGCAGTCGGGCTACGCGCCCGCGCTCTTCAACGCGGCGCTGGTCTCGCACTTCTACCTCCCGCGCCGGCCGGTGGACCACCGGCCCTTCGCGCTGGAGAAATACAAGGCGTTCCTCGCGCTCAACCCGACCGCCGACAATCTCGACGCCGTCCAGCAGGTCATCGCCCACCTCGAAACGGACATCGCGCCCAAGCCGCCCGCGCCCAAGATCGTCATCCCACCAGCGACCAATCCGCCGCCCGCCGTGGCCGTCACGCCCAAGCCGGAACCACCGCCGCTGCCCAAGCCCGTCGAGCCGGTCGTCGCGAAGAAGCCCGAACCCGAGCCGGCCAAGCCCGTGGTCGTGGCCGCCGTCGTGAAGCCCGCGCCGCCGACGGTCCTCCCGCCGAAGCCCACTCCGGAACCGTCGCCCAAGCCCGCGCCGCCGGAGCCAGTCGTGCCAGCCTTCCGCCCGGACCCGCCCGCGCCCAAGCCCGCCCCGCCGCGTCCCGCCGCCGACCCCGCGCCGGGCTGGGCCGGCCCGCGCTATGCCTACCTCGCGCCGGACGCGCCCACGGCCGGTGCCCGCGCCGACGCGCAGACGCACTTCGCGCAGGGCCTCGCCGCGCAGCGCATCGGCAAGCACAGCGACGCGGTCGCCGCCTACCAGCGCGCCATCCGCGCGGACGGCGCGTTCTTCGAGGCGTATCACAACCTCGGCATCGTCGCCGCGCAGATGGGCGACCTGCTCAAATCCACCGCCGCCTACGAGACCGCGCTGGCGCTGGAGCCGGAATCAGCCAGCGCGCGGTTCAACTTCGCCCTCGCGCTCCAGCGCGGCGGCTATCTGCGCGACGCCGCCGTCGAATTGGAGAAGCTGCTGCGGCAAACCCCGGACGACGCGGGCGCGCACTTCGTGCTGGCGAACCTCTGCTCGCAGAACTTCAACCTGCCGGCCAAGGCCCGCGTGCATTACCTCCGCGTGCTGGAGCTGCGCCCGCAGCACCCGCAGGCCACCGCCATCCGCTTCTGGCTGCGCGAGAATCCCTGAGCCGGCTACTGCGGGAAGACGAAGCGGTTGACGTTGGGGCCGGATTCGGTGGCGGCCTGGTTCAATTGCACTCGCAGGCCGGATTCGGTGACTTGCTGCACGCTGCCGTCAGCCAGCGCGTAATTTCCGGCCGTGTCATGGTGGCTGGCATTGGTGGCCCAGGTGGCGTTGGTTGCGATTGAGACAAACGGACTGCTGCCACGGCTGCTGTAGTGCGGCGCGGACCTCGAAGGGGCGATGTTTCCGTCACCGGCCAGAATGGCGTTGTTCATGTTGCTCCGCACTCCGACGCCAATGAAGTAGCTCACGGCGTTGTTCTGCATGCGGAACAAACTTTGCGGCGGTGCCGCCGTTCCCCAGCCGAAGTTTGTGGCGGCTGACCGGCCATGCACGTCCCCGGGACACCACAAGACCTTCGGGCTGCCCAGCTCGTTGGACAGAACGAGAAACTGCGTCCAAGCACGCCGGTCAAGGCCGCGATCCGTCAGCTCAGGCATTTCAAAGGGGAAACGCCCGTCATGGTCATGGGCGAAGACTTTGAAGGCGAGGGCGACTTGCTTCAGATTGTTCGCGCACTTGATGCGTTCAGCCTTCACTGGAGTTCCAGTGAGAGCAGGCCTCAGCATCAGGATCACAACGACAAGCAGACCAACTACCACAACGGCCTCAATGAGCGTGAACGCTTGCCGCCGGACTGAGGTTGGGGTGGGAAGTTTCATGGTTTGCAGGGTTGGGGGTCGGTTGCCTGCCTTGGATAGCAGGCGCGGTGCCGAGATAATTCCCGAGCGAATCCGGTTCCTTCGCCGGCCACGTTGCGCGAGCCACACTCACCCGGCGGCTTCCTCACGCCGCCCGCACATTTCCCCTTCATTTTCCGCCCGCGACGCGGCAAGTTGTCGCCATGCAAGCTGAAGTCGGAAGCTGGTTGACCGGACTGACCCCGATGCTCGCCGCCGCCGCCGAGACGGCGACCAAGGCCGCCGCCAAGGCCGGCGAAACCGCCGCCACCGGGCCGTCGGTCGGCCTGTTTGACGTGCTGCTCCTCATCGCCATCGGCCTGGGCGGCTGGCGCGGCAAGGTGCGCGGCATCTCGGAGGAGCTGCTCGATTTCCTGCAATGGCTCGTCACCATCGTCGCCGCCGGCTTCCTCTACTCGCTCGTGGGCGACCTTCTGGTCCAGGCGAAGCTCCCGCGCCTCTATGCGAACATGGGCGGCTACCTCCTCGTCATCATCGCCATCTCCATCCTCTTCGGCTTCATCAAGAAGAGCGTCGGCAACAAGCTTGTGGACAGCGATTTCTTCGGCGGCTGGGAATACCGGCTGGGGATGTTCGCCGGCGCGATCCGCTACCTCTGCATCTGGATCGCCATCCTCTCGCTGATGAACGCGCGCTACTTCGACCCGGCGGCGGTCGCCGCCGAGCGCAAGTATCAGGAGAAGGAGGTCGGCATGGTGCTCATCCCCTCGTGGGGCATGGCCCAGCGCATGGCGCTCCACGACAGCTTCACCGGCCCCTATATCCGCCAGTTTCTCGCGCACCAGTTGATGACCCCGGTGGGCCTCACCCACAACGCGCCGAACCAAAACACCATCGGCAAGCAGCAGCAGCGCGTGCTCGACGACGTGACCTCCACGCCCAAGCCGGTGCCCGCCCCGCCGCCGGAGAAGAAGTGATGGAAGCGCCAAAGAGGCTCCAACCACCAAGTTCCAAGGTCATCAGCCGGGAGCCTCGGCGTTGGAGTTTGGAAGTTGGAACTGCTTTGGAACTTGGAGCTTGGGATTTGGAGCTTTCATGCCCGGCCTGATCCCACCGCAGAAGCTCGAGGAAATCCGCGCCGCCAGCGACATCGTGGATGTCATCGGCGGCTACCTCGGCCCACTCAAGCGCGCCGGCGCGAACTTCGTCACGCTCTGCCCGTTCCACCGCGAGAAGTCGCCGAGCTTCAACGTCAATCCGGGCCGCCAGATCTTTCATTGCTTCGGCTGCCACAAGGGCGGTGACGTGTTCACCTTCGTCAAGGAATACGAAAGCCTCTCCTTCATCGAGGCCGTCCGCCGGCTCGCCGAGCGCGCGCGCATCGTGCTGGAGTTCGAGGACAACCCGCACGCGAAGCAGGCGCGCGGCGAGAAGGAATCGCTCCTCCATCTCCACGAGGAAATCTGCAAACGCTGGCAGACCGCGCTCGCCAACGATGCCGCCGGGCAGATCGCCCGCGACTACCTCGCCAAGCGCGGCGTCTCCGCCGAGGCCGTGAAACTCTTCCGCCTCGGCTACGCACCGGACCTGTGGGACGACACGGTGAACTGGGCGAAGTCCAAGTCGTTCGACCTCGCGCTCGTCGAGAAGGGCGGCCTCATCATCCGCAAGGAAGGGGCCGACCATTTCTACGACCGCTTCCGGGGCCGGCTCATGTTTCCCATCTGCGACGAGCAGGGCCGCGTCATCGGCTTCAGCGGGCGCGTGCTCGCGGGCGACGAGAAGACGGCCAAGTATGTCAACTCGCCGGAGACGCCCATCTTCACCAAGGGCCGCGTCATCTTCGGCCTCGACAAGTCGAAGCGCGCCGTCGCCGACAAGGACTGCGCCATCATCTGCGAGGGCCAGCTCGACCTCATCGCGTGCTTCATGGCCGACGTGAAGAACGTCGTCGCGCCGCAGGGCACCGCGCTGACTGCCGACCACTGCCGCATCCTGAAACGCTACGCGGACGAGGTCGTCCTTTGCTTCGACTCCGACAACGCCGGCCAGAACGCCGCCGTGCGCTCGCTGGACATCCTGCTCGCGAGCGGCCTCGCCATCCGCGTCGCCACCGTGCCCGCGCCGCACGACCCGGACAGCTACATCAAGGCGAACGGCGGGGCGGCGTTTGAGCAGCTCGTCGAGCGCGCGGAAAATTTCTTCGACTATTACCTCAACCGGCTGTGTGTGCAGCACGACCTCGGCACGGACAAGGGCCGCCTCGCCGTGCTGCACGCGATGGGCGAGGCCACGCAGAAGACCGGCAACGCGGTCCTGATTGACACCTACGCGCAGAAGACCGCCGCGCGGCTGGGCGTCGCGCCGGAGGCCGCGCGCGCGGAGTTCAAGAAGATCGCGGCGCAGAAGCCAAAGTTCATCCTGCGCACCGAAGCTCCCACCGCCCGTGCCGGCGGCTTCCAGCCGCCGTCCACAACATCCAGCACGCCCAAGCGCGGCGATTCCAAATCTCCCGCACCGGACCCCAACAGTCCGCCGGACGATTACTACGACTCCCAGCCCGCCGCGCCCAGCGAAGGCCATTCCGGCGACGCGCTGCCCGGCACCGACCCGGCACCGGAGCCGGAAGCCCCGCCGTCGAAGCAGGAGTTCTGGCTGCTACAGGCGCTCTTCCACAGCGACGACCAGATGGAGTGGCTCGCGAACACGCTGCGCCTGGAATGGCTCACGCACCTCGGCGTCCGGCAAATCGTCGCCCATCGGCTCGCGGGCTACGCGAACCAGTCGTGGCACGGCCCCGCGCAGTTGCTCGGCGAGTTGCCCGACGATGCCGCCCGGTCGCTCTGCACGCAGGCGATGGCCGAGAGTGACCGGATGCTGGCGACCCCGCAGCCCCGCGAAGGAGAGGACGCGGTCCGTGCGACGCGCATCCAGGCCGAGCGCGAGAAGGCCCGCCTCGCCATGCTCCGCGACGTGCTCACGCGGCTGCGCAACGACTTCATTGACCGCCGCATGTCGGAGCTGAACCGCGAGCTGAACGCGCCGCATCTTGAGGACTCCGAGCAAAACTCCCTCCTCCGCGAGCGCGAGCAGTTGCGCCAGCAGAAGAAGCAGCCGCTGGCGTGAGTTGTTTCCGGGTGGCACCCGCGTCTCGCGGGTCGTGCCGGGCGTCCCGCCCGGCACGCGGGCCAGAAAGTATGCAGTGGCCAGGATGAACAAGGGCTTTCCAACTCGCGCCAGCGGTGGCTTGCACTTGCTTCGGTGCCACTTCCCGTTCGTTCGTCCGCGCATCGGGCGGGACGCCCGATGCGACCCGCGAGACGCGGGTGCCACCCGAGGAGGATGGACGCGCCACTCAACAACTCAGAACACCCGCCAGCGCGAGAAGAACAGCAGCGCCACCAGCGCGAAGAACGGCACAAGGATGGGCAGCGCGTAGCGGAAGAAGTAATCGCCGAAGCTCGGCGTCTTCACCTTCGCCGCGTCCGCGATGGACTTCACCATGAAGTTCGGGCCGTTGCCGATGTAGGTCATCGCGCCGAAGAAGACCGCGCCCAGCGAGATGGCGATGAGTTCGTGGTCGTGCTGCGCGACGAACGTGGTCATGTCCGCCGGGTTGCTCAGGCTCAGGTGATGCCGGCCCATCGCGGCGGCGAGGAAGGTGAGGTAGGTCGGCGCGTTGTCCAGCACGCCGGAGAGCGCGCCGGTGCACCAGTAGAACTTCATCTCGCTGTTCAGTCCAAGCTGGCCGGCGTGCGTTTCGAGATAGTCCAGCGCGGGCACCATCGTGGCGAAGATGCCGATGAACAGCCACGCGACCTCCTTCACCGGCGCGAAGGTGAAGTCATTGGCCTCATGCACGGGCTTGGCCGTGGTGAAGTAGGAGCCGACGGCCGCCGCGACCATCAGCGCCTCGCTCAGGCCCGGCGGGTTGCGCAGGAAGACGGCGGCAAGGATGAGGCCAAGGAAACCAAGGTTGTGGAGGCCGTCAATCTTCCACGTCTCCTGCGCGGTCTCCTTGTCGCGGACGGGCTTGGGCGCGCGGAGGAAGTTCTTCGAGTCAAAGGCGTAGAAGATGCCGATGAGGCCGAACACCGCGACGCCCCACGCCTCCCAGCAGCGCTCCAGCGTCCACCAAAACGGCACGCCGCGCAGGTAGCCGAGGAAGAGCGGCGGGTCGCCGATGGGCGTGAGGCAGCCGCCGACGTTGCTGACGATGAAGATGAAGAAGACGATGTGAAACGCGGTGATGCGATACTTGTTCATCCGAATCCACGGGCGGATGAGCAGCATCGAAGCGCCGGTGGTGCCGATGAAGTTCGCCAGCACCGCGCCGATGAGCAGGAAGACGCAGTTCGCGCCCGGCGTGGCCTCGCCCTTCACGCGGATGTGGATGCCGCCGCTCACCACGAAGAGCGAGCCGATGAGCGCGATGAAGCTGACGTATTCGTGCGCGACGTGGAGCATCCGCACCGGCGCGCCCAGGCCGAGGACGTAGTAGCCCACCGTGACCGCGCCGAGCGCGAGCGCGACGTGGTGGTAGTGATGCTCCCACCAGTGCTTGTTGATGAACGGCCCGGTGGCGATGGCCGCCAGCAGCAGGGCGAACGGGAAGATCATCCCCGGATGCGGATCAAGCGTCGGGCCGGCGGCGGCGAGCAGGGTTGGCAGTGCGGCGAACATTGCGGCGGATGATTCGGGAAGGCCGTGAGCGCGGCAAGCTCGCTTGCAAGGCGGACCACATGTCCGCCGTGAAGCCGCCCTCTCCTGCTCGTAATCCTGATCCTAATCCTGCTCCTCCGGTCGGTTCGGGCGGCATTGGGATTAGGATCAGGATTAGGATTACGAGCAGGAGAAAACCCGCGCGCCCAACAGCGGGCAGGAGTGTCCGCCTTACGATTTGCCGCTCGCCAGTCCGCGTCGCTTCCGGTAGCTAGGAGCCGTCCATGACCAGCCGACGCGACTTCTACGAGCAGCGCGCCCCGCAGCGCGTCCGCGAGGCCGACCGCCACTACCACACGCTGCTCAACCGTCACTTCGCCTTCCTCATCCCGCCCGGCCAGCGCGTGCTGGAGATCGGCTGCGGCCTGGGCGACACCCTCGCCGCCGTGAAGCCCGCCCGCGGCGTCGGCGTGGACTTCAGCCCCGCGATGGTCGAACTCGCCAAGGCCCGCCATCCCCAGCTCGAATTCCGCATGGCCGAGGCGCTCGACTTCACCAGCGCCGAGCCGTTCGACTACATCATCCTCTCCGAACTCGTGAACGACCTGCCGGACGTGCAGGCCGTCCTCGAACGCGTGCGCGGCCTCGCGCACCCGAAGACCCGGCTCGTGCTGAACTTCTTCAACCAGCTCTGGAAACCCGTCCTCAGCCTCGCGGAGTCGTGCGGCTGGAAGGCCCCCACGCTCCAGCAGAACTGGCTTTCCGCCGGCGACATGAGGAACCTCCTCCACCTCGCCGGCTGGGAGGTCGTCAAGCAGGACACCCGCATCACCTTCCCGCTGGACATCCCTCTCGTTGAACGCCTCTGCAACCGCTGGCTCGGCCCCCTCGCGCCGAACCTCTCCCTCGCCGTCTTCATCGTCGCGCGACCGCGCCCCGCCGTGCCGCCCGACCGCCACTACACCTGCTCCGTCGTCATCCCCGCGCGCAACGAGGCCGGCAACATCGAGGCCGCCGTCCTCCGCACGCCGGAGCTGGGCAAGGGCACGGAAATCATCTTCATCGAGGGCCACTCCAAGGACAACACTTGGGACGAAATCCAGCGCGTTGCCGCGAAGTATCCCCAGCGCAACATCAAGGTTCTCAAGCAGCAGAGCAAAGGGAAGGGCGGCGCGTGCCGCGAGGCCTTCGCCGCCGCCACCGGCGACATCCTCATGATCCTCGACGCCGACCTCACCATGCCGCCGGAGGAACTGCCCAAGTTCTACGAGGTCGCCCGCAGCGGCGCGGCGGACTTCGTGAACGGCGTGCGCCTCGTCTATCCGATGGAGCAGGAGGCCATGCGCTTCCTGAACATGATCGGCAACCACTTCTTCAGCCTCGCCTTCTCCTGGATTCTGGGCCAGCGCATCAAGGACACCCTCTGCGGCACCAAGGTCCTCTTCCGCCAGGACTACGAACTCATCGCCGCGAACCGGGGCTACTTCGGCGAGTTCGACCCCTTCGGCGACTTCGACCTGCTCTTCGGCGCGGCGAAGCTGAACCTGCGCATCCTCGATCTCCCCATCCGCTACAAGGCCCGCACCTACGGCGACACGAACATAGAGCGCTGGAAACACGGCCTGCTCCTGCTGCGCATGACGGCCTTCGCGGCGAGAAGGATGAAGTTCATCCGTTGAATGCCGGAGGATCGGGCGAAGGAATCAATGTGCCGTAGCCTGCGCGTGGGGCGGGCAGTTCGCTGTTACGCACTTATTTCCACTTTCTATTCCGCCGGGTTTAACGCCACATCTCCTACGAGGACGCCATCGCTACTGGAATAGCGGTAAACAACCGTGACACCAAGACCAAGTAACTTTTGAACGCCTTCGGAAGCACGTATGCTCTCACGAAGCTTGGGAGCTGTGATAGTGTCCCAACGCACCCTGTCGATCTGGTGGGAGTTCAACGAAACCAAAGTCAGGCTATAAGCGATTCTTCGACCCGGCCCCGCTGTAGCTCCGTCCAGCCTCGTATCCTGATCTATCATTCGTGGTGCCGATGAACTGATATTGCGAGCTGCGTTTGCGAGCTCCTCCTCTGGAGTTACGACCTTGCCGGTTCCCAGCACCTTGCCGATTCCCAGCAGAATCCCGCACGTCAAAATCAATGGGCCTGCGATCCGAAAGAAGCCCTCGCAGCGCGCTCTTTTGACTGGATCAATAATCCTCCGAGTGGTGCTCGCACCGGCGAAAGTAACGTAAAGCCCTACTGCAACCATGATCAGGCTATCGACGATGGAACCAATTTGGTTTGCAGTCACAATATGCCGAACGGCCGGCTACGGAAAAGTGAGCGGCAATGAATTCAACCTGTCAAGGCTCGGCGAATGTGGGCCTACCCATCCGCTACAAGGCCCGCACCTACGGCGACACGAACATAGAGCGCTGGAAACACGGCCTGCTCCTGCTGCGCATGACGGCCTTCGCGGCGAGAAGGATGAAGTTCATCCGGTGAGGCCGGCGGAACAGGGAAGCCTTCGAGCGCAACGACTCGGGTCACTTCACAAAGGCGTGCCAGACCAGCAACGCTCCGACCACCGCCATGAACCCGCCGACGAGCGCGAACTTACGTGCGTGGTTCTGCCCGGCCGGCATGCGCTTCTCCATGATCCGCGTCAGCAAGTTCGGCCTGAGCAGGTAGAGCACGCCCTTGATCGTCCAGACCCAGCCGAGGAGCGTCACGATCACAACGAGGTCCCACGCCCAGACGTTGTGCCCGAAGGCGATGACCGTGCCGAGCTGGAGGTAGAGCCAACCGAGATAGAGCGGGAGAAAGCGGTTACGCCGCCACTCTTCGAGCAGGTCCGCCCACAGTTGCGCCCGCAGACAGTGCGACAGCCCGACGATCAGCAAACCGACGGCGATCACGCGCTCGATGAGCAGCTCGACAGTCATTGGGCGGAGCCGGCGGTTTCCGGCAAAGGCGCAGCATCGGACGAGCGGGCCTTGCGCAAGCGGCTCACAAGGCCTTGCTCGGGAGCAAACACCCAGGCCACCACGAAAAGGCCCGTTGCCGCCACGACCATCGCGGCGGCAAGGGAGCAGTTCAGCCAGACGCCGAGGTGCAGGCCCAGCACGGAGCTGAGGGCGGCGTGCAGCACGGTGAGGCCGAGCATCACGGGGAAGCGGTTCGAGAGCAGCGTCGCGGTCGCGCCGGGGAGGATGAGCATGGCGATGACGAGGATGGCCCCGACCGCCTCGAACGCGCTGACCACGACAACGGAGAGCATCGCCATCAGCGCGTAGTGGACGAAGGTCGAGTTGATGCCGAGCGAGAACGACAGCGCGGGGTCGAACGAGCTGACGAGGAGTTCCTTGTAGAACAGGCCGATGAGCAGCACGACCACGAGCGTCACCACGGCCATGCGCACGACGGACGGCGGGCCGAGCTTCAGCCCGGCCAGCTCCACCGACCCTTCCAGCGGGATGAAGGCGATTTCGCCGTAGAGCACGCATTCCTGGTCGAGGTCCACCTTCGACGCGAACAGGCTGATGAGGATGACGCCCACCGCGAACAGGCTCGTGAACGCGATGCCGATGGCGGCGTCCTGCTTCACGCGCGATTTTTTATGGATGACCTCGATGAGCACGGTCGTCACCGCGCCCGCCACCAATGCGCCGAAGAACATGGGCAAGGAGCCACGGCTGCCGCTCAGGAGGAACGCCACCGCAATGCCGGGCAAAATGCTGTGGCTGATGGCATCGCCGACCAAGGCCATGCGGCGGAGGATGAGGTAGTTGCCCACCAGCCCGCACGCCGTCGCGACGAGGAAGCCCATCGCGGCAATCCAGACGGAGCTGCTGAAGTCCTGCGTCCACGGCGCGATGAAGACGCGCTGGAAGTCGAAGGCGGGGATGCGGCTGGGAGAGAGAATAGAAGAGGGAGGATAGAGGTTAGCGTGGCGGACGGACGGGCTTCGGCGTAGGTGGCGGGCAAAAAGTTTCGGAGCGGTCTATCATGCCTTGGAGAATAGCACCGGCTTCTTGAAAGAGCGCGTCGTGACGTGCGTGCTCGGCGGCGGTGATGTATTCGCAGTCGAGGGCGCTATCGAGCCAGCTCTGCGACTCGGTCGCTTCGCCTTGCGCCTCGTTCAGCTTGTTGACGAAGGCTGCTTCGTAGCGCCGCCGTGCCCAGGCTTCCGCAATCATGCTCCCGACTGCCCGCGACGAACGCCGGATTTGGTCCGTCAGCGAGTAGCGCTCCTCAGCCGGAAAGCGCTTGGTCAGCTTGAACACTTCCTTCGCCGCCGTCCGCGCCTTCTGATACGCAATCAACTCCCGAAAACTTCTGATGATGGCCATACGCGTGATGTGTTCAGTCTATTCTCTATCTTCTTTCTTCTATCCTCTCCCATACCCCGGCGTTGCCTCTGGCTTCGCATCAAGCATGACCGGCACGGCGGGAATCACCTTCCCGTGCGGGTCTTTCGTGGCGTAGTTCAGGCGGCGTTCCAGCTCGCGCACCACGTCTTCGCCGAGGACGTGCTCGATCTTTTCGGCGTCCTCGTGGACGTGGTCGGCGGCGATTTGCGCAGTGTGCGTCAGGTAGAGTTCCCAGAGGCGGTGGTTGCGGACGATGGCGCACGCGGTCTGCCAGCCGACGGGCGTGAGGAAGAGCGCGTCGCCCTCGCCGGGCAGCGTGGCGAGTTCATGGCGGGCGAGGGCGGTGGCTTGAGCTTGGATTTCCTCCTCGGTCTCGCGGCGGCGCTCGGCGAGTTCGCTGAAGGAAACGCCTTCGCCTTGGAAGCCGCGCCCTTCGAGGACGTGGTAGATGGCCTTGAGCGTGTTCTCACGCTGGATGCGCGCGGCGCGGCTGCGCTGCCGCCACCAGCGCGCGACCACGCCGTGTCGCGGGCCGAAGAGGAACGCGCCGGCAAAAACCGTCGTCGCCGCGAGCACCATGAAGGGGCCGGTGGGCAGGTTGTTGCCGAGAAAGCTCAGGAACGCGCCGAGCGCGCCCGCCGCCATGCCGAACAGCGACGCGAGCAGCAGCATCCGGTGCATCCGATCGGTGAGCAGATACGCGGCGGCGGCGGGCGTGATGAGCATCGCGGACACCAGCACGACGCCGACGGCTTGCAGCGCGATGACGACCGCGAACGCGAGCAGCAGCATCAGCCCATAGTGAAACGCCTGCACGGGCAGGCCCACCGCGCGCGCGAACCCGGCGTCGAAACTGGTGACGAGGAACTCCTTGTAGAACACGGCGATGACCACCACGGCCAAACTGGTGACGACGCCCATGAGCTGCACGTCCGCCGCGCCGATGGCGGCGGCCTGGCCGAAGAGGAATTTATCAATGCCGCTTTTGTTCCCGGTCGGCAGCCGCTGAATCATCGTCACCATGCAGATGCCGACGGCGAAGAACGATGCGAGCACGAGGCCCAGCGCGGTGTCCTCCTTGAGCCGCGTGGTCTGTTTGATGAGATGCACCGCACCCGCGCCGAGCAGTCCCGCGAGCGTCGCGCCGATGAAGATGGCGACGGGGTCCTTGCTCATGTTCCAGAGAAAGCCCAGCGCCACGCCGGGCAGGACGGCGTGCGAGAGCGCATCACCCACCAGCGCCATCTTGCGCACGACGAGGAACGAACCGAGCAGCCCACAGGAAATGCCCAGCAGCATCGAGCCGAGCAGCGCGTAGCGGACGGACGGGTCTTGGAAGGTGAAGAAGCGGAGGGCTTGGTCCCACAGCGAAGTTTCGGAGATGTCGCCAATGCGAGCGGCGTGGGCGGGAAGACAAACAAGGAGATAGGAGATGGCAGATAGGAGATGGGGGAGGAGTCGGCGTGTCCCTCTGCTCGGCAGGCGTGGCGTGGCGGCGGGTGCTATGGAGTGCGGTGACTTGTCACCGCTTTCCGCAGGCGGCTTGCCGCCGTCGTGGACGTGGAGTGTTCCTTGGTTTTGGGCGGCTCGGCTCGCGCGAGCGGAGGAATGCTCATGAATCCGAACTTCGTCGAACTTCGACGGCGACAAGTCGCCTCGCCAAAAGCGGCGACAAGTCGCCGCACCCCAAAGTGTCGGCCTGGACCCCAGCACTGCGGACGCATCCGAGCCCCTCTCATTAGCACCCGGCTTCAGCCGGGTGTTTGGCGTGGCGGGAGCGGAGAGCCGTTTCAACGGCTTCTCCGCGTCGGCGTCGGCGGGCGGACGCCCAAACCATTGAAACGGTTCGGCCTCGCTCGCGGCGCGGGACACCCGGCTGAAGCCGGGTGCTAATGAGATGGGGACATCCGAGCACATTGCTTAATCCACGCCCAAGTCTTCCACGAACTTGGCCTCTCTCGTGACTTCCTCGGGCTTCACGGCCAGCTGCTCGACGATGATAGCTTTGAGCTGTGACCAAACCTCATCCTCCGTTCGCGTGTCTCCGCGAACTCTCAGTTGTCCGACAACATAGTCGCAGAGCAATCCACAGCTCACCAGTTTGGCAGCATCGACATTGTCCACCTCGATTGCGAAGTGTTCTTCGACCGCCATGACCAGTTCTACGGCATCAAGACCCATAGCTTTGAGTGGTTATGACTTCGCGCGGACCGCTTCGGCGACTTCGCTCAAAATCGTCAGCCTTCCCCCATACGTCTTCTGCAACGTCTCGTAGTTGAACACTTCCTCGGTCGGGCCGAAGGCGACGACTCTCATGTTCAACAGCAGCAGCATGTCGAAGTAGTTGCGCGCGGTGGGCAGGTCGTGGTGGACGACGAGCAGGGTCTTGCCGGCGGCGCGCAGCTCGTGCAGCAGCGCGATGATGGCGGACTCGGTCGCGGCATCCACGCCGGCGAACGGCTCGTCCATGAAGTAGAGGTCGCTCTCCTGCGCCAGCGCGCGGGCGAGGAAGACGCGCTGCTGCTGGCCGCCGCTCAGGTTGGAAATCTGCCGGTTCGCGTAGGGCAGCATCTTCACCTTGTCGAGGCACTCGCGGGCCTTGTCGCGGTCGGCCTTCGTCGGGCGCTTGAGCAGGCCGAGCTTGCCGTAGCGGCCCATGAGCACCACGTCCATCACGCTCACGGGGAAGTCCCAGTCCACGGACTCGCGCTGCGGCACGTAGCCGACGCGGCGGAGATTCTTCGCGACGGGCTCGCCGAAGACCTTCACCCAGCCGCTGCTGACGGGCAGCAGGCCCATCGCGGCCTTGATGAGGGTGGACTTGCCCGCGCCGTTCGGCCCGACGATGCCGACGAGCTTGCCCGGCGGCACGACGAGGTCCACGCCCCACAGGACGGGCTTCTTGTGGTAGGCGACC
>Ga0172367_10004218_pt1 | contig 18040 bp, 19 predicted proteins | sample Lak10m_FD_114542 | JGI IMG/M metagenome (GOLD analysis project Ga0172367, IMG submission 114542) | Freshwater microbial communities from Kabuno Bay, South-Kivu, Congo - kab_022012_10m | ecosystem: Environmental > Aquatic > Freshwater > Lake | place: Democratic Republic of the Congo: South-Kivu...
CCGCCCAGTTCCGTGGGCGGTTGACGGTCAGACGATCTCGCCGCGGCGCAGGATGACGTGGTCGACCAGGCCGTAGGCCTTCGCCTCTTCCGCCGTGAACCAGCGGTCACGCTCGCTGTCGGCCTGGATCTTCTCGATCGGCTGGCCCGAGTGCTGCGCGATGAGCTCGGCCATGCGGCGCTTGGTGTACGCCAACTGCTCGGCCTGGATGGCGATGTCGGTGGCCTGGCCGCGCAGCCCTGCGAGCGGCTGGTGCATCATGATGCGGGCGTTCGGCAGCGTGTAGCGCTTCCCGGTGGCGCCGGCCGTGAGGAGGAACTGCCCCATGCTGGCCGCCATGCCCATGCACACCGTGGCGACGGGGCAGCTGACGAACTGCATCGTGTCGTAGATGGCCATGCCGGCCGTGACCGACCCGCCGGGGCTGTTGATGTACAGCCAGATGTCGGCAGTGGGATCCTCACCCTCGAGGTAGAGCAACTGGGCGCAGATCTGGTTCGCGATGTCGTCGTTGACGTCGGTGCCGAGCATCACCACGCGGTTCTTCAGCAGGCGATTGAACACGTCGAGACGCGGATCCATGCCGCTGTCGAGGGCCATGGGACGGGTGATGTCGCTCATGTCGCCACACGCTACCGTCACCGAGGATGAGCGACCCCGACTTCCGCCCCAACGCCGACGAGCTGTTGCACAACAACGCCGGCTACGTGGAGGGGTTCCACGACGAGGGGCTCGGCGTCCGGCCGCGGCGCCACCTCGCCATCGTGGCCTGCATGGACAGTCGCATGAACATCTTCGAGATGCTCGGGCTCGAGCACGGCGACGCCCACATCATCCGCAACGCCGGCGGCGTGGTCACCGACGACGTCATCCGATCGCTCGTGCTCAGCCAGCGCCGCCTCGGCACGCGCGAGATCATCCTCATCCACCACACCAACTGCGGGCTCGAAGGCGTGAGCGTCGACGAGTTCAAGCAGGAGCTCGAACGCGAGGTCGGCATCCGTCCGTGGTGGGCGTTGGAGGCGTTCCTCGACCCGTACGACGACGTGCGCCAGAGCATCAAACGACTGCAGCTGAGCCCGTTCGTGGCCTACAAGGACCACATTCGCGGCTTCGTGTACGACGTCGCCGACGGTCGCCTCAACGAGGTCTGACCACACCCGCCCGCGGCCAACGGGCACCGCGCTCGACGTCGTTGAGATCGAGGTGGTTGCGCATGTACTCGGTGGACGCGTCGCGTCCTGGCGTGTGGTCCCACGGCGTGAACCGCCCGGTGCGCAACGCCGTGGCCACGAGGCGACGGCGGGCCTGGTCGGCCAGCACGTCGGCGTGCAACTGCTCGAGGTCCCACCGGCGCGCCACTTCGTCGCGCAGCACGGCCACCAGATCGGCGTGCTCGGGGTGAGCGGCGAGGTTCACCCTCTCGTGCGGGTCGGCAGCGAGGTCGTAGAGCTGGTCGGGATCGGCCGGGCAGTGCACGAACTTCCAGTCGCCGCGCCGGATCATCACGATCGGCGCGCAGGCGCCTTCGGCCGTGTACTCCCCCACCACGGTCCGGTCCTCGTCGGCCCCGGCACAGAGCGGCAGCAGTGACCGTCCGGCGAGGGGTTCGACCGCATCGTCGGCCGATCCGCCGGCCAGTTCGACGATGGTGGGCAACACATCGACGAGCGAGACCGGCGTCGCAACGCGGCGCGCCGGGAAGCGTGCGGGCGCATGCACCACCAACGGGATGCGGGTGGAACCCTCGAAGAAGTTCATCTTGTACCAGAGGCCGCGCTCGCCGAGCATGTCGCCGTGATCGGCGAGCAGCACCACGACGGTGTCGTCGGCGAGGCCGAGCGCATCGATCGTGGACGTGAGCGTGCCGGTCCAGTCGTCGACGTAGCTGATGTTGCCCATGTAGGCGCGCCGGGCCGCACGGACGTCGTCGTCGCTGATGGTGGTGCGAGCCATTGCGCACGCCTCACGCAACCGCTGCGAATGCGGGTCGAGTTCGACCTCGTCCGCCGTCACCACCGGCATCGGGATGTCGACGCCCTCGTACCGGTCCCAGTGCTCGCGTCGTGTGACGTACGGGTCGTGCGGGTGGGTGAAGCTGGCGACCAGCAGGAACGGGCGGCCGTCGTCGGCCCGGGCCAGGTCGTGGAGTGCACGCACCGCCTGGAACCCGACCTCGTCGTCGAACAGCAACTGGTTGGTCACCTCGGCCACGCCGGCGCCCGTGACGCTGTCCATGTTGTGGTACCACCAGTCGATGCGCTCGTCCGGTGTTCGCCAGTCGGGTGTCCAGCCGAAGTCGGCCGGATAGATGTCGGTGGTGCGGCGCTCCTCGAACCCGTGGAGTTGGTCGGGGCCGACGAAGTGCATCTTCCCCGACAGCACGGTGCGGTAACCGGCCGCCCTCGCGTAGTGCGCGAACGTGGGGATGGTGCTGGCGAGGTAGGCAGCGTTGTCGTAGCCGCGTGTGGCCGACGGCAGCTGACCGGTCATCATGCAGTACCGGGCAGGCGTGCACAGGGGGCTGTTCGTGTACGCCGCGTCGAACACCACCCCACCAGCGGCCAGTCGATCGATGTTCGGTGCCTTCGTGGCGGGATTGCCGTAGCACCCCAGCGCGCCGGGCGTGAGCTGGTCGTACATCACGACCAGGATGTTGGGTCGAGTGGCGGTCACTCGGTCATCCTGGCACGCCACTTCGCGACCTCGGCGTCCGGATCGAGCACCATCACCGTCGACGGTGGCCCTTCGGCGCCGCGGCGGTTGATATCGCGGATGCGCACGTTGATGTCGTCGACGATGCGTCGCACCACCGACTCGTTCGACGCGGCTGCCATGGCCTCGCGCGCCTCCTCCACCTCCTTGCGGATGCGGATGGTGGGCGGCAGGTAGCTGAGTCGTTCAGCGCGCAGCTTGGCCTTCAGCCACCAGTCCTCGTCGTGGTCGGCGGCCAGCCCTTCGATCGGCTTCCCCGTGCCCGGCAGGTTCGCGAACTCACCGCGACGCATGCCCTCGGCGATCTGCTGCTCGACCGCACTCTCCCACCGTCGCATGCTCATCGCCGCACCCCGCTGAAGATCACCACCACGCGTTCATCGTCGGCCACATGGTCGCGCACCGCGAGCAGTCCGGCCAGGCCCGCGGTGCCGGTGGCGCTGGCGTCGATGCCCGTGGTGCGCCGGCCGAGCTCGTTGGCCCGCACGACGTCGTCCTCGGACGCGACCACCGGTGAGCCGTGGCCGTCGGCCATCGTGCGCACGACGGGCAGCCAGTCGTACGTCTCGTCGTCGAGGATGCCGTCGGCGGCCGAGTGGCCGACGTGCTCCCATGGCCACATCACGTCGCCCCAGTGCTCGGCCACATGACGCGGACCGCCCACCGAGTCGGCGAGCTCCCAGGCACGCGACAGCGGCGCGCAGGCGTGGGTCTGCACGGCGTGCAGGCGCGGTGTGATGCCGCTCATCCGGAACCCGGCGCCGACGGACGCGGCGAACGCGCCGCCACCGACCTGCACGAAGAGGCGGTCGAACGGCGGCCCCTCGACGGACTCCTCCATGTGACGGGCCATCTCCCAGCCGATGGTGCGGCCACCGTCGAGGCACCAGGCGTTCTCGGTGCCCTGCACGCTGAACGGCACCGCTCCCGCTGTCACGGCCTCACGGAAGCGATGGACGCACGGGTCGCCGGGCGGGTCGCCGGCGAGCCGCGGACACGTGACCACCTCCGCGGCGAGGTCGTGCAGCAGCTGCACCACGGTGGGGTTCGCATCGACCGGGACGAACACCCGGATCGGCCAGTGCACCGCTGCGGCGAGCGTGCTCGCGGCCAGCGCCGCGTTGCCGCACGACGCAATGGCGAGCGGTGGCCGTTCGGCACCCCACGGCGCGAGGCCGGTGCGCTCGGCAGCGACGAGGTGCAGCAGGATGCCGAACAGGTGGCGCGCCTTGTGGCTGCCGGCGACATGGTGCGTCTCGTCCTTCACCCACACGCCGCCGTCGACGTGGAAACCGAGCGCGTCGCTCAGCGCGTCGGCACGGTGGAACGGCGTGGTGACGAACCCGGTGCCGCTCACCTCGGCGACGGCTGCATCGAGTTCGGTGACCAGCGCGATGCGCGACCCCTCGTCGAGGCCGGCCGATGCAGCGAACTCGTCCCACGCGAGGTACTGCCGGAACGCCAGGAACGGGTTGTCGGCACCGTTCGACCGCAACGGGGCGATGGCCTGCACCAACTGCGGCGCATGGTGGCGGTCGGCGTCGGTGGCCGAGGGACAGCGCCAGGTGAACGGCTGATCGATCGGGGTCTCGGCGCCGCAGACGGCGCAGCGCCAGTGGCTCATCAGCCGGCCGCCACGCGGGCGTTGAACTCGTCGATCATCTCGTCCCACACCGGCACGAAGCGGCGCAGATCGCGCCAGAACGACTGCTGTCGACGGGCCTCGAACAGCTCGAACGGGGTGCCTTGCTGCTCGACCCACGTGTAGTAGCCGAGGTTGAAGATGCGGTTGCGCTCGCGTTCGGTGAGCTCGAGCGTGTGCGCCGTGGTGACGTTGGCGAGGTGCTCGCCCCACACCTGAGCGGCATCGAGGTTGGTGAACCCGTTGCCGAAGTCGCGGGCGGTGATCTTCGTGTACTCGCTGGGATACAGCGCTGCACCGTCGGTGGCCACGGTGACGATGGCGTCGTCGGGACCGAGGTCGAGCGCCTTCGCGGTGCTGATGGCCGCGAGCACGTTGCAGATGGCGGACAGGCCGAAGTGCTGCAGCGTGGCGAGCACCTGCTGGGGCACGCCACGACGGTCGCTCAGATACCCGAGGCCGTCGTCGCTGTTGAACATCGCATACAGCTGGTCGGTGGCGCGGTCGCTGACGGCCACCACCACGTCGGTGTTCATCACGTTGTGGATGAGCGGGATGTGCTTGTCGCCGATGCCCTGGATGTTGTGCTCGCCGAAGCCGTTCTCGAGCATCGTGGGACACTCGAGCGCCTCGACCGCCACGATCTTCGTGCCGTACAGGTCCTTCAGCCGATCACCCGCAGCGATGGTGCCGGCGGAGCCGGTGGCACTGGTGAACGCAGCGAGTCGCAGCTCGCGCCCGCTGGCGGCCTTCGCCGTCTCGAACACGTGGGCGAGGGCACGACCGGTGACCTCGTAGTGACCGAGGTGGTTGCCGAACTCGCAGAACTGGTTGAGCACGAAGTTGCCGGGATCCTTCGCCAACTCGTTGCAGGCGTCGTAGATCTCCTTCACGTTGCTCTCCGTACCGACCGTGCGAATGACGTCGTCCTTCGGGTTCTCGCACCACTGGTCGAGCCAGTCGAAGCGCTCCTGGCTCATGCCGGCGGGCAGGATGGCCACGCCGCGCGACGCCATGATGCGGCTGATGGCGATGCCACCGCGCGCGTAGTTGCCGGTGCTCGGCCAGATGGCGCGGTGCCGGGTGGGGTCGAACTGGCCGGTGACCACGCGGGGCGCCAGGCAGGCGTACGCGGCGAGCACCTTGTGTGCGGTGATCATCGGGAACCGGTCGCCGAAGGCCACGATGATGGGGCTCGCCACGCCGGTGAGGCTGCTCGGCAGCACGATGTGGTCCGGCACGCTCACCCGGTTGCCGGCGAGGTCGTTGTACCAGTGCACCCGCCACAGGTTGCGGGCGTCGGGACCGTTCTTCGGGGCGTCGCCGACGAGAGCGGGGTCGACGGTGGACGGGTCGGCCAGCTGGGCGAAGGTGGGCAGCACGATGCCGCGCTCGCGGAAGCGGGCGACGCTGTTGTCGAGGGAGGCGGCGTCGACCACACGGTCGGCGAGGCCGAACTGGTTCTCGAGCGCGTGCGAGATCGGGTCGGCCGTGGCACCGGGGTGGGACGTCATGGTTGACATTTTGTCAAAGAGCGGGCGGCTTCGCGCGAACGTCTTTCTCCAAGCATTGGCTTTGGTAATCGCTATCCTGGCGACATGTCCGATCGAGCCGACGGCACCACGCACGACCTGTCCGGCGCCAAGCGCCGCATCGTCGAGCGGTTGAAGCGGGCCGACACGGTCACGGCCCCCGAACTGGCGGCCGAGTTCGGCCTCACCGACACCGCCATCCGCCAGCACCTCGAGGCGCTCGAGGCCGCCCAGTTGGTGCAGCGCACCACTGCGGCGCACAGCGGCCGGGGACGGCCGCCCACCCACTGGAGCCTCACGCCGGCGGCGAGCGCACTGTTCGCCGACCGCCACGCCGACCTCAGCGTGGAGCTGCTCACGTCGATCCGCACGGCGTTGGGCGACGAAGCGCTCGACAAGGTGGTCCGCACCCGCGCCGAGCGACAGCTCGCGAGCTACCAGGGCGTGCTCGACGGCGCCGCCACCATCACCGAGAAGGTGCAGCGGCTCGCCACCCTGCGCAGCGCCGAGGGCTACCTCGCCGAGGCCGTGGCCGCCGACGACCACGTGGAGCTGGTCGAGCACCACTGCCCCATCCAGAACGCCGCCGACCACTGCGGTGGGCTGTGCAGCGCCGAGCTCGACCTGTTCCAGAAGGCACTCGGGCCCGAGGTGCACGTCGCCCGCGAGCAGCACCTCCTCGACGGCGGGCAGCGCTGCGCCTACCGCATCACGCTGCGCTAGCTAGCGTCTCGGCTCATGGCCGACTTCCTCCTCGGCGGGCAGATCGATCCCGCGCAGCACCAACGCACCGACGCCACCACCTCGGTACCCAGCGGAGATCTCACCACCCACGGCGTCATCGTCGGCATGACCGGGTCGGGCAAGACCGGCCTCGGTGTGGTGCTCATCGAGGAGGCGCTGTCGGCCGGCGTCCCCACCCTGCTCATCGACCCCAAGGGCGACCTCACCAACCTCTGCCTCACCTTCCCGGCGCTCGCACCCACCGACTTCGAGCCGTGGGTGAACGAGGGCGACGCGCAGAAGGCGGGCCAGACCGTGGCCGAGTTCGCCGCCGCGCAGGCCGAGACGTGGACGAAGGGGCTCGCCGGCTGGGGCATCACCGCCGAGCGAGTGGCGGCGCTGCGTGCCGCGGCCGAGTTCACCATCTACACCCCGGGTTCCACTGCGGGCGTCGGCCTCGACATCGTCGGCTCGCTCGCTGCACCTGCGGGTGTCACCGACCCCGAGATCCTCGGCGACGAGATCGAGGGTTTCGTCAGCGGGCTCCTGGGGCTCGTGGGCGTCGACACCGATCCGCTCACCAGCCGCGAGCACATCCTGCTCAGCAACCTCGTGATGCACGAGTGGGGCGCGGGCCGCGACCTCGATCTCCCCACGCTCGTCGGCATGGTGCAGCAGCCGCCGATGCGCAAGCTCGGTGTGTTCGACCTCGACCAGTTCTTCCCGCCGAAGGACCGCACCGCGCTGGCGATGCGCCTCAACGGGCTGCTGGCCTCCCCCTCGTTCGCCGCCTGGATGAGCGGCACGGCACTCGACATCGACCGACTGCTGCACGCCCCCGACGGCCGCCCGCGCTGCGCCATCGTCACCACGGCGCACCTCGGCGACCAGGAGCGGCAGTTCGTCACCACGCTGGTGCTCGGCAAGCTGGTCACCTGGATGCGCAAGCAGAGCGGCACCACCGACCTGCGCGCCATGCTCTACATGGACGAGGTCGCGGGCTACCTGCCGCCCACCGCGGCGCCACCGACGAAGAAGCCGATCATGACGCTCATGAAGCAGGCACGTGCGTTCGGCGTGGGTGTCGTGTTGAGCACCCAGAACCCGGTCGATGTCGACTACAAGGCGCTGTCGAACGCCGGCACCTGGATGATCGGCCGCCTGCAGACCGACCGCGACAAGGCCCGTCTGCTCGATGGGATGAGCGCGGCCAGCGGGGGCGTCGACGTCAAGGCCGTCGGCGACACCATCAGCGGCCTCGCCAAGCGAGAGTTCGTGCTGCGCCGCGCCGGCAAGGACCAACCCGAGGTGTTCACCACGCGTTGGGCGATGAGCTACCTGCGCGGCCCGCTCACCCGCGATCAGATCGCCATGTTGATGGCCGATCAGAAGACCGCTTCGCCCTCTCCCGCGACCGCGGCGCCCACGCCCACGCCCGCACCGCTCCCGCCACCCACCCTGCCGCCGCCGGCTCCCGGCACCGCAGCACCGGCGCCGGTACCCGCATCCGCCACGGCAGCGACGGACACCGTCGGCTCCGATCATTCGCCGGTGATGCCACGGATCGCCGACGACGTGGCGGTGCGATGGGTCGACCCGGCCGCACCCTGGCTGGGCGACGTCGGCGCCGACCCGGCCGGCGCCACGTGGGAGCCCGCGCTGCTGTTCCGCATCGCGATGCGCTTCGACGACGACAAGGCCGGCTTCGTGCACGACCAGGAGTTCGAAGCGGTGCTCTTCCCGCTGTCGGCGCAGGTCGACGCGAGCCGCCCCACCGACGTCGACTACGACGAGCGCGACCTGCGCAGCGTCGCACCGCCGCAGTGCACCTACCGGCTGCCCGATGCGCCACTGCACCAGAAGACGTTCTACACGCGGGTGCAGCGCGACCTCATCGACTCGCTGGTACGCAGTCGCGCGGTCGACATGCTCGCCCACAAGCCGTTGAAGGTGTTCGGTCGACCCGGCGAGACGCCTGAGGCGTTCGCACTGCGCTGCCAGGCCGCCGCCGACGCGAAGGCCGACGCGGAGACCGCGAAGCTGCGCACGAAGTACGAGACGAAGCTGAAGAGCCTGCAGCAGCAACTCGCCACGGCCGAAGACCGGGCCGACGTGTTGGAGACCCAGGCGAAGGGCAAACGCAACGACGAGCTGATGTCGGCTGCCGGCTCCATCCTCGATGGCTTCCTCGGTGGTCGGCGCTCGCGTGGTGGCATGCTCGGCACGGCATCGCGCCGCCGATCCACCACACAGGCCGCCAACGCCCGACTCGGCGCGCAGGAGAACAAGATCCAGGCGCTGCAGCAGCAGCTGGCCGACCTCGAGCAGCAACTCGTCGACGAGGTGCAGGCCATCACCGACAAGTGGAACGCAGTGGCGATGGACATCACCACGGTGTCGGTGCCGTTGGAGCGCACCGACGTGTCGGTGCTGCACAGCGCGCTGGTGTGGCTGCCCGTGCCCTGAGCGGCCCGACGGATCAGCGCCGCCAGTCCTCCGGCGGCAGCGTGCTGGGCCCGACGTGCAGGTCGAGCCACGCGTTCATCTCCGCCGCCACCTCCCACGCCTCACGCACCTTGCCCACCGCGGCCTTGGTGTACATCCACTTCGCGAGCGGAAACTCGCGGCCCGCCATCAGCCCCTTGCGGCGGAGCAGTTCGATGCGCGGGTGGTCCTTCGGGTAGCCGCGCGGCGCCGTCTTCAGCTCGCTCATCGCACCGGGGCGGAGGCCGGCCTTCTCCACCGCCGCAACGAGCTGCGCGAGCTCGGCACCGGTGGCATCGCTGTCGATCGCGTCGCGGAACCGCTCGAGCTGATCGCTCGCCATCGAGTAGTAGCCACTGCCCGCGAACATGCCGGTGGCACTGAACGCGACGTAGAACCCGGCGCCGCCCTCGCTCTCGCCGTAGCCGCCGATGTTCTCCTTGTACGGGGTCTTGTCCTTGCTGAACCGCACGTCCTTGTACGGTCGGAACACCTGGAACGGGCCGTACGCCTCGAGCTCGTCGAGCAACGCCATGAACGGTGCCCGCACCGCCGACTCGTACACCGCCTTGTTGGCCTGCCAGTACGTGCGCGAGTTGTCGGCCTGCAACCCCTCGTAGAACGCGACCGCCTCCGGCGAGAACCCCGTGAACCCCATGCCCGCGAACTGTACGCCGTCCCTGCTGGGTGCATCCATGTCACTCAGGGCCGCACGAGCGCACCCATACCGCTCCGGCGTCGTCCGAGTCGGGGGTCACGACCGGCGGGTCCGCGAAGACGCCGGCCGTCACGTGCAACGTGACACGGCCCTCGGCTGGCACGTCGACGAGCAGGTCGACCCCTCGGTGGTGCCGGTTCGTCAGGCCACCGCGCTCGATGCGCACCTGCCGTCGGCCCGGCGGCGCAGCTGCGAACGACGTGCCGAACGGGATGCGGCGCGGCTCGCCACCGTCGACCATCACCCGCGGCGCCCACTCCCGCCACTCGTTGTCCGTGAAGTGCGGGGCGGTGACGAACACGATGCCGGGGCCGTGGGGGTCGACGCGCCCATTGATCGCATCGAGCGTGGCCTGATTGCCGTCGTCCATCGAGCGCAGCAGTCGGCTCAGGCGCGACGGCTTCTCCGGTCGGGACATCGACGCAGACTGCTCGCGCTGCGCATCCTCGTCAAGCGTCGGCGATACATCGGCGCCCTTTGGGCAAGTCAGGCGGACAACATCGGCGTCCCCATCATCTGTTCGATGATCGAACATTTGTTCGATTTGCGAATAGACTGCCCGCATGGGAGGCCGGAAGCGAACATGGACCGACGCGGAACTCACCGCCGCCTGCCGCTCGGAACCGACCGTTGCCGATGTGATTCGGGTACTCGGGCTTCGCCAGGGCGGTGGCACACACCAGTTGGTGCGCCACCACATGACCAGGCTCGGCATCGAACTCGCTCGGCCGGACCCGAACGCATGGATGCGCAAGCCTGGCGCGCATCCGGGTGGCCGAACGATGCCGCTCGAGGAAGCGCTCACATCGCCGTCGCCCTACTTCAACATCGGGAAGCTGCGACAGCGGCTCGTGACCGCAGGGCTGAAGTCGCTGCAGTGCGAGCGTTGCGGGATCACCGACTGGCTCGGCGAACACCTCCCGTTCGAACTCGATCACATCGATGGTGACCGCACGAACAACCGCCTCGAGAACCTTCGTATGCTGTGCCCCAATTGCCATGCGCAGACCGAGTCCTGGTGCAGGAAGCGATCGAGCAGGCCGACGTAGCCCAACGGCAGAGGCGCAGCGCTTAGGACGCTGTCAGTGAGAGTTCGAGTCTCTCCGTCGGCACCAACGGAACGGCATGTTCAGTCGACGGGGGCCTCGATGCGGAAGCGATGGCCGTCGGGGTCCTGCACCACCATCACCTTGGTGCCCCAGTGCGTGGGCCGGAACGGGCTCACCACGTGCATGCCGGGCGGCGGCTCGTAGCCGGCCGGTGCCGAGAGGTAGACCTCGGTGGCCACTGGGTCCTCCCACGGTTGCTCGGCGACGAACACGCTCGGGCCACCATCGGGATGGCGCAACATGCCCGAGCCGTGGTCGGTGGCGAACTCCACCTCGAACCCGAGCGACTCCCAGAACGACACCGCGGTGGCCCAGTCGTGCGTCTCGACGTACAGATGCCCGAATCCGTTGGTCCCCATCTCGACAATGTAACCCGGCCGGATCAGGGGCATCCTGTGGCCCATGATCCGCGACATCCAGTTCAGCTCGGCGCACAACGACTGGCCCGAGCTGCGCGACGCCGTGCTGCAGGCCGAGGCCGACGGTTACGGCACCACCTGGGTGCTCGACCACTTCGACGGCACGCTGTTCGAGACGGGCGACCGCGAGCTGCTGGAGGCGTTCACGTTGATGGGCGCGCTCGCCGAGGCGACCACCACCATCGGCATCGGCTCGCTCGTGGTGAACGTCGCCAACCGTCATCCCGAGTTGATGGCGCTCGCCGCGTCGAGCGTGCAGCGCATCAGCGGTGGCCGGCTGCGCCTCGGCATCGGCGCCGGCGCCGCGCCGGAGACCGCATGGTCGCGCGAGCACAAGGAGCGCGGCATTGCGCTGCTGCCCGACCTGGCCGATCGCCACGCGGCCGTCGTGCATCAGATCGAGGTGCTGCGGCGCCGAGCGCCGGGCGTGCCGATCTTCGTGGGCGTGAACAGCGAACAGCTCGCCCGCATCGCCGGTACGCATGCCGACGGGGTGAACATCCGGCTGTCGAGCCCGCACTGCGGCCGGTACCTCGCGGCGGCACGCGACGCCGCCGGCGACAAGCCGTTCGACTGCTCGGGCTGGGCGTCGCACGACGACCCCGCCGGCCAGGAGAAGGCGGTCGAGCTGGGGCTCGACCGGCTCATCATCGCCCGCCTGGAGCCACTTCGCGGCTGACCCGTGCGAACATGGTCGGGCATGGACGTGCTCGAACTGCCCACCCCGGCATTGGTGATCGACGCCGACGTGCTGGAGCACAACCTGGCCGCGATGGCCGCTGCCCGCCCGGGCGCCACGCTGCGCCCGCACGTGAAGGCGCACAAGTGCACGGCCCTCGCCGCGGCCCAGCTCGCGCACGGGCATCACTCGTTCACGTGTGCAACGCCACGCGAGGTGCTCGGCATGGCGGCCGCCGGCCTCGGGACCGACCTGCTCCTCGCGAACGAGGTGCTCGATCCGGCGCGCCTGCGAGCGCTCGCCACAGCACAGGACGCGGCGCGCATCACCATCGCCGTCGACTCCCCCGAGACCGTCGCTGCTGCCGCGGCGGCAGGCATCGCCGAGGTGCTCGTCGACGTGAACGTCGGCCTCCCCCGCTGTGGCTGTCGGCCCGACGACGCCGGGCGCATCGCCGACCTCGCCCGCGCCGCCGGCATGGTCGTGCGGGGCGTGATGGGGTACGAGGGCCACCTGATGGTGGTCGACGACCCAGCAGAGCAGCGGACGCGCGTCGCCGAGTCCGTCGACCGTCTGCTGGCCGCCCATGCACTGGTCGGTGGCGACGTGGTGAGCGCAGGTGGCACCGGCACGTTCCACCTGCACGACCGCGTCACCGAGGTACAGGCCGGCAGCTACGCACTGATGGACACGCACTACGGCCGGTTCGGCCACCCGTTCCGGCAGGCCGCGCACGTCTACGGCACCGTGGTGTCGGCCACGCCGAAGTACGCCGTCGCCGACGTCGGCCTGAAGAGCATGGGCATGGACCACGGCAACCCGTCGCTCGAGACACTCGACGGCAATGGCGCTGACGTGTGGTTCCTGAGCGACGAGCACGTCACGTTCGTGCCGCACACCGGCGTCGCCGCGGTGGGCGACCGAGTGCGCCTGCCGCCCGCACACATCGACCCCACGATGGCCCTGCACGAGGTGGCCTGGCTTGCCCGCGGCCACGAGGTGATCGACCGCTGGCCCATCGATCTGCGGAACTGGTGACCGGATGCGCGAACGACTGCCCGCCTGGGCGCGCCGCATGATCGCCATCCTGGCGTGGGGCGTACTCGCCGTGACGCTGCTGGTGTCGTTCACACAGCTGCTCGGCATCGACGACCGGCGGATCGTGGCGGTGCTGCAAGCCCTCACCCCGTTCGTGCTGTTGAGCGCGGTGCCCATCGGGGCCGTCGCACTGCTCTACCGCAAGTACCCGATGGCCGGTGTCTCGGTGGTGCCGGTCATCACGTTCGCGGTGCTCGCGGCGCCACTGGTGCTGGCATCGTCGCCACCCGCCACCGACGATGCCGCACCCCGGTTCACGCTCACGTTCGCCAACCTGCTCGCGAAGAACGCCACCCCCGAGCAGGCGGCGGCCGACGTGGTGGCCACCGACGCCGACGTGCTGGTGCTCGGTGAGTTCACCGAGACATATCAGGCAGCGTTCGAACAGCTCGTCGGTGACGACTACCCGTACCGCGCCGAGCACCCACTCCCCTCGCCGGCAGGCATCGCGGTCTGGAGTCGCTTCCCCATCCGCACCGGCGGCGTGGTCGACCTCGAGGGCCGGCCCACGGTCGACGTGGTGCTCGACGTCGATGGCCGCGCCGCCCGAGTGATCGGCGTGCACCCGTCGCCGCCCACGCACGACGCCGAGTACTGGGTGCAGCAACTCCGCGACATCGGCGACCTCGCTGCCGACGGCGACCTGCCCACGGTCATCGCCGGTGACTTCAACGCGTCGCGCTGGCACCCGTCGTTCCGCGAGCTCCTCGACCGCGGCTGGACCGACGTGCACGAGGCACTCGGTGACGGCTGGAGCGTCAGCTGGCCCACCGACGAAGGCGTGCTGCCACCCACGTTCGTGCGCCTCGACCACGCGCTCTACGGCGAGGGCATCGCCCCGGTGAAGCTCCGCGACTACACGGTCACCGGCAGCGACCACGAGGCGTTCATGGTGGAGTTCGGGTTCACCCCTCGCGAGACCTGAGCGCGTCGACGAGCGCCACGAACGCCCGGCCGCGGTGCGACATCGCGTTCTTCTCCGCTTCGCTCATCTCGCTGAACGTGCGCCCGTCGCCGTCGTCGGGGATGAACAACGGGTCGAACCCGAAGCCGCGCTCACCGCGCTCCTCGGTGGCGATGCGCCCCTCACACACACCCTCCACCTGCAACTCGCTGCCGTCGGGGTACACCACCATCACCACCGTGCGGAACCGACACCGGCGATCGGCCACACCGTCGAGCGCGACGAGCATCTTCGCCCGGTTGTCGGCGTAGGTGGCGTTGGGGCCGGCGTAGTACGCGGTCTCCACGCCGGGCTCGCCGCCGAGCGCGTCGACGAACAATCCCGTGTCGTCGCTGACGGCCGCCATGCCGGTGGCGGCGCAGATGGCCGCCGCCTTGAGGCGCGCGTTGCCGTCCAGCGTGCCCGCGTCCTCCACGACCTCGGGTACCTCGGCCGGGCGCGGCACGAGCTGCACCAGGCCGTCGAGGATGGAGGCGATCTCGGCCACCTTGTGCGGGTTGGCCGAGGCCGACACCAACGCGGGCAGGCTCATCGCCCGAGCGTGCGCTGGCTGGGCGGTGTGGCCACCAGCTCGGCCTGCAGATCGATGATGCGGCCGAGGCCGGTGGTGGCGAGGCCGAGCAGCGAGTCGAGCTCACCACGGCTGAACGCGGCGCCCTCTGCGGTGCCCTGCACCTCCACGAACTTGGGCTCACCACCGGGCTGACCGAGCACCACCACGTTCATGTCGACCTCGGCGGTGGAGTCCTCCACGTACGGCAGGTCGAGCACGGGTTCGCCGTTCACGATGCCGACACTGATGGCCGCGCAGTAGCTGTGCAGCGGGTGCTGCTTGATGGCCTTGTTCTGCACGAGACGGGTGAGCGCATCGTGCAGCGCGAGGTACCCGCCGCAGATGCTGGCGGTGCGGGTGCCGCCATCGGCCTGGAGCACGTCGCAGTCGACGATGACCTGCCGCTCGCCGAGCAGCTTCATGTCGCACGCAGCGCGCAGCGAACGGCCGATGAGGCGCTGGATCTCGACCGTGCGGCCGCTCTGCTTGCCCTTCGCCGCCTCGCGGTCGATGCGCTCGGGCGACGCGCCGGGCAGCATCGAGTACTCGGCCGTCACCCAGCCCTTGCCGCTGTTGCGCATCCAGCGCGGCACGTCCTCGTCGATGCTCGCGGTGCACAACACGCGCGTCTTGCCGAAGCTGACGAGCACGCTGCCAGCGGCCATCTCGGTGTAGTCGCGCTCGAACGAGAGCGGGCGGAGTTCGTCGGCGGCGCGACCATCGGGGCGGGGCATGTGGGTCTCCTGTGTGAGGGGGATCAGTCGTGACGCCAACCGGCGGCGTCGCGGAGTTCGGGGCCGAGCAGACGCCGGCCGAGGTCGGCGAACCACGAGATGTCGCCGCTGCTGAGGAAGCGGTGCTCAGCCGGCGGGCCGCCGACCGGGCGGAGCAGCCCGGCCTCGGTGAGTGCGTCGCGGGTGGCGAACGCGGTTTCGTCGGCGCTGCTGACGAGCGTGACCTCGGGGCCCATCACGTCGGAGATGACGCGAGCGAGATACGGGTAGTGCGTGCACCCGAGCAGCAAGCTGTCGACGCCGGCGTCCTTCACCGGTGCCAGCAGACGCTCGGCGAGGATGGTGACCTCTTCACCACTGGTCTGCCCGCGCTCGACGAACTCCACGAACCCTGGACACGCAGCCGAGGTGAGGTGCACCGTGCTGCCGGCGTCGGCCGCTGCCGCGGCGACCGCACGGTCGTAGGCACCGGAGCCGATGGTGCCGACGGTGCCGATCACGCCGGCCTCGCCGGTGCGCGTGGCCAGCGTGAGTGCCTTCGCACCGGGCTCGACCACGTCGATCACCGGCACGGGCAACTCGGCCTTCAGGTCGTCGATCGCCGCAGCGGATGCGGTGTTGCACGCCACCACCACGGCCTTCACGTCGAAGTCCTTCACCAGACTCCACGCGAGCTGGCGCGCGAACTCGCGCACCTCTGCCTGCGGGCGCGGCCCGTACGGGTAGCGACCGGTGTCGCCGATGTACACGAGGTGCTCGTGCGGCAGGAGGTCGATGACGGCCCGGGCGACCGTGAGGCCTCCGAAGCCGCTGTCGAACATGCCGATCGGGCGATCCATCACGAGCAGGCTAACGGTTGACCAGGAAGGCGATCGTGTAGGCCACCGAGTTCGAGGCGACGTGCCCGATGACGGTGGACAGCACGCTGCCCGACCGGTACCTGATCCAGCACCACCACAGTCCGGCCACCATCGTGCCCACCACCGCGAAGGTCAGCCCGGCGATCTGCCCGGCCACCCCATCGCCGAACAGGCGCTCGGCCACCGGGTTCACCTCGCTGAGGTTCCACGCCGGCAGCACGTGCCAGAGGCCGAACCACACCGACGCAGCGATGCAGCCGCGCAGCACACCCCATCGCAACGCGAACAGAGCTGGGAGCACCGCCCGGAACGCCACCTCCTCGAGCACGGCGGTGCCGAGCGGGATGCGGATGAACGCCTGGTACAGCCATGTCCAGACGCCACCGTCGACGCGGCGGTCGTGGAACATCTCGTTGAACGCCGGCATCAACAGCCCGATCAACAGCACGCCCGCGGTGAGCACGAACAGGGTGATGCCCCACGCAGCGCCGCGCCGCCACTCGGTGAAGCCCATCTCCTCGTCGGAGACGCTGCGGCGGGCGAGCACCACGATGACCGCGGCGACCAGCAGATTCCACGGCACGTACGCCCAACCGGGGATCACCCTGTTCGACATCACGTTGGCCACGGCGAGCACCACCAGCACTCCCGCCACGGTGGTACCCCAGCGCGTACGCTCACGACGTGCAACGATCGCCACGACAGGGAGGGTAACCGTGACCGAGTCACCCGCACCGTCGGGGCGCAACGTCTACATCGACTTCCTCCGCGCCTTCAGTCTCCTCATCGTCGTCGCGTGGCACTGGGCGTTCACCATCATCGTGTGGGAGGACGACGGACCGCACGCCACCAACCCGATCGGGTTCACCACCGGCATGTGGGCGGCCACGTGGCTGCTGCAGGTGATGCCGTTGTTCTTCTACGTCGGCGGCTACTCGCACCTCACCGCCTGGCGACGAGCGCAGGAACGTGGGGAGACCATCTGGCACTTCGTGTACAAGCGGCTGAAGGGGCTGGCCATCCCGGCGTTCTCGCTGTTCGCGGTGTGGGTGTTGCTCGGCATCGGCCTGTTCCAGGCATTCGGCTTCGAATGGATCGGCCGCGCCGTGTTCCTGGTGGTCAGCCCGCTGTGGTTCATGGCGGTGTACCTCGGCCTCGTCGCCCTGCTGCCGGTGTTCCTCTGGCTGCACGAGCGGTGGGAGTCGATCGTGCTCGTGTTCTTCGCCGCAGCGGCGGGTGCGGTCGACATCCTCCGCTTCCGCTACGGGCACGAGTGGCTCGGCATGGTGAACATGGTGGCCGTGTGGGGGCTGTGCCACCAGCTCGGCTTCTTCTACGAACGCATCGTGAAGGCCCCTCGCCACACCGACTGGACGATGCTCCACGCCGGCCTCGCGACGCTCGCCGGCCTCGTCTTCAGCGGCCTGTACCCGGGCTCGATGGTGGGCGTGCCCGGTGAGCGGTCGAACATGGCACCACCCACACTCGTGATCGTGGCACTCGTGCTGTTCCAGGCCGGTGTGGCAGAGATCCTGCGGCCGCGCATGGAGGTGGTGCTGCAGCGACCGCGCTGGCAGCGCACGAACGAGCTCATCAACCGCTTCTCGATGCCACTCTTCCTGTTCCACACCACCGGCATGGCGCTGTGGCTGGCGGTGCGGTACCTCGTGGCCGGGCAGAACAACGAGACCCGTGAACCCACCGTCGGGTGGTGGCTGCTGCGCCCGCTGTCGTTCGTCGGTCCCATTCTGTTCACGCTTCCCGTCATCTACCTGTTCGGCCGGCGCTGGGTGAAGCCCCCGCGCACGGC
>Ga0172367_10004219_pt1 | contig 18038 bp, 17 predicted proteins | sample Lak10m_FD_114542 | JGI IMG/M metagenome (GOLD analysis project Ga0172367, IMG submission 114542) | Freshwater microbial communities from Kabuno Bay, South-Kivu, Congo - kab_022012_10m | ecosystem: Environmental > Aquatic > Freshwater > Lake | place: Democratic Republic of the Congo: South-Kivu...
AGATTTAGAGAAATCACAAGTTGAGTTGGCGATTATTTTAGAATTTGACGAATTTAAGCCATATATTGAAAAAGGAGCGCAACATGTTTCTGAACATGTAAAAATTGAGGGCTTTCGTCCCGGTAAAGTTCCTTATGAAATTCTCAAACAGAAGGTCGGTGAAATTAGTATTTTAGAAGAGGCCGCTCATATTGCCATTCGCAAAACTATTGATGATGTGTTTGCCAAAGAATTGGCGGGTCGCCAGCCCGTGGGTCAGCCCAGCGTGGAGATTACTAAACTTGCGCCCGAAAATCCTTTGGAATATAAAGTGGTTATTTCCTTGTTGCCCACCGTGGCTTTAGGAAAGTATAAGGATTTAAAAATTGAGCGGGAAAAACCGGAAGTCAACGAGGAGGATCTTAATAAGACTATTAAAGAAATTTTAGAGATGCGGGCTAAGGAAAGCTTGAGCGCTGAGCCTGCAAAATTGGGTGATAAATTAATTTTAAATGTCAGTCTTAGTTTAGATAAGGTGCCAGTCGAAGGCGGCCAGGCACAAGATGTGACCGTTATTCTTGGCAAGGAGTATATGGTTCCCGGTTTTGATGATAAGGTTTTAGGGGTTAAACAGGGAGAAAAAAGAGAATTTAAATTGTTATATCCCGAAACTCATCACCAGGCTAATTTAGCTGGCAAGATGGTTGAATTTGCGGTTACCGCCACCTCTGTCTATCAGCGAGAGCTCCCGGCTTTAGATGATGATTTAGCTAAGTTGATGCATTTCAAAGATTTAGATGATCTTAAAGATGCTATTAGAAAAAATATTTTAGCCGATCGCGAACGCCAAGCGGATATTAAGGCAGAATTAAAAATGTTAGAGGCGATTGCCGCTGATGCTAAATTTGGTGATATTCCCGAGTCTTTATTAGAAAGCGAGTCAGACAGCATGTTAGCGGAATTACAGCGCAACATTACTAATCAAGGCGGTAATTTTGATGACTATTTAAAGCACTTAAAGAAAACCTCAGCTGAATTACGCTTAGAATTATTACCCAACGCCGTTAAGCGGATTAAGACCGCTTTGATTATTCGTGAGGTTGGTATTATTGAAAAGGTAGAGGTAAAAAAAGCTGATTTAGAGGATAGGTTGGAGGGTTTAAAGAAAATGTATGGACAGGAAGCGGAGGCGGCTAAGCAGTTAAATAGCCCGGAATACCGCCGCCATTTAGAAAATATGATGTTCAACGATCAGGTCGTTGCTCAGTTAAAATCTTGGAATTATGCCGACTCTGGCAAACAATCGTAGGGCGAGTTTTGATTACGACTTATTAGAAAACTATGAAGCCGGCCTGATTTTGTTAGGCCATGAAGCCAAATCGGCTAAGGCGGGGCATGTTAATCTAAGCGGCGCCTATGTCAGTATGCGGGCCGGTCAGAATGGCCCGGAGCTATGGCTAATCAATGCCCATATTTCCCCCTATCGTTTTGCCGGCAAGCTTCCAGACTATGATCCGGTACGCGAACGCAAGCTATTATTAAAGAAGAATGAGATTGCACACCTTTCCGGGAAGACTCAGGAAAAAGGCTTGACATTGGTTCCAGTCAAAATGTATACTAAACGCAGTTTCGTAAAATTAGAATTTGCTTTAGGCCGAGGAAAGAAGAAGTATGATAAGCGCGAGAGTATTAAAAAACGCGAGGTCGAAAGGCAAATACGAACTTTAACAAAGAGACAAAATGTTAGATAATGGGGATGCCGGGCATCGATAATAACGACTGCTCTTAGATATTCAAAACGGGTTTTGGTTAAACCGTAAAAATAATCTAAAAACATACATGCCAAAACTACTGGCAGAGCGTTTACTTGGAAAGTTCCGAGTTTCGCTCCCGTTATGGCTTAATTAAAAAATAGCCATAGCCATCGGACCGGGGAGGCTTCAGCTCCGTCATCCGGTGTCATAATTTGAAGCTTTGAAAATAATCGCCCCCTCTGATTATTTTCGAGACAATGAGGGGTGACCGTCGTTGCTTTTGTTCGGTTTTTTATGACGGCGGTGACACCAAGTAAATCGGACTAATTTTGTAAAGTTATTTTGGAGCACTTATTAGACATGGGTTCAACTCCCATCATCTCCACATAAGATTAGCCGCGGTGGCGGAACTGGTAGACGCGCTGGACTTAAAATCCAGTTGTAGAGATACAGTGCGGGTTCGATTCCCGCCCGCGGCACTTATTTTAGCACGGCTTGCCTTGCCGAAAAATATTTGCTATATAAAAGGTAGCTTTGCGGGTATCGTATAATGGTTATTATGCAACCTTGCCATGGTTGAGAAAGGGGTTCGATTCCCCTTACCCGCTCCATTTACGGGGGTTTATACCCCCAGATTACAGAAGCCCTCGTAATGAGGGCTTTTGTTATTTTATTAAAAAATTATCCGAATTAATATGGGTGAAGAAATTAAAAAAACATTACCACAATTTTGGCACGATTTTCTTATTAAAGAATTTGAAAGAGAAACAGACAGGGCCGCCGTAGTTCTTACGGCATCATTGTTTGATAATGCAATAGGCAATCTTTTAAAAAAATTTTTGCTTCCATGTAGTGGAGATCAGGATGAATTATTTGATGTCCCCAACTCTCCGCTAGGATCATTTCATTCTAAAATTCAAACAGCACTTAGGCTCGGTTTAATAAGTCAGAGATTTGCGCGTGACTTAAATTTAATAAGAAAAATCCGTAATGAATTTGCTCACAATGTATCGCATGTTAATTTAGACGAAGGTCGGGTAAAAGATTATCTAACTACTTTATTAAGTTCTTCTGATATAATCAGAAAAAATCCTCGTGCAAGAGCTGTTCATCCTTCGGGCTCGAGAGGTGATTTCTTAATGATTGCTGGTCTAATGCTTTTTCATGTTAATAGTTTAATTGAAGACCAGATAGACTCTATTCAATCAATCACAGACGAGTGGCTATATTCATGGGTATATAAGGGTCAAGAACAGCAACAGTTGTCGGCCCCAGAAGTTGTGAAATAATTATTTTATATTAATATAAAAACAACTCCTCTTGGGAGTTGTTTTTGTAAAAGAAAAAGAGCCCAGGTGTGCGGACTCTTTCTAATTTTTCTTTTTTAGAAATTTTTACCCCCATAATCCTAGTCTCTGCCAGAAGTGGGGAGGGTAGCTGGCGCTTGGCGCCATTTGTTGGACTGATTCATCGGCGATAATTAATACTTCAATGTCCTTATTTTTAAGGAACTGAAAGTTTACAGCCGATTTGCCGAGATAGGTTTCGATGACCAGGATTCCTTTGTTGTTGCTGGTTAGCGCTCCGTAGTAGTCGAAGCCTTTGGAGCCCAGCAGGGAGAGTTCAAAGCCAATCAGTAAAGAGAATTGTTTTTCGTTCTTTGCTAGAAAGGCAATCTTTCTCATGCCAGGCTTATGTCCGGCTGCTTTACTCCCCGGGTAGCGGTAATTTACGAGCAAGCTCGAATCTTTTACGAAGCTTCTCATAAAGCCAAATTTTTTCAGCATTTCCTTGCCCAGGAAAACGCTGATTAAACAGAAAATCGTTGCCATAATGGCCAAAACTACAGTTGCGCTCATTTTTACAGGTTTTTATGGTGAATATTATGTGTTGTATAGTACTAATTCTGGGCTAATTATATCATATAGTTACTATTTTGTCAATATATAAGGGCAATTTACCAACATCACCCATAGCTATTGACATTATTATAAATAAGTAGCAATATATAAGTACAGTTCATTCTATTAATGAAACTTTCTAAAAAGTTGAGCCATGTCAAAAACTGGTCAGGTTGTAAAAACCATTGCTATCGGCGCCGCTGCTGGTGCCGCCGCTGCTGCTACAACACTTATTGTTGTAAAGCTGGTTAAAACTATTCGTGCCAACAATCGGCCGAAATAAATTCTGTCTCATTAGATAGAAAAGACCTTCCCACTCCCTTCGGAGTATATCAAACTTAATTAACTTTAAGTCTTCAATCGCCTTTCTCAAAAATTGGCGACTTTTAATTTAAGGGGGTGTTTAGGATAATTTGTTTATCAATACCGCGAGATCTTTATTTTTATTTGACTTTTTTTCAGTTTTCCGCTATAAATAGCTATATAAATAATAATTTTTTTACCATGCGCATCAAATTCCATCGCGTTGAACAGAAAGAAAAGAAGTTTTTCAAATCTAATACTCAGATTCGCTCCGAACAGGTCTTTTTAATTGATGAAACTGGGGAAAATGTCGGAGTAATGACCACCCAGGAGGCGATTGCCCGCGCTAAAGAGCTTGATTTAGACTTAGTGGAAGTTAATCCTAAGGCTGAGCCGCCGGTGGCGAAAATTGTTGATTTAGGCCAATTAAAGTACGAGCATGAAAAGAAATTGCATCGTCAAAAAGTGATGCAGAAGAAGATTGATACTAAAGTAATTCGCTTGTCTTTTCGTATCAGTGAGCACGATTTTGGTTTTCGTTTAGCTCAAGCGGAAAAATTCTTGTCTAAAGAGAATAAGATTAAATTAGAATTAATTCTTCGTGGTCGGGAAAAGCAGTACCCGCAGAAGGCGAGAGAAATTGTTGATAATTTTGTGGCTCAACTTCGCCAAAAACCCGATTTAGTCGTAGAAATCGAGCAAGCCTTGACAAATCAAGGTGGAAGATTTACTATAGTGTTGGTAAATAAGAAATAAACATCTTTTTATCTTTCAGGTATTTTCGCCTGTTTTTTTATCAAATTTATGCCGAAAATAAAGACTCACCAAGCTACCGCTAAACGTTTTCGTTTGACTGGCACCGATCAATTAAAGAAGAGAAAGTGCGGTCAGGATCACTTTAATTCCCGGGAAACCGGCAATACCAAGCGTGCTAAGCGCATGGATATTAGCGCGGACGCTACTTTAGTAAAAACCATTAAAACTTTAACCCCGTATCGATAGGATGCGGATTTAAGCTAATCGTATATGCCCAGAGTTAAAAGAGGAACCACTCACACTAAAAGCCGCCGCAAGCTGATGCAGCAGGTTAAAGGCTATAAATGGGGTCGTAAAAATTTAATCAAATTGGCTAAGACCGCCCGCACTAAGGCGGGGGCTCATGCTTACCGTGACCGTCGTAAAAAGAAACGCGATATGCGTGCTTTATGGCAGGTTAAAATTAATGCTTTCGTGCGCGAACACGGCTTTTCTTATTCTAAATTTATTGGCGCTTTAAAAGCTGCCAATATTACGGTTGATCGCAAAATTTTAGCTGATTTGGCTGTTAATAATAAGAAAGTTTTGGCCGAAATTATTGCGCGTCTTAAGAAATAATTCTTATGTCCTGGTTAAAAATTGCTTTAATTGTTGTTTCTCTCCTCTTAATCATAGTTATCTTGCTTCAGAATCGCGGCGCTGGCCTCGGTAGTGCTTTTGGCGGTACCGGCGGCGTTTATTTGACGAAACGCGGTCTGGAAAAAAAGTTATTCACCGCCACTATTGTTTTGGCGGTACTCTTTTTCGGCTTATCACTAGCCAGTCTTCTGTTTTAAAGCCGTTCCGGTTCGTTTCGTCCCCACTCTGTGGATTTATTGCTTCAAAAATTTAAGTTATTCATTAAAGGAGCGCGCAAGAGTCTTTCCTCTTTTTTTGTTGTTATCGGCAGGATTTTAGGTAAGGGTCGGTTTTCCGTTTCTCCAGACTCTGCTCGTTTGCGGGCAGATAAGAATTTAGTTTATTCTTTGGCGCCAACCAAAATTCCTAAACAAGAACAATTACGGCATCTTTCTAAATTTTTAAACCCTCGAGAAAAATTAATTTTAAAGATTGCAAGTTTAGTTTTATTTTTATCTTTAGTTTATTTAGGCGTTCGTTTTTATCAAAAACATCTTGTGTTGTTGCCGAAGGCGGGAGGCACTTATGTTGAGGGTGTAGTGGGCTATCCGCAAGTTATTAATCCTCTCTACGCTAGTAATCGGGATGTTGATGCGGACTTAAGTCGCTTAGTCTATTCCAGTCTTTTCCGTTATGATGAGAGCGGCCGCTTGATTACCGATTTAGCGACTACTTGGAAAGTTGAAGATGGTGGTAAAAGCTATCTTATTACTATTCGCGAAGGCGTGAAATGGCATAGTGGCGAAGATTTAAGCGTAGAAGATATTATCTTCACTTTTAATCTTATTAAAGATCCTGAATTTCGATCCCCTTTGCGCAGCAGCCTCAATGGCGTTGCCTTAGAAAAAGTTGATGAGCAGACTATAAAGTTCACACTCGCTGAACCTTACGCTGATTTTTTAAGCTTACTTACATTTGGAATTTTGCCGCAAAATGCTTGGGAAATGATTTTGCCGGAAGCCGCCGCCCTGTCTGAACTTAACCTTAAGCCTATTGGTTCTGGTCCTTATAAATTTGAAGCTTTAATTAAAAGTAAGGGCGGCGAAATTAAGGAATATCATTTAGTGGCCAATCCTGAATATTACGGCGTGCATCCTTATATTGAGAAAATTATTTTTAAATTTTTTCCTGACTATATTGAATTAGTGCGAGCTTTAAATGGTAATGAAATCGACGGGGCTAGTTATATCCCCGATGATTTAAAGAAAGATCTTCTGGCGAAGCATTCTCTGTCTATTCATAATCTTCGCTTGCCTCAAATTGATGCTATTTTTTTCAATCAAGAGAAAAATAAAGCCCTTAGTGACTTAAAAGTTCGTCAGGCGCTTGCTTATGCCATTGATCGCGATCGTCTTTTAAATGAAGTTTTGTCTGGAGAGGCCCAACGGGCTGATGGCCCGATTCTGGCAATAGATTTTGTTTCCGTTCCTGATAATTTAAAATACAATTTAGACCGGGCTAAGGCGGAACAATTGTTAGATGAGGCTGGTTTTAAGCGTTTTGATGTTAGTGCTGACATCATTAATTCCAGTGAACGTACGCCCGAGGCGAATGCTATCATTGCTTACGCCAGCTCCACCCAAATGGAGGCCAGTGGCTATTGGCGCGTCGCCGCTTCTGCACAAAATTATCAGCCTTTAACTATCAAGTTGTCAGTTCCGGAAAATAGCCGTAGTGATGTGGCCGAGAGCATTAAGCGTGATTGGGAGGCGATTGGCGTTAAAGTTGTAATCGATAAAGTCGCCACTGATACTTTGAGCGCTAATATGATTGCTAGCCACAATTTCGAAGCCTTCCTTTATGGCCAAGTAGTTGGGCTTGATCCCGATGTTGCTCCTTTCTGGCACTCCTCTCAAATTGGCGGCAAAGGTTTAAATCTGGCTGGCTATAACAATAGCGCTATGGATACGTTGTTGACCGAAGCGCGCCAAAGCACCGATAATTTTGATTTACGTTTTGAAAAATATAAAAAATTTCAAGAAAGTGTTGCCACTGCTCTGCCGGCTATTTTCTTGTATTCCCCCAGTTATACTTATGTTCAGGCAAAAAAGTTGCGCGGTTTTAATGGCTTAGCTATTAGTGAACCGAGTGATCGTTTTGCTGGTATCAGTAACTGGTATCTTAAAACAAAAAAACGTCTAGCCTGGTAAAGGTTGGATTTGATAAAACTCATTATATAAATACTAGGATGAGGTGGCCGCATGCTTTTAGACATCGGTACTCTCTTCGTGTTTCCAAATTTCATGATTACTCGTTATAAGTCCGGCCAGAGTGTCGGCAAATCCGACGGCCATAACCCGGCCGCTCCTTTAGCGGCGCCTCGCCGTCGTTTCCCCGTACGTTCTCAACAGACTTTTAAAAAAGAAGGCTCTGAAGATTATGTAAAAGTTATTGTTCTGGGTGGATTGGAGGAAGTCGGTCGCAATATGACTCTGATTGAATGTAATCGGGAGATTATGATTATTGATATGGGCTTGCAGTTCCCCGAAGAAGACATGCCCGGCATTGATTATATTATTCCTAACGTTTCTTATCTGCGCGATAAGTTGGATTCGATTAAGGGCGTTGTTATTACCCATGGCCATTATGATCATATTGGCGGCATTCCGCATATTATGGGCGAGATTGGTAATCCGCCGATGTTTATGGGTAAGTTAACGGCTGGCTTAGTGCGTAAGCGCCATCAAGAATATAAGACGGCGCCGCAGTTAAAAATTAAAGAGATTGATGAAAATACGGTTTTACAATTAGGCGCTTCTCTGCGCGTTGAGTTTACTCGTGTTAATCATTCTATTCCTGATTGTTTTGCCGTTATTATTAATACGCCTTTAGGAACAATTATTCATACGGGCGATTTTAAAATCGACTTCACGCCGGTTAATGATAAACCCGCTGATTTACAGCGTATTGCTCAAATTGGCAATCGCGGTATTTTGATGTTGATGTCAGATTCAACCGATGCCACTCATCCAGGTTATCAGGTCTCTGAATCTGCGATTGGTGAAGAAATGGGCCGTATCTTTGAAAAAATTGAAGGCCGTATTATCATTGGCACCTTTGCCTCCCAAATTAGCCGTGTCCAAAAGATTTTAGAATTAGCTAAAAAGTATGGCCGTCGTGTTAGCTTGCAGGGTCGGAGCATGAATTCTAATGTGGAAATTGCCCATCAAGTTGGTTATTTGAAATTTGACCCGAAGATTCTTATTGATGACAGTGAATTAAATCGTTTGCCTGACAATAAAGTTATGATTATTGGTACAGGCGCTCAAGGTGAAGACAATGCTTTCCTTAGCCGAGTGGTTAATGGCGAGCATCGAGTTGTTAGCATTAAGCACGGCGATACAGTTTTATTTTCTTCTTCCGTTATTCCTGGAAATGAACGTTCCATCCAAAATTTAATGGATATGGTAGTCCGCCAAGGCGCCAAGATTATCCATTATCGGATGTTGGATATTCATGCTGGCGGACACGCTAAGGCGGAAGATTTGAAATTAATGATGCGCTTAATCAAACCTGAATATTTCATGCCCATAGAAGCTAATCATTATATGTTGCGCGCTCACGCTGAGTTGGCGGAGCAGGTGGGCATTGGAAAGGATAAGATTTTCGTTGCTGATAATGGCCAAGTGGTTCTGTTTAAGAAAGATGCCCGCGGTCAATCTCTTGGCTCCTTAACTAAGGAGAAAGTTCCGTCTGACTATGTGATGGTTGATGGCTTAGGAGTGGGTGATGTTTCCGAAGTGGTTTTACGCGATCGCTTAATGATGGCCGGTGATGGCATGATTGTTATTATCGCCACCATCGATGCTAAGACAGGAAATATTATTGGCAATCCTGATATTATTTCGCGGGGCTTTATTTATATGAAAGAGAGTCGTGACTTGATTGAAAAGACTAGAATGCGGGTAAAGAATATTGTCAAAGACAAGAACCCGATGACCCCGGCTGATGATGATTTTATTAAAAATAAGATTAGAAATGACGTCGGTCAGTTCCTGTTTACTCAAACCAAGCGCCGCCCCATGGTTTTGCCGGTCGTTATTAAGGTGTAATAATCTAAATTTTCGCTAAAATTTATACTTTTTACTGGTATTGACTTTTTTGCTGATTTATTATATAATAAAGTTATATTTAGTTTGCTTTTATTAATTTTTTAAATTTATGAACACCGAGAAATTAGGTGCACACATGGAAACTCCGGCTAATGAAGCTGAGGTTTTGGAATTGGATGAATTAGAATCTATGCCCCAAAGCGCTGAAGAGCAGGAAGCTCTCCAAGAGGCAGTGTTAGCGGAAGAGAAAGTTCCGGAACAGATTGCCGCTGTTTCTGCGGAAATTAAGGATTTTAAATCCCCCGAAGAAATTAAGTCAGAAATTAAAAGATTGCAGAGTGAATACGAAGAAAAAAAGCAGGCTTATAAAAGTTTTACTCATTTTAGCAGCACCGACTCCGGTATGGGCGCCCTTGGTTCTTTTGGCGGCGGGCAAATGAGCCCGGCTAAATTAGAAGCCAAGTTTCCGGGGATAAGCAATGTTTTGGATTTAATGAAAAAAGTGAAAGAAAAAAATAGCACTGGATCAAAATTTTGGACCAAAAAGTTTTGGGGCCAGCCTGAATTAGATAATTTCCAGGCCCAAATATTGAAAAATTATTTAACGCATGGAGGCCCTGGTGATATTCAGGATCCTAGATTGAGAATAGTGGCACAAGATACCCTCCGCAAATTTTTAGCAGAAAATAATAATTCTGAAGCTAATATTGGTAATATTCAACAAGTTGTTTGGGGCGAACATGGCGGCTCTTATTACGAGAATGCTATTGCTGACTTAAACCAACAGTTGACAAAGATGAGCGAAAAGCAATAAACTCTTAAATAATTAAATACTCACCTATTGCAATTCTCTTGGATTCTAAGGTGCCGCTCTCAATTAAGCGGCGCCTGAGGTGGCCAAGGGGCTTTCCCGGAAGGGAGGGTTAAGCATCTTTTTTTGTTTTTAAAGCACTTTTCTGCTTTAAAAATAATTTGCTTTTATGTCTAAGGAACAAACTCAATCCAGCGTTTTTGCGGATTTATTAGAGAAAGATGGCGTCCAAGTGCCGCAAGTAGGCGACATTGTTAAGGGAACTATCGTCACCGCTTCTAAATCGGAAGTAGTTTTGGATATCGACGGCGTCTTAATGGGCGTTGTTCGCGGTCCGGAATTATATGTAGAGGTGGAAGAATATGCTCACCTTAAACCTGGCGATCAGGTGGAAGCGGCGGTTATTGAAACTGAAAATGAAGAGGGCCATTTAGAAATGTCTTTCCGCCAAGTGGGCCAAGAAAAAGCTTGGAGCAATCTCCGCGAAGCCTTTAAGGAAAAGAATACTATCAAGATTCGCATCATCGATGCCAATAAGGGCGGCTTGCTCGCTCGTTATTGCCAGATTAACGGCTTCTTGCCGGTATCTCAGCTTGCTCCGGAAAACTACCCCCGCATCAGCGGTGGTGACAAGAGTAAAATTTTAGAAAAATTGAAAACCTTTATCGGTCAAGACTTTGAAGTTAATGTTATTACTTTAAACGAAGAAGAGAATAAGATTATCTTCAGTGAAAAAGATGTTTGGAATAAACGCCAGAAGCCGGCCTTGGATCGTTATAGCGTGGGCATGGTTGTTGACGGCCGCATTACCGCTATCACTAACTTCGGCGTCTTTTTGAATTTTGATGACGGCATGGAGGGATTGATTCATATTTCTGAAATTGCTTGGCAGCGGATCGATTCTCCTAATGAATTATTCAAGGTTGGTGATCATATTAAAGCAGAAATCGTCAGCATTGACGGGAGCAAGATTTTTTTGAGTTCCAAGAAATTACAGAAAGATCCGTGGCAGGCGGCTAGTGCCAAGTACAGCATTGGCCAAACCGTTACCGGTGTAGTGGTCAAAGTTAATCCTTTTGGTCTTTTTGTTAAGCTTGATGAAGAAATTCACGGTTTAGCGCATATCAGCCAGCTTAATTTAGCCATGAAAGAAAAAATTAATGATTTATTTACTGCTGGTGAGACGCGCGATTTCGAAATCGTTAGCATTTCCCCGTCTGAACATCGTTTGGGCTTAAAATTAGCGGGTGATGATAATGTGGAAAAAACTACGGTTGCTCCGAAGAAACGGGCGAGTAAGGCTAAAGCTACTACCGTTGAAGCACCGGAGGGAGAAGTAGCGACTTCCGCTGAGATCAAGGAAGAAGAAGTGCTTGCTTAATTGTTTGATCAGATATTAAAAAAGCGCTCTTCTTTTTAGGGGAGCGCTTTTATTGATTGCCAAATTCAGGTCAGCATTATATAATGGGAATGCTATTTTTAGGAAAAAATATGAAAAACCTAGTTAAAAATTTTTTAATTTTCTTTTTGGTCTTTTTAGCGATTGCGGCGCTTTTTAGCACTTTTTCGCAAGGAGAACGGCCGAGTCGAGTTGGCATTGAGGCTTTAATTCAAGAATTAAATCAAGATCAGGTTAAAGCTTTAACGGTCAACGGTAATGAAGTGAAAATAGAGTTAAAGGACGGACAGAAACAGACTGTGCAAAAAGAAGAAAGCGAAAGTCTGTCTACGCTTTTAAGTAATTTTCAGTTGAGTCCGGAAAAGTTAGCCAGCGTTGCTATTAGCGTTCAAGAACCTTCGGGCTGGTCTTACTGGTTGGGGGCAATTTTGCCCTTTGCTTTGCCTTTGTTGCTTATTGCCTTTTTGTTTATTTTCATGATGCGTAGTGCTCAAGGCATGAATTCTAAGGCCATGAGTTTTGGCCAGTCTGGCGCTAAAGATTTTAATTTGAACAATAAGGATCAGGTTACTTTTAAAGATGTGGCCGGCGCTAAAGAAGCCAAAGAAGAATTACATGAAGTGGTGGATTTTTTACGTTATCCCAAAAAGTTTCAAGATTTAGGGGCTCGCATCCCGCGCGGCGTTTTATTATTAGGTAGTCCTGGTACAGGCAAAACTTTATTAGCTCGCGCGGTGGCGGGTGAAGCTAAGGTTCCTTTTTTCCATATGTCCGGTTCGGAGTTTGTGGAAATGTTTGTCGGTGTCGGGGCGTCCCGCGTTCGCTCTCTTTTTCAAAAAGCTAAGAAACACGCTCCTTGTATTGTCTTTATTGATGAAATTGATGCCGTCGGCCGCCGCCGCGGCGCCGGTTTAGGCGGTTCTCACGACGAGCGCGAGCAAACCTTAAATCAAATTTTAGTGGAGATGGATGGCTTTGAACCGACTCAAAATGTGATTGTGATTGCCGCTACTAATCGCCCCGATGTTTTAGATCCAGCTTTATTGCGTCCCGGACGTTTTGATCGCCAAGTGGTGATTGATCGTCCTGACCTTAAAGATCGGGAGGAAATTTTGAAAGTGCATGTTAAGAAAAAACCTTTAGCCAAAGAGGTTGACCTGAAAAGAATTGCCGAGCGTACGCCTGGATTTTCTGGGGCGGATTTAGCCAATCTTTTAAACGAAGCGGCAATTTTGGCTGCTAGGGCGGATAAGAAGATTATTGGGATGGAAGAACTTTTTTCGGCGATTGAAAAGGTAATGATTGGTCCGGAGCGCAAGAGTCGGGTTATTAATGATAAGGAAAAGAAAATTACCGCTTATCATGAAGCTGGTCACGCCCTGGTTGCTCATTTTCTTGCCAACAGCGATCCGGTGCAAAAGGTTTCTATTATCGCCCGCGGTCAAGCCGGTGGCTATACCTTAAAAGTACCGACAGAAGATCGTTATTTCCAGTCAAAAACTGATTTTGTGGATGAAATTGCTGTACTTTTAGCCGGCCATTTAATTGAAAAAGAAGTGTTTGGCGAAGTGACTACGGGAGCTACTTCCGATTTACGCCGGGCTACCGCTATTGCTCGGAGCTTGATCACTGACTACGGCATGAGTGAAGTCTTGGGTCCGCGGACTTTTGGTCAAAAGGAAGAATTAATTTTCTTAGGCCGAGAAATCCATGAACAGCGTGATTATAGTGAAAAAATAGCCGAACAGATTGATTTGGAAATTTCCGCTTTTATCAGCCAAGCGACCGCTAAGGCTCAGGCTATTCTTGAAGAAAAGCACGAATCCTTAGAAAAGGTTGTTCAGACTTTGTTAGAAAAGGAAACTTTAGAGAAAGAAGAATTTGAAGCTTTAGTCGGGCCTGCCCCGCTTAGCCCTAATCAGTCTTAAGCTGCTATAATTTGACTAATATTATTTTTTGGCTATACTAAAAGCAGATATAAATAAATTAGAGTAATTTTTATTAAATTCTCTATTTTCAAGTTTTTAAATTAAATATATGGCTAATCCTAAGAAAAGAAAATCCAGAAGTGCGGTCCGTACCAATCGGGCTCATTTAGCCTTGGATGTGATTGCTTTAGACAAGTGTCCGCAGTGTGGTAAAGCAAAGAAACCCCATACCGTTTGTCTATTTTGTGGGACTTATCGCGGCCGCCAGGTTTTAAAGGTAGCAGCAAAGCCGATTAAGGCTAAGAAATAATTTTTATGTCCAATCGCCATCTAGCACGCACAATCGCTTTGCAGACTTTGTTTGCTTGGGATTTTAACGGCAAGAATGGTCAGAATACTGAATCTCTGATGAGGGATAATTTTGTTAATTTTGCCCCCAACTTTGATGACGGAGGTTTTGTGGCAGAATTAGTTCGCGGAGTCGTTGATCATCTCAGCGAAATTGACGCCTTAATTGTTCGTTACGCTACGGAATGGCCGCTTGATCAGATTACCACGATTGATCGCAATATTTTGCGCTTAGGTATTTGCGAATTAGTTTATACGGCAATTCCACCTCGGGTGGCGATTAATGAGGCGATTGAAGTAGCTAAGAGTTTCGGCGGCGACGCTTCCGGGAAATTTATCAACGGTGTTCTAGGGGCGATTTATAACGATTGGCCTGAAGAAGAAAAAAAGAAGCGGGATAATCATTGGGATAAAGTTCAAGATAAAGAAGGCGCCCCTTTAAGTTCCGAGGCTCCGGCTGAACCCACTCAGGAAGTTGTAGATTAACTTTTGTTTACTTTACTTTGCGCCCGCGTTTTCCGCGGGCCTTTGTTTAATTGTTGTGTAACGGCATGGTGGCGTCTTTTTAAATAGTCGCCTCGATACCGCTTCGTAACTAAAAATATGCCCGAATTAAGCAATCTCCAAAAGACTCTTGGTCTTAAATTTAAGAATACTGATATTTTACGGCAAGCGATGGTACACCGTTCTTATATCAATGAGCACCCTGATTTTGCCTGTGGCCATAATGAGCGTTTAGAATTTTTAGGGGACGCTGTTTTAGAAATTGTTATCACCGAGCACCTTTATCTGAATTATCCAGACACTCCTGAGGGGGATTTAACCAATTGGCGCGCTTCTTTGGTAAACGCTAAAATGTTGTATATTATCGCGACAGAATTAGATTTAGAAGCTTATCTTTACCTTTCTCGCGGCGAAGCTAAAGATAAAAATAAAAAATCTCGGCATTATATTTTAGCCAACGCCGTCGAAGCTTTGATTGGCGCCATTTATCTCGATCAGGGTCTAGATTCAGCCAAGAGTTTTATTCTTAAGTATATTGCCGTCAAACTTCCGGAGATATTGAAAACTCAAGCTTATTTAGATCCGAAGTCACGTTTTCAAGAGCAGGCTCAGGATAAGCGGGGTGTTACCCCGCGCTATGAAATTATTGCCGAAGAAGGACCTGATCACGCCAAGATTTTTACCGTTGGTCTTTATGTTGAAGATGAATTAATTAGTTCTGGCGAAGGTTCTTCAAAGCAGGAGGCGCAAGTTGACGCCGCCGCCAAGGGTTTAAAAATTCTTAATTGGTAAATTTATGGATATTCGACAAGTTTTAAGAGAAACCGCTAGTCGTCAATCTTCTGATGTGCACTTAGTTTTTGGCATGGTGCCCATGATTCGCCATGATGGCCAACTACTACCTTTTCGAGAACTAGCAAGTGATAAAACCCTTGCTCCTTTGTCTGATTTAGATTTAGAGCAGGCAGTTAAGGCTTTATTAGACGCTAGCCAGCGTAAGGAGTTGGAGCAACAAAAAGATTTAGACACTGCGGTGACCGTTGATTCTTATCGTTTTCGCTTAAATTTTTCTTTTGACCGCGGGCATTTAAAAATGGTGGCCAGAGTTATTAATGAACGCAAACCTACTCTTGAAGAAATTGGGATGCCCGCTTCGGCCGCAGACTTATTAGATTTGCCCCAAGGATTAATTCTTATTACCGGTCCTACCGGCTGCGGCAAGTCTACTACTTTGGCCGCGATGATTAATCATATTAATAGTCGCCGCAGTTGCCATATTATCACCTTAGAAGATCCGATAGAATATCTTTTTACTTCGGATAAGAGTTTGATTTCCCAGCGCCAGCTGGGAGAGGATATGATTTCTTTTCCGGCCGGCCTTAAGCATGTCTTGCGCCAAGATCCTAACGTAATTATGATTGGTGAAATGCGTGACCTGGAAACGATTGCGACCGCTATTACTTTAGCCGAAACCGGGCATTTAGTATTGGCGACTTTGCATACTTATAATGCCGCCCAGACAATTGATCGTATTATTGATATTTTTCCTTCTCACCAGCAAGGACAGATTCGTTCTCAACTCTCTATGATTTTGGCGGCTGTAATTTCTCAGCGACTCTTGCCGCGCGTGTCCGGAGGCCGCATTGCTGCTCGCGAGATTATGATCCGCAACAGCGCGATTGCTAATTTGATTAGGGAAAACAAAATTGCTCAGATTAAAACGGTTTTAGAAACGAATATTCAGGGCGGGATGACGACCATGGACCGTAATCTTAAGCAGCTCTATCAAGCTGGAGAAATTGACCGAGCCACTGCCTTGAATTATATGGAGGAGGATGGGTTTTGGGATACTTAGAGTCAAATATCAACCTCCTTGGAAAAGCTCGATTATTAGCCCTTGTTTTTGTTTGAAAAAATCTTTAAAATAAGCCTTTTTTTAAGGGCTTGACAATATTTTTAAAAGCTCTATAATTAGTAACAGTTTTAAAAAATAGCCTATGCGTATTTATTTTAGTGTTTATCAATCCCAGCGGTTATAGAATAATTTGCTCTTTTGCGATTATTTTGGAACCGCGCCCGTCGCGGTTTTTTGAACCTCTAAAATAAATTTACGAATTAAATATTTACTCGCCCTTATCAGTTTACTGGTAATGGCAACGAATATTTAATTGCCCTTTAACAGTTAAATATTTTTTTGTCGCTTTTTTTAAAAAAGCGGACTGTCTATCGTCGGTTTATTTTGCAATTTCCGGGCGATAGACAAAAAAATCACGTTCGCGAAGGAACGTGTACACTTTTGAAAACAAAAGTGTGGGAAAATCTCGTAAAGAGTGTATGGCGGATGCCTAGACATAAGAAACCGATGAAGGACGTAGCAGCCTGCGATAAGCTGCGGTGAGGTGGCAAGCAACCTTTGACCCGCAGATCTCCGAATGGGGAAACCCACTTCGTTGCAGACGAAGTAACCGTTGCCGTTTGGTGGCGGTGGAAGACCCGGCGAACTGAAACATCTTAGTAGCTGGAGGAAAAGAAAACAACAGTCATTCCCCGAGTAGTGGCGAGCGAAAAGGGAGGAGCCTAAACCTGCCGAACTGAGATTTCAAGCTAGTTTACTAGTGAGAAATCAGAAGGTTCTAGAGCTATATGTTCCGCAGGTGTTGCAAGACAGCGCGTTTACCCTCTAGATTGGGTAGAGGAGAGTCATAAAAGATAATTTTTAGCAGAAGCGAGTTGGAAAGCTCGGCCAGAGAGGGTGATAGCCCCGTAAGCGAAAAAAATTATTTCTCTTCAGTGTTTGTTCTTAAGTAGTGCGGGACTCGTGAAATCCCGTATGAATCAGGGTCGACTATGACCCAAGGCTAAATATTTCTTATGATCGATAGTGAACTAGTACCGTGAGGGAAAGGTGAAAAGCATCCCGAGAGGGAGGTGAAATAGTACCTGAAACCATATACTTACAAAGAGTCGGAGCCGCGCTTGCGCGGTGACGGCGTGCCTATTGAAGAATGAGCCAACGAGTTTGTTCTATGTGGCTTACATAATCTCCTCCGGAGAGTATGTGTAGTGAAAGCGAGGGTTAATAGCCCGCATTGTGCTTCACTTTTACGCATTAAGTAATTAGTGCGTTAAAGTGAAGTACACGTCGCATGGACAAGACCCGAAGCCGGGTGATCTAACCATGTCCAGGTTGAACTCTGTCGAAAGACAGAGGAAGGACCGAACCCACGAGCCGTGCAACACTCGGGGATGAGATGTGGTTAGCGCAGAAATTGTAATCGAACTCGGCAATAGCTGGTTCTCCTCGAAATAGTTTTTGGACTAGCCTCGAGCGCTGACTGCGGGGGGTAGAGCACTGGATGAGGGCGGGTCGCAAGATACCGTCTTCAATCAAACTCCGAATACCCGTAGGTGAAGCTCGGGAGTCAGACCATGGGCGCTAAGGTTCATTGGTCTAAAGGGAAACAGCCCAGATCACAATCTAAGGTCCCTAAATATATACTAAGTGTAAAAGGTGGTGTTGTGACTACGACAGTTAGGAGGTTGGCTTAGAAGCAGCCATCCTTTAAAGATAGCGTAATAGCTCACTAATCAAGTTGTTTCGCGCCGAAAATTTACCGGGGCTAAG
>Ga0172367_10004220_pt1 | contig 18031 bp, 19 predicted proteins | sample Lak10m_FD_114542 | JGI IMG/M metagenome (GOLD analysis project Ga0172367, IMG submission 114542) | Freshwater microbial communities from Kabuno Bay, South-Kivu, Congo - kab_022012_10m | ecosystem: Environmental > Aquatic > Freshwater > Lake | place: Democratic Republic of the Congo: South-Kivu...
GAAGAACCCGTAGTCACTGAAGAAGATATTGCCCACATTGTCGCTTCCTGGACAGGGGTACCAGTAAACAAGCTCACAGAGTCAGAATCGGAAAAGCTGCTGCACATGGAAGACACCTTGCATCAGCGCTTAATAGGTCAAGAAGACGCTGTGAAGGCAGTTTCACGGGCAATTCGCCGCGCTCGTGTCGGTTTGAAAAATCCCAATCGACCCATTGCTAGTTTTGTCTTCTCCGGTCCAACGGGTGTAGGTAAAACTGAGCTAGCGAAGTCTTTGGCATCTTACTTCTTCGGTTCCGAGGAAGCAATGATCCGCCTGGATATGTCGGAATACATGGAACGCCACACTGTCAGTAAGCTGATTGGTTCGCCTCCTGGTTATGTTGGATACAACGAAGGCGGTCAATTAACTGAAGCTGTGAGACGGCGACCCTATACTGTGGTGCTGTTCGACGAAATCGAAAAAGCCCACCCCGATGTCTTCAATATGCTGCTGCAAATTTTGGAAGACGGTCGGTTAACTGATGCCAAAGGACGTACGGTAGACTTTAAGAATACCTTGCTGATTTTGACTTCCAACATTGGTTCTAAAGTAATTGAAAAAGGCGGTGGCGGTATCGGCTTTGAATTCGCCGATGATGCTACTGAGACTCAATACAACCGCATTCGCTCTCTGGTGAATGAAGAACTCAAGCAGTACTTCCGTCCTGAATTCCTCAACCGCCTAGATGAAATTATTGTCTTCCGTCAGTTGAGCAAGCTAGAGGTAACACAAATCGCCGATATCATGCTCAAGGAAGTATTTGGTCGTCTAACTGAGAAGGGTATCACTTTAGAGGTGAGCGATCGCTTTAAGGATCGTTTGATTGAGGAAGGTTACAGCCCCAGCTATGGCGCAAGGCCGTTACGTCGAGCGATTATGCGCTTGTTAGAAGATAGCCTAGCAGAAGAAATTCTCTCTGGTCGCATTAAGGATGGCGACATCGCCTACGTTGATGTTGATGAGAGTGGTAACGTTCAAGTTAGTGCTGGACAGCGCCGCGAGTTATTAACTCAGGGTGTTGATTCCTAGTTAGAAATTATAAAACTTAAATCAGCGGTGGGGAATTTCCGTTCTCTACCCTTTTTTTTTGTGAAGCACCAGGCGCAAGAGAAAAGAAGGAGGGTTTTGTGGCTGATACCAATTCTCTATGAAGATGCACTAAATTAAGAGAAGTAAAATCAGGTGGATTTGTATGGGAAATCAGTTGTGAGGAATTACAACACCGATTGCGTCATGCAGTTACTGGCGCAACCAAAGAAAGGGTACAGATGCTCTACTGGCTCAAAACCAAAGCGCATGCTCTATCGCTACGAGACAAGAACTATCACAAAGATTAGGAAGAAACGAATCAACCGTGTACCGTTGGGTAAAAAGGTATCATCAAGAGGGAATCGAAGCATTGCTGGAGTTGAAAACTCCTCCAGGAAAACAAAGTTTAGTTCCACCCCAAGTGATGAACCAACTACAGCAAGACTTGAGTCAACCCCAAGGATTTAACAGCTACAGCCAAATCCAAGAATAGCTATCTCAAAAGTGCTGAGTGACACTGGCTTACAAAACGGTACATAAAATTGTCCGCTACAAGCTCAATGCCAAATTAAAAGTACCAGGCCCACCCAGTGCCAATGCTAAACCATAAGTGCAAAAAGCTTTAAAAAAAAACTCCCAGAAATAATCACAGTGTTATTGCGTCACTTTGGAGGTAGAGAATTAATTCTTCCCTATAGTTTTTCATGTATAGTCATCCTATTTGAGTTGAGAAATTATCAGTGAGGAAAGGGAACAGGGAACAGTTTCAGCTATCGGTCATCCCTAAATTTTCTGATTTATCTAACCCAAAATGTACACTTTTGATGGTAAAGCCTTCAAAAACCCTGCACCTGTTTTGTTTTTTTAGCGACCTCAAACCTTTGATTTATATAGGTTTTACATTTATTCAGCCAGCTCTATTTATTTCTCCCCAGATGCAACCTTTAAGGGATACAGAGGTTCGGATCCATTTAATTGCCAAATTCTCCACACTAGTACAGCAGCTACAGTTAACCAAACACAGGAAAATGATAAAATCATCCCTGCTAAAGGATTAGTTTCCCAATAAATTGCTGTCACCACTAGCGCAGATAACCAAGGACCTAAAATAACTACAGGAACAGCAGTACCTAATCTCCGTTCTACGGTAAAAATTGTATTCCAAGTATCCCCTAGAGCTAGATGTACCACAAACAGAATTAAAGGTAATACCAAAAATTGGTGATTCATTGTTTGCCAAACTAATACAGAGGAAATCACCCGCAAAACTGCTATTATCATCCAAACTATGGGAAATGCTAAAGGTGGCGGAGACCATCTGGGTCTAATTACTTGGTCATAGGTGGTACGAGAACGGGTATTATCTAAAAGGGAAAAAATCCGGGAACGGATACTTAAGACGGCAAAAAATAATGCGGTTAATGCAGTGCTAACCCAACTGGGGAAACCGGAATTATTATCAATGAACATAATTAGTTTTTCCATTCCCACCAACACAAGAATCATCACTGCTATTTGGAGGATAGTCCCTAGTTTATAAACTAAAACTGCGTTGATATCTAGTTCTTGTGTGGTGGCTGTTGAGGTGTTGGGGGAGTTTTGTTTACCAGGTTTGACCCCCATAACTGTGTTGACGAACTTTTCCAGTATTCGTGTTTTGGCTTGGTTCATAATTAAGAGATGGTGAGTAGTTGGTAAGTATTAATAATAATTAATTATATATTAGGCTTTTTTACATTGAGACAAAAATAAAAATTATTTGAGAGTTACTAATTGAGTAATATGCAAAAAAAATAAGTAATTATTCTTCAATTAACCAACCTCGTTGTATACCATCTTCAATTGCTCTAGTCCAGTCCATTGTTAAATGTTTCCTAACTTTATGGAATAAATGTCGGACTACCTTCGGATTAATCGGATTTTTCATGTATGTTTCTTCATACCTAAATTCTCGATCAGTATTTTTTTGTTGACGTAGTACATAAATCTGATCAACTTTGTACTTTCTAAGATTGACATCACTGCTTAATTTTATCCACTCCATGAGTACGATATACAAACTATTGGGATTTCTTGCTTTTAATTCCTCTGCTGCTCGTGATGAACCTTCTAACATAGTTTTATCCAGGTATGTTTTACATTCAATGACAATTACTGGAATATCAAATATATGAGTTTCTGTATTACCTGTAATTGTCACTTCTGAATAGTTTTCTGGTTCTTCTTTAATCAGGGTGGACATTTCACCAGAATTTTTTTCTGTTTCTGGAGGTGTAACTGCTTCAAATGATGCTTCAATAGTTGCACCAATCACAAAATCATGGTCTTTCTTTTCAATACGTGCATAGGGATGTTTGAGCATTTCAGCATATTTTGGAGGAACAAAAAAATATCTTTAAAAGTATGAGATTTTGTAATGAGAGCATTTACCCCAAAATCTCTAGCTAAATCTCGAAATAAATAATAAAGAAATTCTTCCAATACACTAGAGTGAAGATTTGAGCGAGAGTCAAACTTTTCAGCATAATGTTGTTGATCTAAGAAATCCTTGTATGTTGATAACAGTTCTACTCGTTGCTCAATAATTGCATCATCATTATTACTGGTTATTGATGTTGGATCTAGTGATTTAACATTAGCTAAATGCCATTGGTCATATTTTATTCTAATTTCTTGCAGATATTTTTTGCGATGGTTTTCTTTTTGTTACAAATTGGAACCATGAACGAAAGGATTTCTATCACTTATGGACATAAATTTAATTTATCTTTGAGATGAACTGCAATAGCTTTAGCAAGAAGGGGTGGTACAGCATTACCTATTTGATTGTATTGACATAAAAACTTCTCATTTAATCTCTTTTCCCTTTGTAATAATTTATGAGATACAACAGTTTTTTTACCTAAAAACCGATAAGTGTCAGGGAAAGATTGAATACGCGCACCTTCACGAGCAGTTAAATTACGGTGTTGGAAAGGATGGATAAAATTTGCATAAAAAGAAGCGGCTATGGTGTGCGCTGGTTTATGAGGATTTAAGCGTCTGTTGTTTTGGTCATAAGTTTTATGAGACAATTGACCATTACCACTACGGCGTTTAGCACCATATTGTTTTGGTACATCTGAGCTTGACTGACCCCATTTGATTTGTTTAAAACGCTCTACTAATCTATGAGAATGTTCCATTTCTACATAATTACAAATAATTTTACTATCATTTCTGATCCATTGCTGATAACAATTTTGAGATTCTAATATATAGGGTTGTTCTTCTTGACCTTCTCGCGCATTAAGTGGAGGTAAATCTGAAATAGCATCCCATAATGTAATTGCCGGAATTAAGTCTATTTCTGCTAATGATAATTGGCAACTATTAATATTTAATAGATTTAGAGAGTGCGTTTTTGGGGGGATACCTAATTTATAACCTAATTTATTGCCCACGATAAATACACGTTCTCTAATTTGTGGTACACCGTATTTAGCAGAATTGAGTAACCATATTTCTACAAAATATCCCATTTCTGCAAACTTATTGCTAATAAGGTCTATTACGTTGACACCATCAGTATTTTTTCGTGATAGTAAACCTTTAACGTTCTCCATCACAAAGGCTTTAGGTTGAAGAAAACTTATCCACTGAGCAAAGTTAATAAATAAAGTATTTCTTGGATCATTCGGGTCTTTTTGTGCTGGTCCAGCAATGCTAAAACCTTGACATGGTGGACCGCCAATAATAATATCCGGGTTGTAAAAACAAATTTCTTTAACAGTAGTTAAGGTATTCAATTCACGAATATCATTAGGTTTTATAACGCTCTTCAGGTGTAACAAGATATATATGATAAATCAGACGAGAATAAGAAATTTCTAAAAGACCAGCTATCTCTACTGGTTGTTTGAGAGAGTAAAATTTTTCTCGCAACAACTCAGGACTGCGCTGGAGAAATAAGTGGGATTTTTTTGGCACTTTGTCTGTAGTAGATAATAAAAAAATATCACTTGCGGGTATATTCTCGCTTGTTCGACTCAGGATAAACCACTGGTTACCTCCGTCAGGATATTGGTTAAAGCTAACCGTGAAATACACCGTCGCAGGATCAACAACGGAAATCAATACTTGTTACCGCAAGTGATTTATATGACTACTATGGTAAGTCACTTTAATATGTGATTTACAACTATTATACAGCAAAAAACAGACTATTCACGAAAATATACTGGTGTATCCTGGATTTTATGCGATCGCATGACTTAACACCCGTTCTTTTAACTTTTGTCAAGGCGATCGCCTACTTTACGGAAACTAGTTATTTAATATACATTTACAATTTTTTACTCAACTTAATTATAAATCAAACTCATAACGAGTATGATTAATGCAGGAGAGGAAATAAGGATGATGAGAGTTGAAGAAATCCCCTTAAATCAAATCAAACGCCCTTTACCCCGTGTAAACGACCCTGATAAAGTCCAAGCCTTAATGGAGTCTATTGCAGCGATTGGACAACAAGAACCCATCGATGTCCTAGAAGTAGATGGACAGTATTATGGTTTTTCCGGTTGTCACCGTTATGAAGCTTGTCAACGATTAGGCAAACAAACAATTATGGCCAAAGTTCGTAAAGCTCCACCTAGCGTCCTCAAGATGCACCTAGCATGAGTTAATAGATTTTAGGTCTCTAAAATATAGAACCCACAGAGGAGAAAAATATGTCATCTCAAGCAACAGCCAAAAGTGTAAATATCGGGATTGACGAAGCAAGTAGAGCTAAAATCGCCGAGGGGCTGTCTCGCCTATTGGCTGACACTTATACACTGTATCTCAAAACCCATAACTTTCATTGGAACGTTACAGGTCCGATGTTCCAAACCTTACATTTGATGTTTGAGACACAGTATACAGAACTCGCCTTAGCAGTAGACTTAATTGCAGAAAGGATTAGAGCTTTGGGATACCCAGCACCGGGAACCTACAGCGAATATGCTAAACTCAGCTCAATTGCGGAAACTGCGGGAGTTCCTAAAGCTAAGGAAATGATTAGCTTGCTGGTGGAAGGACAAGAAGCAGTGGTCAGAACCGCACGCTCTATTTTCCCTGTACTAGAAGAAGTCAACGACGAACCCACCGCCGACTTATTAACTCAACGAATGCAAGTTCATGAGAAAACAGCTTGGATGTTGAGAAGTTTACTGGAAGAATAACCTGAAAAATATTTACTTAAACTTTTGTGGGGTGGGCATCCTGTCCGCCCATGGTATATAAGTTAAATATGTCACAGCTTAATCAATGAGCAATCACACCCAAAAGCTGCAAAATTTGATGCAGCGTGTAAATATTCCTAGTTTTAAAGCATTAAGTCGTGATGCTGGGGTTTCAGAACGGCAAATTTTACGACTGCGACAAGGGAAATTAACACAGATGCGGGTGGATGTGCTGCTGAAGTTATCCCAAGTGCTGAAGATTTCATTGGCTGAATTAATAGAGACTTTTTCACCAATGACGATTCAGGATGACCTACCCGGTAGCCAAACGGAGATGGAAGCATTAAAAACAGAGTACCAGCCATCGCTACCGCAATTAGAACAGCAGCGAGAGATATTAAAACAACAATTTCAGCAGTGGAGTTTACAACTGCTGGAATCTTTATTATTACAATGGCCTACAGCAGCCCAGAAAGCTGAGGAGAATCCCCAGCTAGCTGCAATTAAAATTGTGCCTTTGGTGCAGAAGCCGTTAGAAAGACTGTTACAAGAGTGGGGAATACAAGCGATGGCACCAGTGGGAGCAGAAGTGGCATATAATCCCCAAATGCACCAATTAATAGAAGGAACCGCACAGCCAGGTGAAACAGTGAGAGTACGTTACACAGGCTATGTACAAGGCGAAAAGCTACTTTATCGAGCTAAAGTCAGTCCAGTTTAATAGGGGATGAGGAAAGTAGGGTAATTTTCCCCATCCTCAGTTTTGAATTAAGCTGGATAAATCCGCAAACGTCGATTTGGTTCTTCGCCAAAACTATCAGACCTGAGTCGATAGTGTTCTACCAACTCATGCTGCATTTTGCGTACTTGCGAAGAACGGGGCAGTAACTCCACAGGTTGTCCTTTAGGAATTACAATCTGTTCTACGGCAAGTCTGGCTTCTTCTAAAGCATCCATCTCGTCGTCACTACCACTGTGTAAAAACAGTTGCAGTTCTGTATCATCGGCCATCTCCGGATCTTCTATGTTCAGCAACCGCCGCAAACCACGGGTAATCTGCGGGATTGTACTGGACTTAATCATATGAATTGGCACATAGCGGGCTTTGGCCATTTGCCTTAGTTTGGCGTGGTTTTTGACATGCGATCGCAGTGCCAAAATTGCATCAGCACTATCAATGTCTTTTGTCAATACCACTGGCAAAGTCAGGACACCAATCACCTGTTCTAATTGGTGGCGGCTCACACCATAAGGATAAACGTGTAGCGGCAAATCTTCGCCGTTTGGCCCTGGGTGTTTACTAGTTTTGAGATCAATAGTCTCTGAGTAGTTGAAGGATTCATCCAACAACCTGTCAAACTCGCTACGTCCAGTGATCCGCTCCGGTTCTAAAGACAAAGGTGGTAATGCTACCATTTGTCCTGATGAACGCCAGCCATTAGTCTGTCGCGCTGGTGGAAAAGACTCCCTTATTGTAGCAACCTGACCACCGTGACCCTGAACCACTGATAACTGCCGCGTAATTACTACCTTGCCTTGCTCATCAACAGTTCTCATTTGTGGGCTAGGCTGACGACCTCTAAGCAAAGTATCTACTGTATCAGCGACACTTTCGTGTATTGTCCAGCGTTGCCGTTCTAACATTTCCACAGCAATCTCAAAAGTGGGAGGAGCTTTCCGTTCTAAAACAGTTTTTTGACTACCCCTTCTTCTGGCTTCCTCATCCCCTAAAGTTACAGCCTGAATGCCGCCAACTAAATCAGAAAGGGTGGGATTTTTAATCAGGTTCTCAATTTGGTTCCCGTGGGCAGTACCTACCAACTGCACACCCCGTTCAGCAATAGTACGAGCCGCTAAAGCTTCTAACTCTGTACCAATTTCATCAATGACGATTACTTCTGGCATATGGTTTTCCACTGCCTCAATCATCACCTGATGCTGAAATTGGGGTTGTGCCACTTGCATCCGCCTAGCACGACCAATGGCAGGGTGAGGCACATCACCATCGCCGGCAATTTCATTAGATGTGTCAATAATTACTACCCGCTTATGTAAATCATCTGCCAAGACACGGGCAATTTCTCTTAACGCAGTAGTTTTACCCACACCTGGTCGCCCCAGCATGAGAATTGATTTACCGGTTTCCACCAAATCGCGGATCATGCCAATTGTGCCGAATACTGCCCGACCCACGCGACAGGTCAAGCCAATAATCCTACCGCCACGGTTACGGATAGCGCTGATGCGATGCAATGTTAGCTCAATTCCGGCTCGATTATCTCCGCTAAAGGTTCCGACTCGCTGAATGCATTCATCTATCTGTGCTTGAGTTACGGGTGTTTCGCTCAGATACTCAGCTTGATTAGGAAAGCGAGCCTCTGGGCAACGACCCAGATCCAAGACCACTTCAACTAAACTATCTCGTTGGGGATGATTCTCTAGTACTTGTCGCAGGTCTTGAGGCAAAATGTCTAATAACTTTTGAAGGTCTTCTTTAATCGTCATGCTTTCTATGGTGACGTTTTTAGAGATAACGAACGAGCGATTAGCGCTCCTGCTGTGACTTGATCTGGGAAACCAGGGAATGGGCAAGCTTTACTGCTGGCCAGAGTAATTCGGGTTCTTCTTCGAGGCGGACTTTCGCCTTCACACTGGTTTGACTCACCTCCTGATTCTCTAACTGATCAAGAATTGGTGACAGCAGTACACGGGCGTAGCTACCGTAAGCAACTCCAGAAACATAGGACTGTGAATGGTACTTACTACTTTTTAACAATCCCATTGCCTTTAACTTAGCAACAGTGTACCTATTAGTGCCACCTGCTAATTGCACATATCCCGGTAACTTAGCTGTCAAAACTTTCTGGCCTAGTTTTACCGTTGCTAAAGTGGTGCCATTTCCAATATCACCACTCATAGGGCGGCCATCTGTCTGCCAAATCAAAGACCCACGCAATGGGGTAATTAGTTCGGCAATTGCTTGTAGATAGTCAATCATTCCCTCCCCATCGGGACAGCTAATGGCCAATACCTTTAGTTGATCAGCCCACGGCGAAATGCTTTGCCATAATTGCTGAAATTCTGCCAAATGTCCGATTTTTGTGTGAATTTCTACCGCATCTACCACCCTTGACATTACCAATGGCGCTACAGCGCCAGCGCTCGATATGTGTGATTCTGTATAAATATTATCATATGGACAAATGGGTATGCAACGTCCACAGCCGTAACACTTCTGAGCTTCAACTCCCGAAAAGTTATCTATACGGTTAAATATGATTGCTTGTGCAGGGCAAATCTTTTCACAGGGTCTAGAGCAATGTGTCGGGCACTTAGTAGAGTTAAACTCTGCTTTGCGAAAATGGGGGTCTTCCCCATCGTTGAGGCTGACCATCAAAAAAGGTAAGTTGCCCTTATAGCCATAACCTCGCTCCTTCGCATCCTTAACTAAATGCCTGGCTACTTGTAACCCTTCCTGCGCTGCAGCTATCACTGCTGGATCAGGTGCCAGATCTATACAGTCAGCGCCTGCCAATGTGTAGGCTAATGTTAAACTTCTCACTGCTGGTAGATATTGAAAACTGGCTCCGCAGATCAGCTTGAACCAGTGGCCTTCTTTTAAGGATTGTAAAGGGGCGAACAAATCAGTCACGCTTCTATTATGCTTTTACGGGACTAAAAATACCAGCCTTTGATGTGGAAAAAGTTTTGATTTCCTCATCCTGAGTTCTCACTAGATAGAGTCTCATTGTGGGAATCTTCTGTCAAGGGTTGTGAAAAACTCAACCAAAACTTGATCAATGCTGACAAATCACAGACTAGTTAAAGATTCTGCTGTTACTATTTTATAAGAAAATAGAACCGGCCAAAACCACCGACATAAAGTATCGGAGCGTGGCGAAGATACTTCATTGTACTTTAGGCGATGGATTTAGGCGAGGGCAAAGCTTCTTTAGGGATGGTCCATGAGGTAGTGTCATGATGTCTTTGTTCTTCAATATACTTTTTAACAGTCTCAACCCTAACATTGCCAGCAGTAAATGTAGGTATGCCACTGGCAAATTACGAACTCGCGGTCATACTCTAGTGGTCCAGTGGCAATAAACTTGCCTTGCTCAACTTCAACACTATCCAGTGATTTAATCGGTTAGGGTAAAATTTTGGCTAAGTATGGGATTAATTTAGGGATATAATGGCGGTCCCTTATCAAGTCCACCAATATTATTTAGAGGCCAAAAGCGGAGTATGGCACGGCCAATAATATTCTCTCGGGGTACAACGCCCCAGCAACGGCTATCGTAGCTACTGTTACGGTTATCACCTAAAACTAAGTATGAGTTTGGGGGTATAGTTGCGGGTTTTGCTAAGTAAGGCGGCTGGGACTCTGATGTGCAAACATCTATTACCGTCTGTTGATTAGTGGTAAGGTATTTGACTTCTTCCAGGGGTTTATTGTTGAAATGGACTCGGCCATCCTTGAGTTCTACTTTTTCTCCAGGTAAGCCAATTATACGTTTAATAAAGGCATCGTTGTATTGTTCCTGTTGTAGTGCTTTTGTGGGCGAAAAAACTACAATATCTCCCCGTTGTGGATTAGAAAACCTATACTTCAACTTGTCCACAATTATCTTGTCTGCCTCCCACTGGTTTGGGGTGCCGTTCAGTGTAGGCTCCATAGAGGCAGAAGGAATCCAACGAGCTTCAGCAACAAAAGTACGAATGCCTAGGGCTAAAACAATACTTAATACAACTGTTCTAGCTAGTTCGGCGAACCAGGAATTATCAGGTTGTTGACTAGATTTGTTATCAGACACTTGATTTCGCATGAAATTACTGAAATAAGGGAAGAGAGCAGTAATTAACTCGTTCGGGGAGACTATGTTCTTTAATCTTAACGAGTAAATTCCGATTTCCTGCTTAAAGTTAGCATCTGTAGTTGATGCTAGGCTCCTTTATTACAGAGGAGTTTGGCAGTGAAAAATTAACTTTTTCTTCTCTTGGAGATGCTACGCCCACAAAATCTGGAAAAATACATAATAATTAGGGCAATTAAGTTTAACCTAAAAGTATAAGTATCTGTCTCAATCCTGTTAACCTCATGTCATCTCAACAAAGTTTACTGATTCGACGCGCTAACATTGTTTTGCCTCGTGGTAACTTAATGGTGGGAAACCTACTGACGCGTGATGGCAAAATCCTTGAAGTTGCATCTGAAATTTCCGCCACCACCCCAGCTATGGAAACTGACGCAGGAGGGTTAACTTTGTTGCCGGGAGTGATTTGTCCCCAGGTGCATTTCCGGGAACCAGGACTAGAACAAAAGGAAGATTTGTTTACAGCCAGTTGTGCCTCCGCCAAAGGTGGTGTGACTTCCTTTTGGAGATGCCCAACACCCGCCTTCTGACAACTACCCAGCAAGCTTTAGACAACAAGTTGCAACGCGCCTCCCATAAGTGCCTAGTCAATTAGGACTTTTTTATTGGGGCAACAACGGAAAATTTACCAGATTTACTTTTGGTCAATCCGACGCCGGGCATTAAAGTTTTTATGGGTTCGATGCACGGTCAGTTGCTCATAGATGAAGAAGAAGCACTGGAAGCTATATTTTCTCAAGACCGTCGCTTAATGGTGGTTCATGCCGAAGATCAAACCAGAATCAACCAACGTGGCCAATAATTTGCCCGTATTCATGCTCCGGCAGTCCATTCTGTGATTCAAGATAATCAAGGGGCACTTTTAGCAACCCAGGGAGCATTAAAACTTTCCCGAAAACATCAACGTCGTCGGCATATCCTACATATGTCCACAGCAGAACAACCAGACTTGCTGCGTCAGGATAAACCAAGTTGGGTGACAGCAGAAGTAACACCACAGCATCTGTTATTGAATACTAGTGCTTATGAAACCATTGGTACCCCGGCACATATTAATCCACCGTTGCCATCGCCCCACGATAATGAAGTACTTTGGCAAGCCTTGCGCGGTGGTGTGATTGATTTCATTACTACAGACCACCCATCCCACATTTTAACAGAAAAAGCTCAAGAATATCCCAATACTCCCCCTGGGATGCCAGGAGTAGAAACATCCCTCGCTGTGATGTTAACTGCGGCTATGGAGGGAAGGTGTACTGTATCCCAAGTTGTCAACTGGATGTCTCAAGCTGTAGCTTTGGTTTATGGTATACCCAATAAAGGTGCCATCACTCCTGGCTACGATGCCGATTTAGTGCTAGTATATTTAAAAAAATATCGTTTAGTCCGCCGCGAAGAACTCTTAACCAAATGTCGTTGGAGTCCTTTTGAAGGTTAGAACCTTACAGGATGGGCTGTAACCACTATTGTCGCCGGTCAAATTGTTTACGACAAAGGCAAAGTAAATATAAAAGTACGCGCACAAGCTTTAATTTTTTTCTAGCAAATATTATTGGTCATCAGCAATCACATCATATTTTTGTAATGTGATATTTTTACCATAGATTGAATTTAATTTATACATATTAAAATCGTACAAATACTTAAGTCAACTTTTATGATAGCTAGCTGCTTCAAATTATTTTGGTCAAATTAATAAAGATAAATATAAGTATAACTTCTAATAGAAATTACTTAAATAAATTAATCTCATTGCTTCACAGTCAGTAACTTTTTGTTCATAGATACCGAATCTCTCCTCGGAAAACTAACCGCGAATATAAGTTAAACGAATTGATGCGCAAATATGAGACATTGAACTTTTCACTACAATCTTTTTGTATTCGACTATCCGGATTATTTCTCTAAATAATGTAGAGAATTAGTAGGGTTAAGTAAACGGGCAAATTTCTGTGGAAATAATGTTTATAGATATAAAAATTTTATATACACTTAATTTGTACGGTTTTAAAACCTAATTCATACAATTCTGATTGTTTTGGGTTTACGCCAATGACATTGCTAGAAAGCTGAACATTAGCCAGCAACCCGGAGCAAATAAAACCAAATCAGCATCGAAGCAAACAAACTTAATCACTATTTATCGAGATAATTAAAGCAATGAAGCAATAGCAATAACCGTAGTTTGAACAGATGAAATCAATACCAGCATTCCCTGAGTAATTGAAATTCATCTAACATCCCCATTCACAAAGATGATTACCTAGAGAACAGATTTATGTCAGTTCTCATGTGAATATAACTTCCCTTGAGGGTAGGGATTAAAAAAATCTGGCAGGTTGCTAGATATTACCTGCAATCTAACTTTATGGGACGGTTTGCATCCAGTTTTCATTCATCTACTGCAATATTATCTGCGAGAACATGCAAATCCTAGCCAACTGCAGCAAAAAGCTAGTAGATGTAAATCTTTACCACGGCTTGAGTTGAACAATATTTCATTGATTTTTGGATAATGAAGACAAGAATGTTATTGAATTTCCTTGATGAGCGCGGTAGTGGTAGATAGAAAGAGTGTGGAATTCTCGCTCTCTTCTCTTTTAGGCCCTACGCAAACGACTCTTGCATCAATATTTGTAGTGTTGTGCTAAGGTCAAACAATTTGGAATTTTAGATTTGTGAGCAAGCATAGTTGCGGCACAAAGATTTTGGGATTTTAGATGAAAAATCAAAAAATTCATTGACCCCAAGCCTCAAATTGATTAACCGAAAATTTAAAATTGCCAGGGTGAGGAGTTGACCCAGCCTATGGTGAGTTATCATCATAGCCGATGTTTTTCGCCATCAAATAGGTTCTTATTGCCTGACGTTTTGCACCACATTGAAAAACAGGGTTTTTGGAGAATATCGTAAGCTTAAGCCTTTGATTTTTGGTCAAAAAACACAGTTGCTCATGACTTAATCTAAGCCAACAAAATCTGAGATGCTAAAATTAAAAGGTGTAATTTTAGCTTGACGAGTGCCTTCCTCTCCATAAGTCAACACCAAACTCAGATAACTATTTGGCTTATAGGGCATTCGTTCTGCCCATTCAATTGCCACAATTCCCGGCATTACCTCAACACCTTCCCAATAAGTCTCCAGGTTCAAGGCTAGGACCTCAGAAGGTTCCAAACGGTACAAATCTAAATGGTAAAGGGGAATACGTCCTTCTGTGTACTCATTAATGAGAGTAAAAGTAGGACTAACAATTGGTCCGGTGGTGTCTAAACCTTGACCAATTCCCTGTACCAGGGTAGTTTTGCCAGTGCCTAAATCACCTTCTAATAAAATCACACTGCCAGCAGTCAGATTTTGACCAAGTGTGATACCCAAACGTAGAGTTGCTTGTGCATCTGCAAGTAAAATATTCATGGACGGGTCAAGATGGTATATTTTTGCTGGCTCGATGATGAGTTCTACTGTACCACCGCAATAAAACTCTTGCTAGTTTCTGGGGATTGTGACGCAGGCAGCCTGTTTCGTCTTCATGCAAGATATTAGCTAAAACAATTCGCCGCCCTAATAGGGTAACATCTTCCCTATCCAAGAATACTGGATGGGAATTTTGTTGAGCATACCGCATCAGTGATTGCTCAGAAGGAGATTTTTTGTGTACTAATACCGCATCAAACAGCTGTCTTTGTCCGCAGGCAGCATCAATAGCTTTAATATGGTCTGCAACAGTATATCCCTGAGTTTCTCCGGGTTGAGTCATGATGTTGCAGATGTAGATACGAGGAGCTGTGGATATGGCGATGGCATCGGCAATTTCTGGTACAAGTAAATTAGGAATGATACTGGTGTATAAGCTACCAGGTCCCACAATAATGTAGTCAGCTTCTTTAATTGCTTTAATAGCTGCTGGCAAAGCTGGAGGATGAGCAGGGATACAGCCAATCTTGACAATTTTTCCCCCTGCTTCAGGAATTCTAGACTCTCCTTCAATACGACGGCCATCCTCTAATTCAGCCCAAAGGCGAACGTCACTCAGGGTAGCTGGTAGAACTTGTCCCCGCACTGCTAGGACTTTAGAACTAGCTGCAACGGCCCGTTCTAAATCGCCAGTAATATCGCTCATGGCAGTTAAGAACAAATTACCAAAACTATGGCCTGTTAACCCGTCCCCAGCCTTAAAACGATATTGAAATAATTCTGTTAATAATTTTTCTTCATCTGCCAGTGCTGCCAAACAATTACGAATATCCCCTGGTGGTAAAACACCAAATTCCTGACGCAGCCGCCCAGAAGATCCACCATCATCAGCCACAGTAACAATGGCAGTAATATTGGCGCTGTAGGATTTCAAGCCCCGTAATAAGGTAGAAAGTCCAGTACCACCACCAACTACTACTATTTTAGGACCCCGGTACAATCGACGATGTGCCATCAGCACATCAATTAATTCCTCTTCGCTGTCTGGTCTTAACACCTCAGTAATTGAGCCCACAGTGCGAGTTTGCCCCCAAAGCAGCAACAGCACACCGCACAGCAACACCACAGGTCCGCTGATATAGTGCGGTAAAATGTCGGCAATTACTCCCAGAAAACCCCGAAGCAACTCTATGGCCCAAAAAATTGGGGTTAGCTTCACCCATATAGCCAACCCCAAAATTGCCAGCAATACACCCCCAAGGCTGATGAGCAACCAGCGTTTTACGGCTAGCCCTGGAGATAGCCACTTGAACCACTGGTTAACACGATGGGAAGTGCGACGCCGGGACTGCTTTTGCAGGGCGTTGAAGGCTTGTCTGATAAAACCAATTGACATACCTGATTCGGAGCAGTGCTACAAAATAAATGATTAACAGCAAATTTAAACTACCTGGCATCAACACCAAGTATAGAGTTAGAGTTGCTAAAGTTATCAAGGAATTTAGACTAGCAGCCAGTTGTCAAAGTTGCCAGTTAATTAATTTAACTTAATGGAAAAACGCATTTTAGGATTAGATCCGGGACTAGCAATTTTAGGATTTGGCGCAATTACCTGCAAACACAATCCCCAACTGGTGCAAGATACAACAGTAGAAATGATTGACTTTGGAGTAATTCGCACATTTCCAGATACGGAAATGGGGCAGCGCCTCTGCATTTTGTTTGATGATTTGCATACGGTTATTGAGGAATTACAACCAGACTTGGTTGCAATTGAAAAATTGTTCTTTTATCGTATGTCAAATACAATTCTTCTGGCACAGGCTAGGGGTGTAGTTTTGTTAGCTTTAGCACAGCATAAGCTTCCGTATGTTGAATTCACTCCCGCCCAAGTTAAACAAGCCCTAACAGGGCATGGTAACGCCGATAAATCTGAAGTCCAAGATGCGGTGGCGCGGGAGTTGGATTTACAAGAGATTCCCCAACCAGATGATGCGGCTGATGCTTTAGCAATAGCTTTGACGGCTTGGTTTCAGATTTAGGTTTGTAAAAAGAGAATAGTTAATTAAAACTGGAAAAGTCAGAAATTCACATTGCCATAAGTGACTTCCAAATAAAAAAATCCCTAATTGTTAGTAGTGGATTAACACAGGTAATCTTGTGCACGAGTATAAAATGTGCATAAGCATAGGATAAATATTGTGGGGTAAGTTCTCTAGCCCGGCCAGAACAGGTATCTTGCCTGCTTATCAGCCACTTCCTAAATTTCTGGGTATGTTGCTTCCCATGTGTTCCACAGTAGATTTATTTTTCCTGGTGATGTTTTCTTTTGGCCAGTGTCTCCATTGTCAACGTCAAGATGTCATCCCAAATTTACCTGAAGTAACAAACTTTTTTAAAAATAAGAAGCGACAGGCAATTCGCTCAGTTTGTCGAAAACCAAAAATATTTTGAACCAACTTATATATTCCTCTTTTGCTATTCAATTTAAACTCTGGAAAGCGAATTAAAGCTTCTTCTAAAAAAATTAAGTACTGTGAGTAATCAATAAACAAAGACTCTCTAGCCAGTTCAAAATATGATTTAGCTAAAGCATGACGATATTTTTTTGATAGTTTATTTAATTGTAATAATCTTTTTTCGCTTTTATCTAAAACCATATGGTGGTTTTTTAACCAACGAATTTTAGAAGATGTAGAAACTGTTACCAATCCATATCTTCTATAAATTGAATAACAGCCTGGTTGATATACAACTTTAGCTTTATTCATGACCACTGAAATAAAAAAATCTCTATCTTGTGCAGCCGTCAAACTTTCATCCCAACCGCCACTATTTTCCACTGCGGTTCTTTTATAAAGTAAAGCAGCTAAAGCAACCCACCAATTTGCTAGTAGAGAAGCCAAAATATCTGTTTGTATTTCCGAAATTTCTATGTTTTCTAACAAAACAGAACCATCAGATAAATGGCGCTGATGTCTCCAATCACCATAAACAACATCAGCTCCTGTTTCTTCTAAAAACTGGATTTGTCTTTCTATCTTTTCAGGTAAAATGTAATCATCTGCATCTAGATACTGAATATACTCTCCTCTAGACAAATCAAATCCTCGATTTCTGGCATAATTGCCACCTTTATGCGGTAAAACTTCCCAAATTATCTTATGTTGATAACTTTTAATAATTTCTAATGAATTATCTGTAGAGCCATCATCAATCACAATAATTTCGATATTTGGATAAGTTTGTTGTAAGCAGCTATCAATTGCTTCTGCTAACCATTTTTCTGCGTTAAAGGATGGAATAATGATTGAAACTAGTTTTTTTTTTCATTTGGATATCCTGCAATTTTTACAAAATACAGCAAATTTCAGGTTAATGAGGCACAGTAGTAACAGTTAGTAAACCAGTTTTTTAAATGCTTGGGATTAATTAAATCAAGAGCAGTGGCAATAAGAATATCAAACA
>Ga0172367_10004221_pt1 | contig 18027 bp, 19 predicted proteins | sample Lak10m_FD_114542 | JGI IMG/M metagenome (GOLD analysis project Ga0172367, IMG submission 114542) | Freshwater microbial communities from Kabuno Bay, South-Kivu, Congo - kab_022012_10m | ecosystem: Environmental > Aquatic > Freshwater > Lake | place: Democratic Republic of the Congo: South-Kivu...
CTTATAAAACTGCCTTAAAGTTCAATCCAAATGATCAGGATACAAAATATAATTTGTCTTACGCGCTTGAGATGCTGAAGAACAAGGATAAAGACAAAAATAAACAAGACAAGAATGATCAGAATAAGGATAATAAAGATAAACAGGATCAACAGCAGCAAAATAAGGATCAGCAGAATAAAGATCAGAATAAACAGGATCAGCAGCAGAATCCACAGCCTAAGAATGAAGAATCAAAGCAAGATAATACAAAGCAGCCGCAGCAGCCCAAAGAGCAAAAAATTTCTAAAGATGAGGCTGAACGAATTCTTGATGCCCTAAAGAATAACGAAAAAGATTTACAGAAACAGTTAAGAAAAGTTAACGGCAGAGTAAAAAAAACGGATAAAGATTGGTAATGGTAAAATCAGTTTTTTTCGGAATAATATTTTTATTTGCCTTTCATTTACAAGCACAGTCATTTGTTGCATCGGTTGATAATAATAAAGTTGCAGAAAATGAACGCTTCGAATTGCGATTTACTTTTGAAGGGAAAAACCTTAACGCTCTTAAAAATTTCAATCCCCCGGCATTAAAAGATTTTAGAGTTCTATCAGGTCCAAATCAATCAACAAGTATGCAAATTATTAATGGTGTTTCATCATCATCATTAACATTGTCTTACATTTTAATGCCTAACACCACAGGTGTATTCACAATTGGCAGTGCATCAATTCAGTACGAAGCAAAAACTTTCACAACAGATCAAATAAAAGTTACAATTGTTAAAGGCTCACAAAAACCCAAGGATGATTCCGGCAAACAGATATCAAACGAAGAGATTGCAAAAAATTTATTTATTCGTGCTTCTATAGATAAGAACAAAGTTTATCTTGGCGAACAGGTTACTGTCACATATAAACTTTATACAAGATTAAATATTGCTTCTCAAATGTCTGTCGATAAATTGCCGCAATATCAAGGATTTTGGGCAGAGGAATTAGAAACGGCGCGTAATATTTCTTTCAGCAGAGAAGTAATTGATGGACAGCAGTACAATGTTGGATTACTAAAACGTGCTGCTCTGTTTCCAAATCAGGCAGGCAAATTAGAAGTTACTCCATTTGAACTTACAATTCCGATTCAGGTTCAGAAGAAAAAAAATCCAAATAATGTTTGGGATGATTTTTTTGGAGATCCTTTTGGACGTGCTGAAATTGTAGAGTACCAGGCAAAATCCAACACTCTTAAAGTTGAAGTTATTCCGCTTCCCGAAAATAATAAGCCTGAATCCTTTAAAGGTGCCGTGGGTAAGTTTGATTTTTCTGCTTCACTTGATAAACAAAAAACTAAAACAAATGAACCAATTAATTTAAAGTTTGAGATATCGGGTACAGGAAACATAAAACTATTAGAACTGCCTCCGTTCGAACTGCCGAATGGATTTGAAAAATATGATCCAAAAGTTGATGAACAAATTAATCGTGCCGGTAAAATAAGCGGAACAAAAAAAGCTGAGTATCTTTTAATCCCAAGAGTTGCGGGCACTCGTGAAATTCCACCAATTGAGTTCTCATATTTTGATCCGGAAAAAAGATCTTATCAAATAATCAGTTCTAAAGCTTTTAGTGTTTCTATCGAACAAGGGCAGGGCAGTGCAAGCGATCTTGCTAACCAGCAGAGTATTGAACAACTAGACAGCGATATTCGTTTTATCAAGACTAAGTTTGATGATGTTGATAAGCGAAGTGAAATTTTATTATTAAAGCCAGCCTTTTGGATTGCTTCCTTAGTCCCATTTTTAGCTTCTTTAGTTTTGATTGGATGGAAACGCAAAAAGGATAAACTATCGGGTAATCAGCAATTACTTCGATACTCCAAGGCAGAAAAAGTAGCGCGCAAAAGATTTAAAGCGGCAAAAAAACTTTTAGATCAGAATAATATTGAACTTTTCTATTCAGAGATATCACAAGCACTGTTCGGATATCTTGAAGATAAATTTCATATACCTAAATCTGAGTTTACACTTGATAGAGCAGGGGATGAATTGTTAAAAAGAAATATCAAACCAGAACTTGTTGAAAAAATGAAGACCAACGCACAGAAATGTGAGTTTATAAGATTTGCACCCGGAACAAATCCTTCTCAAGCCATGAATGAAATGTATCAATCCTTTTCTGATGTTGTGATAAGTATTGAAAGATCGATTAGAAAATGAAAAAGTATTTATTACAAATAATCCTGTTTGCTATTTATACTTCCGCAGTCTTTGCAAACACAGAAGTTAACTCGCTGATGAAATCAGGAAACGAGCTGTATAAAAATAATCAATATCAGTCCGCGATTGATGAATATAATAAACTAGTTAAGCAGGGATACGAAGGAACGACTCTTTATTACAATCTTGGTAATGCTCATTATCGTTTAGGTAAAGTTGGATTTGCTATTTTGTATTATGAAAAAGCATTAAAGTTTTTTCCAGGTGATGAGGATGCTAAACATAATCTTGCGATTGCAAAACTTAATATCAAAGATAAAGTAGACGAACTGCCGCCGTTTTTTATTTTTAATATTTGGGAAGCGATGCTTGCATCATTTTCTGTTTCAGGCTGGACGATCATCGGTTATATAATTTTTATTTTATTGTTGTTATCGTTTATAGCTTACTTTTTTTCAATATCAGTTACTCAGCAGCGAATCTCATTTTTTATCGGAGTAGGATTTTTAGTACTTCTATTCCTATCAATCAGTCTGTTAGCTGTTAAGATGAATAAAGAGTTTAATATTAAAGATGGAATAATTGTCGAAAATATTGTAACTGTAAAATCCTCACCAGATAATTCATCTAAGGATGAATTTGTAATCCATGAAGGATTGAAAGTCCGATTGGAAGATAATGTCGATGATTGGGTTAAAATCCGACTAGCTGATGGAAAGATTGGATGGATTATGCAAAAAAGCATTGGAATTATTTAGAAAAGTCTAACTATTAGTATTTGTAAATTATTGTGTTTTCTTTAGTTTTACTTCGAATCAAATAAAAAATTGAAAGGTATAAAATGAAAAATCTTCTTATGGTTCTTGCACTTCTTATTGGTTTTACTTTTGCCGTTAATGCTCAATCAAAAGATTGCTGTTCAAAGGAAAAAGGTGAAACTACTAAAGTTGAAAAAAGTACAAGTACTGATCAGACAATAAAGACTGGTGATAAAGTTGAGACTACAAGCATAACAGCTTTAACAACTGACAAAGAAAAAATGCAAAAGGAAACATCAATTACAAAAACTAAAATTGATAGTAAAGAAAATTGCGGCGATAAATCTTCCTGCTGCGATATGAAAAAAGAAAAGAAAACCGAAAAAGTTGAAAAAGAAGTAGAGAAAAAATAATCTAACTTAAATTATTTTATTATTTAAAGCCCTTCCGTTTTGAAGGGCTTTATTTTTTTTAAGCATTAACCCCTCACATCGCACTTAGAGAAGTCGAAGTGTGAGATTTTGTAAGAAGTCATACTGGGCAATACATTTCATTTTGACACAATCACTATCTAATTTTACTCAAACAATTTTATTATAGGAAACCCAAATGGAATGGATTACTGATCCGCAAGCATTAATTGCATTATTAACATTAACTGTTCTGGAAATTGTACTTGGAATTGATAACATAATTTTTATATCTATACTTTCAGGTAAACTTCCACACGAGCAAAGAAAAAAAGGCAGGCTTGTCGGTTTATCACTTGCGATGATTACTAGAATTCTGTTACTCTTTTCTATCTCATTAATAGTAAAACTAAAGGAACCATTTTTTACACTTTTTAATACAGGACTTTCTGGAAGGGATTTAATCCTTATCCTGGGCGGATTATTTTTGTTAGCAAAGAGTACGATGGAAATCCATTCAAAGCTGGAAGGTGAAGAAGAACATCACGAAGTAAAGGCAAAAGTTTCTTTTTGGGGTGTTATTATTCAAATACTCTTGCTTGATATTGTTTTTTCACTTGACTCAGTTATAACAGCAATAGGTATGGCAAATGATTTAGCAGTAATGATTATTGCTGTAATTATTGCAGTAATATTTATGATGTTTTTTTCCGGCTCGATAAGTGATTTTGTTGAGAATCATCCTACAATAAAAATACTTGCATTAAGTTTCTTGCTGCTAATTGGTTTCACATTGGTTGTAGAAGGATTACATCAGCATATTCCCAAAGGGTACATATACTTTGCAATGGCATTCAGTGTATTTGTGGAAATGTTGAATCTAAAGATGAGAAAGCAAAAACCCGAACCTGTAAAACTAAGAACTAAAGTTCCTGGTGAACAATAGTTCCCTTGTTCAGTGTAAGCGTATTAAAAAATATTTTGTCATTTTTTATTTTAAAAACAAAAACCCAATTCGTAAAATGGAATTGGGTTCGTTTTTATTGTTTGTATAATCAATTATAAACCAAACATTGCGGTTACTTTAAACTCCATTGCACCAATACCGCGATCATCTTGAATGAAATGTGCACTACTACCATTAACGTATGCAGGGTCTGCTCCATCATTTAAAGAAGTATAGTTATCTAATCTCTCGTGCGAGGTTACATTCTCAATCTTATATTCATTTCCAGTAAAATTAATTAGATGATATTGAATGCTTAAATCCAATTTTAGTGGACCCGCGCTGAAAGTGACTCCCCCTCCTCCTCCGATTCCAACTCTTGTAGCACTTGCAAGATCGTATGTACCATCATCAATTCCATTAACATTTTGAAACTCAACGTCACCGGAAAAAGTATTTACCGCAACAAAACCCATTAGATAGGGAGTAATTGGTGAGAGCGGAATTGTTATTGGGAATTCCGGTCCAGCCTTGATAGAAAAGACATTATTAGAAAGCTTAATATTTCCTTGACCGGGTGTTGCATCTCCTTCACCGCTGAAAGTCGTATAACCCAATTCACCAAAGACATTTAGGAATAATAAGCCGACACGAGCTTTTGCGTGATAATTAAATCCTGATTCTATCCCATATTTTGTACCACTATAAAATTCAGTTGTATTACCGCCAAAATCACCAGTAGGAGTTGCATAACCAAGTCCAGCACCAAGTTGCAAAGTTACCTGAGCATTTGTTTGATAAGTAAAAATTAGTATGAATAATAACCCCGCTAAAATAGAAATGTGAATATTTTTCATGTCTTCCTCTCAATAAATTGTTTACTACTTAAACTTAGGAAAAAAAATCGTCAGATATACCAGTTTTTTTCAAATTGACTGCAAGGGATTCAGTAGCTATTTTTAACTATATGGATTCAAAAAAATACAATAATACTAAGCTAGCAATAGGTATTTGCAAAGCAGTAGTTAGTTTCATTTTCCTTTATCTTTTCATTGCTTTGGGATATAGTTTATCACTACAAAAATATATTCATTCATTTGCTGAAAATACATATTTGGTTTTTATTCTATTTGTTCTTGTGATTGGAATATTTAGTTCAGTTTTATTTATGCCAGTAAATATATACACCGGTTTTTATCTTGAACATAAATACAATCTATCCAACCAAACATTTTTTAAATATTTTCTAGAAAATGTAAAATCATTGTTAGTTGGATTGGTGATCGGGATTCCAATCCTTTTACTTTTCTTTTATGTAATAAATCAATTCGGTGATTTGTGGTGGATTGTTTTTGCTTCTGCAATGTTTTTGATATCCGTAGTTCTATCACAACTTTTTCCAATTGTTATTATGCCGATATTCTACAAAGTAATTCCGTTGCAAGATGAAGAATTAAAAACACGAATAAATAATCTCGCAAAAGGTGCTGGAATAAAAGTAGAAAATGTTTTTAGCTTTAATATGAGCAAGAATACAAAAAAAGCCAACGCAGCTTTTACCGGATTAGGAAAGACTAAAAGAATAATCCTTGGTGATACATTGTTGAATGATTATACCAAAGACGAAATTGAAACAGTAATTGCTCACGAGCTTGGTCATTATAAACACAAACATATTGTTAAAAATTTAATCTTTGGTACTGTCTCAAGTTTTCTAACTTTTTTTATTATATCAATTCTTTATAAAAATTCCTTAAGCTGGTTTGATTTTGAAAACATAACTCAAATTGCAGCGATACCTTTACTAAGTTTATGGGCTATGATAATTGGTTTAATTCAATCTCCGATTGGTAATATTTTATCGCGCAAATACGAGTATCAAGCAGATAGATACGCTATTGAATCTACAGGTAAACCTGAAAGTTTTAAGAATACATTAAACAAACTAACAGATCAAAATCTTGGAGATAGAGAACCTCATCCATTTATTGAATGGTTTTTCTATTCGCATCCATCAATTAAGAATAGAATTAATGCGATTAAAGATTTTGTGAATGAGAAGGGGATTGTTGAAATAAAAAATATTGATGCATAAGTTAAACTTTTGAATTCATAACTTAGCCCTGAAAGGGCAAAATAATAAACATAGGACAGAGTCCTATGAATTAGAAGAATTAAAATAAGATAGTTAAGTCCTGAAGGGACGAAATAAAAATGGGACAATCTTTAGTAAAAAATTATATTCATATAATATTCAGTACAAAATATAGAATCCCACTAATCTTGGATTCAATTCAAGATGAATTATATAGCTACATTGGAGGTATATGCAAGCAGTTAGAATGTTATCCTGTAAAAATAGGCGGTTACGTAGATCATATTCATATTTTATGCTTGCTTTCAAAAAAAGTCCCACTAATGAAATTATTGGAGGAAATTAAAGCACATTCTTCAAAGTGGATAAAAACTAAAGATGATACTTTTAAGAAATTCTATTGGCAAAATGGTTATGGTGCATTTTCTGTAAATCCCTATGAAATCGACAAAGTTATTGCATACATAGAGAATCAAAAAGAACATCATCTAAAGAAGACTTTTCAGGATGAGTACAGAGTTTTTCTTAAAAAGTATAATGTTGATTTTGATGAGAAGTATGTTTGGGATTAATCTTATTTCGCACTTTCAGTGCTGGAATATTTTTAAGATTACATTCTCAGGACTTTGTCCTGAGTTAAATAAATCGCCCTTTCAGGGCTAAATAATATTTGTTAAACTTTTTAAATATTAGTTTGAAGAAAAGTTGATTACATACATTAAGATATTTTTAATTGTTATTCATACTTTAATCTGTTCAACTATTGGATTGGTTGTAATATTTCTTGATAGAAGTTTCACTTTATATCATTATCTCGCAAAAATTTTTCCTCTTGGAATATTAATTATTTCTGGTGTACGCGTTAAAGTTAATGGACTTGAAAACATTGATAGAAAAGCAGTTTATGTTTTTGCTTCTAATCATTCAAGTCAGCTTGATATAACAGCTTTACAATGGGGAGTCCCAAATCGGTTAAGTATGATCTTTAAAAAGGAACTTGCCCGCATTCCTTTTTTTGGCTGGCAGCTTTATTTAGGTCCTTATGTTGTTATAGATAGGAAAGATCCCAAAGCAGCGATGAATAGTTTGACTGAAGCAAAAAAAGTTATGGATAAGAAAAAAATATCGGTACTTGTTTTTCCTGAGGGAACAAGAAGTGAAACAGGTGAGGTACAGAGTTTTAAGCGGGGAGCTTTTTATCTAGCTGCTCATAGCGGTTATCCAATTGTACCAATTACAATAAATGGGACTAAGAAAATTATGCCTAAAGGTTCATTCAAACTTAAGAGTGGAACAATCTATCTTCATTTTGATAAACCAATACCGACTGATAATATCAAATCCAAACAAGATGAGCTTGCGTTAATGGATAAAGTTAGAGAAATTATTATTAGTAATCAGAAAGAAATTGTGTAATGGCAGTAACTAAAAAGGAAGTTGAAAAAATTGCGGAGCTTGCAAGGTTAAAATTTTCTGAAGAGGAGCTTGAAAATTTTACTCCGCAGATGAATGAAATATTATCTTATATGGATAAGTTAAATGAGCTTGATACAGAAAATATAAAACCGCTTTCTCATCCGGTTGAACAATCAAATGTTTTTCGTGAAGATGAAATGAAAGCTTCAATCACAACTGATGAAGCATTAAAAAATGCTCCATCAAAAGATGAGCATCATTTTAAAGTTCCTAAAGTTATTGGTGACAAATAATGGCTAAGAAAGTAAAGCCTAAAAAAAATAATCCTTATATACTTGGCGTTATTCCTGCCAGATTTGCATCAACAAGATTATTAGGCAAACCATTAGCAGACATTGGCGGCAAATTTCTACTCCAGCATACTTTCGAAGGAGCGAGTAAATCCAAACTCTTAGATAAAATTGTAATTGCAGTTGATGATGATCAGGTTGCAAAGGCTGCAAAAGGATTTGGAGCTTCTGTAATAATGACTCCGAAAGATTGTCCGACAGGTTCTGATAGAATTGCAATCGTTGCAAAAGAATTTCCTCGTGCGGATATAATCGTTAATATACAAGGCGATGAACCGTTTATTAGCGGAATGATGATTGATCAGGCAATAGAGCCACTATTATTTGATGATGAGGTTAATGTTTCAACACTTGCAAAGTTAATTGATAATGTTGAAGAGTTTAATTCACCTTCGGTAGTAAAAGTTGTTTTTGATTATAAAAATTTTGCGTTGTACTTCTCACGTTCTCCAATACCTTTTGTACGTGATGCAAATAATGAACTGGAAATACTTGAGAAAGCAAATGTTTATAAGCATGTTGGATTGTATGTTTATCGTAGAGAATATTTATTGAAGTTTACAAAACTTGAGCCGACTGATTTAGAGCAATGGGAAAAACTTGAACAGCTTAGAATGCTTGAAAATGGTTTTAAAGTTAAAATTGTTGAAACCGAGTATGATAGTTTTTCAGTTGATACTCCTGATGATTTAGAGAAAGCTAGAAAGATATATTCTAAACTTAAAAAAATTGAGTTAGCAAAATGATCATCCCTAAAAAGATTTCACTCGCACAAATTCCAACTCCTTTACAAGAAATAAAGTTTGAGGGCAAAAGTTTTTTAATCAAACGTGATGACTTAACAGGTTGTGAATTATCAGGAAACAAGGTAAGAAAACTTGAATATCTTCTTTCGGATGCAAAAAACAAAAAGGCTGATATTATTTTTACTCCTGGGGGTGATCAATCAAATCACGCAAGAGCAACAGTTATTGCTGCAAGGAAAATTGGACTTAAAACAAAATTATTTTTGTGGGGAAAAGAAACTCCTAACCCGAATGGAAATCTTTTTCTTGATAAAGTATTTGGAGCAGACATCCAATATTTTACAAAAACTGAATATGAAAAAGTAAATGATATTATGTTTGAGCAAAGATTAGATTTGCTTTATAAGAAAAAGAATGCGTATGTTTTCCCAGCAGGCGGATCAACGACTCTTGGCATTTGGGGTTATATAAATTTTATTAATGAACTTAAGAAACAAGTTGATCTTTCAAAAATTGATTCCATTGTTGCGGCCTGCGGTTCCGGCGGTACTGCTGCTGGAATGTTAGTTGGAGCGGCGTTAAATAAATTAAATATTAAAATTGTAGCCGTACATGTTTTAATGACCAAAAAGGAAATGGAAAAACACATCCTGCAGCTAGCAGAAGGATGTGTGTTGGATTATAAACTGAATTGTACAATAAATCCTAAGAAATTAATTGTGGTTGATGGATATTCTAAAGAAGGTTACAAAAAAATATCATCAGTAAAAATTAAATTGCTTAAAAAGTTTGCTCAAGAAACTGGAATCCTTTTTGATCCTGCATACACAGGAAAAGCATTTGCCGCATATTATGAAAAATATCTAAAGACAGGAAAAGGGAAGAAGAACATTTTTGTTCACACTGGCGGATTGTTTGCAGTATTTGGAAGAACGAAAGAATATCTCTCATATTAAATTTTTATTGGCAGTTATCTGTAAAATAATTTAATTTTGATCAACAAATAAAAAGCGAGCTTGATATGGATTGTATATTTTGTGAAATAGCAGCAAAATCTTCTGAAGCTGAAATCGTTTTTGAAAATGATAAATACATTGCCTTTCTTGATATAAATCCAGTTAATTACGGACACACACTTGTAATTCCCAAAGCACATTATGATAATTTTTTAACGATACCTGCTAAAGAACTTGAAGAATTAACAAAGCTAACACAATATCTTTCAGGTGCTATTAAAAGAGCTTTAAAGGCTGATGGGTTTAATGTAATCTCAAACAATGGAAACACAGCAGGGCAGTCAGTTTTTCATTTTCACTATCACATCATACCACGTTATGAAAATGATTTTCATTTGAGACTTAGAACAATTGAATATAAAACTTCTGAAATTGAATCCTATGCAGAAAAAATCAGAGAGTCAGTTTCTAAATATGAGGGCATTCTGAATGGATAAAAAAATTAGAGTTGTTGTTGCCAAATCCGGATTAGATGGACATGATAGAGGTGCAAAAGTTATTGCAGCCGCGCTGCGTGATGCCGGTATGGAAGTTATTTACACTGGCTTAAGACAGACTCCTGAAATGATTGTTGAAGCAGCGATGCAGGAGGATGCTGATGTGATTGGTATTAGCATTTTGTCCGGTGCTCACATGACAATTTTTCCTAAACTGATGACTTTGCTAAAAGCGAAGGGGATGGATGATGTACTACTTACGGGCGGCGGAATTATTCCTGAAGATGATATTGCAAAACTAAAGGACATTGGAGTTGGGGAATTATTTACACCTGGGGCAACGACTACTGCTATTGCCGACTATATAAAAGAGTGGTGTAACACTCACCCAAGAAATTAATTTTGGAGATTTAATCAATCTTCTTTAAGTACGATAAACATTTTGGGGGAATTAGAATATCATATAGATAAACTATTTTATCACTCAATTCTGTATTAAGCCTTTTCTCAACTTTAAATGGAATACATATCAATTCCAATTCTTTAGTCACTACAAAAATTTCATCTTCTTTCTCAAGACATTTGTAAAAAACGAATGGAGAATTTTCAGTTGAAAGTGAATCAGATATTTTCACTCCACAAACCGGACATGTTTCAGCATCAAAATTAATCAGTGAATTAAACTCTGCTAAATAATCTGCAAAATCTAAAAGCTCATCGTTCTCAGAATCTTTTTTGCCCTCAATCATTAAACTTAACTGCTATTCTGTTTATTTAATGTAAAGATAATTTTTGTTCCTTCACCAATTTTACTTTGAACTGTAATTTTACCACCGTGAATATTTACAATTTCTTTACAAAGTGCTAATCCTAAACCTGTACCTTTTTCCTGCTGTGTACCCTTTGTCGAAAAATTTATGTCAATTCTAAAAAGCTTTTCAATGTCTGTGTCTTTTATGCCAACTCCCGTATCGCTAACGGAATATTCTATGTAGTCATCAAATTTCTGTTCGGATACTTCTATATTTCCACCCGGCGGAGTAAATTTTATAGAATTTGATATAAGGTTCTGAACAAGCGATTGAAGCATAGTATCATCCCCGCAAACAAAACTTTGATGACTTAGTTTATTTCTTAAATTAATATTTTTTATTCGTGCATTCTGACTCAATAAAATTCGTGTGTCTTCAACAATCATAAACATATTTTGCAGTGCAGGATTATATTTCATCTTCCCCGATTCCAATCGTGACCATTCAAGAAGATTTTCGATTAACTTGTAAGTACTTTCAGTGGATTCTTTAATTATCTTAATATAATTTCTAACTTCACTTTCAGTCATCGAATCATACTCTTCAACAATCATTCGGGTTAAACCAAGCAATCCATGAAACGGACTTTTGAGATCGTGGGCAATGATTGAGAAAAACTTATCTTTGGAAGCATTTAATTCTTTAAGCTCTTCGGAGTATTGAATAATTTTTTCTTCATTATACTTTTTATCTATCGCAAGAGCAATCTGTTCAGAAATATATGTTAGAATTTCTTTTTCTTCTTCTCCATACGTAAGAGGATCATTATAATCCTGAACGACTATGACTCCAATTGTTTTCCCCTCAACTTTTAAAGGTACACCAAGCCAAATTTTTGTTGGCTCGCCAAGTAAAGAAGTTTCACCAGCTTCTCTAAGCTTCATATCCAATTCTTCGGTGATCAATTGAGTGCAGCCTGTTCTTAATACATACTCAGTTAAACCTCTTTCGGCTTTTTGTTCCTCTGGCTGAGGATCAACTTCATCCACCCAGTAAGGAAATGATACTGTGTCAGTTTCCTGATGGTAAAGAGCGATGTAAAAATTATCAGCACGCATCAATTCATTAATCGTTTGGTGGATAAATTCAAAAAGCTCACTAATCTTCATCTGCGAGGTTACGGCAGATGAAATTTTAAACAGAGCCTCTTTAATAATTTCTGATTTCTTTAAATCAGTAATATCTCTGGTTATTCCAAAAGTACCATAAACATTATTATCATCATCGATCAATGGAATTTTTGTTGTGGATGCCCAAGTTATTTTACCATCCTGCCAGATCTCTTTCTCAATCTTATTAATTATAGACGTTCGGTTAGTAATTATTTCTTCTTCATCTTTTTTAGCAAACTGTGCGTGCTCATCACGAAAAATATCAAAATCAGTTTTACCAATAAGCTCATCAAATGAAGTTAAACCCATTTTAGTTAGTGTTGCCTTATTTGCTTTTATAAATCTGCTTTTAAGATCTTTAAAGTAAATTGAATCAGGAAGGTAATCCATAAAATATTGCTGAAGCTTCAGTTCTCTTGAGAATCTGGATTCAATTTCAATTTTATCAGATAAATCTTTTAATATAACAAATTGAAATTTTTCAGTTCCGGAACCAATAACTCCAACATTTACGGAAACGCGAACAATTTTTGTTTTATTTTTATTTATAAGGTCTATTTCATATTGGGTAGGAACTACTTCACCGCGTAAACGTTTTTTACTCCTCTCTAGAACTTTATCTAAATCGTTTGGTGCTATAACTTCATTCAAACTCAATTCAGTAATCTCAGATATTGAATAACCAAGCATATCAGCAAAGAGTTTATTAGAGTACTTGATTTTTTCGTCTTTTAACAGAACCAATCCATCCGGAATTGTATTCACAAGTTCATCGTACTTTTTCTTAAAGTTTGATAGTGTATTTGTATATACACCATCAGATGATATACTATCTGCTTCATAAACATGATTTGAGGATGTAGTTGTAATATCGTTCATTTTAATTTTAGATTTATCTTCTACTATACACGGTTGAAAGATCAATGTACAATTATCTACAATTGTGCCATCAAATCAATATGAAATAGCACCAAAATTTTTATTCTCCTGACTTTTTAGAATCAGATCTAAAAATTGTGAAATATTTACCTGCCAATAATTTTCCATTCGAGTCCAATTTCTATATATTTGCACCTGTTTTTGCGAAAAATTAGAAAGAATTATGCACCAATTTAAGGATTTGAACCCGGCACAGCTTGCAGCGGTTGAGTATCTTGATGGCCCTCAAATGATAGTTGCCGGTGCGGGATCTGGTAAAACTAAAGTTCTCACATACAAAATTGCTTACTTACTTAAGAAAAATTTTACTCCTGAATCCATTCTTGCGCTGACTTTTACAAATAAAGCAGCTAACGAAATGAAGGAGAGAATTAGGGAATTGATAGGTAAGAAGGCTGACGATTTATGGATGGGTACATTTCATTCTGTTTTTGCCAAGATATTGCGTACTGAAGCAAAACATATTAATTACAAAAGTAATTTTTCGATTTACGATACAATAGACTCAACCTCTCTTGTTTCCAATATTATGACTGACCTGAATATTGATTTGGAAAACCTATCCACAAATTCAGTGAGACATCGAATAAGTTTTCTTAAAAACCATATGATTACTCCAAAAGAATTTAGAAGTAAGCATGTGGGTTCATTTCTTGAAGAAAAGATTGCAGAAGTTTATGTAGAATATCAGAAAAGATTGATTGAGTTTAATGCTATGGATTTTGATGATCTGCTGCTTAAGCCAATCGAACTTTTTAATGAAAAAAAACACATACTAACAAAGTATAAATCCAGATTTGAATACCTTCTCGTTGATGAGTTTCAGGATACTAATAAGGCTCAGTATGAGTTATTAAAGTTATTAGTCTCAAGAAATGGGTTGATTTCTGTTGTTGGTGATGACGCTCAAAGTATTTATAGCTGGCGTGGAGCCAATATTGGCAACATGAGGGATTTCGGAAAAGATTTTCCAAAGTACAAACTATTTAAACTTGAGCAGAATTACAGATCAACTAAAATGATTCTTAAAGCTGCTGATTCCGTTATCAAAAATAATAAAGATCAGGTGGCTAAAACTCTTTGGACAGAGAATGAAGAAGGCGAACCAGTAATGCTTCTTAAGTGTGCTGATGAAAAAGATGAAGCATCACAAATTTCCAAGTATATAAAACACGAACTGACCAAAAAGAAATTAGTCTTTAATGATTTTGCGATTTTATATCGAACTAACTCACAATCCCGAGCAATGGAAGATATTTTTAGAAGAGAGAAAATTCCATATACAATTATAGGTGGACTTGAGTTTTATAAAAGAAAAGAAGTTAAAGATGTAGTTGCATATCTCCGCGTAATATCTAATCAGAATGATGAAGAAAGTTTATTAAGGATAATGAATTTTCCGCAGCGTGGTATTGGCAGTACAACAGTTACACGAATGATTGCATTTGCAAGAAAACATGAAATTACTCTTTTCCAAACTATGGGAAGAGTTTTTGAAGTAATAGATATTAAAGAACGAATCCAAAAAAATGTGAAGCAGTTTAAAACTCTACTTGATAAGTATAGTGGGTTGAAGGACAAGCTTTCGGTTGGTGAGCTAACCAGAGCAATGGTTGATGATCTTGGATTGATTCGAATGTTCAAAGAAGAAGGTACTCAAGAAGCCTTACAGAGAATGGAAAACATTAGTCAGTTATTGGCTTCGTTGAGTGAGTTCTCTTCCGAAAATGCAGACTCAAAATTAGAGCAATATCTTGAAGAAGTTTCATTGATAGCAGATATCGATAACTACTCCGAGACAAAAAATTGTGTAACACTTTTAACGGTTCATGCAAGCAAAGGATTGGAATGGCCAATCGTATTTGTTAGTGGGTGTGAAGAGGATATTTTCCCTATCGCAACTAAATATTTATCAGATGCTTCCGTAGATGAAGAAAGAAGATTATTTTATGTAGCGCTAACCCGTGCAAAGAAAAAAGCATATATAACCCATGCGCGTTCAAGATATCGTTTTGGTGAAGTTGCATATCAGAGCCGATCAAGGTTTATTGATGAACTTGATCCAACAGCTTATAAAGAAATGAATGGCGGACTGGGGCGAAAAGCAAATCGTAAAACAAAAAAAGAAATGTATTATGAATATTTTGAAAAAGTTGAATACGAAAGTTTTGATCAGGATGGCGTTGCTTTAAGGATTGGAAGCCGTGTAATGCACGATAAATTTGGTCTTGGAAAAGTTGTTGATGTTGTTGGTAATGGTGATCAGACAAAAGCAACTGTTCACTTTGAAGGAAATAATGTAAAGCAATTAATGCTTAAGTTTGCAAAGCTTAAAGTACTATAATATTAATTACTTTAAGAACTAGTAAAAATTTTATTTAGGAGTTAATATCAAATGTCTATTGCACCCAAAAATTTAGCAATTTTAGTCGGCGGAGGACCGGCCCCCGGAATTAATAGTGTTATCGGTGCAGCCACAATTCGTGCTGCGGTTGAAGGTGTTGATGTGATCGGAATAAGGGATGGCTTTAAGTGGATAATGCAGGGAGACATTTCTCATATTAAAGAATTGAATATTCAAAACGTAAGCCGTATTCACTTCAGAGGTGGTTCCTATATAGGTATCTCAAGAGCAAATCCTACTAAAGATGCTAAACACTTAGAAAATACAGTTACATCTTTGCTTAGATTAAATGTCGATAAACTTATAACTATCGGCGGTGATGATACTGCTTTCAGTGCTTTAAAAGTAAATGAGATGGCTGCAGGAAAAATAAAAGTAGTTCATGTTCCTAAAACAATAGATAACGACCTTGATCTTCCACACGGTATTCCGACATTCGGATTTCAGACAGCAAGACACATTGGAGTAGAGGTTGTAAAAAATCTTATGGTAGATGCGCAAACAACATCTCGCTGGTATTTTGTTATTTCGATGGGTAGAAAAGCGGGACATCTTGCCCTTGGAATTGGTAAAGCAACAGGTGCAACTCTTACTTTAATACCTGAAGAGTTTACAAATAAGAAAATTAAGTTTAGTCATATCGTAGATATTCTTGTTGGTGCGATTATTAAAAGATTAAGTTATGGTAAGCCTGATGGTGTTGCAATTATTGCGGAAGGCTTGGTTGAGCATTTAGATCCGACTGACCTTGAATCTTTAGTTGAGGTGGAGAGAGATGCTCACGATAATATAAGAATTGCAGAAATAAATTTTGGAGAAATTCTAAAATCCAAAGTACAGGAAAGACTTAAGCAGTTTGGATTAAAATCCACAGTGGTTGCTAAAAACATAGGGTACGAATTACGTTGTGCCGATCCGATTCCATTTGATATGGAATACACAAGAGATCTAGGATTTTCTGCAGCACAATTTATTCTTGATGGTGGAAGCGGGGCAATGGTTTCTATTCAAAATGCAAAATTTGTTCCGATGTACTTTAAGGATATTATTGATCCCAAAACATTAAAGACAAAAGTTAGAATGGTTGATCCGGCATCAGAAAGTTTTTACATTGCAAGAAGATACATGCTGAGATTAAATCAGGCTGATTTTGAGGATCCGCATGAACTTGCAAAACTTGCTGCTACTGCAGGAATTTCTATTGATGAATTCCAAAATCAGTTTGGATATCTTATTGAAAACGATTTGCTATATCAATTTATCAGAGATGGAAAATTTGCAATAGCATCATCAGAATCTAATCTTGCACATAGAATGCAAGAAGAAAATGGTAAAAATGATGATGATGATGAATAGTTTTTAAAACTACATTTTAATTAGTAAAACCCGAGAGTTGACTCGGGTTTTTTTATTAATTTTTTTTCTGTGTTTTAAAGACTTTATAGAAAGAAATTACTACTAACGAAATAATGATTGTCCATGCTAATACTAAAAAAATTATACCGTTTGTTGTAAGTCCCATTATCAAACCTCACTATGATTATTTTCCCAGGCTTTTTTAACAAGTAACATTAAAATTACTGCGATGGCAGCCATTAAAACTCTTGCACCCCAAATGTAGGGTACATTTTCCGGAACGGCGTTTTGCAGCAGCAGAGTAGGAATCGCACTCTGTATAAACCACCAGATCATTAAAACCATTAGAATAACTGGTGTAATATATTTCATAACATAATAAAAGAACATCGGTATCTGAATATCACCACCCTGATTCATTTCCTTCCAGGCTTTATCTGCACCAAAAACCCACATAAATAAAATAGTTTCTATCAACGCGAATACAACCAGACCAAAAGTACCAGCCCAATAATCCATCTCATCTAAAAATCCAAACTTTAAAAAGAAGATTACAAATTGAACAGCAATCAAAACTGCAATTGCTAATGCAGTTACTGCTTTTTTTCTATCCATTCCAAACTCATCTTCTAAAAACGCTACAACAGGCTGACCCATTGCAACCGAAGAAGTTATTCCTGCAAAGAAAAGAAGTAAAAACCACATAAACCCAAATACTTCTCCCATTGGAAAATGAGAACTGCCAAAAATTATCGGCATAGATACGAAACCAAGATTAAAAGCCCCGCCTTGTGCAATTTCTTTTGTAGCATCTAATCCAAAGAATGCAACTGCAACAGGAATTGCGATTGAGGCACCGAGTACAACTTCTGCAAATTCATTAGTGGATGCAGTAGCAAGTCCTGAAAGGACAATATCATCATTTGGTTTTAGATAGCTTGCGTAAGCGTGAATTGTTCCCATACCTACAGATAGAGTAAAAAAGATTTGTCCGGCAGCAGCTAGCCAGATGTTCGGATTGCCGAGTGCAGAA
>Ga0172367_10004226_pt1 | contig 18013 bp, 15 predicted proteins | sample Lak10m_FD_114542 | JGI IMG/M metagenome (GOLD analysis project Ga0172367, IMG submission 114542) | Freshwater microbial communities from Kabuno Bay, South-Kivu, Congo - kab_022012_10m | ecosystem: Environmental > Aquatic > Freshwater > Lake | place: Democratic Republic of the Congo: South-Kivu...
CTCGCTGGTATAAGTCGTCAGGGGACTTTGTCCCCCGACACCCCCAACCAAAGGCCAGCCGGCCTTTGGAAACCGGATTATTGGCGTGTCGCGGCTGGTTCGGGCGGCGCTTAACGCGATTTCCGCCACCCGGCTCCGGACGCGCCGCCCGGGGCGTTGCTTTCAATCCGGGCGATCAGTTCTGGGGCGACGCCGAGATGATAGAGCCCGTGCCGCCATAGCCAGCGCCAGACGATGGCGGTGCGGCTGTGGCCGGCGTAGGGGGCGGTTTCCCGTCCGACCACCTGCTGTTCGAGACACAAGGTCCGGCCGCGGGCCTCGAGCGCGCGGACGAAGGCGTAGCCGGCCAGGCAGGCGACGCCGGGCACGCCGCCGAGTTGGTCGTGGATGGTGCGCCGGACGAAAACCGCGGATTTGAAATCATAGACCCGCCGGCGCCGCTGCCAGCGGGAGAATGCGGTCAGGGTGCGGGCAAGGCCGGGGTCGCCTTCAAACGCGATCCGGAAGCTGCCGCCGACCGCTTCCAAATCACTCTGCATGGCGGCGGTGAGCGTCGCCAAGCCGTGTTCCGGAAACAGCATGGCCGGATCGAGGAACAGCAGGATTGCGCCGCTGGCCGCCGCTGCGCCTGCGCGCAGGCGTGCACTCTCCCTCGCATCGCAGTCGATCACCCGGTCGGCGCCGAGCGTGCGGGCGAGATGACGGGTGGCATCCAGACTGCCGCCGTCGCAGACGAGAATTTCACGTTCCACACCCTGACGCTCGGGCGCCAGCGCGCGCATCAGCCGCGGCAGCCGGTTGGCATCGTTGAGGGTGGGGATGATGACCGAAACGCTGGCCGACACCGGCGGTTCCCCCCCATGGAGCACGGACAGCCCCGACTCTGCTCCTTTTCCTGATCCGGGCACAAGCGTGATGTTGCAGCGCGGCAAAGCGTGCCAACGCCGCTGGTCCAGGCTCTGAGAACAAGGTCCCGGTTTCCAAAGGCCCGCTGGCCTTTGGTTGGGGGTGTCGGGGGACAAAGTCCCCTGACCTTGCGTCGGGCAGGCGCGCGCTTTTCAGCGCGTCACATCAAGTTGCCACCGCCTGACGGGCTGCCCAGTTCTGCCGCCACTGGCGAATGCGCGGCGTGCTGTCGGCCACCGCGCGGTTGAAAACCTCCTTCGACTCGGTGAAGTAATCGAAGAAGCCTCGTTGGACCGCAACTTCGATCTCGACCAGTTCGACCGGCTTGTTGTTGGCCCACTCGGCGAGCAACCCGTTGCGTCCGGCCGCCACTTCCTCGTTGACCAGTCCGACGGCGTGGAGCTCGGCCGCGTAGGTACCCTGGAACAGAAGTTCGGTCCAGAAGTCCATCACCTCCAGAAAGTTCTTCGGCAGTGGCCCGACCCAGGACTTGGAGAGGGCGCGCGGCACGAATACGGTATCGGCCCTGAGGCACTCGGTTAGCAGCGTGCCGCGGAAGTATGCGCCATCGACAATATATTCGCCGTGAAACTGCTTCTCGAAGCCGTACAGCATCAGCCATAGCCCGGCCTCGACATACTCGGGCGTGATCGGGCGCACCTCGCGCCGGCCATAACGGTACCCGTAGTGCCAGCCGGTGATCTCGAGGGCTTTCTGGTTGAGGTGCACGTACTCCTTGCCCTCGACCGGGTTATAGGAGTTGAAGATCACCCCTGTGTCTGTCTCTCCGTTGAAGCAGTCGGAGATTTCCTTGAAAAAGCTTGGGTTCCTGGTCGGCACCATCTGGCGTGCCGGCAGAACCATATCGAGGAATTCCCGGAAGGACAGCGGCGGCGGCCGGCCGATCATCGAGGTGAAGGCATCGTGCCAACTCGGCCGGAAAACCCCCGGCAGCCCCACTAGGGTCAGCATCAGAGTCGAGAGCGGCTTTAGCGACTCGGGATATTCCTTGACCAAGTCAACGTGTTGGTCGAGGAGCGCCGGCAGGTCCTTGCCCTGGAGAAAAGCGGCGGCCCAGTGCATTTGCCCGGATGAGCAGGTGATCAAATCGGGCTTCAAACCCTGCATCCGTGCGGCTTGAAGAAAGCCGGCGCCATGGGCGTTGGACCCCCCAAGGCCGCCGAGGGCGAATGCCACCAGCGGCTGACCGTCCCTTCTTGCGCCCAGGCGAAGCACGCCTACGTCGCCGTTCAGCTCATTACCGATTTGATCCCTCATGGTCCGTCTGCCCTCTTCCAAGTGTCGACCGGGGGCATCTTACTCACCCGGCTCACTGAAGGCAACACAGGCATACATTTGCATGCACGGACGGCACACATAAATGCCCCTATTACCGGTTTCCAAAGGCCTTATGGCCTTTGGCTTGGGGGTGTCGGGGGACAGCGTCCCCTGTCGGCCGGCGGGAGCCGGCGACGCCGTTGGCCCTGTCGGCCGGCGGGAGCCGGCGACGCCGTTGGCCCTGTCGGCCGGCGGGAGCCGGCGACGCCGTTGGCCCTGTCGGCCGGCGACGCCGTTGGCAATGAGTCAAACGTTCTGTTTGTTGGTATCATACCGGTGAGCCGAATGCCTGCGGCGTATGCCGGCCTGCGCCGGCCGTCGGGGGACGCTGTCCCCCGACACCCCCGGCCAAAGGCCGAAAGGCCTTTGGAAACCTATTATAAAGTCATTGCTCTAGACGGGCATCAGAGGCTGTCGGACGCCCCGTAGCGCTGAATCTCGACCTCATTGAAATCATCGAGCAGAAGGGCGATACGGGTTTGGTCGCTTTGCTCCATGATCGCCTGGGCCCGGCGGGTCGCCGAGTTGAGGTTGAGCAGGCGGATGCGTCGCTTGACAAACGGGATTTTTGTCGCGGCCATCGACAGCTCGCGCACGCCCAGGCCAAGCAGCAGCGCGGTAAAGCGGGGATCGCCAGCGATCTCCCCGCATACGCTCACCGGCAGCCGGGCCCGCAACGCCGCCTCGACCGTGAAATGAATAAGCCGCAGTACGCCCGGGTGAAGCGGGTCGTATAACGAAGCGACCTGTTCGTCGCCGCGGTCGATCGCCAATGTGTATTGCGTCAGATCATTGGTGCCGATGGCGAAGAAATCTGCCACCTGGGCGAGCGCGTCGGCCGAAAGCGCGGCGCCGGGGATTTCGATCATGACCCCGACCGCCGGCAAAGGATCGGCGAAACGGACCCCGCGCCGCTTGAGCCGGCGCGCCACCACATGCAGAATTTCGCGCACCTTGACCACCTCCGAAACCGTGGTGATCATCGGCAGCAGGATGCGAATCGGGCCGTGGGCGCCGGCACGCAGCATCGCCGCAAGTTGCGCTTCCAGAAGCTTGGGTTCGCGCAAGCCCAGGCGGACCGCGCGCAAGCCGAGTGCAGGGTTGGCCGGGTCACCAAATCGGCCGCCCAGCACCGGCGCCATCTTGTCGCCGCCAACGTCGAGCGTGCGTAAGGTGCAGGGCCGTCCGGCCATGCCTTCGACGATATCGCGTAAGACCTCGTACTGCTCCTCCTCAGTCGGCAGCGTGGTGCGGTTGAGGAAGATGAACTCGGTCCGCAACAGGCCGATGCCGGCGGCGCCGGCCTCGACCGCTGCCGGCAACTCGCGCGGCAACTCCAGGTTGACCAGCATGCCGATTACGGTGCCGTCGCGGGTGAGTGCCGGCAGCCGAACCAGTGCCTTCAGGCGCTCACGCTCACGCTCACGGTCCTCCCGCCGCTGCTGATAGGTGGCGAGAGTGTCGGGATCGGGATTGATCAGGACCTTGCCACCGAAGCCGTCGATGACGATCAGGTCGTTAGGCTCAATGGCGCCGATCAGCCCGTCTACCCCGAGCACTGCCGGAATGCCGAGCGACCGGGCCATGATCGCGGTGTGGCCCTCGGCACCGCCGAGCACTGCGGCGAAACCTGCGACCCGGGTCGGATCCAGCAGCGCCGTCTCGGCCGGGCTCAACTCCTCGGCGATCAGGATCGATCCCTCGGGCAGATGCGCCAGCGCCTGGTACTCGAACTGAAGCAGATTGCGGACCAGCCGGGCGCCCAACTCACGGATGTCGGCGCCGCGGGCGGCCAGGTACTGGTCGCCGCTGCGGTTGAAGGAGTGGGCAATGGCGCTGATCTCGGCCTGGACAGCGGCCTCGGCGTTCTGAAGCTGCTCCGTAATCCGGCGCTCGACCCCCCGCGTGAGGCGCGAATTGGTCAGCATGGCCAAGTGGGCATCGAGCAGATAGCCGATCTCCTCCGCGGCCGCGTCGGTGATCTGCTCGGCTTTGGCCTTGAGCTTGCGAATCTGCTTGCGCGACTTTGCCACCGCTTCGGTGAAACGGCCCCGCTCGCCCTCGACCTGGTCGGGGGCTACGGCATACTCCGGCACCTGCGGCGTGCCCGACTCGACAACATGGGCGTGCCCGATGGCAATGCCGATCGAAACTCCAAGGCCGGTCAGAACGCGGCCGCCCTTCACGCCACTCGTGTCGCTGGTCATCGGCTGTAGCCGTCCCGCCTTCGGCGTTCTTGAGCTGACGGAGAAGTGTGCCCGTCAGATTATTCCGCGCGCTGTCCGCGTCGAACGCAAGTTCGACCCGCGGTCTGCTTCGAACGCAAGTTCGACCCGCGGTCTGCTTCGAACGCGAGTTCGACCCGCGGTCTGCTTCGAACGCAAGTTCGACCCGCAGTCTGCTTCGAACGCGAGTTCGACCCGCGGTCTGCTTCGAACGCGAGTTCGACACTCAGTCTTCGTCGAACCCGCGTTCGACCAGCGAAGCCAGGGCTGCAACTGCGCCCTCGGCTTCGGCCCCATAGGCGCAGACCTCAATCGAGGTGCCGCGGCCGGCCGCCAACATCATCAACCCCATGATCGAGCAGCCGCTGACCACCATGTCGTTGCGCTTGACCTCGATCTCGCAGTCGAACTGATTGGCAAGCTTGACGAATTTAGCGGCTGCCCGCGCATGAAGGCCGCGCCGGTTGCAGATCGTCACCGTCTGGCATACGTCATCCGCCTGATGGGCTCCCGCTGACATGACCTTGAAGACACCTTCTATTGCTTGCATTCTTTTAACCTGCTGCCAAGAGTGAGGACGCCACATTAATGTACTTCTGGCCGGCATCGCGTGCCGCAGCCACTGCCAGCGGCAGCGGCTCCGAAATCCGGACGCTGGCCAGCTTGATCAGCATGGGCAGATTAACCCCCGCGATCACCTCGACCTTGGCCCGATTCATCACCGAAATCGCCAGATTGGAAGGCGTGCCGCCGAACATGTCGGTCAACAGCACCACGCCATTGCCGTCGTCGACCTCGCGGATGCAGGCCATGATGTCCACGCGCCGCTGTTCCATGTCGTCCTCCGGACCGATGCAGATGGCGCGCACCCGTTCTTGAGGGCCGACCACGTGTTCGAGTGCGGCAATAAACTCTTCCGCCAGACGTCCATGGGTCACCAATACCATGCCGATCATCGACGACATACCCCTCCGCGCGCCCGGTCCGGCTCGGCTCGATCAGCCGGGCGGCACATCCTTGCGTTCGAGATCACGATGGCGCAGCCCAACCTTGATCCCCCTTCCGCCCATCCAAGCGGCAAGCCGCTCGGCGACATAAACGGACCGATGGCGGCCACCACTACATCCAATGGCGATCGTAAGATAGCTTTTGCCCTCCTGCCGATAGCGAGGCAGCAGGGGTTCCAGCAACTCGGTCAGGCGGCGAAAAAACTCACCAAAGTCCCGATCTTGCGCGATCATTGCCGCCACAGCCGGGTGCCCGCCGTCCAGCGGTCGCAAGCCCGGGTCCCAGTGCGGGTTGGTCAGAAACCGCACGTCGAACACCAGGTCGGCCTCCCGAGGCAGGCCCTGGCGATAGGAAAACGACATTACGAACACCTGAAGCGCCGACTCGGCCTCGAGCGGAAAGTGCCCGGCCAGCAGGCGTTTCAAGTCATGGATCGACAGATTCGAGGAATCGATGACCAGGTCGGCCCGTTCCCGCACTCGGGCCAGCAGTTCTCGCTCGTGGGCGATTCCGGCGGCGACCGGCCGATCGGTCGCCAACGGATGACGGCGGCGGGTTTCGGTAAACCGTCGTTGCAGCGCCTCGTCCACACAATCAAGAAACAGCAGGCGGACCTCCAGGTCGGCGCGCGCTGCCAAGCGGCGATGCTCGGCGATAAATGCCGAGTCGGAAAAGTCGCGCGTGCGGCTGTCGATCCCGATTGCCAGCGGTCGGCGTCCATCGGTCTTGTCGGCCTGATCCACCAGCGCCGACAACAGCGATAGCCGGAGGTTGTCGACGGCTTCGAAGCCGAGGTCCTCGAGGCTCTTTAAAGTGGTGGACAGTCCGGCGCCAGACATGCCGGTGACCAGAACAATCTGCCGGCGCACGCCGGGGCCGTCCGGGCAAGCGGTCTTGGGGCAAGAGGAATCGGGGGAGAAACCGGCGACGGAGGTCATGGCCAGTCCGGGGACCACCATAGCGCGCCGGCCCGCGCCGTTGCCGCAGCGAGCCGCACCTTCGCCGCGGCCGAGGCCTCGAACGGCGCCAATCGCAGGCAGGCCACACTCCGACCCAGCATCGTCATCCATTCCGGCCCGGGCAACCGTTCCACCGCGTCTGCTGTTACCATCTGGATCACGAGATCCAGGACCGCGCTCTCGACCGCGGGCACCCGCATGATTCCAAGCCCGCGGACCTCCAGCAAGCCGGCCAGCCGATCCTGCGCCGTCCGCACGATCAACCGCTCCGGTGTCTGCTCAGACGCGGACACCGCCACCAGATCGTCGCCGACCAGGAGCGCTCCACCGTCGATCAGCCGCAGCGCCAAGTCCGACTTGCCGCTGCCCGACGGACCGGTCAGTAGCACCCCGCCTTCGTGAACCTGAACGCAGGTTCCATGCACTTTCAGCATACCCGCCTCACGCCATTCGGGGCGAGAGTGCGGCAGCATGCCAGCCTGGTCAAGTCCCGGCGCATGTGTCCGTCTTCTCCGTCAGCCGGTTCCTGCCGCAGTGTGTCAATTCCGGCATGCCAGCATGGTGCACTGCCATAGGCGAGGGGAGGGGGAGGGCGCCGGTTTGCACCGGCCCCCCTTGCCGCGGACAAGCGCTATACCAGTGGCGGCGGCGGGACCAACCGACACGTCACCGCGGCATTCATCAGCATGCCGCGGAATGTCGTCCAGCACGCGTCGCGATCTTCGCCCACCGTTGGCGGCAGGCCGGGCTCTCTTGTATCGGAAGCGTCCGGCCGTGGTGGGGCGGCATGAGCCCGAAAACCGGCCGCACCGGCTCGCGCCTGTCCCGGACCTGCCGGCAGCCGGCTGCGTGAACGTGACAGGTGGTAATGGGACCAGCGCCGACCCTGGTGGCTATCGGTCATGTGAAGCCTCCCGTTCCCTTTACGTAGTGCCGTTCGATCCTGCCCCGGCCAGTGCCGAGGCCCGGGCTTGTTCTGCAATATCAATGAGTATATTTCACAACCCGTTGCCCTTAACCGGTTTCCGAAGGCCTTTCGGCCTTATGCCTGGGGGCGTTGGGGGACAGCGTCCCCTGACGCCCGGCGTGAGCCGGCATCGCCGCAGGCCATGAGTCAGACTTTCTGCTCGTTGGTATAACTTAAGCGCATTCAGGGAGAATTGCAGCCCTCGCCATGAGGGAATCGTAGGGGGAGCGTCAAGGCGTAGCACCCTTTCCTGGGAGCCGGCGCCTCTCGCCTGCCGAAACCGCCAAGAGGCGGGGTCTGCGACGTCGCTATGAGTCCCTGGAAACCACCACGGCTTTGCGCGATGATCCCCGTGTCTTGCGGGCACGTCTGGGCGGCCCGGCTTCCGGCGGGGGGCGGTTAGTTCGTCATTGATCACTGCTACCCCCCCACGGTTGCCGCGCGCGCGGGGTGACGTCACGGGAAAGGCAGTCGAAGCGGACGAAATGAGCGATTCGGTGCAACGAGACGAGTTTCCGGCCACGCTGCGGCGGCTGGGGGACTCGGCCGGGGACGGCGTGCTGCGGGCGGAACTTGGACGGGATGAAGGGGGCGGTGACTCGGTCGGGCAGGCCTTGGCCGATGGGGGCGCCAGTGTTTCCGGCCGGAGCCGCCGCATGCCGGAGGCGGTCACGGGCGAAGAGGGCGCCGTGCGGGCGGCGGCGGCCCCCACCGCTGCCACCGCTGCCACGGCGCTGACGGCCGGATATGAGGCCGAGCTTTGGCGCAAGGTCGACGCATTGCGCGGCATCATGGATCCGGCGGAGTATAAGCACGTTGTTCTCGGGCTGATCTTTCTCAAATACATCTCCGACGCCTTCGCGCAGCGGCATGCCGAGATTGAAGCCGAGCCGGCGCAGGGTGTTGATCCAGAATCCCCCGACGCGGATCGGGCGCTCAACGTCTTGCTTGTGCCTCCGGAAGCCTGCTGGCCGCACCTCATGGCGCAGGCGCGCCGGAGCGCCATCGGCCAACGCGTGGACGCTGCCATGGCGGCTCTCGAGCGCGACAACCCCGCGCTTGAAGGCGTGCTGCCATGGGATTACGCGCGCCCTGCGCTTGACAAGACCCGCCTTGGCCAACTCATCGAAGTGATTTCGACCTTCCTGCCGGGTGACGCCGAGGCGCGGGCGAGAGGCTTGCCCGGCCACATCTACGACTCTCTCCTCGACCGGTTCGCCGGCGCCGAGGGCAAGGGCGGCGGTTCGTTTTATACGCCCCGTTGCGTGGTCGCGCTGCTGGTCGAAATGCTGGGACCCCTGCCTGGCCGGATTTACGATCCCTGCTGCGGTTCTTCGGGCATGTTGGTGAGAGCGATGGACGTTATCCGCGCCCGCGCGAGCGATGCCGGCAATGCCGGCACGTCCGCGGCCGATATCACGATCTTTGGGCAGGAGTCGAACGATGCGACATGGCGGCTGGCCAAGATGAACCTCGCCATCCACGGCGTCGACGCCCGGATCGCCCGCGGCGATACCTTCCACTCCGACCATCACCCGGACCTGCTTGCCGATGTCATCCTGGCCGGTCCGCCCTTCAACGACTCCGACTGGGGCGGAGAGCGGCTCAAGGGTGACCCGCGCTGGGCCTATGGGGTGCCGCCCGCCGGCAACGCCAATTTTGCCTGGGTGCAGCACATCGTGCATCACCTGGCCCCCACCGGCATCGCCGGTTTGGTGTTGGCAAACGCCTCCATGTCCTCGATCCCGTCGGGCGAGTGCGAAATCCGCAAGAATCTGATTGAGGCGGACCTAGTTGACTGCATCGTCGCGTTGCCGGGCCAACTTTTCCATTCCACCCCGATTCCGGCCTGCCTGTGGCTCCTAGCGCGCGATCGCAAGGACCACAAGTTCCGCGACCGCCGGGGCGAGGTGCTATTCATCGATGCCCGCAGGCTGGGCGTGATGGTCGACCGCGCCCGCCGCGACCTTTCGGACGCGGAAATAGCCCAGATTGCCGGCGTGTATCATCTGTGGCGCGGCGAGAAAGCGGTGCCGTCCGGCGCCGTCGGCGACCGCACTGCCTATGAGGACATGCCGGCCTTTTGCAAGTCTGCCTCGCTGGAGGACATCCGCGCGCAGGGATACGTCTTGACGCCCGGCCGTTATGTGGACGCCGAACCCGCCAGGGGGGAGGATGATCCCTTCGTCCAAATGATGGCGCCGCTGGTTGCGGCGCTGCGCGGACAGCAGGAAGAGGGAGCGCGGCTCGACGCGGCCATCCAGGCCAATCTGACCCACCTCGGCTTCTCGAAAGGTGCCTGCGATGGAGAGTGATAAGCCAAGTATTCAGGCGTTTGAAAGAGCCGTCCTTCGCCTCGAAGAGGGGATCATGCGCTATGAGCGGGATGTCAGCGACACGCAAATCCGGGATGGCCTTATTCAGCGTTTTGAATTCACATATGAGATTGGGGCCAAAGCGCTAAGGCGTTACCTCGAATACGCCTCATCGACGCCTGGGGACATCGACCAGACGAGGTTTCAGGACGTGATCCGTTCCGGCAACGAGCAGGGTCTGCTCCTGGGCGACTGGAAGGACTGGCGGCACTATCGGGACATGCGGAGCAAGACGAGCCACACCTACGACGAGGAGGTGGCACTCGAGGTTGTGGCCGATATTCCGGCCTTTCTGAGGGAGGCCCGTTATCTGTGCGATCAACTCCGAGGGCGGCTCGCATGACTCGGGATATGCCCCTGATCGACATGCGTCCCGATCACTGGGCCATCGTGCGCGGCATTCTCGAGGCATGCGTGCCCGATCGCGAGGTCTGGGCCTTCGGCTCGCGCGCGATCTGGACGGCCAAGGCTTATTCCGATCTTGACCTCGCGGTTATTTCTGAAAAGCCGTTGTCGGGGGCGGTGAGCGCGGCGCTGGACGACGCATTGTCCGAGTCCGACCTCCCCTACCGGGTCGATGTCGTCGACTGGGCAACGACGAGTGCGGGGTTCCGGGAGATCATTATGCGCAGCAAGGTGGTTGTGCAGCGTGGCAAGAAGGCGGCACCCGGACCGAGCGAGCAACGGGCCATATCTCACCTTTTCGGAATTCTGAATGAGAGGATTGAGCTGAACCGGCGAATGTCCAACACACTGGAAGCGATGGCATCGGCGCTGCGCGTGTTCGAGTTCGTTGATGTTGTCTGCGCCTCTGCCTCCGCTCTCGCCCCCCCGTTTGAGTCTGTGCAAGAGCAACGGCGATTCGAGCAAGTCTGCAAGGCGGTGGCTCGCGCGCTTGTTCCGGCGGATCGCAAGGCGCGGTTGCGGAGGAGCAAAGATTTCAAGCATCTCACCACCCGCCTTTCGACCTTCCTTATACTTATCGACGAGAGCATCGATGCGCTGGCGCGGGACCCGAGCCGGAGCCATGCTCTCTCTCTCATCCTGGCCGCGGATATCGTCTGGCAGGTGATGTGCGAATTCGGCAACAAAAAGGGGGACTATATAAAATGGATCGATGCCGCGTTGCCCGCGGATCGTGAAAAGTCCGACGCCGATATCGGCGATGGGCATTATGCCAAGCAGAGAGAAATTGTTTCTGAAGCCAAGTGGGTATTTGACCTGCATTCCGCCCTTCGGCATCCCGGGACATCCAGCTCCGCGTTGCTGCCGCTTATGCGGGACCCGGTCGATCCCGCGGCGTGCGATCGTCTGGTGCGCGCGGCACGGTCCATAAGGCAAGTCTTTGTTAACGTATCCGTTGACTTGGACCCAACGGTTTGGTGCGGGAGCGAGTCCCCCGCCCCTCTTTTGCCGGGATAAGGTGCGTGACGCTTGCTTCCCTTCGCCCTGGAATGCTGCGCTGGGCGCGTGAGCGCGCCGGCATTGCCGACATTGCGGCACTCACCCTACGAGCGGGCGGCCGATTATGCCTATGCGGAGACCGGGCTTGTTCGGGCCTTGTTTCCGGAGGATTGTCCATGGTCATGGGAACAGATTATAGATCATGAATTCTGGCCTGATTGAATTTTGGTTGGGAGGTAGGCCGTGAGCCTCTTTAAAACCGCCATATAGTAGCGGACAAGACGGGCACACGCATACATTTTCAGGCTCTGGGACGATCATCACCGGGCTTGTGCCCTGCCGTTCGTGCCCGCTGATTGGGTCCAGCGGACGACAAAGATGTCGCCCCGGTTTACTCAGAGCGCTTCCCGTCCGACCGGTTCCCCGTTCACCCGTCTTCGTCCATCGGCGGGGGAGCAAGATGTCGGTTCGGCGGGGTCGGGGGCGGGCCGGTCCAGCGCACGGCTGCCTGCTTTCGGCCTTGGAACCGGAAGTGGTTGTCGGCTACCATCCGAAGGGTGGGTACCGAGGCACGCCATCCGGTCGCGCGCCCACGCGCGCGAGACTTCAGGCGAGACACTGGATGAGATACAGGCGCGACTCGGCGCGACCCCTTGAAACTGGAAACCTGGGCGGTGGGCGCGTATGGCATTTCCGGACACTGTTCGGGAATGCATCCAGGGGACAACCGGCGGCAGACAGACAATGAACAACCAAGCGCTGACACGGGAGGTTCTGGGGTCCTCGGTCCTGATTGTCGACGACAACGTCGCCAACGTAGATCTGCTGCGGGAAATCCTGATACAGCAGGGCTTTACGCGGGTCCACTGCGAGACCGATCCGCGCAAGGTCGAGCCCTTATGCCAGCAGGAAGTGTTCGACATTCTGCTGCTTGATATCCGCATGCCCCATATCAGCGGCTTCGAGTTGATGGAGCGGCTGCGGCCGATTTTTGGTGATGAGCACATCCCGATTCTCGTCCTCACCGCCCAGATCGATCAGGAGACGCGGCGGCGGTCGCTTGAGTTGGGGGCGACCGATTTTCTGACCAAACCGTTCGTGGCCTGGGAGCTGGTTCAGCGGGTCAAGAACATGCTCCAGATTCGCATTCTCTACCGCCAGTTGCGGGAACAGAATCGGGTTCTGGAGGAAAAAGTGGCGGAGCGGACGCGGGCTCTTTCCGAGGCGCTGGAGGCGAGCCAGGCTGCCGACCGGGCCAAGCTCGATTTCCTCGCGGTGATGAGCCACGAGTTGCGCACGCCGCTCAACTCGATCATCGGGTTCGCCGAGGTCATGAACGGCGAGCACCTGGGGATGCTCGGTCATCCCGACTACCGCGAATACATGATGCTGATCGAGGAAAGTGGGCGGCACCTGCTTAACATGGTCAACCGCATCCTCGACTTCACCCGCGGCTCGACCGGGACCATCAAGCTTGAGGAGCGCACGGTGGACCTGCGCGGCGTGGTTGGATTTGCCATCGCCATGCTCGGACCCAAGGCCCAGGAGAAGAATGTCTGTGTCACATTGCTCGATGGACCATCGGTGCTGATTCGGGCCGACGAACGGCGGCTGCGGGACGTGCTGCTCAGTCTGATCGACAACGCCATTAAGTTCAACCGGCGCGGCGGCCGGGTGCGAACCACGGTTGATCACCTGAACGCCGATTCGCCGCGCAGCGATGTGGTGGTGACCATCACCGATGACGGGCCGGGCATGGCGACCGACATTCGCTCCCGGGTTTTCAATCCGTTCATTCAAGGCGATGGTTCGCTGATCCGGCAGAACGAGGGCATCGGTCTTGGCTTGCCGATCGTTAAGCGAGTCATAGAGCTGCATGGTGGGAGCGTGTCGCTGGACAGCGAGATCGAGCGCGGGACAACGGTGCGGATTTTGCTGCCGGCCCAGAGGGTGGTGGGCGAGTGAGGCGTTTTCATCATTATTCGTAGATCGGGGGGCTTTCGCCCCCCGAAAGGCCCCCAACTGGGGGGCCTGACCGGCCCCCCAGCCCCCCCTTTTTTTGTAATCGAATAAAGCGGGGGTTTGGGGGGGGCACCCCGAGTGGGTCTGGGCGGCAGCCCAGCCATAAGCCCAGTTCCCGTCACAACAGGTCCCCGCCGAATTATGGAACTTCAGTTCCCCGCCTTCGCCCCCGGATCTGTCTGGCTGGTCGGTGCCGGGCCCGGTGACCCCGGCCTGCTGACGCTGCTCGGCCGGCACGCGCTCGCGCATGCCGACGCGGTAATCTATGACGCCCTGGCTAGCCCGGGCGTACTCGGCTTGGCCCGTCCGGGTGCAGTATTGGAGTTTGCCGGCAAGCGCGGTGGCCGGCCGTCGCCACAGCAGCCGGACATCAGCCGACGGTTGATCGCGCTGGCCGCTGCCGGCCAGCGCGTGGTCCGGCTTAAAGGAGGCGATCCGTTCGTGTTCGGGCGTGGCGGCGAGGAGGGGCTGGCCCTGGCCGCAGCCGGCATTCCCTTCCGGGTCGTTCCCGGCATCACTGCCGGCATCGGCGGGCTGGCGTACGCCGGCATTCCGGTCACCCACCGTGACTGTAATCACTCCGTCACGTTCCTTACCGGGCATGGCACCACTGGCGAACTGCCGGATGGTTTCGACTGGCCGGCGATCGCCAGGGTTTCGCCGGTGTTGGTGCTTTATATGGCGCTGAAACATCTTGGCATTATCGCCGCGCGGCTGATTGCAGCCGGACGGCCGCCCGCGGATCCGGTTGCGGTGGTGAGCCAGGCAACGCTACCCGACCAGCAGGTCCTGATCACCCGGCTTGACGGCTGTGCCGCGGCGGTTGCCGCCCACGGCCTCGAGCCGCCGGCCGTGGTAGTGATTGGGCCGGTGGTCGAGCTGCGCGACGTCCTGGCCTGGGCGGACGGAGGGGTCATTCGCGATAATGGTAGGGATGCTTGACCGCCCCGGTGGCGGGCTCTGAGAGAAAATAGAGGGGGGGTCTGGGGGGCCGGTCAGGCCCCCCAGTTGGGGGGCGGGGGGGCGAAAGCCCCCCGAACGGTCGACCGCCAACCTTAACTTTCTTGAAGCTTCAGCCCCCCCGAAGGCCCCCATATCCCGGGCCTGACGGCCCCGCCCCCCCCTTTTTCTTTTTTTTTGATGACCTCCGCGTGCAGCCGTCCTGGGCGGCCGGGCGACCGTGGAGCGAGGACCATCGGGGGTGAAACGTCATGCCGGACTGTCTGTTGCATCGGGGTGTGCTGCTCTTTGTGTCCGTACTGGCCTGCGTACCTCTCGCGGTGGCCGCGCGCGCCGATGATCTTGATCTGATTCCGGATGCGGTGCTCTCGGCCCCGGCTGAGCAGCAAGGCGAGCCGCCCGGGGCCGAGGCTGGGCCGCCGGGCGCGGCTTTGGCGCCGCCTTCAACCCCGGCGGTCGACGCGGAGCGGCGGGGCCGGCTGTTCCTCGAGTGGTTGCCGCAGGCGACCCACTGGCGCACACCGGTGTTGCCGATGCCGGGGGGGGGACAGGCGGGGCTAAGCCAACGGCTGGCGCTTGATGGGCGCGGCCAGTGGGAGCTGGCACCGGCGTTGACCTTTACGCTTTCCGACCGGATCGGGCTGGAAATGAGCGACCGCCGGCCGGTTTTTGATCGCGACACCACGCGCAACGAATTGCGCGAGGCGTTCGTGACCTGGGCCGGTGACGACGGCGTCTTCCTCCAGGCCGGCCGGGTCAATCTTCGCAATGGCGTTGCGGTCGGCTTCAACCCTACCGATTTTTTCAAGACCGGTGCCGTTGTCTCCCGCACCACTGAGGACCCCAGCGTTCAGCGGACCAATCGGCTGGGCACACTGGTCGCGCGGGCAGAGATGGTGGGGGCGGCGGGGGCGGCCGCGTTTACGATGGCGCCCGGGCTTGGGCAGGCGGACCGGCGCTGGTGGAGCGATGCCAGGGCGTATGGCCTTGCGCTGCACCGGACCAATCGCGATAGCCGTTGGCTTGCAGACGTGACCTGGACGCTGGCCGACGACGTCTCTCCCCAGGTGCTGTTGTACCGAGACGATGGCGGCACGCGGCTTGGACTGAACCTCACCCGCGGGATCGGCGATCGGGTGGTGGTGTACGGCGAGTGGGCCGGCGGCTTCGGCCAGGACCTCGCCAGCCGCGCCATTCAGGAGCTGCGCCGGACCGGTCAGCTCCCGGCCCGCGCCAGGAACGCCGTACCGACCGAGACCGGTGAGCGCTTCCTGTCCCAACTCGCGGTCGGGCTGTCGTACGCCGGCGATTACAAGGATACCACCCACCTCGAGTATCACTTCAATCAGGGCGGTTTGGATGGTCACGACTGGCAGCGTTGGCTGGCGGCGGGCCGCGCCGGCGGACCGTCGGCCGCCGCCCAGTTCTGGGCCATCCGCGGCTACGCTCGCGAGGTTCAGGAGCCGCTGGCCAAGCATAGCCTGTTCGTGCGTACGTTCCGGCAGGATGCCGGCCTGATCGGTCTCGATCTCAGCGGCCTTGCGGACATCGACCTTCAGGATGGCAGCGTGTTCGTGCAGGCGCACGCCGAGTATCGCCTGACGGACGCGGTCACCGCCGGGGTGACCGCGGGGACCGCGCTGGGCGGGCGGGAGAGTGAGTATGGGACGCTGGCGCGGGTGGGGGGATTTCAGGCGACGTTGAGGTACGATTTTTAGGACGCGTCGCGGCTGGTAACCGCCCAGAAGGTCTGCTCCAAGAATATTTGAAAAGAGAGGGGGCCTGGGGGGCCGGTCAGGCCCCCCAGTTGGGGGGGCGGGGGGCAAAAGCCCCCCGAACGGCAGCGTACCCAGTTCTCGGGGGGCTTCCGCCCCCCGAAAGGCCCCCTGATCCGGGGCCTGACCGGCCCCGGAACCCCCCTCTTTCCGTCATCCGCGCATCCGCCGCTGCACAACCTCGATATGCTCGCGCAAATCAAACAATTGATTCGCATACGGCAACGGAATCGGCAGTCGATTGACCGCCTGCTCGATCCGCTCGATCTCGGCCAGCAGGGCCGGATCATGTGGCCCGTCCGGCCGCGCCGTGATCTCCGCGTCCACCCGCATGAGCTCGCGGTACCAGCGCCGGATGCGCTGCTGTATCCGCCAGGCGTACAACGCCGGGGCCGCCTTGAACGCCGGCAGCAGAATGCCGAGCGCCGGCAGCAGCAGGACGAACAGGCGATCGGCCAGCGTCGCCAGCCAGAACGGCAGGTAGCGTTGGAGGAACGGCGGCCCGCTCTTGTAAACGCGTACGGCGTCCTCCGACAAAGGAAACTCCTGATCGTCTGGAATCGGGAAGGTCCCGGCGCGCTGGAAGATGGCGGCTTCGCCGCTGGCATCAAGCCGGGGCGGGGCATGGGTGTGGAGCGCAGCCTCCGCCAGCAGATAGGCAAGCGCCGGGTGCAGATCGGCCCGCATCACCAGCGCCGTGGTGGTGGCCAAAAGCGTGGTGTCGGCCGGCGGCTGGTCGCGGGCAAAGTCTACCACGCCGCGCTTCAGCTCCAGCCGCACCAGGAACGGAAAGCGCTGTACGTACGCCTCCGCCTGCGCCATGTTCATGAGCCGGACGTTGGGGCTATCGAGTAGGCGCCGCACCGATCGTGCCTCGGGCGCCAGCACCAGCAAGCCGGCGTCCGCGCTGCCGCTATCGAGCGCCTCGACGTACGCGGGCAGCTCCATGTTGATCAGCACCGCATTATCGGCCGTCACCCCGCTTGCCCGCAAGAGACGCCGGGCCAGAGTGTCCGTCCCGCTTCCCGCCGGGCCGATCAAAATCCGCCGGCCGACCAATTCGCTAAGTCGTGCCGGCGATATCGCCTGATGATGGAAAATCCAGATCGGCTCATAAAAAACCCGCCCTAGCGAGCGGATATCCGGCACTTCCTTGCTGCCGGCCAGTCCCCCTTGAATAAAGGCAGCCGCCACTGGCGACGCCGCGTCGCCGATCAGTCGCAGATTTTCGAGCGACCCTCGCGTCTCCAAAACGTTCAGCGTCACCCCGCTCTCGGCCAGCACCGCCCGGTAACGTTGAGCGGCCTCGTAATACGGGCTGCCCTTGCTTGAGGTCGCAATCGTCAGCTCCTTGGGCGGCCCCGGCGCAACAAACTGCGCCGCCGCCCAAAACGCCGCGACAATGACCAGAAGTACCGGAACGGCCGTCAGGGCCAGTTCGCGAAACTGTATCCATCCCAATCGGTTACGCATTAAGGTCGCTCACTTGGCAGCCGTTCGGCCAAAACCCGGATCATCGTTGGGACAACGGAGGGGCGCTCCCGGGTGCCGTCTTCTCCGGTCACACGGCAGGCAAGGGCCCGGGTGGTCTGTTAGCACGGAACCTCGGCCAGTGCGAGCGTTCACACGAAGGGTAATCGCGGCCGGGAAGGGACATGGCGGTGTGGGCGGCCTGCGCGCTCCGGCCAGACCCGGTTCGAGCATCGCCGTCGCGGTTTCGGCGAACTGTCCGGGGGGGGCGGCGCCAGGGGAGGGGAGGAGAGGTGCGCTTAGCGCGCCGGCTGCCACCCGCACCCGCCCCGGGGGTGTGGCACTCCCCAGGCCCCACGCTATTCTCGCAAGATAAAATAGAGAGGACCAAAGGCCTGCGGCGCAGCCTGAACGCGGGCCGCGGGCCACGTCGTCTCCGGCGAGCGGAGCCTACGCCGCCGCCCGGGGCACCGCAGCAAGCTGCGTTGGAATGAGGGCAGCGAGAATGTGCCGCTGCTCATCAAGGCGACCGCTGAGGACCGCTTGGCCGGTATGCAGAACGGCAACATCCGCCGCCAGGGCGGCAATCTGCGCATCAAGCGCA
>Ga0172367_10004227_pt1 | contig 18011 bp, 11 predicted proteins | sample Lak10m_FD_114542 | JGI IMG/M metagenome (GOLD analysis project Ga0172367, IMG submission 114542) | Freshwater microbial communities from Kabuno Bay, South-Kivu, Congo - kab_022012_10m | ecosystem: Environmental > Aquatic > Freshwater > Lake | place: Democratic Republic of the Congo: South-Kivu...
ACCGGCAAGGCGGCGACCATAGATGTGGCTGGTTTTTGGACCGCCACGCACCGTTAACAAACGGCGCCTCCGTGGCCCATTATTCGGGCGCCGTGCACATCTTCGGTCGGGTTCCGCGCCGGTTTCAACAGCCACGCCTATTTCACAGCACGCTTTCGCAGGAGATTCGGCCGCACGCCCTCAGAGTTCCGGCGCCAATCCGCCCCCCGCGAGGGTCAGGGTCCCTCCGCGGCATGAAGCGGTGAGCTGCGTGGGCGCTCCCTGCGCCCCGGTCGGGGCGTCTTCGCCGGAGGGGTCGGCGAGGGGGCGCCATCCACTACCTGCCGCCGCGAAGCACTCCCAGCGACGCACTCAGGCCTCGGCCGCCCGGCAGTTTCTCGAGATGAACGCCTCGTGGGTCGGCATGGCGCTGGCGGCCTGCACCATGCTTCGGCGCAGACTCTCAAGATAGCGCCGGAACTCCTCCTGCGGCCTCAGGTCGGCCAGCGCAGCATAGCGCTCGGGAATGACGTCCTGTCCGATATAGACGGCAAGCCAGCTGGGGTTCTGAAAGAGTTCAAGCCCGTCGCTTACAATGTTGCCGGCCTTTGAGAACTGTTCCAGCTTGTAGCCAAGCTCGGCGGGAAGGTCCATCGAGCGGGTATGCCGCCACAGTTCGGAATCGTCCCGCCCGCCGGCATGATAATGCAGGATGATGAAGTCGCGCACCCGCTCGAATTCGATCTGCGTGAGGCGATTGTACTCTTGAATGCTCACCGGGTCGGGCTCCCGGCCCGGAAACAGCGCCAGAAAGCGCATCAGCCCGCTCTGGATGAGGTGAATGCTGGTCGACTCCAGCGGCTCGAGAAATCCCGACGCCAGTCCGATCGCCACGCAATTCCCCCTCCAGTGCGCTCGCCGCCGGCCCGTCACAAAGCGCAGCCGTCGCGGGGTTGCGAGCGGATCGCTCTCGAGATTGTTGAGGAGGACGGTCTCTGCGACATCATCGTCCATGAAGCGGCTCGAATACACATGGCCGTTGCCGACGCGGTGCTGAAGGGGAATGCGCCACTGCCACCCGGCGGTCCTCGCAGTCGAGCGCGTATAGGGTGTGAACGCAGCCGTGCGCGCGCACGGAACGGCGACCGCACGGTCGCATGGCAGCCAGTGCGTCCAGTCTTCATAGCCGGTCTTCATCGTCTCCTCGATCAGGAGACCCCGGAAACCGGAGCAGTCGACAAAGAACTCGGCCTCGAGACGGCGCCCGTCGGCCAGGCGCACCGCCATGATCTGACCCGTCTGAGGGTCCTGATCAACGGAGACGATACGTCCCTCAATCCGCCTTACGCCGCGCTGCTCTGCATAGCTGCGCAGGAAGCGTGCATAGAGTGAGGCGTCGAAGTGATAGGCGTAGTCAAAGGTTGATTGGATGAAGCGGGGATCACGCTTCGGGTGATCGAAGCGGTTCTCGCGCGCCGCCGCCCAGGCCATCGAATAGTCCTGCCAGGGCGTCTCATCGCCCTCGGCGCGCGCGCGCAGCCAGAAATGATGGAGAGGAACCGAGTCAAAATCGACGCCATACCGGCCGAAGGGGTGGAAGTACCGGTTCCCGATCCTGCCCCAGTCGACAAACTCGATGCCCAGCTTGAAGGATCCCTGGGTCGCTCTGATGAAATCGGCCTCCTCAATGCCCAGCATCTGGTTGAACATGCGGATGGGCGGAATCGTCGCTTCCCCCACCCCGACGATCCCGATCTCGTCAGACTCAACGAGGGTGATCTCGCACGCCTGCCGTGTGACGTGGGCAATGGCGGCCGCGCTCATCCAGCCCGCCGATCCTCCCCCGACGACAAGGATGCTGCGCAGCGCCTGTGGCCCGGTTTCATGCGGCATGGCGGGGCCCGTCGGTTGCAATTGATTTCATCCGGTTGATCAGCGGGCCCGTCATTATCGTCGTGCCAACAGCCATGATGACCAACATGGTGAAAACGTCCTGGGGAATGACGCCCATGCTGAGGCCGATATTGAGGACAATCAGCTCCATCAGCGCTCGTGTGTTCATCAGCACGCCAAGCGCTGCGGCTTCATCACGGCCAAGGCCGCAGAGCCGCGCCGCCAGATAAACGGGTCCGATCTTGCTGAGGACCGATGCTGCAAAAAACGCCCCGCACCAGAGCCAGTCGGAAACCGTATCGAGGCCCAGCAGATTTGTCCGCAGTCCCGTCAGCGTGAAGAAGATGGGAAGAAAAAAGACCAGCACGAATTGTCCGATCGTCCTGCGCCATGCCTCGACAAAGGCGGTATGGGCATGGAACAGGAGCCCGACGAGGAACCCGCCGAAGATCGTGAAAATCCCGAGTTTCTGCGTCGCGACCCCGGCAAGGAAGATAAGCGCGATCACGCAGGCGATGAGTCCTGGCGAGAGGCTGAGATCATGCGGCAGGAAGCGACGGATCAGCCAGCCCGCCAGCGGCTGGCCAACCACGAACATGCCCGCCATCAGCCCCGCAAGTCCGGCAATCTGCAGGCTGAAGCCTGTCAGGGAGAATCCAGACGATACAATGGCTGCGATCAGTGCAAGGATGATCCACCCGACCACGTCATTGCCTGCCGCCGATGAAATCGCGATTACCCCGACACGCGTTCGCGTCAGACGGTATTCAGCGAGGATACGGCCAAGAATGGGAACAGCCGTGATCGCCATGGCGACGGCCGTGAACAGGCTGAAACTGAGACCTTCGATATCGCCCGCAAGCGTTGGACCAGCGATATGGCCCATGGTGAAGCCAACAAGGAGAGGGACGCAGAGACTGGCGAGCGTTACGCCGATCACCGCCCGCCTGTTTGACTTCTCGCGCAGGAGCTGGAAGTCAAAATCGCTTCCGATCTGGAACATCAGGAGGATGAGCCCGATCTGGGCCAGCATCCACATTGTCTGCGATGCATCGCTCGGGAACAGAAAAGCCGACAGGTCGGGGAAGAGATAACCAAAGAGAGACGGCCCGAGCATCAGCCCCGCAATGATTTCCCCGACCGCCCTTGGCTGGCGCAGCGCGGCGGCTGCCGCGCCCGCCGCGCGCGCGACAAGGATCACGAGCGTGATCTGAATGAGGACTGAGGCGAGTATCTCCTCATTGGTGTGGATCGACGTGGTCACGCTCAGCCCATCCGTCCGGTCCCAGAGGGCGCGCAAGGCGTGTCTGCCGGAGCGCAGGCCCGCCCGGCGCGGAGCGGATCTGTGGGTGCGCGCATGGTTGTCATCGTCTGCCTCCTCTGCATGCGTGAGCTGTCCCCGCCGTCATCGGGTCCCTACCAGAAGTAAATGTATACCCCGGCGATGATCGCGAGGATGAGGCATGAGTGGACGATGTCCCAGACACTGTAGCTTGCACGCACGGCCGCGCGCTGTTCGGCTGTGACTGTTTCCCGCGTCAGCCCGACAAGTTTCTCCGGATCGGCCTTCAAGGTGAAAGCGCTCACCACGAGGATCACCAGGCAGGTAAAGACAAACAGCAGGAAGGCGAAATAGAGCCAGTTGATGTCAACGAAGGCCTGGATCACAGGAGGGTAGACGGCGCCGCTGAAATCGTGGCTCGCCTGCAGGAACAGGCGGGTCATGCCGACGAGGAAGCCTGCCACCAGACCGACAAGGCCCGAGACGGGTGAGACATGTTTCGAGGCGATGCCGAGCAGGAAGACGGCCGCAATTGCTGGTGCGATGAGAGACTGCACCAGCTGTAGCGCCGCGTAGAGCTGACCATCGGCGATCTGCAGCAGAACGGGTATCCAGGCAATCCCGAGTCCGACGACGGCCAGCGTCGCGAGGCGCCCGACTGTAACAAGGTGGGCCTCAGAGGCGTGCGGTCGCGCGCGCTTGTAGAAGTCGATTGTGAAAAGAATGGCCGTTGAATTGAACAGCGAGGCCAGAGACGACATCAGCGCAGCTAGCATGCCCGCCAGAACGAGCCCGCGAAGACCTTCGGGCAGGAGATAGGATGCCAACAGGGGAAAGGCCTGATCCGGACTTGTCATCTCGGCAAAGCCGGGCGCGCCCTGTTTCTGGAGCGCCACGGCGATCATCCCAGGCAGGAGGAATATAAAGATGGGGAAGAGCTTGAGATAGCCCGCGAAGATGGCGCCGCGCCGCGCTTCGGTCAGATTCTTCGCCGCAAGGACCCGCTGAACAATGTATTGATCCGTGCACCAGTACCAAAGACCCAGGATCGGCGAGGCAAGCATCACCCCGAGCCAGGGCGTGTCGGAGGGATCAAACAGGAAGTTGGGAAAACCTTCCGTCGCCGGCGTCGTTGAGAGCGGGCGCCACATCGAGATGGTCTCGGCGTTGGCTGTGCGCAGCGCATCCATACCCCCGATCCGGTCGAGCCCGACGATCAGGATGACGACGGAGCCGATGAGGAGGAGCGGCGCCTGGACGCCTTCAGTCCACAAGACCGCCTTCATGCCGCCGACGATGGTATAGATGCCCGTGATCACCACCAGGCCAAGGGCTGCGATCCAGAAGAAATCGACCGTGCCGAGGCCGGGCGCCACAACTTCATCGATGCCGAGAATGGTCTTGATCGTGATGGCGCCGGCATAGATCGTGACCGATGCCTTTGTCAGGATGTAACTGACCAGAAAGATCAGCGAGAGGGCGGTGCGCGTTGCAGGCGTATATCTTCTTTCGAGGAATTCCGGTGTCGTGAAGACGCCGGAGCGCAGGTAGAAGGGAGCAAATATCCAGCCCAGCGCAATGCACAGATAGGAGTGCAACTCCCAGTGCGCATACGCCATGCCCGATCCTGCCCCTGATCCGGCAAGTCCGACCAGGTGCTCAGCTCCGATGTTTGAGGCGAAGATGGAGGCCCCGATGAGGAACCAGCCCGCATTCCGGCTCGCCAGAAAATAGTCGGTCGTCGTTTTCTCGCGCGCCAGCGCGACCCACAGGGCGATGCCGGCGATTAGCGCGAAATAAAGGCCCACCACGACCCAGTCGAGTGCGCCAAACTGTACGGCTGATCCGCTCATCCCCATCTCCCCTCTGGTCGCGCAGACTGCCCCGGCCGAGGAGGGCCGCTGCTCTTCAGTCCTTCAAAGCCGCCAGCCAGCGTGCGCCCAGAACCCCTCCCGTCCACCTCCTGGCCTTGTGAGCGCATGGCCTCCCCAAAGAATGTCTGCGCCTGTTCTGGGACGATCATGTCGGATCTTTCCTGGTGTAGATCCGGTAGGACCAGGCAGGAAGCTCGAGCACGCTGTCAGATGAAAAACGCGCCGCCGACCGGGTAAAATACTCCGTATAACTCCCGTGATGGAGGCTGTTCAGAAATCGCACTGTTTGCGGTTCGGAGCTTAGGTTGAAGACCGCGAAGACGCCGCCGCGCTCATCAAATCGCGTGAAGCTCAGGACCTTTCCCGGCGCGTCGCTGACAACGGGGATCATTCGGGCCCCGGATGCGCCATTCCACAAAGCTGTGGTGTCATGCTTCAGCCTGATCAACGCACGCAGAAGCTCGCCATGAGGATGCTCGCGCCAGACGATCGGATCACGCTCGAAGAATTCAAGACGGTTCTCGTTGCCCGCCTCCTGTCCGTTGTAGATCGAGGGCATGCCCTCGCCGACAAACTGAAGCACCATGGCCGCCTCGAGGGCTGGACCGAAGCGCTCGAACTCGGTCGCATCCCATGCGTTCTGATCGTGGTTGCTCGTGTAGACCATGCGATAGGCATCATCCGGCCACGCGCTCTCATTGCCGGAGTAGAAGCCATAGAGCGCTCCCGTATCGGCGCGGCCCATTGCGATCGCATGCATCGCGTTGTTCCAGTCCCATGCATAGGTCGCGTCGAATGCGCGCGCATGGACATCGCGCTGGTCGAACTCGGCAAGCATGAAGACCGGCTTGATCGCTTCCAGCTCGCGGCGGACATTTTCCCAGAAATCGAGAGGGACGTAGCCTGCGACATCCGCCCTGAAGCCGTCGATGCCGACCTCCCTGACCCAGTAGGTCATGGCTTGCGTCATGTAGCGGCGAAGCCCGGCCTGTTCGTAGTTGAGGTCGATGATGTCGGACCAGTCCCACCACGGGGTCGGATGAAAATCGCCCTTCCAGTCGCGTTCATACCATTCCGGGTTGGTCTGGACGAGGGGATTGTCCCATGCGGTATGGTTGGCGACCCAGTCGAGGATGACATGCATGCCAAGCCGGTGGGCCTTGTCGACGAAGGCCTGCAGATCCTCCCTGGTTCCGAACTCGGGATTGACGCTGTAGTAGTCGCGCACCGAATAAGGACTGCCCAGTGAGCCTTTGCGGTTCTTCACGCCGATTGCGTGAACCGGCATCAGCCAGAGTATGTCGACCCCAAGCTCCTGGAGGCGCGGCAGTTCCTCCATCGCCGCCCTGAAGCTGCCTTGCGCAGTCATTTGCCGGATATTGACCTGATAGATGACCGCATCGTGCGACCATTGAGGATGGACCAGCTCGACATACGCGCGCGGTTGATAAGGGTCCCTTGCCGCGCCCGTGCCGCATCCGCCTGTCGCGAGCAGGAGAGCGGCAGGAATGAGGGCATATCGCAACATGTCAGCTCCCCCCGGATGCGGGCAGGGCTCTGGCGCCTTCGGGCGCCTCGCGCACAAACATGACCGCCGCCGCCGCCAGCACGAACGAGGCGCCGGCGATGGCGAAGGCCCATACCGGCTCATTGCCGAAGAATGTCCGGAGCAGAAAGCCAAGGAGCGTTGCGGCGAGAAGCTGGGGCACAACGATGAAGATGTTGAAGATGCCCATGTAGAGGCCCATCTTTCCAGCCGGAGCGGACCCGGCGAGGATGGCGTAGGGCACCGAGACAATCGCGGCCCAGGCGATGCCGACGCCGATCATGGGCGCCCAGAGCGCTCCGGGATCTCTGATCAGCATCATGCCGGCAAAACCGGCTGCGCCAAGCAACAGGCATGTTGCATGCAGCACGCGCCGGTCAAGCCGCGCGGCGAGCCAGATGATCAGGAGCGCCCCGAGGGCGGCTGTTCCATTCCTGATGGCGCTGAGGACGCCCCACCAGTTGCCGGCTTCCTGGTAGGCGGCCGACGCCGCTTCGCTCGTACCGTAGTGATGCGCCGCCAGGGCAGGGGCGCCATAGATCCACATGGCGAACAGTCCAAACCAGGTAAAGAACTGCACGAGCGCCAGCTGGCGCATGGTTGCCGGCATCTCGAAGAGGTCGCTGACAATATCCATGAATGCGTTCTGGCTCGCCCCGGCGCTGCGCAGCATCCCTGCACAGATCTGGATGAGGCCAAAACCTGCAATCAACCCGGCCAGCACGTAAAGATCCTGGCGCAGTTCCCAGGCGCCGAGGAAGGCGAGCATGTCAGGGCGGGGCTCAAGACGTGCGGCGTAGATGAAGAGGGCAAGGGCGCCTCCCGCCAGCACCCAGACTGATCCACCGGCCAGAAAGGCGTGGGCGCGGCGCTCGCCCGGTTGTGGGCGTGCCCCGCCGTGACGCGCGGTGTCGAAGGCCTCAAGCTGCTGCGGGCTGTATTCCCGCGTCGTCACAATGGTCCAGAGAACTGCAAGCAGAAGCGATGCGCCACCAACATAGAAGGCAAGACGAACGGTCTGTGGAATGACGCCAGGATCGGCTGTGTTGGGAACGCCCAGCTGGGTCAGCGCCCAGGGAAGCAGTCCGGCGAGCACAGCCCCGGAACCAATGAAGAAGCTCTGCATGGCGTAGCCGGACGTGCGCTGGTCATCTGCGAGCATGTCCCCGACAAGCGCGCGCGTGGGCTCCATGGTGATGTTGAGCGCCGCATCCATGATCCACAGCGTCCCGGCTGCAATCCACAGTGCAGAGGCGTTCGGCATGATGAGAAGCGTCGCGCTGGCGAGGACCGCACCGGCCAGGAAGAAGGGCCGGCGTCTGCCAAACCTGTTCCACGTCCTGTCGCTCAGATAGCCAATGACGGGCTGGACAAGCAGACCCGTGAGGGGAGCGGCAATCCAAAGGATTGGCAGCGCATCGATCTCGGCGCCGAGGGTCTGGAAGATGCGGCTCACATTGCCGTTCTGCAGGTCAAACCCGATCTGAATACCCAGAAACCCAAACGTCATGTTCCAGATCTGTAGCGCGCTCAGGCTAGGTTTTGTGGTCATCGCATCCGCACCCTTGCATTCCGCCCGCATCAATGACTGTCCGCTGCAGCGCTGCTGCGTTGAAGAAGAAATCTCATCGGATCGCGCACCCGCGCGCGCCATGCGGCCTCGTTGTGATCTGCGCCGGGATAGATGCGCGCGATCAGCGCATGCCCCTCCGCAAAGCCCATGTTCGCGAGCTTATCGACCAGCGCAGGCTGATAAGGCGCGTAGAGCTTGTCGAGATAACCTGTGCCGCGATCGACCCAGAGCCGGTGCGTGGCGGGTTCGAGGCGTGAGTTTGCAAGATAGCCGGCGAAGGCTTCAAGCACTGCGGAACGCCAGCCAGCCTCGCGTTGGAGGATGATGCTCTCATCAATGCTGATCGGCCAGTGCATCGACAATCCGGCAGCTGCGCCAAAGACGTCCGGATGCTCGGCCATGGCGTAAAGCGAGATCAGCCCGCCCATGCTCGAGCCCATCACAAAGGTCGAATTCTTGTCGGATCGGGTGCGAAACGCCGCGTCAATTCGCGGCTTCAGCTCTTCGACAAGGAAGCCCAGATAGGCGTCAGAGCGCCGCAGCTGAGCCGGGAATTCCTTGGCGGCGAGCCCCGCCATCTCGCCTGTGATGCGCTCAAGGACGCCCTGCGGGGCGTATTCCAGCCGCCGCGCCGGGGTGCTCCAGACCCCGACAATGATAGCAGGTTCTGCCGCGCCCTCCTCGACAAGCGACTGCATCGCCTCATCAAGGCCCCAGTCCACCCCTGTGCTGGCGATGCGCGGGTCAAACAGGTTCTGACCGTCCTGAGCGTAGATCACCGCAAAGCGGGCCTTCGGATCGGCCTCATACTGCGGCGGCAGATAGATGCTGACCGTTCGTGACTCCTCAAGGCGTTCGGATTCCACATCGGGCCAGTAAACAAGCGACCCCACAACGCCGGCTCCAGCGGCATCGGCGATGTAGTCACGCACATCCCGCTTCCAGCTTGCGATCGTGATTGTGACCTCTCCATCCGATTCAGGATCAACACTCGTGTTGGCCAGCACCATGCCAGATGGTCCAAGACCTTCGCGCTCCCAACGGCCCTGTGTGATCTTGAACGCCGCCTCCTCTCCAACCGGCGCGCGCACCCTTGCGGTCCTGAGCCTGCCATCGCCCGACATGAGCAGCCCGTCAGCATCCCAGGGGCCCAGCTCGGTCAGGCTGCCGGTCAGATAGACATCCCCCGACATCTCCGGAACGATCGCCCGCACCGTTATGAACCGGGTCGCGGATGCATCGCTGGCGCAGGCCGGGAGGATCAGCCACAGCCACACACCAAGCCAGCGCCACGTGATCAGGGCCCGCATCATGAGGCCCCTTCCGCTCGGAGCGAAGCTGGCGCCAGGGGGACGTGAGGCCGGCCTTGCAGAAGCGGATGGGTAACCTTGCAAGGCGCTCCCGCCCTGAAGGTGGAGGCCCGTCCGTGTGCCTGCGCGAAACCTTCCCGAAGCAAGCGATTGCCTGCGCCATGGTGACTGCTTGCCAAACGCGCCAGCCGGTGCATTAAGGAGCGCAATCGACTGGAAGGCATGGGTGACGGCGTGTGAGCAGGCGCCCAACGACACTTCAGGATGTGGCGCGCCTCGCCGGGGTTTCTGTATCGACCGCCTCGCGCGCCCTCAACGACAGCCCGTCGATCAACCGGCAGACCAAGCAGCGCATCTGGAAGCTTGCCCGGGAACAGAACTATCCTTTTCGGGAATACATGCCTGCCGGGCCCATTGGCGCTGAGGCGACGATTGCCGTGGTTGTTCCGCGTCCGCAGGGGCGCGACTTCATGCTGCGCGATCCGTTCTTCCTCGACCTCCTGTCCGGACTGGCCGAAGCCGCGCGCGAGCGGGACTGTGACCTTCTTGTAAGTCATGTGGCCCCGGCCTCCTTCGAGGATCTCTCCGTCGTCATGTCGACCTCGCGCGCTGATGGCGTGATCTTTCTTGGACAGAGCATGCTGCACGCTGCCTTCAACCGGCTGGCCGAGACGGAAAGTCGCTTCGTGGTGTGGGGCGCCCAGCTTCCTGATCAGAAATACTGCTCGGTTGGCAGCGACAACATCGTTGGCGCTGCACGCGCGACATCCCACCTGGTCCGCCTGGGTCGCAGGCGCATCATGTTCCTTGGCGACACCACGGATCCCGAGCCGGCCCAGCGCTATGCCGGTTATCTCAAAGCGCTGGAAAAGGAGGGGCTTGCGCCTGATCCGCGGCTCTCGGTTCCGGCGCACTTTGAGGTTGAATCCGCAGAAGCTGCCGTCGACGCTCTCATGCGCGACGGGATCTCCTTTGATGGCGTTGTGGCCGCCAGCGATGTGATCGCGTTGGGGGCGATAAGGGCCCTTCGACGCGCCGGCGTTTCTACGCCCAGAGACGTCTCTGTGGTCGGCTTCGACAATGTTCGCTTCGCGCGCTATGCAACGCCAACCCTCAGCACGGTGGCCCAGGATACCTCGCTCGCTGGCCGCCTGCTGGTCTCGAAGCTGCTTGAGGCCGGCTCGGCCCGGATCCGCAGCCGCTCCGAACGCCTTCCGACGGATCTCATCGTTCGCGAATCGTGCGGCGGCTAGGGCATGTCTCATGACCTTTGCGCCACAAGACCGGCGAGCGCCGGGAGAGCGCCGACAGCATGATCAGGCAGGTTTACGCTTTCAACAATGCGCCATCCCTCCGGCAGCGACCAGCTCACTGCCTGCTCGCCGAGATTGAACGCGCAGAGAAGCGCGCGCTCACCCTCGCCGCGGGTGAAGAGAAGTAGACTTTCACCCGCTTCGCTGACCGTCATCGCGCCGGTTCGCAGTTCGGGGAAGCGGCGGCGGAGGTCAATCATGCGCCGGGCGACATGAAGGGTTGAGCCCTGCCTGCGTTCCTGGACGTCGACCGCCAGCGCATCATGGGCCGGATCGACCGGCAGCCACGGCCGCGCCCGGGAAAAACCGGAATTGGTTGCGCTCGAGCGCCAGGGCATGGGCGTGCGCGCGCCATCCCGGCCAAGGGTGTGTGGCCAATTGGCAATCGCTTCCGGGTCCTGCAAGCGCTCCGGCGGCACATCGGCCTGTGGCAGGCCGAGTTCCTCGCCCTGGTAGAGGAAGACACTGCCCCGGACGGTCATCAGCAACAGGATGCTCAACCGCGCAAACGCCGCCATATCCCGGTTTTTCGCCCAGCGGGACACGCTGCGCGGTGCATCATGGTTCGAAAAGGCCCACGATGGCCAGCCTTCGCCTGCTCCTCCACGCCAGCGGTCCGAGCAGTCGCGTATGAGGGTCGGGGTAAGGGCGTCAGCGTAAAGATAGTGGAATCCATAGGCGCTGTGCAGGTGCGTTTCGCCCTGGGTGTAGAGCTTCATCTCTGCATCAGCCTGCTCGCCGCCGACCTCGGCAACGAGAAAGATGCCGCCGCGCTTTTCGGTCAGCTGCCTCACCCGCGTGAGGAACCTTGGTATGTCCGGATGAGACTGATTGTGAATGTGGTGCTGGTAGTCGAACGGGCGCAGACGTCTGGCGTCGCCGATTACCGGGGGATTGTCGCGCAGGTGCGGATCGTGCATCGCAAAATTGATTGCATCGAGCCGGAAACCGTCCACCCCTCGCTCAAGCCAGAAGCGGGCGACGCCCAGGAGGGCTTCCTGAACTTCCGGACGACGAACGTTGAGGTCGGGCTGGTCGGACTGAAAATTGTGCAGATAGTACTGCCGCCGCCGCGCATCCCAGGTCCATGCCGCCGCCTTGAACACCGATTGCCAGTTGGTCGGAGGCGAGCCATCGGGTTTGGGGTCGGCCCAGACATACCAGTCGGCCTTCGGATTGGTCCGGTCGCTCCGGCTCTCACGAAACCAGGCGTGTTCGGTGGATGTATGCGAATAGACCTGATCGACGATGATGCGCAGCCCCAGCTCATGGGCCCGCGCGATCATCCTGTCAAAATCGCCGAGCGTCCCGAAGGCGGGATCGACATCGCAGAAGTCTGAGATGTCGTAGCCGAAGTCCCGCATCGGGGAGCGGTAGAAGGGCGAGAGCCAGATCGCCTCAACCCCGAGCGAGGCGATGTAGTCAAGCTTCGCCGTCAGGCCCGGAAGATCTCCGCGCCCATCGCCGTTGCTGTCTGCAAAACTCAAGGGATAAACATGGTAGATGACTGCCCCGCGCCACCATTCTGCCTGAGCCGCGAGCCTCTGAGGGACATCCTGCAGGGTCTCAATGCTCATGACTGAGGCCCCGACAGGCACACGATGTAGTCGAACGCGGGGATTTCCACGCTGTAGCTCCCTGGAGCAGAGGCCTGCCTCGCGCAGGCGCCATGAAGCGAGCGCCATGCCTGCGAGCCCGGCTCGACTTCAACATTTGCGCGAAGCGGTGCTGGGCCGGTGTTGAAGGCCACCAAAACCTCATGGCCTTCGTGCAGGCGCGAGAAGGCAAACAGGCCCGGCGTTTCCACATAGTTGCGGACAATCTGCCGGCCGCGGCGCAGGGCTGGCGTTGCTGTTCGAAGAGCGCTCATCGCGGCGATGGCTCGATAGATCGGGTGGCTTGTGTCGAACTTGCTCTGTGCTGTCCTTGCAGCTGTTCCAACGAGCCGGTTGTCATTATAGGAGGCAGTGAGACTGGCGAACATGTCTTCGCGCGCATCCTGATCATTGCCATCCCCGATGAAGCCTTGCTCATCACCGTAGTAGATGACCGGCACGCCGCGCGCGAACATCATGAAGGCGTGAGCCAGAAGCGTGCGCCTCAGCAGATCATCATCGCTCAGTGAAGGGTTTTCACGCAGCAGAAAATGCGCGAAGCGGCCCATATCATGATTGCCCAGAAAGGTTGGCAGCCTTCCCGCCGCCGCTGCGCCGCCCGCGTAGAGGACGTCTGATTCAAAGAGCGTGTTTAATCGGTCCGTCCCCGTGCCGCGTACGAAGACGTCGTAGACGGCTGACTGGAAGGCGAAATCCAGGACGGCCGGGAAGCCGTCGACCTGGGTGAAGCGCGCAAGGCGGCCAGGGTCTGGATCAAAGACTTCGCCAAAGATGTAGAAGTGGGGGAGCCCCCGCTTGCGGGCCCGTTCCTGCATGGCTGGAACAAAGGCCTGCCAGAACTCCGGATTGACGTGACGGGCGGTGTCGATGCGAAAGCCGTCAACACCGAATTCGTCGATCCAGGCGCCATAGATGTCGATCATGCCCTGAACAACGCGCGGATGTTCGGTGAAGAGATCATCCAGACCGGCAAAGTCACCAGCCTGAGAGCTCTCGCCGCGGAATGTCGTGTTGCCGCGATTATGGTAATGGATCGGGTCATTCAGCCAGTCAGGCGTTTTGACGGACCGTTCGGCCTCAGGAACGGTCACTTCATAGGCATAGTTGGGGTTGGTGAGGCGGGCGAAATTCTCCGCGCTGAGGTCGCGCTCGCCCAAAAAGCCTTCATTGATCGCCGGACCGCCGATGCCGCCGCGTCGCGCATAGGGGTAATCTGCGCGGGACCGGTAAGGGCAGGCCTGGATGGGGCAGCCCTCATACTGAATGACGTCGGCGGTATGGTTGGTGATGATGTCCATGTAGACACGCATGCCGCGCGCATGGGCGGCTTCAACGAAGGCGGCGAACTCCTCGCGCGTGCCGAAGTGCGGGTCGATCTGCGTGAAATCGGTAATCCAGTAGCCATGATAGCCCGCTGACTCCTGGCCCGGGGCCCCCTGGACGGGCTTGTTCTTGTAGACGGGCGCCAGCCATATCGCCGTCACCCCGAGGCCCTGGATGTAGTCCAGGCGACGGGTGAGACCGGCGATGTCGCCGCCGTGATAAAATCCCTTATGTGAGGGGTCGAAACCCGTCGCCAGCCGGTCTCCGGTGAGCCCGCCGCGATCATTCTCCGGACGGGCGTTCTCGAACCGGTCGGGCAAGAGGAAGTAGACGATCTCATCCTCGGCGATGCGGGTGTTCGCCGGCTCGGGCGCCGTGAGCGACGCTGCGTCATGCGTGCAGGCGGCGAGCCACAACAGTCCTGCAAGCGGCGCGCTTCGCAACATGACCTTATCCCACTGCTGTGCCCCAAAACGCCCAAGCGGGTCCGCCGGAATCCGACAGCCCCGCGTCAGTTTGCATGAATTTGCATCAGCGCTCGAAGGTGTCAAGGATAGGCCATCTACCCCGTTTTGGGCATTTATGCGAAGTTGGAACTGATTTCTGTCGCCTGAAGTGCAATTGACGGCGCTCCGTTTTGCATTATTTTACGTAACAATTGCGCGACGCTGAGCGCGTACGACATGTCGCGCCTGATCGCGACAGCAGGGGAGGACACGGACATGCATTTCAACTTCAGCAAACCTCGCGCGCGTCTGCTGGCTGCGGCGAGTTCGACCGTTATGGCTCTTGCACTGGCGGGGCCCGCTTTCGCCCAAACGCCAAGCCCGCAGCCCGCCACCGCCGAGACCGATGACAGCGATGTCGTCATCATCACCGGCTTCCGCGCGAGCTTGCAGAGCTCAGCCGAGACGAAGCGCGGCAGCGACGCGATCGTCGAGGCGGTCACCGCCGAAGACGTCGGCAAGCTTCCCGACAGTTCGATCACGGATGCGCTTTCGCGCCTGCCTGGACTGAGCACGCAGCGTCTGTTCGGCCGCGGCCAGGTGCTCTCGGTGCGTGGTCTTGCACCGGACTTCACGACGGCGCTGCTGAACGGTCGTGAGCAAGTGACGGCCGGGGACAACCGCGGCGTCGAATTCGACCAATATCCCTCTGAACTTCTCCAGCGCGTGGTTGTCTACAAGACGCCGACCGCTTCGCTGATCGGTCAGGGGCTCGCCGGCACAGCTGACATGGAAACGGTGCGGCCGCTGTCTGTCGGCGAGCGTGTCCTTGCAGCCAGCGCCCGCTACGAGTGGAATGGCTCCGGCGCCCTTGTCGAGGGTGGAGAAGATTCCGGCTACCGCCTGACCGGCTCTTATGTCGACCAGACGGAAGACGGAACGATTGGCTGGGCGCTTGGCATCACCAGCATGTCCTCCCCGACTCAGGCCGAGCGCTTCGAAGCCTGGGGCTATCCGACAACCGGCGCGGGTGACTTTATCATCGGCGGAGCCAAGCCCTATGTGCAGTCGAGCCTTCTTGAGCGCGACGCTGTTATGGGCGTCATCGAATTCGAGCCTTCGAACTCGCTCAGCGGTCGTATCGACGCCTTCTATTCGGAATTCAATGAAACGCAGGACCTGAAGGGCATCGAATTCCCGCTCTGGTGGTCGTCTGCTTCTCTTCAGCCGGGCGCGACGGTCACGAACGGCCTGGTCACCCGGGGCGTGTTCACGGGTGTCGATGGTGTTGTTCGCAACGACATCCGCACGCGCGAGACAACGCTGAGTGCTTTGGGTGGAAATCTGAAGTGGGATATTGACGCTGACTGGTCGACAGAGCTCGACATCAGCACCTCAAGCATCGACCGCAACGATCTGGACCTTGAGACGTATGCCGGCACCGGGCCGGGCTCGGCTGGCGCCAACGCCACGCTGAATTTCCAGACCGGCAATGGCAGCTATATCTTCGGCTCCAACCTCAATTATGCTGACCCGGCGCTTATTCTCCTCACCGATCCTCAGGGCTGGGGTCAGTCGGGCTATATCAAGGAGCCGCAGATCACCGACGAGCTCACCGCTCTTCGGATCAGCGCGACACGTCAGCTCTCCGAAGGTCCCGTCAGCTCCATCGAGTTTGGCGTGAACCTCAGCCACCGCGAGAAGAACAAGGCGAGCATCGAGAGCTTTATCGATCTCGACTGCCCGGGGACGACGCCGAACAATCAGTGCGCCGCGCCGATCCCGACGGGGCTGCGTCAGAGCCCGACCGCTCTTGCGTTCCTCGGCATACCGGGAATGGTCTCGTATGATCCGCTCGCCGTCCTGGCGACGCCTGGTCTTTATGTCCGCCGTCCCAACTCCAACGCCGACGTCATTTCCAAGGCCTGGGGCGTGGAGGAGGACATCAACACCTTCTTCCTGCAGTTCAACGTCGACTCAGCGATTGGCGACATGCCGCTCACCGGCAATGTCGGCCTGCAGGTGGTGGATACCGATCAGAACTCGACCGGCGGCGTGCGCAACTCGGGCGGGACTGCGACGATCGTCAAGCAGGGCGACACCTACACCGAGGCTCTCCCGAGCGCGAACTTTGCGCTTGAGTTTTCCCCGAACAACTTCCTGCGTCTGGGTCTTGCGCGCACACTCGCGCGTCCGAGAATGGATGAGATGCGCGCCAGCTTCGAGGTGGGCTACAACATCCCGCAGTTCGCCAACGCCAATCCGACAACCCCGGCGAATTCCTACTGGGGTGGTGGCGGAGGTAACCCGAAGCTGCGTCCGTGGATCGCCAACGCTGTCGACATCTCCTTGGAAAACTATTTTGGCGATGCGGGCGGCTATGTGGCCGTGGCCGCGTTCTACAAAGAGCTCGAGAGCTACGTCTATCCGGAAACCATTCCGTACGACTTCACGGGCTTCCCGAGCCATAACGGCGCAATGCCCGCCTCCTTCCGGGGCTTTGCATCGGCCCCGCAGAATGGGGAAGGTGGCGAAATCCAGGGTATCGAGCTGAGCGCGAACATCCCGGGTGAGACCCTGACGCCTGCTCTTGAAGGCTTCGGTCTGCTCTTCAACGCCTCCTCTACCGACAGCTCGATCCAGCCGCCGAACACCCCCGGCAACGCTCTGCCGGGTCTGTCGGAAAACGTTGTCAACACGACGCTCTATTATGAGCGCGATGGCTTCGAGGCGCGGATCAGCAACCGTTATCGCTCTGACTTCCTTGGCGAGGTAACGGGCTTTGGCGCCGGCCGCGAACTGCGGTTCGTGAACGGAGAATCGCTGCTCGATGCGCAGATCGGCTATCGTTTTGGCGCCGGTCCGCTGGAGGGCATCGCAATCCAGCTCCAGGCGTACAACCTGACGGACGAGCCCTTCTCGGGCTACGCCAATAATGATGAAAGACTGGTCCGTGACTACCAGAGCTATGGCACAACCTATCTCCTGGGGATCAGCTACCGCAACTGATCGCAACCGATGTAAGATGCTGCGCCCCGCCGACCCCTGTCGGCGGGGCGTTCGCGTGATTTGTGGGGCGGGGGGGGTGCTGGCATGAATGATAAAGGACGCATCCGGCGGGTTGTCATTGTCGGCGGGGGGACGGCCGGATGGCTGACCGCGGCGGCCCTCTCGCACCTGATGGCGGGCATTGTTGAGGTTCACCTCGTTGAATCCGAGGAGATTGGCATCGTCGGCGTCGGGGAGGCGACGATTCCCCAGATCCGGACCTATAACGGCGCGCTGGGGATTGACGAAAACGCCTTCATCCGCGCGACGCAGGGAACCTTCAAACTCGGCATCGCCTTCCAGAACTGGCGTCGTCAGGGGCATGCTTACCTGCACACATTCGGGGACGCCGGCATGCCGCTCGGGCGTACCCCCTTCCATCACTACTGGCTGAAGGCGCGGGAGGATCCACGTTTTGCCGACCTCTGGGCGTTCAGTCCCAACGCTCAGGCAGCCAATCACGGGCGCTTTTCACCTCAGCCGTTCGCGATGGGCTCGCGCACCGGCGTGGTCGCCCACGCCTTCCATTTCGACGCTGCCCTTTATGCGAGGTTCCTGAGGGGTCTTGCGGAGGCTGCTGGCGTCAAGCGGACAGAGGGCAAAATCACCACTGTCGAGCAACATCCCGAGAGCGGGCATGTCACCGGCGTGCGCCTTGAATCGGGTGCGGTTGTAAGCGGGGATCTCTTCATCGATTGTTCGGGTTTTCGCGGCCTTCTCATAGAAGGAGCGCTGAAGACCGGTTACCAGGACTGGTCGCAATGGCTGCCGTGTGACCGCGCCTGGGCCGTCCCAACACGCAATGTCG
>Ga0172367_10004229_pt1 | contig 18008 bp, 10 predicted proteins | sample Lak10m_FD_114542 | JGI IMG/M metagenome (GOLD analysis project Ga0172367, IMG submission 114542) | Freshwater microbial communities from Kabuno Bay, South-Kivu, Congo - kab_022012_10m | ecosystem: Environmental > Aquatic > Freshwater > Lake | place: Democratic Republic of the Congo: South-Kivu...
GTCACTTATCTTTCATGACAATTCGGTCTCCTTTTACTTCGAGCTTTGCTATTTCTTTCATCCCCCCCCTCCGTTCTCGTATTGTAGCGGGTTTTGGTTTATGTATCACAAGTGATGGGGGGGGTTGGGGAGATAGGAGAATGGGACTGATGGGACTGATGGGACTGATTACGTGGGAACACGTATTGTAGCACTAAGTATATAGTGTAGTCTACAAGAAGTTAAAGAGACGGGTGATGATCACACGTCTTGGAATTGGATAACGCTTCATCAAACAACGACTCGATCATGAAACTACATATTGTTGCCATTTTGGCTCTCGCAGTGGCGGTCTCGACCTCTCGTGGGACAGCGCAGAACAGTCCGTCCGCTCCCAAGACTGCTCCGACGTCTGGGGCTGCCGCACCAGGCACTCCTGAGAGTCCCCAGAAGGTGGCGAAGAAGAAGCAGGCGGCTGCGAAAAAGAAAGAGCTGAAGACCAAGTGGATCACTGAAAAGGCGAAGGTGGATGAGGCGGAAACTGAGCTTCTAAAGGCCGCGTCCAACCTCAAGGAGGTCCTCTCGAAGAACGATAAAGTTGTCAAACCGTTACTTGTCGGAGCTCCGAAGGTGACCAAGAAGACTCCGAATGACGTGGCTCCTGAGGTCGCCACAGCGGGGTACATCGATTCCCCTGCGTTTGATCCCAAGGCGACACTCAAGTCGACTCCTGAGGTCGCGCAGGTGGTGAAGACGGCAGCGGTGAAGGTGAAGGCGTCTAAATCGAAGAAGGAAATGGCGGCGACGAGTTTGGCTGGGCTGGAGGCGACTGAGAAGAATGACCGGCTTGTGTTTGAAGCTGAGTTCGGGGCGGGCGCGTGGGATAGCCTTGTGCCGTAAGTGGGAAGCTGAGGCTTGCTGAGAGGAGAGGCCTCGACACACGAACGAACCGGCATCGGGGGTGGCTGACCCCGATGTCGGTTTTTGCTTTCTACGAGGGAGGTGGGGCTTTATGGCTAGAGTCATATGGTGCTATGTCGATAGAGCTATAAAATCATGATTGTTCACTTCTACGGTCGCTCCGTTGGAGACTTCAAATGACTTTTAGGTTTGCTCCTTAGACTTGGGCTAGTCAGAGTCGACAATAGAAAACTGGAACCCATCCATGATTGGCGAAACACTGAATCACTATCGAATCCTTGCCCAGATTGGTGTTGGGGGCATGGGGGCGGTTTATCGCGCGGAGGACCAGAAACTCCGCCGCGAGGTTGCTTTGAAGCTTCTGCCTGCGACGTTGGCGGAGAGCCCTGAGCGATTGGATCGATTCCAGCGAGAGGCGCGCGCGGTGGCGCAGTTGAATCATCCCAACATCGTGACTTTGTTTTCGGTGGAGGAGGACAAGGGGCGACACTTCATCACTATGGAGTTGGTGAAGGGCAGCTCTTTAGGGACCTCGATCCCACGCGGTGGGATGATGGTCAAGGAGTTCTTTGGCGTTGCGATCTCGATCGCGGATGCATTGGCGGCGGCGCATGAGAAGGGCATCACTCACCGAGATCTTAAGCCGGCGAACGTGATGCTGGATGAGCGGGGCCGGGTGAAGGTGATCGATTTCGGATTGGCGAAAGCGACTGCCACCGAGACGAGTGACACGCTTTCGAAGGCACCCACCGTGGTGGCCACGGTGGAGGGCCGGATCATGGGCACGCCTTCTTATATGTCGCCGGAGCAGGTGGAGGGGCGGCCGGTCGATCATCGTTCCGATTTGTTTTCGTTGGGCATCCTGTTCCATGAGATGCTGACGGGGGATCGTCCGTTCAAAGGGGATTCGAACATGTCGGTGATGTCGTCGATTTTGAAGGACGAACCGGCGACGGTATCGAGTTTAAGACCTGAGATTCCCCAGGAGCTGACCCGTTTGACGCGGCGATGCCTTCAGAAGATGCCGGATGACCGCGCGCAGTCGGCGTTGGATGTGCGGAACGAGTTGAAGGAACTGAAGAAGGAGTTTCTGTCGGGAACGCTGAGTTCATCGTCGGTGTCTCGGGTATCTTCGAAGACCGGCGCAGGCGCTGGGGTGGGTGGTGGTGCGTCGAAGGGGGCGGCGCGAGTGTGGGGCTGGGCGGGGGTTGGAGTGGCGAGCGTTCTGGTTGTGTTGGGGGTCTTCGCGTTTCGAGGAAAACGTGGGGAGACACCATCGGTAGCGGTTCAACCACCTGGGGTAGCCGTGCCGACGGGCTTTCCGCAGATCACCCGGTTGAGTGAGTCCGATCGGATGGAGACGATGCCGGCTTGGTCGCCAGACGGCAAGCAGCTGGCCTTTGTGTCGTTGGTTGGGAACACGCGACAGATCTTCATCCGTGACGCGAATCCACGTCAGGGTGTAGCGGTTCAGTTGACGAAGGACAACCACGACCACCTCATGCCGTGTTGGGGGCCGGACACGAACACGATTTACTACGTCCAGAGCATCCGGGCCGGTGAGACCGTTGGGCTGTGGCAGGCCAAGGGAGGCGGTCATGTTATGGAGAACGCGGAGATCATGTTGCATGACCTGCGGGACCAGCGGGTTCGAGACGTGATGCCGCATGCGATCTCCCCTACCGTGGCTCCCGGGGGTAAGGAATTATTTTTTGTTCAACAATCTCGTGTGTTTAAGAGTGATCTACTGGGGCGGCGTCCTCTCCAGCTGACGCAGGACGAGGAGTTGATTTGGCACGAGGATCCACGGGTCTCATTTGATGGCAGCAAGGTTGTGTATCGCAGACTGAATCCGGTAGAGGAGACTCAAGAGATCATGGTGGTGACGACGAACCGTGTCGTGACGACGTTGGCGACCCGGGGCTACAACGTGTTCCCGACATGGCATCCTTCGGGGCGGTATGTCTATTTTTCGAAATATTCGGGATCGGGGATGAACATTTGGAGGCTGCCGCTGACTCTGACTAATACGCCGTCGGGGCGGGCGGAGCCGGTGACGGTTGGAGGAGGGCACGATCAGCACGCTGCCTTCTCGCCCGACGGGAAGCGGATGGTGTTTAGCATTTCGAGCCAAAATGCGGACGTGTATCGGGTTTCGATTGATCCTGCGACGGGAAAGACCAACGGCCCGCCGGCTGAGCGGATGCCCTTCAACTCCAACCAGGAGGACAGCCGGGCGTCGTGGGCACCGAACGCGGAGCAGCCGATGGTGGCGTTCAACTCGGATCGGAACGGGGACATGAACATTTATATTTGGCGGGAGAAGGACAACAGCGTCACGCAAGTGACTTCGGGGCCTGGGGGGGACTATCAACCGACTTGGTCGCCGGACTTGCAAAAGCTGGTATTGTTTTCGTCTCGCTCAGGGAATTCTGAAATCTTCGTGGTGGGCACGAACGCGAACAGCAAGCCGGTTCAGTTGACGCAAAATCCTGGATTTGACATCAATCCCTTTTTCTCACCGGACGGTAAGCAGATTGCATTTGCCTCGGAGCGTGGCGAGGGGCCGACGGTGTATGTGATGAACTCCGACGGAAGTGGTCAGAGGCCGATCATGAGTAATCTTGGATTTGGCCATTTTCTACCGTGGTTCGACAAGGACTCCCTGTTTAAAGTCTACATGGTGAACGGGCAATATGACTTCCACCGGGTTTTCACTGCGGACGGCCGTGTGGAGCGGGTGAACACGATTTCGCCTTCACCGAACATCGGCGGTCATGGTTCGTTTGCGCCGGACCGACGTCATTACATGGACTTGGACGCGCCTCATGCGCGCATCTGGGTGATCTCGCTGTCGGCGAATGAGGGTGGGATTGTGTATCAGAAACCTCCCTCAGCGGCGCAGATCGATTACCCCTGGTGGTCGTCGGACGGGCGATGGGCAACGTTTGACCTTACGGTGCCCAAGAACAGCGAATTATTTATTGCGGACTGGGATGACCACGGAGGCCGTTGAGCGGAGTTCGCGTTCGCGTAGCCAAGCGAAGATCACGGGAGTGACGATCAGGATGTGAATGAGGCTGCTGATACTTCCGCCGATGACGGGGGTTGCGAGCGGTTTCATGACTTCGGCACCGGTTTGGGTGCTCCACATGATGGGGAGCAGACTGGCGATGGTGGTGGCGACGGTCATGACTTTGGGGCGTAGACGCAGGCGTGCGCCGGCCTTGATGGCATCGATGAGATCGGCGGAGTTAAACTCGGAGCCGCGCTGGTGTTGGCGTTGGTCGAGAGCTTCTTCGAGGTAAACGACCATGACGACGCCGGTTTGGATGGCGATGCCGAACAGAGTGATGTATCCGACCCAGACGGCGACGCTGAAGTTGTAGCCCAGCAGGTATTGGAGGAAGACACTTCCGCTGAGGGCGAAGGGGACGGCGAGGATGACGTGGGCGGCTTCCTTGAGCGATTTGTAGACGACGAACAGCAGGAGGAAAATGATCAGAAGTACGGTGGGCATGATCATCATCAAGGTTCGCTGAGCATGAACTTGATTCTCGTATTGACCGCTGTATTCGACGGTCATACCGGGGGGCAGGCGCAGGGAGGCGAGCTTCTCTTGAACCTCTTTGACGAACCCGCCGAGGTCACGATCCTGAACATTGGCTTGGACGAAGACGCGGAGACGGCCGTTTTCACTTGCGATTTCGTTGGGGCCAGTGACGCGTTTGATCGTGGCGAGCTGGGCGAGCGGGATGAACGTACCGTTGCCGGAGGGGACGGGTATTTCGCCGAGACGATCGAGATCTTCGCGTGAGGCACGATCGTAACGCAGCTGGATAGGGAAACGTTCGCGGCCCTCGATGGTCGTGGAGAGATTTTTTCCACCGACACCAACATCGACTACGTCCATGACATCTTGGGCGCGCAGGCCGTAGCGAGCGAGAGCGGCGCGGTTCACTTCGATTTCGAGGTAGGGCTTACCTTGGACGCGGGAGGGGGCGACACCGGTTGCACCGGGGATTTCACGCACGATCTTTTCGACTTCGAAGGCCTTGGCTTGGAGGGCATCGAGATCGTCGCCGAGGATCTTGACCCCGAGCTGGGCTCGGATGCCGGTACTGATCATGAGGATTCGGTTTTCGATCGGTTGGAGGAACCCGGGGACATAACCGGGAACTTGGGTGAGGAGACCCGTGAGTTGGGTGACGAGATCCTGTCGGGTGACCCCTTTACGCCATTCGCTTTCGGGTTTGAGCATGATGGTGGTTTCGATCATCTCGATGGGGGCGGGGTCGGTGGCGGTTTCGGCGCGGCCGAGTTTACCGGCGGCGGAGGCGACTTCGGGGACTTGGCGGATGACGGCATCTTGCCAGGCCATGATCCGTTTGATTTCGGTGAGCGAGGTGCTGGGCAGGAGCACGGGCATGAACAAGAGACTTCCCTCGTTGAGAGTGGGCATGAACTCGCTGCCGATTCCACGGACTAGGTGAGCGAGGGTTGGAAAACCGGCTTGATCGATACGAGTTCGAACCGACTTGGGCACTCCGAACGCGATGGTCAGGGCGGAAAGCAGTAGGGCGAAGGCTCCGAGAAGGACGGACTTTCGATGATGCAACGACCAATCGAGGATGGGGTCGTAGACTTTGAGTAAGACCTTCATCACCCAGTTTTTGTCTTCGGCGTGGAAAGGGCCCCGCACGAGGGTGGCACAGAGCACGGGGACCAACGTGATGGCAAGCAGGGTGGCACCGACCAATGCGAACGTCTTGGTGAAGGCGAGCGGATGGAAGAGCTTGCCCTCTTGGCCGCCGAGCACGAAGACGGGGATGAAGGCGAGGATGATGATCGCCATGGCGAAGAAGATGGGGCGGCCGACTTGGCGCGCCGCTTCGAGCGTGGCCTGGGTGGTTTCGGTGGGGTTGAGCGGGCCGCCTTTTAACTCTTCGGCGCGCTCGCAGTGACGAATCACGTTCTCAGTCATCACGATGCCAGCGTCGACCAGCACGCCGATGGCGATGGCGATACCGCTCAGGGACATGATATTCGAGGAGACACCAAAATACTCCATGAGGATGAACGAGATAAGAATGGAAAGCGGCAATGGGATGGTGACGATGAGGATACTGCGGAAGTGGAAGAGGAAGATGATGTGGGCGAGCGTGACGAGAACCATTTCTTCGGCGAGAGCGTGTTTGAGCGTATTGATGGTGCGCTGGATCAGATCGCTTCGATCGTAGAAGGGACGGATGGAGACGCCGGGGGGAAGGCTTGGCGAGATTTGAGCGATCTTTTCCTTCACACTCTCGATGACACGCATAGCGTTCTCGCCCGTGCGCATGACGACGGTTCCACCGACCACTTCGCGGCCGTCGACATCGAGGGTGCCACGTCGGAAGTCACCACCAATTTGGACCGTAGCGAGTTGACCGAGATGGATGGGAACCCCTTCGCGGTCGGCGACCACGATGCGCTCCAGATCGGCTTCGGACTTGATGAGGCCGACGCCACGCACGACGAATTCCATGCCGTTTTCTTCGACGGTTTTTCCGCCGACATTGAGGTTGCTACCGACGATCGCGGCCATGAGCTCTTGGAGGGAGATTTTGGCAGCGCGCAACTTTGCTGCGTTGGCTTCGATTTGGTATTGGCGGACGAAGCCGCCGATACTGCCGACTTCGGCGACCCCAGAGACGGCGTTGAGTTGGTAGCGGACGAACCAATCTTGGACGGCACGGAGCCGACCCAAATCGTAGCCGCCGTTGGGGGCCTTGGCGGGGTCGACGTGGAGATAGTATTGGTAAATCCAACCGAGGCCTGTGGCATCGGGACCGAGTTGGGGGATGACCCCTGAGGGCATGAGACTGCCGAGGTAGTTGAGTCGCTCGAGAACACGAGCGCGGGCGAAGTAGTTGTTCACCTTGTCTTCAAAGATGACGGTGACGAGCGAGAAGCCGAACATGGAATTGGCGCGGACCGCTTTGACGCCAGCTAGGCCTTGGAGATTGACGGAGAGAGGGTAGGTCACTTGATCTTCGACCTCGCGGGGGCTGCGTCCAGGCCAGTCGGCGAAGACTAGGACCTGGTTGTCACTCAGGTCCGGGATGGCGTCGATGGGTGTTTTGTAGACGGCTCGAGTGCCCCACGCGGCGAGGAAAAGGACTCCACAGGCGACGAGGAATCGGTTCTTGAGCGACCATTCTATAATATGACGAATCATGGCTTCACCTCCGTTCCGCAATCGAGCATGTCGGGACCAGTGTAGGGGTTTCGCACGGCCGCTCCGGATTGAATCCAGAGTCCTTTCTTAGGTGCGCCATCGAACGCGCGATCGGTCATGGGACATTGGAGAATTCGGAGATCGGCCAGATCGATGGATTTCGCCCGTCGCAACTGGAGAGCGAGCTGAGACGCGTGCTGGCTGAGGGTGAAGTAGGACTTGCGTGCGGCCTTGAGATCGGGTGCCGAGCCGAAGTGGCCGTCATGATTGAGGGCGTCGGTGAGCGGTTTAAGATCGGGGACGCCCGAGAGCTTTTCGACCACGGCAGGAACGGAGGTATGGAGGGCGACGGTTTCGCGATTGAAGTCATCGAGTTTATCGGAGGCGAGGGCGGAGCCCATGCGAGCGAGGGTGAGGAAGAACGATTGAGTCGGGTTGATCTGGTCGGGACTCAGCGCGGTTGGAGGAGGGGGTTTGGAGGCGTGGGTGGAGCCGGGTGGGTTCGGCGGGGCTGCCGAGGATGGAGCGCCGGGCTGGGGCGAGTGTGAGTGTGGGGTGGCGGGTTCGGGATTGGCGGCGTTTGCGGATCGATTCAACTCCGCTTGCGCGTCGATGAGCAGGTTGCCTTGAGTGACCACTCGTTCACCTTCTTCGACCCCGGAAAGCACCTCCCAGGCGTCGTCGCCGCGTCGACCGAGTTTGACGCGACGCTGTTCGAAGGTGTTCCCTGACTTATCCACATAGACCACGGGGTCGCCGCCCGTGTTGAGAATGGCGCGCTTGGGAATGGTGAGAACATCGGGCCATTCGATTCGGATGATGCCATCGGCTTGGAGGCGGTGGAGCAACTCGCGTCGTGAGTAGCCGGAGGAAGAAACGATGGGATTGGGGACCTCGACTCGTGCTTTCGCGGTGCGTGCGGATTCGTTGAGATTGGGATCGATGAAGGAGATTTTGCCCCAGAACTTGCGACCCGGGAGCGCGGGGGCGAGGATTTCGACGAGTTGACCTGGAGTGATGAGAGGGAGGTCTTGCTCGTAGACATCGAACTTGAACCACATGGTCGAGAAGTCAGCGATTTCGAACAGTTTCTCTCCTTCCATGACATACTGGCCTTCATAGACGAAGCGATTCACGACGGTGCCATCGGTTGGAGCGAGGATCTCGGTGGTGAGTGCGGTGGAGGGCTGTTTGGCGAGCGCTTCGATCTGTTTTTCGGTGAGCCCCATTTGAACGAGACGAGAACGAGCGGCGGCAAGCAGCGAATGGTCTACTTTGGATGGGGCCGAGGACTTCTGCAGGGCAAGGAACTCACGTTGAGCTGTGAGCAGGGTGGGGCTGTAGAACTGGGCGAGCGGTTCGCCAGCGACGACTTCCGCCCCGGTGAAGTTGATGTTTAGACGTTCGACGCGACCCGCAACATAGGCGGAAATGAACCGGTGACGGGCGTCGTTGTCGTCGAAGCGACCTATGACCCGCAGCGAGCGAGTCAGGGTCGAGCGGCTGACCCGGGCGTGATCGACATGAATCACGGTGACCGAGTTGGAGCTGAGGGTGATGAGGTCGGATGAGGCATCGAGCGGGGTGTCGCCTTCGAAGACCGGTACGAGGTCCATGCCACAGATCGTGCACTTCCCGGGCTGAGGGGATTTAATCCAGGGATGCATGGAGCTTTGATAGTAGAGCACGCGTCGAGTCGTTTTTGAGTTTGATGTCGAACTCGCGGTGGGTGCGTCGTTGGATGCGGGGAGGCTGCGTCGAGTTCCGGCGAGCCAGCCGCATGTGCCCGCGAGGATGAGGGCGACGATCCAAACCGGGGTGTGAGATGGTTTCATGGAATGGGAGGGCTATGGGTTGGAGAGAGTGTTGAGAGAGTCAAGATCGGCAAGGCCGCAGCAGGTGATCAACTCGGCGATCATTCGATTCTGTTCGATCACGGCTCGTGCGAACATGATTCGTGCTTCGTTGATGGCGCGACGCAGTTCCATCAGCTCACTGAATGGAGATTGATTGGTGGTCCATGCGGCGACGGCCGCGTCGAGGGCTTGGGTGGTTTTGGGGATGATTTCGTCTTGATACACAAGCGCCTCGCGACGGGCGGCATCGACAATGGTCAACACTCGTTGCAGTTCCTGACGCACGGCCAAGGCGTAGTCGACCACCTCCATCCGCTGGGCTTCGGCCCTCTCCTTTTCTCGTTTCCAGTCGGCTTTGTATTTGCCTTGGTTGAACCAGGGCAGGTTGAGGCCGACGAAGAACATGCCTTCGCGGAAACCGGCGTCGCCGGAGAATTGTCGACCTTCGACCCCGACCGTGACATCGGGCAAGCGTTGGCGTCGTGTGGCATTGGCCTGTTCTTCGGTCTGATGGGCGTTCGCGCGCAGGACTTTGAGTTTGGGTTCGAATTTTTCGGCGAAAGCGATGAACTTAGACGATTGATCCATGGGTGGGACGAGGCTGGGCATGCTGAGTTGGGGCCATGAGTGATCAAGGGGGCGATTGAGGGAGCGGTTGAGTGCACGTTCGATTTGGGCGATCTGCTTCCGCTCGGTCTCGATTTGGTTTGTACGTTTAGCGAGTTCGGCTTGGATGCGAAGCGTTTCGATTTGGGAGCCGGTACGGGTTTGATAGCGATCGGTAGCGAGGGAAGTGAGTTTGGAGAGCAGGGCCACATCGGTGGCGGACAGGCGTAAAGACTCTTGGGCGAGGGCGAGGTCGTAGACGCCTTGTGCGAGGTCGCGTCGGAGCAGTTGAAACTGATAATCGCGTTCGGCTTCGGTGGTTTTGGTCTCGGCTAGTGCGACACGACGCATGAGTTTGGCTTTGCCGAATAGGGGCAGCTTTTGCTCGGCTCCATAGATCAGATCCCCTTCTTCTTCGAGATTGGGTCCACCGCTGGAGGCTGGCATACCATGACCGCCGCCTTTCTTCGCTGCGGAGATCACGCCGCCGACGCGGAACATGGGATCGTCCCAGGTGCGGATCGAGTCGTTGTTGGCTTGTGAGGCCTTGATCCGATGAGTGGCCGCGATTTGACCAGGATTATTGGTGCGAGCTTCTTCGACGAGATCGTTGAGCCATTGAGCCGAGATGGGAATAGGAGCGGTCTCAGCGAGGGCGGTGGCGGAAGAATGACAGACGACAACGCCCCAGACGAGGAGTGAGGTGAGGAGAGATTGAGCTTTCATGGGACGGACAATCGGAGTCGATTATGTATGCGGACGTGGACGGCTGCGGGGATGACGGGCGTGGTGGGTGGGCCTACGGATCGACGGACGGACGTATGGATGATCGATCGGTCGACGGACCACGCGAGCGTGGAAGGAGGGTGCGGGCGGGCGGTGCGGGAGGATTAACGAAACCCGGTGCGGGATTGGACCGCGGGTTGGGTTTGGTACGCAGCACCGCCGTGCCGCGCGTTGCTCAGATGAGCAGGGAGCAGCCCATTTGGAGGATGGACTGAGGAGAGGGAATTAGGATCTCGAGGGCGGAGACGGGGTGTTCGCGCGCGGGGATCGATTGGAGCACTTGGGAGGTTTGGAGATGTTCCCAAAGCGATTGGAGATCGGTTTGCGGCGCGGGAGGTGTGGTCTGCGGGTTTGGCACTGCGGTGGACTCGGAGTTCTGGGTCACGCAACAGGCTTTGGCGCAGGCGCACTTGGGATAGGAAGGGGCGGCCATGATCGAGGTGAGCACTCCCTGGACGGGGAGAAGCAAGAGCGCTGCTGCGAACAGCAACGCGCACCATGGACGAAGAACTTTCATGATTGGACCGCTTGGCAGCGGTTTCTAGGACTCACTCAGGGATGGAATCAGTTCTACCTAGCCTTTTTGGCAGCGGCGTCCCACTTTTTGATAAACTTGGCTTCGGACTTTTTGAAATCCTTCATGCATGCTTCGCAGCACAAGCGGATCTCGCGGCCTTCGTGGATGAAGACGTAGGGTTCACCCATATCGCCCCCGAACTTTTCATCCGAGACGAGACAAGTCTGCAACGGGTAAGCCTTCACGAGCTTTGCAGCGTCGTCTATTTTCTTAGCAAATTTTGTGGCGTCTTTTTTGAAGTCCTTTTCACAAGATTTGCAGCAGAGCTTCACCTCGCGACCTTCGTGGGTGAATACGAACGGTTCGCCCATGGAGCCTAGTTTTTCGTCGGACACCACGCATTTGGAGAGGGGATAAGGCTTAGCGGTGGGCTTTTTGGATTTGTCCGCAGCATGAGCGGGGATCAGAAGGCTGGCGGTGATGAATCCCAGGGCGATATAACGGAGGTGGTTCATGGTAGGAGATGACTTGGTATGCGTCGTATTTACAGGGTCACAGCCGTGACTTGTAGGCTTATACACCTGAGTTTAGGAAACCACGCAAAGATTGTTGAAGATCTTTTGAAGATCGAGCGATGGAATTTGGAAGAGACTCGGGACACGCTGAGGAGAGGATTGTCTTGAAGCTAAAACCTCACGTCATGGGTCACTGAACCGGGAGTAGAGCTGGGGGTCCTGGAGGGTAGGGACAGCGCGCTGCGCTGTCCCCGTCCGGCCATAGCCGGACGGAACGGGGCTTTGTGTCGGAAGGCGTGGTGGCTTTGGGGAAGGCTAAAAGACTCCTGGCTCCCGAGCGTCCGGCTGACGCCGGACGCGGACGTCCCATCCGCCTTCGCCGTTGGCTTCGGTCGGACTAGGGCGGGACGTCCCTACCTCGGTTTGGCGGGACGTCCCTCGGTTTGGCGCGACGTCGCTAACTGCGCACGTGCGCCATCGCTGCCTACTTCTTGATCTGTTGTTTGGCTTTTTCCTTCTCGATGTCCTCGGGCTTGATGACCTCGACTTTCGCGCCCTTCTTGAGGTCTTCAGCGGAGGGGACTTTGATGATGTCCGAAGTCACGGGCTGAGAAGCGCCGGGGAGCGGAGGGGCTGGAGGCGTGGGGACGATGGAGATTAGTTCGACGTCGAAGATGAGGGTCGAGTTAGGGGCGATGCGGTCACCGGACCCACGTTCACCATAGGCGAGCGCCCCGGGGATGTAGAGTTGCCATTTGGCACCAGGCTTCATCATGGTGAGAGCCTCGGTCCAACCTTTGATCACGTTGCTGACCGGGAATTTGGCTGGCTGGCCGCGCTTGTAGGAGCTGTCGAATTCGGTGCCATCGATGAAGGTTCCGCGATAGTTGACCTGAACGGTGTCGTTGGTTTTTGGGCTTTCACCGGCTCCTTCGCTGAGGACTTTGTATTGAAGCCCGCTGGCGGTGGTCTTGATCCCGGGTTTCTTGACGTTTTCGGAGAGGAAAGCGGCGCCGTCTTTGGCTGCTTTTTCGCCGGCTACTTTTCGTTTTTCTTCACGACGAGCGGTGATCTCCTTTTGGGTGGTGCGGTAGATCTCCTGCATTTCGTTGTCGTTGAAGGCGATTTTGTCGTCCCCAGCGAACGCGTCTTTGAAACCCTGCAAGAAGGCTTCGTAGTCGGGTTGGACCTCCTTGCGACGGAAGTCGCGGCCCATGTTGACGCCGTAGATGTAATTGTATTTTTGGGCTTGGGTCTCGGGCTTGCCGCTGGCTGGAGCCTTTTTAGCATCCGCGGGCTGCTGCGCGAGGGCCGTGGCACAGACCAAACCCATTGAAACGATCCATTTATATTTGTTCATAACCTGCGATTAAAGCTATTACCCTGGGTTCCCATGTGTTCGTGGGGAGCCACAGCGAGGGAGAACTATTTCATAACCCGAGAACGGTGGCAAGTCGTCGGAGCGGTGCAGTGGAGTAATACTCGACACCGTGTCGGGTTGTGAGACGAGTGGCGCTGAGGCTCCGTCCGGCTGGTGCCGGCCGGGGACGTCGCATCCGCCTTCGCTCGGGCTTCGGCCGGACGAGGGCGCAACGTCCCTGGCTAGCTTGAGGCGGTGAGGTTTTTGAGGTCGGCGCGGACGGCTTCGTAGGAGGTATTGTAGGCGAGGACTTTGGGGTCGGGGGTGATGCCCCAGGCTTTGCAGGCTTCGAGGTAGAGATCGGGCCACCAGTTGCGGTGTTGGGTGAGACCTTGATCGCGCCATTGTTTCCAGCCCATGAGGACCTTGGACCAGCATTCATCGCCGTATTGCACGCTTTCTTTGGGGTCGGAGAACTCATTGACGTACCAGTCTCGACCGATTTTCGCGTGGAGAACTTCGTCGGCCCAGTCGTAGTCTTGGAAGGTGGCGGCGAGCGGGTTTTGGGAGGCGATACCGACTTCCCATTCGAAGCGTTTGCCGGTTTTTGGCATGAGCCCTTGTTCGATGAAGTAGAGGACGGCGTGACGTTCGATGGGAGTGAGTTGAGTGTTGAGAGCGAGGGACCAAGTGAAGTTGACCATGACCTTGGACCAGTCGATGCCTAGGTTGACGAATCCGACTTCGCCCATCATGGCGTGGCGCGCCTCGTCCCAGAGTTGGCGGGTCATATCGCGGTAGTAGTCCCACGGTTTATCGGGAGTTTCGGCGATGATACTGGCCATCATTTCGGGCACATCGATCTCGCGGATGCGCTTGTAGAACATCATGAGCGTCTTGGGCGCGGGCGGGAACGTGGGATCGTAGAGGAAGACCTCAGCATTGACCCCCATGTTGTAAGGATCGGGGAATCGTGCGTCACGTTTGGGAACGGGATCGAATCGGTAGGGGGTTTGCGAGTGAAGCCGTGGGATCGGGGCGGGAGCGGTGTTGGGGTTCGTGTTGGCAGGCGTTGAATCTTGAGAGGGGAGGCGGGTGCCATCGAGACCTCTGGCGTCGATGAGGAGCGAATCCAGGAGTGGAACCCATTGGTGAGAGGGATCGGCTAGGGATACGGCGTTGAGACGGTCGAGGACGGTGGAACCGACTTGGAGCATGTCCTCGAGTTCGATTGAGGCGAAGCGAAGGATGCGAGTGCTGGGTTGGTCTGCGAGTGGGTTGGTGTCCTGTTGGTGCTGAGCAATCGCAGCATGGAGGGCGGGCAGGGCTTTTGCGTAGAGGCCGAAGACGAGTGACTCGGTCGTGGGTGCGGTTTGGATTTCGTCGAAGAAGGCTTCCAGGAAAGGGTCTGGGATCTGGTCGAGACCGAGAGGAGGTTCGCGCATTTCGCCGACGCGACGGCGGAGCGAGGAGACATGTTCGGCGCAGAGGAAGGCGTGATAGCTGAAAAGATTTTTGAGTTCGTAGATCGGTTCGGCGGTGAGGCGAGAGGTGAAGATGAAGTGAAGCCGTTTGAAGGCGTAGTGGAACCGTTTGAGACGTGTGACGCAGGCCTCGACGCTAAGGCCTGGGCGCATGGCGTTGTCGAAGGAGCACAAGCCTGCGAGCGGGGGGAGGTTTTTGCAACTGGCGGCGGTCATGAGAGTGCGCGTGGGAGTCGAGTGCGAACACACGAATCATGATCGTAGGATCGCCTGCTGCCTAGGGTGAAATTCGGCGTGAGCGAGGGACGGATTCTGCTCGCCGAGCGGACGCTGTAACGAAGAGCGGACAGGGATGTCCACTCTCCGGTACGGGGAGACAAGAAAGCGGCACCTCGACGAGCGAGGTGCCGCTTTTGATAGCAGCGCTTGAGATTCAGAGCTGTTGAGTTTGCTTACTTCTTGAGGCGGAGGAAACGAGCCGACTGATTGAGCGGCACGGTGACGCTGAATGCGCCGTTTGCAGCGGGGGAACCGTCACCGAGTTTGGTCCAGGTGGCGTTGGCACCCAGAGCCGGGGTGCTCTCGAGGGAGAACCCAGTGGCTTCGGCGGGCCAAGACACGACGACATTTGCGCCTGATACCTTGGATGAGAGTTTGGGCGCGGCTTGAGGAGGTTCAGGGAGTTTGTCAGGACCTGCTGCGAAGGAGGCACTGACTTGGGAGGGCGTCATGGAACCTTCATAGACGCGGAACTCGTTGTATTTGCCGTTCACCAAAGGGTCGTTGAATTGGGAACGACCGAGCCAGACATTGACATCGGTACCAGCGAGATCTGAGAGCGGTTTTGGCGCTGGACCTGTGGCAACGAGCACACCATCGGAGTAGAGTCGAGCGGTGTTTCCGGTGGAACTATAGGTGATGACCACGTGTTCTTGGGTGCCGGGAACACTGGAGCCGGGGTGATGGAGAACCGTGGTATCGCCGCCGTTGGGGAAGTTAGCGACAAAGATCGGCCATCCGTCACCGTTGCGAGGGGTATAGAATAGGTAGTCTGTGCCACCGTTGTTGGTGTCTTCACCGTCGGTGCTGGCACCGAAGTCGAAGACGCGGGACCAGACTGGACCGCCTTCCCATGTGTACCACAGTTCGATGGTCGCGTTTTTGCCCAAAGCGGTGACCAGGCCATTGGGGAGGTCGACATAGCCATCGCCAGTGCCATCAAGGATGAGTTGGCCGTTTTGGAATTTGGTTCCTGCGCCGAAGGTCTTGCCATCGGCACCGCTGACGGAGTCTTTGACGGTTGAGCCGCTGGTTTCGCTGAAGCTGTAGCGATGTTTGAGTTTGAGGGTATCGCTGATGACGCTGAGGGTGGCTTCGGAGCTGGTGACGCTGACGGCTTTCCCGGCGACGGTGTTGGAGATTTGAACGGAGAACTTGGCACCGTTATCGGCAGCGGAGACCCCATCGATGACAAACGAGGTATTGTTTGCCCCTGGAATAGCGACACCGTTACGCAGCCATTGGATGGTAACGGGTGACGAGCCTTGGGCTTCGACCCGGAAGGTTACGGGGAGCGTCTCGGGAATGGACTGGCTGACGGGCTGGGATGTAATGGAAACGGGGGTTTCCTTGTTGTTGATGAGATCGGGTCCTGCGAGGTAATTTCCGAGAGCTTGGCCTGGGGAGAGTGCGTAATCGTAGAACCTAACTTCGTTGTATTCGCCTTGGGTATTTTGATCGGCGGTCCAGTTGGAGCGACCGAGCCAGACGTTGACATCGTTGAGGTCGCTGATTTTGGAGTTTGTTGTAAGACCTCCGAGCTCTTTTCCGTTTTCGAAAATCGTGATCCGTCCGGAGGACTCTTTCCAGGTGACGAGCAAGTGGGCTTCGGTATTGAAGGTACGGGTGGTGGTATCCGCTGTGGCGATGCCACCACCACCTGGGTCCTCGTCACGAAGTTCGAGTCGACGCGCGTTGACGTCATCGCCGATTTGGGCGCTCAGGCAGAGGTAGTCGAGGCCATTGCCACCGCCGCCGGGGGAGGTGAGCTCGCCCCCTGCACCGTCGACCGAGGTGGAGCCGAAGTCGAAGACACGAGACCAGGTGTGGGCGACGCTATTGCGGAACCACGTTTCGAACGCGAATTCACCAGTGCCCCCTTTGGCGGCACCGTTGGAGGACACAAGGCCATTGGGGAGATCCGCGTAAGCGGCTTCGGCAGAGGGGCCGCCGGTGGTTAGGCGCAAGCGATTTCCGGTGAACTCGGCACCGGTGCCGACGATGGTTCCGTGGGCGGTGCCGATGGAATCTTTGAACTGCGCGTTGGAGGCGTTGGGGTTTGCGGCCTCGTCAAAGGAGTACCGATGGATGGGGCCTTTGACCAGACGTTCGGGCTGGAGTTCGGCGGGGGCTTGGGGATCGATGAAGGCTGATTTTTCGGCGTTGTAGTTACTCTTGATCTGGTCTGGTGAGAGCACCCCGTCATGGATTCGGACCTTCGCGATGGTGCCGCTGAAGCGAAGCCCGCCAGTTTGGGTAACGCCATCGGCTTCGAGTTGGCTCGCGATGTTGATGGATGTGGCAGGGTGGGTATTTATGATTCCGGTGCCGAGATGTTCGAAATTGGCGAGCGAGCCGTCGGCATAAACGCGGGACACGGAGCCGTCGTAGGTGAAGACGAGGTGGTGCCATTTACCGGCGGCGGGAGCTCCTCCGGCGTTATTCCAGCCGAGGTCCGGATTGCCCCAATGTCCGACGGCGCCCCAGCGGCCGTCGGAGCCATAGTTGAAGGAGAGATTTGAGCCATCGGGAGCGCCGCCTCGTTTGCCCCAGCTGACCAGGGTTTCTTCGCCGGCGATTTGGGGGTTGAGAGCCCAGACTTCGATGGACTGAGTAGGATCTTCGCCGACGAGACCTTCGGGGACATCGACGATCGCTCCTCCTTCGGAAGCGACGAGCTGGAGGAAATCGGATCCATCGAAGCGAATGCCTTTTGTTCCGCCTTCCGTGGCGACGGTTGGTACGGCGGTCGCCGGGCCTGTGGCGGCGAAGACACCGCCTAAGGAACCATTGTTCTTAATGGATTTGAGAGTGCCTTCGGTGAGCTTGGTGGCATCGACATCAACGAAAAGCGTACCAGCGGAAGCGATTTGGGCTTGAGTGGTGTTAGAGAGCAGGCCGCCGAGGGCAAGGGCTGCGGTGACGGCGGGTAGAGCCCTGTCCTTCCAGAGAGCAAGTGAGAGCGAGTGATTCATGGTTATGGCTGATGTGTCTGAGTCAAAGGCATGGAACCGCCCCAAGAGATCGCGACGGCGCGACGTTTGGAATTGAGTGCAGGAGTGCACACGATTCAATGACAGTGGATGCACATTATCCTAAGCGGACTAGGCGGCGGCCCGCAACCCTGAAGTTTGATTCTGAAAATTGATTCGGGCGATCTGGGCAGGGCTATTTCAAACTCCTGGTGCGAGGTGCGATGACTCGCGAGCCTGAGCGCAGAGGCCAGAAAAGAGGCACCAACTACCTCTTGCCGGGAGAGATGTCGGCGGTTCCAGGGGCTGGGAAAGATGGTGGGCATTGGGCTTTCCGAAGGCCGGCAAGGGTGCCGGCGCTCCCAGGGCTTGTGGCGGTGGGCGAGGGGAGGCGGCGGTTACGGGGCTGGGAAAGATGGTGGGCTTTGGGCCTTCCGAAGGCCGGCAAGGGTGCCGGCGCTCCCAGGGCTTGTGGCGGTGGGCGAGGGGAGGCGGCGGTTACGGGGCTGGGAA
>Ga0172367_10004230_pt1 | contig 18008 bp, 15 predicted proteins | sample Lak10m_FD_114542 | JGI IMG/M metagenome (GOLD analysis project Ga0172367, IMG submission 114542) | Freshwater microbial communities from Kabuno Bay, South-Kivu, Congo - kab_022012_10m | ecosystem: Environmental > Aquatic > Freshwater > Lake | place: Democratic Republic of the Congo: South-Kivu...
ATAAAATAATATTATCAATTACCTTTACTCTCGACATCCTATGATCTATATCTATATAAACGACAAGTAGATCAAATTGCCAGTTTGTATCCCCTGTCCTTTTGTTTATCAGATATGTCTCTACCACTCTTCTGAGTCTTTTAAGTTTTTGTGGATGCATATTCTCTTCAGGCCTGACTGCATAGGCAGGGCTATTATTTAAACTTGATACATAATTCAAAGATGAAACACTAGTTGATTTCACTTCTATAAAATATTTCTTACCGAGCTTTTCTGCAATCACATCTATTTCACCCCATTTCTTTGTATAATTCCTTTCTAAAACAGTAAAACCATGTTTCATAAGAAACATACAGGCTATTTCCTCGCCCAATTCTCCTATTTTTTGAGAATTTGATGTAAATTTTTTCATAATCGTTTCACGTGAAACACTTAACCTATTTATCAGACATCAAAAGTGTTTCCTAATGGTGTCTTTCAAAAATATCGTTATATTACAAGGTAAAATTACTTTTTGGATATAAAACTTAATAACCAAACCAAGACAAGATTTTGTCTTTTATAAACAATACACACATACTTATCCACATAAATCTTAATTTTCAATGGTTTTAAATGTGAATAAAGGACTGATAAAGGTCAGGGGGAGATACTATAGTTTTTTGGTCACAAGTATTTTTCTGCTGAAAAAATGTTAGGAATCGAATCTTACAGATTCTGGTACTTTTCTATATTCGACAAGGAAAAGCCTTTCGATTCATGCACGAAGGCAAAGAAGTTTGCCTTCTCGGTCTCTGGTGCGCCCGGCAGGAATCGAACCCACATCCACGGTTCCGAAGACCGGTACTCTATCCATTGAGCTACGGGCGCATAAAACTATCTTTAGTATACAACTATAAAGAATACTTTACAAATATATTATCTTTTAATAATTTCACTAAAATAATTGCATTTAATTGTTAAAAATATTATAATAGTAATTAGTTATAAATGCGGTGTTGGTTTAGTGGTAGAACACGTCCTTGCCAAGGATGAGACAGGAGTTCGATTCTCCTACGCCGCACATTAACTTAAAATTAGAGGCGTAGCGAGCAAACTGCTTTGCTCGTGTAAGGAGAATCGAAAGGCTTTTCCTTGTCGAAGATGGAAAAGCACCCGGCTATGTAATAGCCGATTATCCTACGCCGCACATTTTAACAAAATAATTTATGGCGAACGAGCCAAAAATAAACAATTCAAAAATACCTGAATATGTTACACATGTAACATCTACACTCAAAAATGCTGGTTTTGAGGTATTTATAGTTGGTGGATCAGTAAGAGATCTTATTATGGGAAGGGAACCAAAAGACTGGGATATTACTACAAATGCTAAACCAGAAGAAATAATTTCTCTATTTGAAAAGACTGTATATGAGAATACCTTTGGAACAGTGGGTGTTTGCCTGCCTGCGCATACAGGTCAATCAGATATCTCAAAAGAGGTAATAAAAGTTCCACATGAAACAAATAAGGATGTTACACGGGAAACACAATATCACATAATAGAGGTTACGCCATATAGAACTGAAGCAAAATATACTGATTTTAGACACCCAGATGAGATAAAATTCAGTGATAATATAGATGATGATCTAAAAAGACGAGATTTTACTATAAATGCCTTGGCTTTAAATACTGATGGTTCTATAAAGGACAATTATGATGGCTTAAAGGACATAAAGGACAAAGTAATAAAAGCAGTAGGGAATCCAAACGAAAGATTCCAAGAAGATGCTCTGCGTATGCTCCGAGCTATCAGATTCTCATCCCAACTAGGATTTATAGTTTCATATGAAACTATGGAAGCCATTATGAACAATGCTGAGCTTATAAAAAATGTATCTTTTGAAAGAATTAGAGATGAATTTACAAAAACAATAGAAAGTGATGATCCAATGGGGGGAATAATACTTCTTCAAAAGCTTGGACTTCTTAAATATATAATCCCTGAATTAGAGGAAGGAATAGGGTGTATTCAAGGAGGAGCTCATAAATATGATGTATTTGAACATTTACTTCACGCCCTAGATCACGCTTCAAAAAAGGGTTGGGGACTAGAGATCAGACTATCAGCTCTTTTCCATGATATAGGCAAACCAAAATCCCGCAGACCGGGGGTTAAAAAAGCTTATACTTTCTATGGGCACGAAGTGATAGGAGAAAGACTGGTTAAAAAGATAATGGAAAGACTTAGATACCCAAAGAAAACAAGTGATTTAGTTGTTTCACTCGTGCGAAATCATATGTTCTTCTCAGATACAGAGACCATAACACTCTCTGCTGTCCGCAGAATGGTGCAAAAAGTAGGAAAAGATCATATTTGGGACCTTATGAATGTCCGTGAATGCGACAGGGTAGGAATGAGTAAAACTGAAGCGCCATATAGACTTCGCAAGTATCATGCAATGATAGAAGAGGTGTTACACGACCCAATATCTGTGGGTCAGCTAGCTATAGACGGTAAATACCTCATGGAAACGTTACATATGAAACCGGGTCCAAGGATGGGATGGATACTAAATGCACTTCTTGAAGAAGTCCTCGATAATGCAAAGAAAAATACAGAGGAACATCTGGCTGAATTGGTAAAATCTCTAGATATGCTCGGCGATAAAGAATTGAGGGTATTAGGGGAGAGGGGAAAAGAGAAAAAGGAAGAACTGGAAAATATAGAGATAAGTAAATTACACGCTAAACATAAAGTATAAATAGCTAAAAAAGCATGCCCCGTAGCAAGTAATCTTTGCTTCGGGGTTACACACGAAACACGGGGTATAAGAAAAACCACAAAAATTAAATTTCTGTGGTTTTTTAAAGTTTAATAATCCTATCTTCCAATAAGATCTTCCATTCTTGTATTAAAATCAAGTTTTTTCTTGTATTTTATTGCTATAAAAAATCCTATAGATAAACCCAAAAATAATGGGCTCAAAATCATAAAAATGATTATTTTAAACAAAAAATATCCAAAGAAAAACAGTAAGAAAAAAGAAATAAATAATATTTCTAAAACGATTAGTGTTTTCATTTTTTATTAATTTATAAAGTTTATTTAATTAAACTATATAATAAAACTTTATAATTGTATACTAATATTTAAATTCTATCATTATCGGACAATGATCAGAGCCCATATAGTCTGAGAGGGTTTTGAAGGATTTTATGTTTTTGAAGAATTCTTTATTTGTAAAAAAGTAATCTATGCGCCAGCCGACATTACGCTCTCTGGCACGAGTTTTTTGGTCCCAATATGTATAAACATCTTTCTTATCTGGATTTAATGTACGGAAAACATCTAGAAATTCATTCTTTACAACTTTATCAAGCCAAGCGCGCTCGATAGGGAGGAAGCCGGTATTTTCTTCGTTGGCTTTTGGACGAGCAAGGTCGATAGCATTGTGAGCAGTATTCACATCTCCAGTAAAGATAACATTGTGACCTTCCTTTTTTAATTTATTTATAAATTTCAAAAATGCATCATAGAATTCAAGCTTGTAAGTCAATCTCTCTGGTGACATACCAGCATTTGGAAAATAACAATTTATTAAAACAAATTTTTCATAGTAAGCGACAATAATTCGCCCCTCATCATCAAATCTCTTGATTCCCATACCATACTCTACTTTTTCTGGTTCTTTTTTTGAATAAATAGCTACACCACTATAACCTTTTCTGAGTTTGGAATATGAAAAATAAGAATGGTAACCTTCTTTGCCCGCCGTAGCAGAAGCGAAGGCGGGTTTTAATATATCTTCTGAAAGTTGACTAGGCTCGCATTTGGTCTCTTGTAGGCATACAATATCTGGATTATTAAAAGCAAAAAGGGGAGTAAAATATCCCTGCTTTGCCGTCGCCCGAAGCCCATTGGTATTCCAAGAAATTATTTTCATATATATATAATAACATTATGTATATAAATGTTAAAATCTTACAGATAACAGCTTATTGACAAACTGTCAATAATATGCTAAACTTAAATAAATTTCTTTAATACAAAAAACAAATAAACAAAATGAAAATGGTAAATTTTCTTTCTTTGAATGCTGGTTGGATACTTCTAGCATTGGTGGGCTTAGGAGCCTTAATTTTTTCGGCAACAAAATTTCGTATGCCTGTTCCGGTGGTTCCGACTACCAAGTCAGCAAACTTTGCTACCGATTCGGTGGTTAGCACGCCAGTAATGGCTAATAACCAATGGGCTAATGTTTTCCATGATGCAGCTGTTACTGCTATTGGTCCGAAAAAAGTAAACCCTTGGGTTTACTTACATGACCACTGGTCAAAAGCAAAAGAATTTCATGGTGTTGAACCTGCGATGTTGGATTTTATCCAAAAAGAAGCAGGTAGAACAATTCCTGAAAATTCAATCGTTTCATTATCAATCCGTGATTACTCGAATGAAAATTCAGTAGTTATGGAATATCGTGATCCTAAAAAGGATTCGATAATGATAACAACAGGCCATGATCCGGAACCTGCGTTGTATGCAACATTTGCGAACAAAAAAGGTGAGTCTAAAACCTACAAATTGATCTGCGCAAATGGATTAGTTCGTGAGCTTGGTTATAGAAAGGTTATTTCTTTTAATCAGGATTATGTGATTAAAAAAGGGGATAACTTTATTAAAATTACAGGCTCGACACCTATTCAGGCGTATGAATTCGCATTGAAAAATAATCTTATTGTGCAATGTGTTGTTAATGATACAATCGTATCAAAAACACCAGAAGCAACACGAAGACGTGTGTTTGCTGATTACAAAAAGTACAATAATTCTATTTTTAATGTTGTAATAAAACAAAACAACATTCTTCGCAAAGAAAATGGAAAATATTTATATATTAAAAAATAAATAAATTTCCATAATTAAAAAATACCCGTCAACAATTAAATTTGTGACGGGTATTCTTTATTTACTATGGAATTTCTTGTGTACGTCCCTTAACTGCTTATCTGTTATATGTGTATATATCTGTGTGGTTGCAATGTTTGCATGGCCAAGCATCATCTGTACAGATCGTATATCGGCACCGTTCGAAAGTAAATCTGTTGCAAAAGAGTGGCGGATTATGTGTGGTGTAACCTTTTTTGAAATTCCAGCTTTAATAGCATAATATTTTACTATTCTCTCTATTGATCGGGGAGTAAGCCTATTATTACCTTTACCGAAGCCTTGCTTCGGTAAATTTTTTGAATATTGTACGAACATTGGTTCATCAAAATCTTTACGATTTTTCAAATATTCTCTTATGGCATCTTTTGCACTATCTGATAAGAATACTACTCTGACTTTCTCTCCTTTTCCACGAATAGAGAATTCATCTTTTGTTAAATCCAAATCTCTATTTAAAGAGCAGAGTTCAGACAAACGAAGTCCAGTAGAGAAAAATAATTCCAAAATTGCTTTATCACGAAGTGCTTTTAAATTATCTTTATCGGTAGATTTCATCTCTGGAGCATTCAATAATCTATCGAGCTCACTACTAGATATCAGATCGAGACTTCTTTCTTTTATTTTAGCGAGATCTATACGATCAGGGGGTAGGGCAGTGATACCCCTCTTCATAAGATATTTAAGAAAAGAGCGAAGAGCTATCAGATGATAATTCTGAGTATTCTTTTTTAAAGTTCCTGATTGTTGACCTTTTATTTTTACCCCTGGTTGGCGATTTAAAAAAAGTCTAAATTCGCGAATTTTATCATCTGTTATATCTGCAGGATTATTTATTTTAGAAAATTCAAAAAAACGACTCAAATAATGATCGTAATTATTTACAGTTTTTAAACTATTACCTTTTTCTATTTCTACATGTTCAAGGAATTCTCTTTTTAGTTGTTCTATTTGTGTAGCCATAGTGTCGTACAATAATTATATCATAAAAAGTTATAAATATAGGGTTATATATAAGCCTCTTGCATTTTTTAACAATTTATGCTAATATACCAAAACAATGTTAACAACAAAGAAAAAGCAAAATATTATAAAAAAGAACCAGTTGCACGATAAAGATACTGGTAGTTCTGTAGTACAGATCGCTATCTTGAGTAAGAGAATAGATGAACTCGCAGGACATTTAAAAGAACACAAAAAAGATAACCATTCACGCAGAGGTTTGATCAAAATGGTTGCTGATCGTAGAAAACATTTAAAATATCTTGAGAAAACAAACAAAGATAGTTTTATAGCAGAAACTAAAAAAATGAAAGCTTAAATAAAATCCTCCTCCATACGGAGGATTTTATGTTACAATATACTTATGTCAATAATAAAACACAAAGAACAAAGAGTAGGGGTCTTTATAGATACATCAAATCTATATCACTCTGCTAAAAATTTATATAAAAAAAAAGTAAACTTCGGAGCAATATTGAAAGATGCGGTAGCAGGGCGCAAACTAGTCCGAGCTGTCGCTTATGTTATTACAAGTGAAGGAGGTGAAGAGAAAAATTTTTTTGATGCACTTACAAAACTTGGTATCGAAACAAAAACAAAAGAATTACAAATATTCTCCGGTGGAGCAAAGAAGGGGGATTGGGATGTAGGTATCGCGGTAGATATTATGAAGATGGCACCCAAACTTGATGCTGTTATTTTAGTAGCTGGAGACGGTGACTTTATACCTCTAGTAGAATATCTACAGAGCACATCTGGAGTTCAAGTAGAAGTAGTATCATTTGGAAAATCTGCAAGTATGAGATTAAAAGAACAAGCAGATGACTTCCTCGACCTCTCAATAAATTCTCGTAAATATCTAATATATTAAAAAAATAAAAATTCCTGAATTTTTTACAATTCAGGAATTTTTATTTTGTGAAATTTGATATTTTGTGTTATAATTAATTTATTAAAAGTTAATCAGTTAACCTCCGGACAATTAGAGTTGAAGCTACAAATAATTGAGTTTCAAAACTAGAGTCTGGAGATTAACTCATCCTAAACACTATATCTTTGATCTAGTGTCGGATAAATAAAAATATGCAAAGCAAAGAATATGAAGTAGAGATAGGTGGCAAGAATATTGTCGCAATGTTTTCTGATTTAGCAAATCAAGCAAACGGTTCTGTTATTTTAAAAAGTGAGGGGACAGTGGTTATGGCTACAGCAGTCATCTCAAAAGATGGGAGTAAGAATCTTGGATTCTTCAATCTTACAGTTGAGTATTTAGAAAAATTTTATGCATCTGGAAAAATCCTCGGTGGTCAATACAATAAAAGAGAGGGTAGACCAAGTGACCAAGCGATACTCGCAGCTCGTGTGATAGATAGAACCATCCGTCCACTTTTTGATCAACATATAAAAAATGCTGTCCAAGTCATAGTGACTGTTATAGCAGTAGGTAAGACTGACCCAAAAATCCTCGGAGTAAATGCAGCATCTATCGCTCTTCATACTTCAGATATTCCTTGGAATGGACCTATCGGTGCAGTCCAAATATGCAAAACAAAAGGAGATGAAAATATACAAATAAATAACTACATAGCAAATGCAGATGAAGCTGTCTACGACCTAGACCTATCTGTCTGTGGAAAAGATAAAACAATAAATATGATCGAAGCGATGGCTTTTGAATTATCTGAAGAAGAGATAGGTAAGTGTTTTGATATGGCATCTATAGAGATCACAAAATGGGAAGATTTCCAGAAAAAACTTGCGAGTGAATTAGGTAAAGAAAAACTTTCATTTCCAAAAATTGAAATAGAGGCAAGTGTAATAGAATTATTCAATGAGAAAATAAAACCAACTCTTGATGAAAAACTTTTCAGTGTTGAAAGTAAAAAAATTACAAGTGAGATGGAAAGTTTATGGAAAGAAATATTGGAAGAAAAATATCCAAATGAAAATGATGATGCGATAAAAAGTGCAAGTGAAGATTACTTACACCATTATCTAGATGCTTCGTTTCACAAGATGGCATTAGAGAATAATGCTCGTGCAGATGGAAGAAAAGTAGATGAGATTCGAAAACTTTTCGCTCGTGCTGGTGGTCTCTCTCCTGTGTTACACGGTTCTGGAATATTCTACAGAGGAGAAACTCATGTACTTTCTGTGCTCGCTCTCGGTGGACCAGAAGATATGCAACTAGTCCAAGGTATGGAATCAGAATCAAAAAAGCGTTTCATGCATCACTACAATTTTCCTCCATACTCAGGAGGAGAGACAGGAAGAGTAGGAGGACTAAATAGAAGAGAGATGGGTCACGGATTTCTAGTTGAAAAAGCTTTGACTGCTGTCATACCTTCAAAGATTAATTTTCCTTATACTATTCGTGTAGTTTCAGAATCAACAGCATCAAACGGATCAACTTCTCAAGCTTCTATCTGTGCAACAACACTCGCTCTTATGGATGGAGGTGTGCCAATAAAGAATCCAGTAGCTGGGATTTCAGTAGGACTAATGGCTGATGAAACAGATAATACAAAATATGTTTTACTTTCAGATATACAAGGACCAGAAGATCACTATGGTGATATGGATTTCAAAGTTGCTGGAACAAAAAACGGTATCACCGCTATACAACTCGATGTAAAAGTAGATGGTGTACAAATATCTATCCTTAAAGAAGCACTCACTCGTGCAAAAAATGCTCGTCTACAAATACTTGAAACTATCACAAGTGAGATATCTTCACCTCGTGAAACAATATCACCAAACGCTCCTATGATACTCACTGTAAAAATCAAAAAAGATCAGATCGGTATGGTGATCGGACCAGGTGGAAAAAATATAAATGCGATAAGAGAAAAAACTGGAACAGAAATAACCATAGAAGAAGATGGTACAGTATTTATAACTGGTAAAAATGGAGGGGCAGAAGAAGCTGTAAAAATAATCGAGGAGATGACTCATGAATATAATATAGGTGATACTGCAGAGGGTACAGTAGTAAAACTTATGGAGTTTGGTGCATTTGTAAAAATAGGATCTGATACAGAAGGACTTGTCCACATATCTGAGATCGCCCCATTTCGCGTAGAAAAAGTTTCTGATATTATTAAGGAGGGTGATGTAGTGCCTGTAAAAATAATAAAAAAGGACGAGAGAGGAAGATTGAATTTCTCAATCAAAGAAGCTAACAAAGATTTCTTTAAACCAAAAGTTTAAAAATAAAAATGGAAGAAAATAAAACACAGCCAAATAGTGGAAGAATAAAAAGTTTGAGAACTTATACTTCTGATATGGCAGATGCTGTGCGTACAGACGAAGTATCTGTCATAAAAATTGCTCTAGCAGAAAAAGAAAAAAGAGAGAGACAAGATATCTACGCAAATAAAGATGGTACAAATAAATCAAAAATACTTTTTATTTTTGGTGGGCTCATCTTGATAGTAGGATCTATCTTTGCTGTGTATCTTTTGTCTAAGAAAACTGAACAAGTTGTTCCTGTAATAAAAAAAGATATAGAAACTTTTATCTCTTATGATTCCAAATCATTGATCGATGTTACAAATGTAACTGATGGTAGAGAATTATCAAATACAATAGAAAAAGATAATCAAATTGATTTTGGTTTGATCAAAGCAATTTTTCTAAATAAAAAAGTAGATGGTGTAACTATAGATCTTTCCATAAAAGATTTTGTATCCATAATAGGAGCAAATATGCCAGACCCTCTGACACGAGCTTTATCAAAAAATTATCTGCTTGGAAAATATTCAGAAAATGTTGGGATAGTGGGAGAGAAGAAAATAAATACATTTTTAATTTTTGAGACAAATGATTACAATCAAGCTTATGCATCTATGCTAGAGTGGGAACCAAATATGCTCAGAGATTTATTTAATCTATTTAAGATAGAAGTGTCCGATAAATCTACTTTTGAAAAACCTTGGGATGATCTGGTAGTAAACAATAAAGATGCTCGTGTACTATATGATAGTAATGGAGAAAAAATACTTTATTATATTTTTGTTAATAAAAATAATTTTATTATTTCAGATAACATAAATGCAATAAAAGAAATCATTGCGAGATTGAATATAAAAAATACAAAACCAATATAGAGAGTTGTTATTTATTATTAGAATGTTAATATATATTTATGGATTTACAAAAATATAAAATAAAATTAGAAGAAGAGAAGAAATTATTGGAAGAAGAACTTAGTGGTCTTGGTAAGGTAGATAAGACTGGAGACTGGGAAGCAACCCCAGACACTGATCTCAAATCTCAAGATGTCGAAGATGAAGCAGATATAGATGACAGGTCAGAGGACTATGAAGAACGATCAAGTGTTCTAAGCTCTCTCGAGAGTAGACTCGCTGATATAAATAAGGCAGTTTCAAAAATAGAAGACAATACTTATGGAACTTGTGAATTTTGTGAAAAAGAGATAGAGGCTGACAGACTAGAAGCAAACCCATCCTCAAGAACTTGTATTGATTGTGTAAGTAAAATTATTTAGTATTTATTAAAGACCCGATTTTCGGGTCTTTATATTTTTATGTCATTTGGAAGATTATATTCAGCTCAAACACATCTACTAAAAGGTAAAATAGTAACTATCGAAGTAGATATTACAAAAAACACACTACACTCTTTTACGTTGGTAGGGCTTGCAGATAAGGCCGTAGATGAATCAAAAGATAGAATGAGTTCAGCTCTAAAAAACTCTGGTTATAATTCTCCTAAAAACCAAAACCAGAAAATAGTTATATCTTTATCACCAGCTGATCTTAAAAAAGAAGGCCCGTATTTCGACTTAGCCATAGCATTGGCATACTTACTATCAGGAGAAGAAATAAATTTTGATCCATCAGAGAGAATATTTTTAGGAGAACTTTCTCTAAATGGAGAACTTAGACCCATAAAAGGAGCACTACCTTTAACACAAGAAGCAAAAAGACTTGGATACAAAGAAATATTTCTACCTATTGAAAATGCTGAGGAAGCAGCTCTTGTCGATGGTATTACTGTATATGGAGCCAAAACACTAAAAGAGGTTATTGATCATATTCATATAATTAAAAAAGACAAAAAGGGAAATAATCTAGAACCAGAAAGACAAAAAATATCTCCTCAAAAACAGACAGAAATTATTTATAAAAATAAAACAAATAGTTTAGATTTTTCTGATATAAAAGGACAAGAGGGTGCAAAAAGAGGACTTGAGATAGCAGCAGCTGGTGGGCACAATATCGCTATGTCTGGACCTCCTGGTACAGGGAAGACGATGCTCGCTCGTGTATTCTCACAATTACTTCCAGATTTAAAAAAGGAAGATATACTTGAAATAACAGGAATTCACTCTATTGTGGGATTATTGGAGGATTCTCTGATTACAGATTCTCCGTTTCGTGCTCCACACCATACATCTAGCTATGTATCTATAATCGGTGGTGGTGCAAACCCAAAACCAGGAGAGGTAACACTAGCGCACAAAGGAGTTTTATTTCTAGACGAATTCCCAGAGTTTGAAAAGAGAGTTATAGAATCTCTCAGACAACCACTAGAAGACAACTTTGTCTCTATATCTCGTGCAAAAGGTTCTGCTATCTTCCCATCAAATTTTATATTGATAGCAGCGATGAACCCTTGCCCTTGTGGACACAAAGGAAATAAACAAAAAGAATGTATTTGTAAGCCAAATGATTTAGATAGATATAAAAGGAAACTATCTGGTCCTATTATGGATCGTATCGATATCTGGGTTACTGTAGGGGCTGTCGATTATGATAAATTATCAAATGAAAAACAAGAAGGGGAAAAGACAATAACAATAAAAGAAAGGGTTAGAAAAGCAAGAGAAATACAAACAAAAAGATTCAAAAACTCTCCAAAAAATATAAATACAAACAATGAAATGAATGTAAAAGACCTTTCCATATATGCACCACTTGATGAAGACACAAAAAAACTATTGAATCAAAGTGCGGAAAGACTACAACTCTCTGCTCGTGCATACCATCGCACTATCAAACTTGCAAGAACTATAGCAGATCTTGATGGAAGTGAAAATATTACTTCTAGTCATATATTAGAAGCATTGCAATATAGACCTAGAGAAAACTAAATAAAACCCCTAAACTTTAAAGGTTAGGGGTTTTATTTAGTTTTTTATTAGAATACTGGTCTCATTTTTGAACCGTTTGAATTTTCTACTTCAAAATGAAGATGTGGACCTGTAGATGAACCTGTGTTACCCATGGTACCTATCTTCTCTCCTTTGGAAACTGATTTACCTAATCCTACAGATACTTTTGCTAGGTGGGCGTATATTGTAGTTGTACCATTTGAATGTCTTATCTTTATATAGTTACCATATCTACCACCACATCTACTATTACCTTCTACACATCCACTTATAACTTTTGATACCACACCGGATGCTGCAGCAGAAACAGTAGTACCTCTTACATTTCCTATATCTACTCCATAATGAAAACCTCCTCTCCTTGGTCCATAAGGGGAAGTTATTATACCGGGAGCAGGCCTTGCGTAATATCCTGATGGTGTTTTTGTGTTTGATGAAACTGTAATTTTAGTATTTGAAGTTGATTTAGAAGATGATGATTTTACAATTGGAGCTATAACACCGTTTGGAACAAAGATAATATCTCCTTGTTTAAGTCCATCCCCCTTTGAAATACCATTAAAAATAAGGATATCCTCGAGCTCTGCTTCGTATTTATCTGCTATTTTACTTATTGTATCTCCACTTTTTACAATGTGCTTTACTCCAGTAACAGGAAGAATATTTAACTTCTGACCTACAGAGATAGTCTGTCCAGATATGTTGTTCTCCCAACGAATAGTGTTTACAGAAACATCAAACATATCTGCTACATCAGATATAGTGTCACCCTTTTCTACTGTATATACACTAATCTGGTCTGATAATGAGCTTTTTTCAAATTTAGCATCTGGAATACCAAGACCTTCACTATATATAAAAGAATCGTCTTGTATGATTGGGTTGTTTTGACTTATATCTTTTATATCTGGGTTGACGGAGGACTCCAATAATGGAATATTTTGGGAGTTAAGTATAAGCTTGTTGCTTTCTATTATGGGTGTCTCGTCTGCGGCAGCTTCTAACCCAAACATCGATACTATGTCAGAAAAAAAGCCTGCACTAGCTTTGCTGGGAGTGGAGGCTGTTATAAAAATAAACATAGAACACAAACAAATCTTAGCGATATAAGACTTATAAAATAAGGATATTTTCATCTTAGTAAGTTCTGTTTTGGCAGGACTTGCGTCAGAATCTTTTGAGTTTTGTTTTGATTGCATAATTAAGTGGGACATTCGGTAAGCTCTATAAAAGCTGTCTTCTGGCTCGGAAATTGTGGGGATCAATACCATTTTTACCCCTACTTATATAAGGGTAGCCCATATAGGGTAGATAGTCAATAAAGTAATCCACAGCTAAATGATTAGAACACACTAACTTATTTTGGCAAAAAAGAGAATTTTTAAATAAAATGCTACAATACAAAATATGCAATATCTTGATTCTTTAAATGAAAAACAAAAAGAAGCTGTTCTTTATACAAATGGGCCCCTTTTGATAGTAGCTGGTGCGGGTGCTGGAAAGACAAAAACTATAACACACCGTATAATACACCTTGTGCACTCTGGAGTAGACCCTAGGTCTATCCTTGCTGTAACTTTTACAAATAAAGCCGCAAAAGAGATGAGGGATAGGGTACTTTTGATGCTCGAAGACAAGGTGCACGGAGTAGATGCGCCCGAGCTAAGCTCGGGCGCCACCACCCCATTTGTCTCGACATTTCATTCCCTTGGTGTCCATATAATAAAAGAAAATGCTCACCTTATAGGTCTAACAAAATATTTTACAATAATAGATGAGAGTGATGCTCTCAGTATTATTAAAAATATAATGAAAATCCGTGATATAGATCCAAAACAACACGAGCCAAGAAAAATAAAATCCATTATTTCTAAATCAAAAGGGGATTTTATTACTGTCGATAAATATACCGCAAATGTAAATAGTTCTATGGGAAGTATAGTATCGGTCATCTGGCGAGATTATGAAATACAATTAAAAAAAGAAAAGGCTCTTGATTTTGATGACCTTCTTCTTGAGACAGTTTTAATTTTAAAAAAATATCCTGAAATAAAAAAAATGTATCAAGATAGATGGAAGTATGTACATATAGATGAGTATCAAGATACAAACGAAGTCCAATACGAGATGACAAAATTACTTGTAGGAAAAGATGAGAATATCTGTGTGGTGGGTGATACAGACCAAAATATTTATAGTTGGCGTGGAGCAAATATAAAAAACATGCTTCATTTTGAAAAAGATTATCCAAACACAAAGATAGTGATGTTAGAACAGAATTATCGTTCAACAAAAAATATCATAGAAGCAGCAAATAATATTATTGAGAAAAATATTTATCGCGTACCAAAAATTTTATTTACAGAAAATATAAAAGGGGAGGAGATCAGTGTCTGTGAAGCATATGATGAGCAGAGTGAAGGCTTCTACGTGGGAGAAAAGATTGATGAATTATTGAAAAATAATTTCCCCGAAGATATTGCAATACTTTATCGTGCAAACTTCCAATCAAGAGTACTCGAGGAAGCACTACTTAAAAAACAAATACCCTACCAAGTACTTGGTGTAAAATTCTTTGAGAGAAAAGAAATAAAAGATATCCTTTCGTATGTTCGAGCAGCTTACAATAAAGAAAGTCTAAGTGATATAAAAAGGATTATAAATATTCCTTCTCGTGGAATAGGCAAGGTGACTATCGCAAAAATTTTTGCAAATCAGATAAATGAATTACCACGCGGAACTCAAGAGAAAATAAATAATTTTTATAAATTAATAGAGGATATCGGAGAGTATATAAAAATACACAAACCATCAGAGTCTATAAAATATATTATAGAAAAAAGTGGAATAAAAGATGAGCTCTCAAGTGGAACAAGTGACGAACAAGAACGCCTAGAAAATATGATGGAGCTAGTAACTCTGGCTATAAAATACGATGATAAAGAGGATGGAATGGAGAAATTAATAGAAGATGCATCTCTCTCGAGCGACCAAGATAGCCTTATACACAACAATAAAAAGGGTGGTGTCCGTCTTATGACAGTACATGCGTCAAAAGGATTAGAATTCAAATATGTCTTTATTACAGGGCTCGAACAAGACCTTTTTCCTCACACAAAGATGGGTGGAAAAAGTAAAGAAGATAATGAAGAAGAGAGGAGACTCTTCTATGTCGCGCTCACTAGAGCAAGAGAAAAGTTATTCCTATCTTATGCTTCTCTCCGCACTATTTTTGGAATGAAACAAGTAAATACTCCAAGTGAATTCATATACGATATCCCCGCACATCTCACAACATTTGAACAGTCATATTCAGGAAGTGGAGAAAGGGTGGTGTATCTATAAATAAAAGCTCCTCTTTGAATACATATCGTTTCACAGTTTATTAAAATTTTCGCCGCTTTACCCAGAGTACTGGGGCCTACACGGACAAAAATTTTAACATCCTGCTTCACATTAAAATATGCTAATATAAATATATGTTTCATAAAGCAAAAAAATCATTGGGGCAGAATTTTTTGAAATCAATTTCTGCATTAAATAAAATGTGTGAAACTGGTGATATAAAAAAAGACGACACTATAATAGAGATCGGTCCTGGTAAGGGTGCCCTCACAGAGAAACTACTAGAGAAAGCAGGTCTTGTTATCGCTATTGAAAAAGATGAGGACTTAGTAGAAATCCTAAAAGAAAAATTTGAAGAACAAATAAAAAATAATAAATTAAAACTTGTGAGTGGGGATTGTCTTTTATTTGAACCAAAAGATTATAATTTAAAATCTTTTAAGATAATTGCAAATATTCCATACAATATCACAGGGGCTATTTTGAAAAAGTTTTTATCATCCGACACTCAACCAGAGAGGATGGTCCTACTTGTCCAAAAAGAAGTTGCGGAAAGAATCGTAGCTAGAGATAAAAAAGAAAGTATATTGTCACTCAGTGTAAAAGCGTACGGTGAACCAAAATACACAATGAAAGTGCAAAAGAGATTCTTTTCCCCTGAACCCAAGGTAGACTCTGCAATAATATCAATAATAAATATTTCAAAGAATAATTTTAAAAACAAAATAGAAGAAAATAATTTTTTCAATATTATAAAACTTGGTTTTTCACACAAAAGAAAAGTTCTCAGGAAAAACCTAGAAAATTTGGAAGTCGGACTTCCAAAAATCGATGAAATTTTTGAAAAATTAGAAATAGATTCAAAATCCAGATCAGAAGATATAAAACTTTCAAAATGGATTCTATTATCTTCTTTTTTATCTAAAAAAACCTAGGAGATTCAAAAAATAAGTTGTATAATAAAAAAGTAGTTTTTTAATTATGAACGACCTTAAAAAATATCTTCCTAGTAAAAATTTTATATCTGGCTTACTCTTTATTGTTGTACTAATAGTACTATTTTTTACAGTTAAAGGAGTTATATCTCTCTTCAAAAATAAAAACGGTGGATCCATACTTGAGCCGACCACAATGACAGTCGGTAGTATAATCCAAAAAGATACAAATAAGAATGGTATAGCGGACTGGGAAGAGGGGCTTTGGGGTCTTGACCCTACAAAGAATGGCCCTGAAAACAAAGAATTTATCCTTGCAAAAAAGGGTTCTCTAGAGAAAAACGGGCTTATTTCTACAGGGGATGATTCAAAACTAATAACCCAAAATGAACTCCTATCAAGACAATTCTTTGCTACTATTATGTCACTCCAGCAGACTGGTAACCTAGATTCTTCTGCAGTAGAAGCCATATCTACCTCAATAGGGGAAGAGATAAAGCCAACACAGATAGCAGATATATACAATACAGATATGGCCCTTATAAATAACACCACAGACCAGTCAAAAGAGGCTTATTTTAAAGCTTTTGGTGATCTCGTAGATAAATATGCAGATAGAGATATAGGTAGTGAAATGACTATATTTGCTCAAGGTATAGCAAACAATGACCCCCAGGCTCTCTATGCCTCAAGTACAGTTGCACAAGCCTATAGAGAATTTGGTGCTGATCTCATGAGGCTACAAGTACCAAACTCCGCAGTAGCTACCCATACAAGCCTCGCAAACAATTACGAAAAAGTGGCTCAGTCTATAGAAGGACTAACCCAAGTGTTGAATGACCCAATAATAGGGATGAGGTCACTCCTCAATTACAAAAAATACACCGATGCACTTGTCCTCGACTTTGAAAAGCTTGGAAATATTTTGCAATAAATAGTAAAAGAGTGATATAATATAGATACTTATTTTATGAAAAAAAATAAACAAATTTTAAAAACAATAATCTCATCAACATTTTTGTTTTTATTTGTGTTATCTTTTTTTCAATTTATTTTACCTGCAAAAACTGAAGCTATAACAGACACTAGTAATAAATTAAACTGGGAAAATCCAAATAAAAAAGGAGACAATCCATATAAATTAAACACAGATGCAGTGTTAAACCCAAAAACAATGATGCAAGTTATTGGGTGTACTGGTATAGTAGATCGAGTTAGTGAAGCCACTATGGGATTTTTAAATAAGAAAGTAACTCAAGCCGAAAGGGCTATTGAAAAGGTTATAAAAGACGCAGCAAAAGCTAAAGCTTGCAAAATAGCAAAAGCAACAATAGAAAGTGCTATAGCTGCGGTGCCTGGAGGACAACCACTTCCAGAAACTCCAGCCATGCAAGAAGCAATAAAAGTAGTTGCTGAATGTGATGCTACAATCAAAACAAGTAATCCTACTCAAGATATATTAATAAAAGAACAAACTGACGAGATAAAAACAAATGCTAAAATGAAAGAGTGTTTTGATGGTCTCGCATATACACTTGCAAAAAATCAACTTACCTCTATGACCAGACAAACAATAAATTGGATCAATAGTGGCTTCAATGGTAACCCTCTTTATGTCCAAAATATTACATCCCTTACAAATAGTATAGGTAAA